>Ga0315284_10006875_pt1 | contig 16230 bp, 9 predicted proteins | sample YL17G09_16_MG_FD_203696 | JGI IMG/M metagenome (GOLD analysis project Ga0315284, IMG submission 203696) | Sediment microbial communities from Yellowstone Lake, YNP, Wyoming, USA - YL17G09_16 | ecosystem: Environmental > Aquatic > Freshwater > Lake > Sediment | place: USA: Wyoming | collected... | reverse complement strand
ATTCACCTCGTCATACGTCGTGCATCAGCCGGCGGAGGAGAGACTCGTGATCACCTGGATCATCGGCAGGAACACGCTGAGGATGGCCATGGCGATCACGCCACCGATGACGATGATCATCATGGGCAACAGGAACGTCTGTAGCCGGGACTGTCCCGCGCGGGCCTGGTCGGCATACATCTCCCCGAGGCTGTAGAGATTGTCCTGCAGCTCGTTTCTCTGAGCGCCGAGCTGAACGGAGTAGAGGAACAGCCTCGGCAGCATGCGAGCGCCCTGGCCGGCCTCCAGGATGTTCGTCCCACGCTCGACCTGTTGTGCCACCAGGTCGCTATCGAGGGCAAGCGTCTCGCTGCCGGAGGTGACGGCCCCGAGCCGCAGCGCCTCCGGGATGTCACAGCCGGCGCCGACGAGCAGCGCCATCGCCTCCGCCATGCGGCTGAGGATGCTGTTGTGATATAGTCGGCCGACCACCGGCAGATGGAGGAACAGTCGTTCCTTGAACCTCCGACCGGCGGGCGAGGTCGAGAGGACCATGAAAACCGCCACCACAACGCCGATCAGGACCGCAACGCCGAACCAGAATGGAATAATGTTGTCGGCCAGTCCGAAAATAGCGCTGGTAATCGGATTCAGTTTGCCTGACACCATCTCCTGGATGACGGTGCGGAACTGGGGAATTACGAACCGGAAGACGCCCGTGATGATGACCGCCCCCAGGACGAAGATGACGGCGGGATAACTCGTGGCCTCGAAGACGATCCGCCGGGTCTGGCCGGCCAGCTCCAGGTGGCGGTTGAGGCTCGTGAGCATCTCGCTGAGCCGGCCCGTCTCGACCCCCGCCTTGAGAATGCGCCCATAGAGCGAAGGAAAGTGCTTCTCCCTTTTCTGAAACGCCTCCTCGATGGGCACGCCGGCCTCCAGATCGGCGGCGATATCCTCGACAAGCTGCCGCATCGCCGCTGACGAGACATCCTGGGCCAGCTCGCGAAGCCCCCTTTCCAGCGGGATGCCAGCCCGCGTGATCGAGGCCAACTGCTGGTTGAACAGGAGGAACTCGTTGCGTCCGATGGCCGTGCGGGGCTGGTCGGGCCGGGCCTTCTCGATCGTGTTGACGACCAGGCCCATCCCGGCGAGCTGTCCGCCGGCCTCTTCCGGCGAGCCCGCCTCGATCGTACCCTTCATCAGCCGCCCCGCCGACGTCAGTGCATCGTACCTGAAAATCGCCATGTCTGGCTCCTTACTACACAATCTCAACTGCGCTTCCCGCTAAGGCTCACGGCCGCACGTACCTTGGTCGAGGGCGATTCCACACGCTTTCTGCAGCTCGGCCCGGGTGGTGACGCCCGCCTCGACCAGGCGATTGCCGTCGGCGAGGATGGTCGTGTGGCCCTTGGCTTTGAGCAGGGCTTCGAGCTCGTCGAGGTCGGCCTTGGCGAGGATGGCCTTACGCAGGTCGCCGTCCAGGCGGACGATCTCGGCGATCAGGATACGGCCGTGAAAGCCCGTGCCGAAGCACGACTCGCAGCCGACCGGCTCGAACGGCCCATCGTCGCCCTGCTTTCTGCACTTCTCGCAGAGCCTTCGGACCAATCTCTGGTTCACGACCGCCGAGATGCTTGACGTCACCTGGTAGGGCTCGACGCCCATCTCGAGCAGCCGCAGCAGCGCGCCGGCCGGACTGCCGCTGTGCATCGTGCTCATCAGCAGGTGTCCCGTCAGTCCCGCCTCGATTGCGATCCGGGCCGTCTCGGCGTCGCGAATCTCGCCGATCATCAGGACCTGCGGGTCCTGCCTCAGCAGGGAGCGCAGGGCCGTCGGGAAGGTCATCTGCCCGTGCGGCGTGATCGGAACCTGCGTCACACCCTCGATCCGGATTTCCACCGGATCCTCCAGCGTCACGATGCTCTTGCCCGGCAGGGTTTCGATGATGTGCCGGAGCAAGGCGGCCAGAGTCGTGCTCTTGCCGCTGCCGGCGGGACCGGTAACCAGCAGGACGCCCTGGTTCTGCACCGCAATCGTCTTGAGCAACGACTCGATCCGGGGGGCGAACCCAAGATGTTCGAGCGACAGCAGCTCCTCGTTCCGGTAGAACAATCGCACGACGGCCCGCTGGCCGTGGATGGTCGGGAAGACGGCCAGGCGGACATCGGTGACCTTGTCGGACGGGCTGCCCGACAACTCCAGCCGGCCCTCCTGCGGCACATCGTTGCGGTAGGTCAGCAGGCCGCCCAGCACTTTCAGCCGGGCGATCATGTTGTCCGCCACCGCTGCCGGCAGGCTCTCGATCAGGTTCAGCACCCCGTCCAGCCGGTATTTCACCTTCAGGTCGGACCCCGTCGGCTCAAAATGGATATCGCTGGCCCCGGCGGCCACGGCCCGTTGGAGCAGCTCGTCCACAATGCCGACCACATCCTGGGCCTCAGGCGATGCTTTCGAGCGATGATTCATAGGTGTCTGTGCATTCATAAAGCACGTTTGTGGCATTTCCTTCCCGTAGCCCCCTTCCGGCTGCTTGCCAATGCCAATGTTAAGACGTGCGACAGAGCCGGCTGTTAATCGGAATAGGGTTTTTTCGAGTTTCTCGGCATTTTGTGTTAACATAACGGGCGGTGGACCGTCCTATGTAGCGAAGGACAACAGGACAGGGTACCTATGTTCGGTAAGGCCGTCAGCTACGACCTCATCTGGGATTCTACGGCGTGCCAGGCTGTACACGAGAGCCAGCGCTGGATCGTCATCGCTATGCAGAAGCACGGCCATGAGCTGGTGACCATGCTCTGGCGAATCCTGGGCAACGAGCAGGACGTGTGCGACGCGTACCAGACCCTCTTCCTGCGTCTGGCCCACCTGGAAGACAGCCGCAGACCCCGGTGGATCAAGGCATACCTGTTCCGCACGGCCAGCAACACAGCCATCACGATGCTGCGCGAGAGACTGGTCGAGAAGAAGACGTTGTCGAGCATGACCCAGGCGGTTGAGGAACCGCAGGTCAGCGAGAGAGATTTCGATACCAAGCACCTGACCGAAAGCCTCCGGCAGCACGTGGCCCAGTTGCCCGAGCACCTGCGAAACGTGATCATGCTTCGCGACTTCGGGGAGTTATCGTATCCGGAAGTCGCCCGCATTCTGGGCGTTTCGGCCGGGACCGCCAGGGTCTATCGCTGCAAAGCCGTACAACTGCTGGCGATGTGGATGAATAACGAGGACGACCAATGAGACTCCTGATACACAGGGAGAAGAGCGATTCCTATGAAAGCAAGGCGGCGCCGGGCCCGTGCGAGAGGATCCGGCAGCGCCTGGCGGATTCGGCGCGCCGCCGACTCGGCCCCGAGGCCCTGTGGGTCCAGAGGCACGTGGCGAGCTGCCCCAGATGTCAGAGACGTCTGGCGGCAATCGCCAAGGTGGACCTGGCCCTGTCCGCGATCAAATCGCAGCCTCATCGGCTTGATCTGCTGATGCGCGCGAACTGTGCCGCAATGCGAATGCTCAATCACGAGTTGCGTGAGGCCGCCCAGGCCCGCCGGCTGGAGGAGGCCAAGCCGGAGCCCCGCCTCATCGAGAGGTGCGGCAGATACCGCGGCGCCATCACGAACGTGGCGGCGTGCATTGCCATCCTGTTCCTGACCAAGGTGGGAATCTTTTCCTCTTTCGATAAGGCCCGCACCCGCGGCCAGGCGGTCATGAAGCAGTACTACGCCAGTCAGGCCGGCGAGGACCTGGCCGGCGAAGTCTTCAAGTCCTGAGACATGCCCGTGACACCGGTCGCGTCACATGCACGACGACCGCACCTGTGTCGCTTTATCGGACAATCAGACATTTTCGCGAGATTGCGAGGAAAAAACCCACTAGGCGTCCTATCACCACATTACGCACCCCATTAACTCTGAGAGTTGCCGCCGGGCGGCAGGCGCCTGTGAAGGTTTTAGGGCATTATTAGAGGATGGGTGGCAACGACCCTCCTGAGCCTGTCGAAGGATTGCCGATGGTCCGCCCGCTCGCCATCGGCAACGCCTTCGGCCTTGCCGCTGCCACCCGGAGTCCAGCGACACAGGGTTCAAGTACCTGGATATCAATTAGGAGGGGCGCTGTGCTTGAGGCTGCCATCCGGCCGTCACGGCTGTGCTGGGCGAGGAGAACCCCGGTCGCAGCCAATATAACCTCGCAGATGCGGACGTTTGGTCCCGGGCGGGCATTTTCTATATTATGGTAGGCGGTTGGTGCGGCGGTTCCCGTGCCACGGCCGGGGGCGATAGACTCGTGCGTGCGTACGCACGGTCTCGCCTTGACGACAAATGTGGCCACACGAGTGCCGGCATGGCGCCCGGCAACGTGCGCCGTTTCGAGCTTTTTCTCAACCGGCGCTGTGCCTGAGCCGAATGTAATGAAGAATCGGGTCTTTTAATGTTTGCAGATTGTTGCCAATCATGCTGAAGAAGTGTGCAATACTTGGCGTGGCCGTCCTACTCGTTGGAGGCCTTGCGCTCGGATGGCTCATCAAAGAGACGCGGAACGAAGAGGCACAAACGCGTCATCTGCGGACAAAATACGCCGTCAAGTCCGAGGAGTACTTGAACAAGTACGGCCGCTGGCACCTGCTGACTCCCGAGGAACAGAACCGGCTCGTGCTTGAGATGGATAAGGACCGTCAGGGCAAGACCCGCCAGCAGTTCTCCGAAGAGCAACAGGCCAGGCTCAGGGTGGACATCGAGAAGCTCGCCGCCGGCCAGGTGAGTTCCGGGGAGATCGCCGACTTCCTCTACGGACCAGGCTGGGAAGAGGAGGTCCGCAAGTACCAGAAACTGCAGGAACAGAAGGAAATCGCGCACACCACGTCCATCGTCTGCATTTCCATCGGAGGGACGATCCTGGGCGGGTGCTTTGCGATCTGGCTCCTGTACGCTGTCGTGCGGCTCGTGCGCGCGATCCGTGCGTGGCGGTCGCGGCGGAGGGAACAGACGCCAGCCCCGCCGCAAGCCCCGGAATTGACGCAGATTCCCACCGAAGACGACGCCGAGATTCCCAGTGTTGCACCCGCCGAGCCGAAGAGCAAACCTCCCTGCGTGTCGCCACTGTCACCCTCCAACAACCCGTCGGAATCCGGCCCTCGAAGGCCGCAGGAGGATGGATTCCTGCCCCGCACGCTCGGTGCCTATACCACATCGAGGCGCGCCACCCTGATGGTGCGTAAGGCCCCGGAGGAGAACCCCACGGCCATACTGATGTCCGATGAGCCATCGAACCAGGAATGGTCCCCGAACATGCAGTGGTCCGCAAGCCAGGTCCGGGAGAATTCCTATGACGACGTTGTGGAAGCCCCGCAATTCAGCCGCCAGCCGGCGGTTTCCACGCTGGAGCGAGAGGCGCGCGCGCCGGAGGTGCCAAACGGTCTGAAAGAGCAGGCGGAAAACCTGCAGAAACAACTGGCCGAGTTCAAAGAGATGGCCCAAAGCGTCCAGCAAGCCAAATTAGAGCAATCGGCCCCGCTCAACAGCACTCTCAAAGAGCTGGCGCAACAAGTCTCGGCGATCCGCGATTACGCTGCCTCGCAGCAGGGCCGCGTGGAGAAGCTCCAGGACGGCTACGACTGGGGCATCATCCGGACCTTCTGCCTGCGGGTGATCCGCTGCCTCGACAACGTCGAGAAACGCATCGAGGACCTTGGCCAGGACGACGAGGCCACCGCCCATCTCGAGGAGATCCGCGACGAGCTGCTCTTCGCCCTGGAATCGAGCGGCGTGGAGCGGTTTGTGCCGGAGGTCAACAGCGATTATCGCGGCATGGAGAAGCTCGCCGAGGCCGTCAAGGAGAAGCAAACGTCCAATAAGTCGGAGCAGGCAGGCAAGATCGCAAAAGTCCTGCGCTCCGGCTATCGATATATTATTGATGATGAGAACTTCAAGACCGTCCGAACGGCACAAGTGAAGCTGTTCGGCTGAGCGCCGTCACGAGCCCTGCTCGTGACACGAAGTGCGCCGAAAGGCACTACCTAGGAGAGTTGTATGGCCAACATCGTCGGCATAGATCTCGGAACCACTTTCTCGTCTCTGGCGATGCTCAACGCGATCGGCAAGCCCGAAATCGTTCCGAACGCGGATGGAGACCGACTCACTCCGTCCGCCATCTTCTTCGATGAAGAGAACCCGGAGATGATCCGCGTAGGGATCGAGGCGCTCAATTCGCGCTATCTGAATCCCTCGCGTTCCGTCCGCTGGATCAAGCGTCACATGGGCACCGATTACAAGGTGAACATCGACGGCAGGGACTGGACCCCGACGGAGCTGTCGGCTCTGATTCTCAAGAAGCTGCGGCAGGATTCCTCCGCCCAGTGCGGGGAAATCCGCGACGCCGTGATCTCCGTGCCGGCCCACTTCGACGAGGTTCGCCGCAAGGCCGTCATGGACGCCGGAACGGCCGTCGGGTTCAACGTCATCGGCATCGTCAACGAGCCGGTGGCGGCCGCCCTGTGCTACGCCACCACACGCGAGGTCGCCGGCAAGGTCCTCGCCTATGACCTCGGCGGCGGTACCTTCGACGTCACGATCATGGACGTCAAAGGACTCCAGATGGACATCATCTGCTCGCAGGGCGACCACGCCCTCGGCGGCATCGACTTCGACCGCAAGGTGCTCGAAATCCTCCAGAAGCTGTACAAGGACCAGTTCAAGGCGGAGCTGATCACGACGGAGGAGGAGAAGGCCAAGTACGAGGACGAGGCCGAAGACATCAAGAAGACACTGTCGCGGCGGCCGGTGGCCAAGAAGATGCTCTACGGCCAGGGGGGCAGCATGCGCGTCGAGATCGCCCGCGAGATGTTCGAGGAAGCGATCACCCCGCTCGTGGCCCGGGCCGACATGCTCGTGGAGGTCGCGCTGGAGGAGGCGGGTCTGAAGCCCTCGGACATCAATACGGTCCTGCTCGTCGGCGGAAGCAGCCGCGTGCCGCTGGTGCGCAGCCATCTCGAGGAGATCTTCGGCTTCCCGCCGGAGGTGGGCGTGAACGTGGATGAGTGCGTCGCGCTGGGCGCGGCGCTGCACGCCGGGCTGGTCATGATGCGGCAAAAACCCGATGAAGTGCCGCAGGGCATTGCCGCGGGCCTCAAGGACATCACCCTGACGGACGTGTGCAACCAAAGCTACGGCACGCTCTGCGCCCCGATCGACAAGGAGACGGGCCAGCGCATCATCCAGAACAAGATCATCCTGAAGAAGAACACGCCGCTGCCCTGCGAGGCTTCCCAGACCTTCTACACCGTCTCGGAGGGCCAGAAGCGCGTGGAGGTGACGGTCACCCAGGGCGAGGACGTGGACCCGTCGTACGTCAGCAAGATCGCCACGCACAGCTTTGATTTGCCGCCCGACCGGCCGGCGGAGCGGCCCATCAAGGTGACCTACAGCTACGATTTGAACCAGCGAATGCACTGCCGATTCGAGGATATCGAGTCCGGGCGAATCCTCGATGTCGATCTCTCCCTGAGCCAGGACGGGGCGATCGCCGGCAGCGACACGAGCCAGAAAGTGAAAGAGTTGCAGCCATTCACGGTCCAGTAAATCGTGGGTCGCCGCCAGGTCTGCCCCCGCGAAGACGGGGACGGCCGCGCCGCATAGCGCGAGCGCCCGGCCGCCGACCTGGCGTGCAAATAGCCGCGCGAATAAACGTATGCCTATCATTCCAGCAAGTGTCGGCTCCGTGATTCGCCGCGTATGGTCCGCCGTGCGGAACCGTGTGAGCGGCAACGGGGGCTCCCCCAGGACCGCCGGCCACGGCGGCGACGGGCTGCGTAAGCGCCTCGAACAGCTCGGGCGCCCCATCGGGATGCACCGCGAGGCGGACCTCCCCGCCGACGTACACGCGCCCGTCGATCCCACCGTGCTCAATACGCGCGTCCGGATCGGGCGGCAGGCCGACGGTGACTCGTGGCGGTCCACCCTCATCGTCGAGACGTGCGGAACCATCGAAGCTCCCGACGACGACCATGAGGTCAGCCTGCAGGTGTCGCTCAGCGACGTCACCGACAGTACGGTCCCGGCGCTGCCCGTCCTGAGCCGGCCGAAGTACGGACCTCTGCAAGCCTCCTCCCTGTTCGTCCATCGAAGCCCCATGGGCAAGCTGTGCCATAGGACGACCACCCTGGGAGACTGGACGGTCGTCGCCCAGCTTTCCCCGGAAGGGTTCGTGCTGCCCCGCCAGGGCAGCCGGCAACTGCAAAGCGACGTCGCCATCCTCTCGCAGCAAACGGGGGAACGGCTCGCCTCCGCTCGTTGCGTCGCCAGCTTCGAGAACGTGGAGATCGGATACCTCGATATCGAGGACAACATTCAGCGGGCCAAGACTCTGGCCGTGGGTCTGGCCTTCAGCGTGGCGGCGGCAGATAACGAGCTGCCCGATTCCGAAGTCCTCGTGATCGAGGGATGGGTCCGCACCAATTTCGGCGCGGGCCAGGCCTCGGCCGCCGCCAGGGGCGAGCTCGACCGCGCCATGCAAAAAACGGCCGCCTTCTTCCGCAAGGGCGGACGTCTCAACATCCGAGAGGTCTGCCGCGAGATCGTCGAGATCGCTCCGATGATCGGCAGGATCGAGATCATGGACCTGTGCCTGAGGGTCGCCGGCGCCAAGGGCCAGGTGACCGCCGCCGAAATGCTGCTCCTGAAGGACCTGGCGCACTGTCTTGTGATCGACCGGACGCGCCTTCGCGCGATGGTCGAGAAGATCCTGCCCGTGCACATGCACACCAGCCAGGACACGGAGATGATCCTCGGCGTCACCAAGGAGATGAGCGAGGACGAGGCCCGCCACCAGTTGAACCACGAGTATGCCAAGTGGAGCTCCCGCGTGATCAGCTCCGATCCGGCGATCCGCAACCAGGCCGACCAGATGCTCAACCTCCTGGCCAACGCCCGCACCCAGTTCGTCCCCTTCAAGCCCGCCCGCCAGAACGCCTCGAATTGCAGTCAGTAAGCCGCCTGGCGCAGCCTATCGTAGGAAGCCAGAATCCGTTCAAGCGTACTCCCTCCCGGGAAGGCGCCTTCACATTCCCTGCTGATGCCGCTGAATGTCGAAAGGATGAACTCGGCGTCCTCTCGGTTGACGCCGTACAGGAGGAAGAATGCGGCATCAAGCTCCGCCTCCAACTCCGCACGCTCCATGGAGTCCCATCTATAGACGAGCGGCTTGAATCCTGCCGCCTCGGCCAATGGTTTCATGTCGTTGCTGACGCATGTCAGCCTCACCACGCGATCAGCGATCCACTTTTCGAGTCTCTCCCGCTTGCTCCAGGGGCACTTCCGCTGATAGAAGTCGGGGCCAAACAGCGGAAGCTGCTCGACGATGAAAAAGTTGAGGGTCACGCCGCCAATCTTCTGCCGCGTCACATAGTCGAGGACGCACGCATTGAGATTCGCGAGGAGGCATAGACTGCGTCTCGGCTCGCACTCGGTGAGCATCAAGGGCAGATGATTCGTGACGCCTGTCCACGGTATCGCGGCGGCTATCATTGTTCTCTGGTTTGTTGGACTTGTGATATCCTTGAAAGCCAGGAACCCGGGGGGCAGTTCCTTGCCGACGGCTTGGAGGATCTCTCCGGCGTCAACCCACCACCTCGGCTCGACCGTGTACTCTGGGTTCTGATGCTGCACGATACTTGTCGCGTCGGTCTGTCCCTGGCGCATCCAATTCGTGTCATCGATCACAATGTTGGCGGCTCGATGGTCATACATTTGTACCATCTTGGCTTCGTACAGCGGGAGGAACACTTGTTTGCGCTTTTTCCAGACGGGTCCGTCACGCTTGAAACCGGCCTCCTCAAGCTGCTCGGCTGTTTGGAACAACTCGGCATCGTTCGTCTGATCGAACATGCGAACAAACTTGACTCCCCATGCATTGCCGCCCTCGCGACGTGTCTTGTCCACAAGGACCGGCACGCGTCGGTAGATCGCTTTCGTGATTTCAGCGTCGCGTTTCGATCTGAAGACCGGACAAGTGAGCGTATTCGGATTCAGACGCTTGAAGTCGTCCCTCGTCAGAGAGATACGCCTGTTGTTGTCTACAAGGTCCTCCATCCGGTGGGCAAAGAACACGAAATCGGCTTCGCCCGACTTGCGCGAGGAACCTCCGAACAAGAGCACGCAGAATTTATACGAGCGGTGAACGTCTGGGAAGATGGGGGCCTTGTTCTCGAAATCGTAGAGCCCGATGAGCGAATCGGCATCTATGAGTTGGCCGAAGAAGTCCTTGGTAGTGTTGTCGGTTGCGATCCCTGATGGGACGAGCAAGCCCACTCTGCCGTTCGGTGCAACGATGCTTCTTGCCAGTTCGGCGAACACAGCATAGGTGTTGATGTCGCCCTTGCCGCATAGAGGATAGCGGCCACTGTTGCGAATGTGGTCGAGCGTCTTTTCGGCCGAGGCTTTGGCGTGCACATATCGCTGGTGGATTTCCGGTTTCTCGGTCTCCAGGTCCGCGATCAGTCTGCGCCGCGTTGCTGCGTCTACCGCCGTGGCAATATCGGGAACGATGGCATCGAAGAACTCCCTCTCCTGGAGCTTCATGCGTTCCCACGGCGGGTTGCCGATGACGCAATCGAAGCCGACTTCTTCTCTCACGAATACCCGTGGAAACGTGGTCTCCCAGGACATCGCCTTTGGATCGACCTCGGGGTCCGTCACGAGGCTGTTACCACAGACGATGTTTCGTGAAAGATCGGCCAAGGTCTTACCTCGCTGGGCGGAACGCAGCCAGAGGGACAACTGGGTGATCTCGACCGCTTCCGGGGAGAGATCGACCCCGAAAAGGTTGTCGTGCAGGATGAAATCCGGCATCTGCTCGCGAATGGCCTCGGCGTCATTAGGATCGACCTGATCCAGGGCCTGTGCCAGATCGAGGTAATGCTCTTCGAGGACATCGTACGCCTGGATCAGGAAGGCCCCGCTGCCGCAGGCGGGATCGACAATTCTGATCGTGCGAACTGCTGCAATCGCTTCCTCGACGCACCGCTTTAGCTTCCCATCCTGCGCGTGCATCTCCGGCGATTTGAGGTCGATTCCGTGCTTCTCCTCGACGGCGCCCAGCTTTTCATTCGCCACTTTGTGGACGGTGTGTTCGACGATGAACCGGGTGAACTCGGGCGGGGTGTAGTAGATGCCGCCTCGTTTCCGCTCGGCGGATTTCTCCATCTTGGAGGAAACCGGCTCGTCGCCTTTCGATTCCCAGAGTCCGCCGGCCACGCGAATTCGCTCGATGTCGCGGATGGACTTCTCGAAGAGATGGCCAAGCACATCGACGGTGACCGTGGTTGCAAAGTCGTACTCGCCGATGTTCTTGAAGAAGTCCGTCCGACTATCATCCATTTCAAGGTTGTCTACGTCGTCCTTCCTGAACAATCCTCCGTTATATGCGGGCACGTCCGCCGACCGACTACCTTCGTTGATGTTATGGAACAGTGAGAGGAAGTTCTGCCATCTGGGATTGGTGACTTGGTAGAAGGGCGGAATCTCCTTCCACGCCCGGAACAGGGACTTGGCCGGCAGCAGGTCGCGGTCCTCGCAGAACGCGACGAAGATGATGCGGTCTACGAGCTTCTGCGCCATGCGGATGGCGACCTCGAGGGGCTTGGCGTGGGCCGGACCCGTCAGGTATTGGATGAGCCGGACGCGGTTGTCATGGTAATCGCTGTATAGTTCGTCGCCGACTTCGCGCTGGCGCTTCTCCGATCTTTCCAGCAGCGCGTCGGCGCGGGCCACCTGCTCGATACCGGCCGGCAACAGGCCAGCTCGCTCGAAAAGGCAGTAGAACTGAAGAAACGCCTCCCACCGTCGCAGGTCCTGCAGGGTGAAAAGCTGATACACTCTTGTCGTCTGTCCTCTGTGGTAAAGGCGAAAACTCACGATGTTCGACACGATGCCCCAGGGACAATCTGGCACTTCCACGAGATAGTCCCAGCACTGCTGGACGGGGGTGCGCCCGTTCGATTTGTCCCGATCCACGTTCGCGGTAGGCCCCTTGAGCTCGATCACGGCACGGGGTGCGATCTTCTGGTGGGCCTCAAAGAAGCCGATGGCAGCATCTGCGGTCTGATCGTTGAGCCGGAACTTGGGCTGGAGGTTCCATTGCGTCTTGCCTTCGGAAAACATGGTATAGCCCAAGGCATCACCGAATACATCAGTGAGGAACTCGGCTTCGAGGCTGCTCTCTGTCTGGGTTTGCAGAACGCCTTTCGATTCCAGATCAGCCCACTTCACGATGATGTCGTGCGCCCTTTCGCATCGGTCATCCTGCAAGCGATGATCCTGCGATTTCTCCTTGAGATAGGCCTGTACGAAAAGCGGGCGCTTCTGCCGGTTGTCGCCGTAGCGGGCAGGGTCCATCCTGCGAAAAAGGTACTCTTGCTTGGCACTCATCCTATATCCATCAACACTGCTGTTGCCGCCAACCGATGTTCCGAGACACCAACTGCGCCCCATGGTACTATCGACAATGCGGGTTTTCAATACGTAATGAATTGGCCCGCTCCAGAGAGACCGGAATCAGGTATATCAGTCCTGGGGCGTGGGGAACAGCTTCTTCAGCTCCTCGACGGAGGGCCGGCGGCCGTATTCGCAGAGCTCGAACGCCTCGGCGCACTTGACCTTTTCCGCCTTGTCCTGTCCACAAAGCTCGATGAGCTTCCGGCGATAGGTCTTGGCCACGCCGCCGTCGCGGCCCGCCTGACGATCCCACTGCTGCTTGCGCCGCTGCTCGCGCCCCGCCGGATCGTCCGGAATCGGAACCACCTTCTCGAAGTTCCCCGTCGCCCACAGCGACTCGATCTGCGACTCCAGTTGCCAGATCGCCGCGGTCTTCTTCTCGAAGACGCTGTCGATGGGCACGACGATGTCCGGCGAGAACGGGTTGGGCTTCTGGAAGCCGTCCGAGAGGTACAGGAACACGGGGTTGCGGGAAAGCTGCGGGACATCCGGGCAGTAGTGCGCCACCGTCACCATGTACGCCGCATCCTGCATCAGGACGCCCGTGTAGCGGTGGTCGGGATGATAATCGTTCGGCCGGTGTCCCATGACGACGTCGGCCTTCCACTGGCGGATGAGGCGCACGAACCACTTGCGGTTCTCCAGCGTGGGCATCAGCTCGCCGTCGTGAATGTCGAGCACTTCGCTCTCGATGCCGAGGATTTCAGCGGCCTTCTTGACCTCGGCGGTGCGGCGCTTGGCCAGCGGCCCGCCCGCCATTACGGCGTGGCCGATGTCGCCGTTGGTCACAGAGACGAATTTCACGTGGTGGCCCTGGGCGGCCCAGAGCGCCGCGGTGCCCCCCGCCTTGAGCTCGCAGTCGTCCGGATGGGCGCCGAAAACGATGATGCGCAGCTTCCCGTCATCGCCCGGGGCCGCTGCGGCCTGCCCACTGGGAGCAAAGGTGGATAGGAGCAGCAGGACCCCGACAAGGGCAACCAGCAGGATGCACGCGTTCGACAGACGTTCTCTGAACCTCATGGCGCAACTCCTTACACGAACTCTAATGGGCATTTCTCATCCGAACGTATTTCCAGGCCATATTGTCACATGGAACGTCACATCCGGCAAGCATTGTGGCACAATGTATGGGGTGCAAGCCCGGAACGCCGTCAGCGACCACCGGATAGGATCAGGGGGATGTCAAGAAGGGCATTGCCGGCGATGTGAGGGGATATGGGACGGCGGGCCCAGGTGAAATGGCGAACGAAAAATCATAGGGGGGATTGACAGCGACGCATAAGCGTGGTATAAAGGTATGCGAATTCGGACCATGGGTGTGACCTGCAAAGACCCAAGGCACGGCTATCCGATCCGTACGGTGGAGTACGTGATGCGGAGGAAGGAGGTTTTATTATGGCGTCCCACGCCGTAGACCTATCTCGTGCATCCCGACTTGGCCTATCAGGAGGAGTGTTCGCAGAAAGGAGGTGATACTCTCCCTGGGACGAACTGCGCAGCCGTTGTAAGCACATGAGGTATTTCTCGCCGTCTCCGTCGGGAGACGGCCCCCATGCGGACGATCAAGTCGCCTTGTCTTCGTGTCGATAATGGGGAAACGTTCGATTCCCGGCGCGTGCCGGGACGTGTAGCATGGTTTCCTTTGGGTCCCCTTTTTGAAGGACGGACATTATGAGCAAGAAATGGTGTTATCTCGTGATTACCCTTGCCGTTGTGGGACTGGCGCTTCCCGCCATCGCCGCCGACCCGGGCAAGGGCAATATCCTGATCGAAGAGTGGCTCAACACGGGCGGGGCCGTCACCGACAATGTGACGACCCTTCACACCTACATCAATGCGGGGAACCCGCCGACCAGGGCCTACTGGCTTAAGAATTTCGACAGGCCGGATGGCGGCGAAGACTACTGGGGCGGCAGGTTCCGCGGCTACATCTATCCCCCGCAGACGGGCGACTACACATTCTGGACCTGCAGCGACGACGACAGCGAGATCTGGCTGAGTACCAGCGAAGATCCCGCCAAAGTCAAGATGATCGCGAACGTCGAGGGCTGGATGCCCTATCTGGCGTGGGATGGCGCGGGCGGTGCCCCAGGCACTACGTTCAAATCCGCGCCCGTCAAGCTGGAGGCCGGGAAGAGGTACTATGTTGACGTCTTCTTCTCCGATGGCACCGGCGGCGGCTTCGACACCGTCGGCTGGGGCGGCCCCGGCATTGGCGCGGGCCCTGTCGTCGTGGCCGGCAAGTACCTGGCCCCCGTCATCCGGGACCCCGAGCCGATGTTCCTGGCCGGCAGTCCGAGTCCCGCCGACGGCGCGACGGGCATCCTGTCGCCCCTGCTGACCTGGACGAAGGGCGGCTCGGCCCTGTTCCACGACGTGTACTTCGGCACCGATCCGAATCCCCCGCTCGTCGGCCGCCAGGCATGGGAGATGTATTACCATGCGGCCGGCCTGGTCCCGGGCACGACCTACTACTGGAAGATCGATGAGATCGAGTCCAACATGACAACGATTCACAGGGGGACGGTCTGGAGCTTCGTGGCCGCTCCGCTGTCCGCCTTCGGCCCCACGCCGCGCAACGGCGACAAGTGGATCGATTCGGACGGCGACCTGGCTTGGCAGCCCGGAACGAATGCACAGTCCCACGATGTGTATTTCAGCACCAACAAGGACCTCGTGACGGCTCGTGACGCCAGTGTGCTCAAGGGCAACAAGCTGGCGGTCCCCTTGCTCGAACTGCCCAAGCTGCAGGCGGGCACTGTCTATTACTGGCTGGTGGATGAGTATGATACCAGCAGCGTGAAGCATGAAGGCGAAGTCTGGAGCTTCACCAGCATGGGCGCGAGTCCCGGTGGCATCAAGGCCGAGTACTTCGGGAACGCGGCCCTCTCCGGCGGTCCGTTCCTGACCCAGATCGAGCCGGGAATCGATCACACCTGGGCCGATGGGACTGGTCCGACCGCCAACCTCACCGACAACTTCTCGATCCGCTGGACGGCGGACCTCGAAATCGCCGTAGGCGACACGTACATCTTCACTGCAAATACCGATGATGGTGTTCGGGTTTGGCTGAACGGTGACTTGATCATCGACAGGTGGGTTGGCGGGGACTTGGGCGATTCTCCGAGCAATCCCATTGCACTTCAGCCCGGCATCTATTCGCTGGTGATGGAGTACTATGAGGCCACCGCCGGCGCCTCGGCACAGTTGTACTGGGAGGGCAAGACTCTCGCTCGCGAGATCATCCCCGCCGGTCCCCTGCAGCCTCCGGTTCGCGCCAAGGCCATCAATCCGAAGGACAATGATGTCAATGTCCCTCAGGATGTGACGCTGATGTGGTCCACCGGCGAGAGAGTCGTCACTCATGATGTCTACTTCGGTGAGGATGCGGCGGCAGTAGCGGCAGCCACTCCTGCCAATGCCGGCATCTACAAGGGCAGCCAGGCCAAAGAGAACAACACCTGGGTGCCGGGCGCCCTCGAGTGGAACAAGACCTACTACTGGAGAGTGGACGAAGTCAATGCCGCCAATGCGGAGAGCCCGTGGACGGGCGCCGTCTGGAGCTTCACGACCGCCAACTTCCTCGTGATCGATGACTTCGAGAGCTACACCGATGAGGTCGAGGGCCGTATCTTCCAGACCTGGATCGACGGCTGGGGCTTCACTGAGCCTGCCCCGGGCGACCCAGGCAACGGCACCGGCGCAACGGTTGGCTACACCGATCCGCCATTCTCCCAGCACACGATCGTTCATGGCGGCGGATCCTCCATGC
>Ga0315284_10006873_pt1 | contig 16231 bp, 11 predicted proteins | sample YL17G09_16_MG_FD_203696 | JGI IMG/M metagenome (GOLD analysis project Ga0315284, IMG submission 203696) | Sediment microbial communities from Yellowstone Lake, YNP, Wyoming, USA - YL17G09_16 | ecosystem: Environmental > Aquatic > Freshwater > Lake > Sediment | place: USA: Wyoming | collected... | reverse complement strand
CCATAATATTGTGCGACAATATCAATCCTGCCGTTCCAAAAGCCAGAACTCCAACCCATTTTTTCGCTTTATCTGTAGTACCAATCTTTGTCATGGCATACGCAATCATTGGTGGGAATATAAATGCCACGATCTCCCCTATCGCTCCTCTTACATAAATGTCTGTTGCCCTATAGGGCGAATAGACATATAAAACCGCACCAGCCATGGCCAAAAAGTCATTTGTATGCTCTTTCAAAAACTTGTACATGAAGTACATTGAAAGCGGAACACTCAAAACGAATACGGCCTTAACACTATCAACAAAGCTAAGACCTAATTTATGGAAAATTTCCCCAAGATAAAAAGGAAGGGGGAAAACAAAATTAAAAAGCGGGTAACCAAACCCAAAACTCAGATCCGGAACAAACCTAGGAGGGAATTTGCCCATATTTATTACCCTGTCCATTTCGTAGAGCCAACCGATATGCAAGTCATCACTCGCGCCATAGTATCCACGAACAAAAAGAGCCCAAATGGCGGGAATAGACAATACCAAAACCATCAACGGTAAGTATTTATGAATTAATTTTTCGATTTTTTCCATATACCATGAACAATATTACTCCCAGTATACTCATTAACGACAGATCATTTGACCATGTCCTAATAGGCGTATTTTTAAACTCTCCCGCAACATGATACTCACCCTTCGGAAGAGTAATTTCAATTCTTCCCAAAACGTTGGTATGTGTGTGCGGAAAAATCTTATTATTAACCAGAACCGTCCAGTTCGGAAAATCGAAAACAGGTAAATCAATACCCGCATCCTTTGTCACTTCTGCATCAAATTCCCATCTGTTTGATTTATTACTAAAATTACTTATACTTCCCGTCCCTCGAACAAAAAATGGGGCGCTCGGAGCCGGTTCCCTAGGCTCAAGAGCGGTTTTTGGCAGGTAATCTAAGACAGCTCCTGCTTGCTGGTCAATAAATACTTGTCCTGAAAGTTTTTCCTGATCGGTAACATTGTAATAAAAATGTTCCGGTTTAAAATACCGCCAATTAAAACCAATCGTTAGGATAATAATTAAAATTGAAAGAGATATCAGCCGTCTCCCTTTGAAAAAGGATAAAAAGAAAGACCCAAGTAAACTTCCCGAAAAAATTACGATCGACAAAAATCTCCAAGGGAATTGAACAAAAGCCAATATTTTGATTTTCTCCCAAACGAATGATGACTTGTTGTGAGTCATAAATACACCAAAAACAAAAATTGAAAATAATAGGCTAAAAAGCAGAGTATTTTTTCTCCTCTTACTTAAAACTACGATCAATGAGGTCAAGGCAACCAACCACCACAGCGGCCAACCAATTTGATAAGATATTGTGGTATTTGACTGTGGTTGAGAGCCGGAATAATTCCAGGATCTGTCAATAAAAAGCTGTGATACCTTTACGAACTGAGCCCTAAAATCAAGTTCGTTTCTTGTTAAAGCCTCCGTTTGCACCAGTCCCTTCTCAAAAAACGCAGGTAAAACAAAAAATGCCGACAAGCCAAAAGCTAAAACCAAACTCAAAAGAGATATTTTCAAACCCTTCCATTTTTCCCTATATAGCCAAAAAGCTACCCAAATTATCATTAGAGGTGTGAAGATTAAAGTCATAATATTATGTGACACAAAAAACAAGGCGGTAGAAATTGTAGCTAGGATAAAATATTTTCTGTTTCTTAACTTTATTAATCGTAATAAGAAGAAAAATATAAAAGGAATAAGTCCCAAACTAAAACTTTCTCCCACTGCTCCCCTAACATAAGCATCAAGCGCCCTATAAGGGGCAAGAAGATAGAGTACCCCTCCGACGACCCCTGTGACCTTGCCAAAAAGCTCCTTTGCCAAAATGTACATTCCTACGGCCCCAAAAACTAACGGCAGAAAGAAAAGAAACTTGGCCGCACCAATATATCCCAAGATATAACTTGCCATTGCCCCGATGTAATAAGGTAACGGGCCGTAAAAATTGAACAAAGGATAACCGTTTCCATAGCCCATATCAGGAACCCAACGACAAGGGATCTGGAGATCGGTAAAACATTTTCTCATCTCAAAAATCCTTATAACCTGAAGGTCATCATGGTGAGAAAAATAACCGGGCATAAAAAGTGGCCAGACAACTAGACCCGAAAGAGCCAAAAACAAAAGGATGAGCCAATTGTTAAGAAAAAACCTTTTCATTTGATTCTCTTATAATCGTAAATAACTACCCCGGCTAAAAATACCACTGTTATTAATGATGCCAACGCTCCAATTTTCAATGATTCCGGTTCGTACGTAAATTCCACTTTATGCTCTCCCGAGAAAATCGGTACTGCACGAAATGCGTAATCGGCTCTATATATGGTCGTATCTATTCCGTCAACTTTAGCCTTCCATCCAGGATACCACGCATCAGATACAAACAAAAATCCTTCCTTGTCAGTTTTTACGTTTACAATACTATTTTGTGAAGAATAAAAATCGAACGAAACCATGCTATTCGCACCATCACTTCTTTTAAGATCCGTGCTGGCACTGATTATTATCTTTTTCTCAAGAGGAAAACTTGGGTCTATTAATAGAGATAACGTCTGTTCATCCGATCTATTGTCCCAATCGGTAACGAAAAACGCCCTTGGCAGAGCGCTGTTATTCTTGAAGATTGCAACAGATTTGTCTTGAAAGACTTTTTCAAATTTATTATTCTTTTCAACCTGACGAAATAACTGTTCGGAAACATTAACAAATAAATATTCATTGTTAAGTAAATCAAACCAACCACTTCCATACTGCTCAAACGGGGCGTAGTAGCTAAGGTTAGAATATTCTGGATTGCCACTGCTAATAGATTTATTTAGCCTTGCCCACCAAATTGGAAATACTGCGTCGTAACCCGAAACCGATTCGATACCGTACGGAACCCACATATTCATAGGTACGACGTCACCCGGAGATACCCTGTAAGGTCTCTTTTTGTTATCGAAAAAAGCTAATGATGGAGTATCGGGAAAAACCAAGTTAGGAGACGAAAAGGGGGTATATTTCCAACCATACCTAAATAACTCTAGAAGAGCAAAAATACAAAGCGCAATAATAAATAATTTCCTGCGTAAGATAATAAGAAATACTGCAATCGTGGAAAGACTGATTGGTAAAACCAAATTCCTTAATGTGATTCCAAGATTGATTCGTGCGATTAATGTAGCTCCCAAGATACTTACCAACAGTACAAGCGGAACAAAAACAAAACCTATCCTTTTTACCTTATCCCCTTTAAGAAGGCTCGCAATGCCAAAGCCGGCAAGAGCTGCTAGAGACAAATTGACTAAAACCAAAGCCCTTGTCATTGATGAAGCAGAAATTGCCGGAACGTGAGAATTAAATATTGCACTCGCAAAGGGTGTGGGCAGTGCAATCAAAAGAGAAAGCATAAAAAGTATAATGAGATATTTAACTTCTTTTTTTTCCCAATTTTGCAAAACTCCGATTATCGACAACATCAAAACAACAATGCCACTATACCCAGTATTGAGTGTGTAGTTTCCAACTCCGAAATAATTTTTCGTGGCAGGATTACCAAAGTAATCGGGAGCAAGAAATGTAATTAAGCCTTGCCAGGGAAGATATATCAGTTCCCGTTCCAAAATTTCAAACTTTCTTTGAGAGTTTAAAATAAACTCGAAAGCTGGAATTGTAAGAACGGAGGAAAGTAATAATCCCACAAAAATGAAGAGAAAAATAAGAAAGGTTTTTCTTGAAGTAAGCTTTTCCCGACGAAAAAAAAGCAATATTAAAAGAATGACAATCGTATAAGCCACAAGTTGGGGGTAACCTGCAAATATCTGTAAGCAGATACCGACCGACAACATTACACCCCAATATAATCTTTTCGAGTTAATGAATTTATCTAAAAGTAGAATCAATAAAGGAATAAAAGCTGCTACTAAAGTATTAGCATTCCACTCCATCCAAATCATATTAAAGCCGCTGAAGGCATAAAAAATCCCTCCAAAAAGAGATTCCATTTTCTTCAAGCCGAAATTTCTAAGAAGCAAGTAGGTAAAAACTGCAGCAAGAATAGGCTGAAGCATGATTTGAGATGTCCATGCCCAAATCTTAGGAAGAATAAAATAAAATATCATAGTTGGGGAAAGAACCCCCACCTGGAAGTCGGCTAAGAGCGGAGTGCCATTAAACATAAAGGAATTCCATAAGGGCAAATGACCCTGTTTAAGCATGTCCACCGCAACGCTCCGTAAAGGATAATTAATTGAGACCACATCAGAGGTTACGGGGTTTTTTACCGGTACCCCGACTTGGTATCCCCATTTGTAATCCAACCATGGATAATACACACCAACTATAAAATCGCCCGGGATCGGAACCTTTCCTAATAGGAAAACTTTCCAAAAAAACAAAAACACGACTAGAACAATTGCAACGAATGGCCAAATTTTAATAAGAAGCTTTTTCATTCCGTTTGGATAACAGAGTCACAAAAGCCAAGGCTACAAAACTCAGCATGGTAAGAATATTGCCAATTCTTCTTATGAGAGTGTCTGTTAGGCGCGTTTCTATCCGGTGCTGGCCGGATGGAACACTAAAAGTGATTAATCCGAGGCAATACCTCTCACCAGTACAGTTATTATTTATATGAGGGGTTTCTTTCCCGTCAACTTTTACTTCCATTCCAGGGAAATCAAAAAGGGGAAGGCGAATTACGGAATCTTTGGAAACTTCAACCGTGCCGGTTTGATAATCACTCCCCTTTTTATATTCCAAAAATTTTACGTTCCCCCGTAAAACTTCCGGCAGGTCGGGTGCCTTTGCCCAAGGCGGAAGCGTTGCTGTCAGTGGTAGATAATCAAAAATACTAATCGTTAGTTGTTTCTCCCAGGAGGTTCCGGAGAACTTATCAACATCACTAATGTTCAACCAGGCTTTGGGAATATAAAAAGTTATTGTAAGGGCAAATGCAGCAACTACCAATAGTATCCCCAATACGTACCTAAAGCGACCGGAAAAATAAATTACAAACCCGCCAAGGATACAAAGTAAAAAAATACTAACCGCCAGAAATCTCCAGGGAAATTGCATGTACCATAAAAATGGTAGCTTTGCCCAAATAAAACTCGACTTCATATGTATCATAAAGACGCTTGCCAGTGATAAAAATACCAAGCCGAAGGTGATCAATGAAAGTTTTTTGTTTTTCTTAAACCCGAAAAACGCAACAGCGGGCGCTATAACTAACCCCGCTACCCATTGAACAATGCCGAGCGATAAATTAAGTTTTTCATTCGGAAATCCGGAAGAACCATACCCCCACTCTCCGGAAATAAACAGTTTATACAGGTTGACAAAATGCTGCCTGTAATCAAAATATCCCGATAAAATTCCTTCTGTATGAACAAACTGCCGCTCAAAAAGTACCGGCAGAACAAAAAATGCTGAAAACCCGAACCCTAAAATTCCACCCCAAATAATCTTACCTAAATTCTTCCAGTTATTTTGAATTAGCCAGAAAATTGTCCAAATAAGCGCAACTGGGACAAAAATCATGGTCATAAGTACGTGCGTCGTCATCAAGAAAAAAACAGAAAGTGCGAACCATATTAAATACTTGGATTTGCCGGATTTAATAAGTTTATATATAGCCCACAGAATTAAGGGGAAGAAAATCTGCGCCCAAAATTCACTTAACGCTCCCCGAACGTAAACCTCAACCGCTTTATAGGGAATGTACGTGTATAAAAGCGAGGCAACAAACGCCGGCCAGCCCCCTATCAAACTTCTGATAAAAATAAACATGGTAGCCGCCGAGGCAACATATCCGAAGACAAATAGCATTTTCACCGAATCAATGTACTGGAAACCAACCCGGTGGAGTACGGCTCCCAAATAATATGGCAGAGGCGGGTAGTAGTTAAACTGAGGGTAACCATATTGATACCCCGCATCGGGAACCCAGCGGCAAGGAATTTGAAGATCGGTAAAACATTTATCCATCTCATAAACTCGAAAAGCCTGAAGGTCATCCTGCATCGGAAAAAACCCGGGCTGAAAAAGCTTGTAAAAAGTAGGAATAATTAAAAAAAATAAAAGAGAAATTGGGATCAACTTTCCCAATTTTTGCCCGCTCCACAGAACGAAATTTATTAGATTGTGCATGAAATTTCCATGATAAATCTTGCTCGACGGGATAAGCCTTCTCCATTGGTTCCCCTTATCCTCCAAGCCTTTTCCACTCGCGCCGTGAATGTGCTCGACAATGCTTTTCGAATCATAATAAACCTTGAGACCCGACTTTTTTAGACGTCTTGCATAATCCATATCCTCAAAGTACATAAAATATTTTTCATCAAGAAGTCCAACTTTTTCCAATGCCCTTGGGACTATCAGAACCGCCGCCATTACGAGCGCGTCTACCGCAACCCCACCCTTTCCGCCGGGAGAGTATTTTTCATAAGCGCTCTCCTCACCAAACCAAAACTCCCTTATCGCACCAAAGAGTGTCGGGAAATGATAACTAGACGGCTGAACACTCCCATTTCCATTTACCAATTTTGGTCCAACCATCCCGGCGTCTGGGTGTGACAGGGCAAATTCATATAATTGATCAATTGAGCCTTTCTTAACCCTCGTATCAGAATTTAAAAGAAGTATATATTTCCCTTTAGCAATCTTGATCCCCTGGTTAACTGCTTTGGCAAATCCCAGGTTCTCCTTGTTCTCGACAAGTCTGTAGTCTTTTGATTTACTCATTTTCTTATCAGAGCCGTTATCTACAACTATAATTTCATATCCGAGGTGGGGCTTTGATTTGCCAATTGAGTTAACACACGCCAGGGTCAGATCTTTAGTATTGTAGTTAACAATAATTATTGACAGGTCCATATTAGAAAAATCTTGAAAATATTAGCTCGTCCGAAATTTTTGCCTCCTTTGTCTCTTTAACCCTTGCCTTAAGTACAGGTCCAATTTTAGCCAGTGCCATAATTACTATTCTCAAATACCCGGGGTGTGACACAACCCGCCTAATCAAACCCGAAATGTGCTTTCTTATAAACCTTGTGCTTGTCAGATTCTTCCAAATAAAAAGAAGTTGATTCCTCTCACGAATCCTCTGAAGCAAATCCGAGCTCACACTTTGCATCGATCTTTCATGGTCATGTACAACTTTTGCGCCGGGTTCCCAAATTAAATCATACCCGCGTTTTGCGGCCCGATAACACAAATCCAAATCCTCCCAATAAAATGGTGAAAGAAGTTTCTCGTCCATTCCCCCTAACTCCATCCACGTTTTTCTTCTAAAAACACCGCTACCGCCGCTTACCCAAAAGGTCCTATGCGAACTTGCAGATTTTGGTCCAGGTAAGTGATTTATAAAACCTTCTTCGAAAACTCCTTTCGCCCAACCAAACGCTCCTTCTTCATTAAGCGATACTGCAAAAACTTTTGGGTTTTCGAAATGAATAAAAACCGGCTTTAAAAAATCAACTTGAGGGATAACGTCACTATTAAGAAGGCAAATCAGTTTCCCTTTTGAAGCTCGCACACCTGTATTTACACTTGCGGAAAAACCCCTGTTAATTTTATGCCGGATTAGTTTAATTGCGGGAAACTTGTCTTTAATGACTGAGGCACTGGCATCACTAGAGCCGTCATCAACTATAATTATCTCCAGCACGTTATTTTTTGAATTCCTGGCAGCTGCCAAAACAGCCGGCAGGTTCTTCTGAGCCAACCATTCAGTGTTATACCAAGGAATTATAATTGATACTTTCATAGAAGTTTAAGAACCTCGCTTTCGAACTTTTCCTCAGAGTAGAGTTTTGAGTCCTCTATCGCCTTCCTTGCAATTTGACGCGCATCCTTAGGATTTTCCAAAACAATCTTGGTCTTTTTCAAAAGTTCGGTTATATCTCCCCACAGATAGCCGTTTATCCCATTCTCAACCGTTTCCTTATGACCTCCTGCATTATACGCAAGACAGATCTCACCACCGGCCATAGCCTCGACGACAGCCATCCCAAAATGTTCAACTTTCTCGGGATTCTTCTCCTCATTCTCACCATACCCGGATGCCGTCCAAAACATCCTCGACCTACCATAAAGGTCCACCACACAATCAAAACTTGGGCTTTCAATAATCTCAATGGGATAACCTTCAGATGCTTTTTTGAGACGTCTAACCAATTCGGTTGCACCCACCTCCACCCCGCCAGCCAGTACCAGTTTCCAATCCGACAGCCCGTCATCAACCTGTTTTTTAAAAGCTTGCACCAAAACATCCTGATGTTTCGATTGCTTTAACTCCGAAAACCGGCCTATGGAGAGAATTGTATTTTCCTTCCTCTTTGGTTTAATTTTAATTACATCAATAGGTGGATAGATAACGATACCTTCGACTCCATATTCCTGATCAATTACATTTTTTGTAAAATTTGAGTTGCATATTATTTTTTCTATTCTAAATAGCTTCATCTTATTTATAAGGCTCGCACCCCCTACGTGATGGAAAGGAACTTGAAAGTGCAAAAAGTTGCGCCTGGCACGAAGCGTTGGAATACTACCGTCAGAGACCCAAAAACATAAATCATAGCCGTCACCCCTCTTAATATCAGTAACAAAATTAACCTTTGAAAAATCTTTACCGAAACGTTTCTCCAACTTTCCCCTAATCCCCACGTCTCCCCACTCAACATCGACCGCCCATCCGTGTTTTACCAAAACTTCGGCAAAGGCCATGGTGTAACGCTCCCCTCCACCCAGGCTGTCTAAATATGGGTTATGTATTGCTGCGCGCATTTTTTACGGCGAAGTCAAAACTTCGCTTTCTTTGTAGCTCCCAAAGTTTAGAATACGAAATTAGTCTGCTAAAAACTTGGTAGAGAGCATAGATGATTCCCCCCAACCCGTCCAGAAAGGCAGTTTGTATTACCATCCGCTGCCAAAACTCCCTTAGTCCCGCAGAGAAAAATCTAAATATATTCATGTCAGGATGGTGAGCTTCAAACATAAGCCTTGCCTCAATTTCGGACCAATCGTTTGTTTTTTCAACCATTTCGGTTATGGTCTTATGTTTATGATGAATTAGAGGATTTTTAAGATGGCGTATCTCTCCCGTAATTTTTGGTTGCTCATGAAGCTCACCTTCCCAACCTGACAGTTTATCCTTCCTGATTAGACGCAGCACGCAATCAGGCCAAAGACCACAATGTTTCATCTCTTTCCCAAAAATAAAATTCCTACGCGGAATTGCATATCCGTTAATTTTTATTTCTGAATTATTAATTATTGATTCGATTTCCTTGCGGAGGCTGTTGGTTACTTCCTCATCTGTATCTACATATAAAAGCCATTCCCCTCTTGCTTTTTTAGCGCCCAAGTTCCTCCAGTAGGCAAAGCCCTTCTTTGATGCGTCCGAATTGATCTTAATTATTTCATCGGTCCAGGTAAGACAACCCAAACATTTTATGTAAAGTTCCTTATCAAACTCGCCTCCCTCTAAAATAATTGCGCTAATTTTCATTGCCATGATCCCTTTCCAAATCTGCCCAAATAGTAATCCATAATTCCAAACCTCTGCCACTTACGACCAGTGAGTAATAATTTTATACTCTCACGAATTAGAGCAAATTTTGTGTGCAATTGTGCGTATGTCATCCCAAAAAACATTCTATTTCTTGTCAAAAAATAATCATTTTGTTGACTGCCAATGCCGGAACTTTGAGAAACCTTATGCCACAAAACTCCCTTTGGGCAGTACAATATTTTCCACCCCGCTTTTTTCATTCTTTGAGAAAGATCTGCATCCTCCAAATAGGCAAAGTACTTCTCATTAAAAAGGCCGACTTCTTTTAAGGCTTCTAGCTTGTACATGACAAAGCAGCCTGTAGCAAAGTCTGTTTCGGAAGTCTTGTCAAACTGGCCATGGTCAACCTCATCTACTCCCCGATTTGATCCATAAACGTTTTCCCAATCCATAACGCCTCCGGCATACCAAAGAACATGTCCAAACTCCGGAAGTCTGTATTTATTGTGATACTCAAATCCTTTTGCAAAATAAATTTTGGGTGAAATTGCTCCAGCATTATCAATTTCCTGGTATGCAAGAAAAATGTTTCTTACCAAATCTTTGTCAACCAACGTATCACCGTTAAGAAGTGCAATATAATCAAATCCGTCTTTTATGGCTTCCCTCATACCGATATTGTTACCCTTCGCAAAACCGTAATTTTTGCCCAGCTTTCTGATTTTAATGTTAAGTTTTTCTACAGCTTCCGGAGTACCGTCAGTCGAACCGTTATCTACAACAAAAATTTCCATTCGGAAACCCGCCTGATTCGATTTCTGCAAAGACCGAATGGTCTCCAAAACATCCTTTTTACCGTTCCAGGAAAGAATAATTACCGCGACATGAGGAATCTTAGCCACGAGAACTCCTTTCTAATCCACCATTTTAAATCTTTTATCGATTTGCTCAGCTCCGAAGAAATTTCACTCTTTGAAATTTTTTGGCTGGAAAAACCTTGAATCTCCCAAACTCTCAAATATAACGTTAACTCCGAAAATGACTGCAATAGTGAAAGAGCCAGACCGTGCACTCCGTCTTTGTAACCCTGACCCGATAGATATCTTCCCAAAAACTCTCCTAATGGTTTTCTAATAAGATCCCGCCAGGAAAAAACATAACCGTTTTTCATAAGTTCTTTAGACTCAATTTCCGTATACCTTAGCATTCTTTCTAAATACTGACTAATGCCTTTATAGTTAAAGTGAGTAATAGCAAAGTCCGGTTTTTGTTGAAGATCGAATCCTTTCCCCTGGGTAAACGGCACACTATGAATCTCATCCCCCCAGCTAACAAAACCCTTCTTAAAAAAACGTATATTATAATCCGGCCACCATCTTGTGTGCTCAATCCATTTGCCAAAAATAATATTTTTTCGGGGTAATCGATAGAAGTCAGCCTCAGAATTTCCAACAATTTGTTTGATTTTTTTGACCAAACTTTGGGGAACCTCTTCATCAGCATCAAGAATTAGAATCCACGGACCCTGAGCCTTCCCAACAGCAAAGTTCCGGGCAGGTTCAACATAATTCGTCTTTTTATGCGTAAATACCTTGGCTCCTAACTTTTTGGCAATTTCGGGGGTCCCATCAGTCGATTCCATGTCGATAACCACAATTTCTGAAGCTAAATCTTTGACGGAAGCAATCGCCCGAGGTAAATTTTTTGCCTCGTTAAGTGTATTTATGACTACCGAGATTTTCATAAGCCAGCCTTATTGTACCATCTACGAAGCTCTGTTGAGTAGTGTTTTGAAGCCCCGCTTGGCATCCTCTATAAGGCTTATTCCCATAATGGATAGTATCGAACCGCCGTATATGGTTATACCCAGGGCAAAAAGAATACCTGCTGAAGCAAGCGCCATTGGCAAGAAAGCTTTAACTACCAATAGTATTAAGCCCATTACCAAAGCAGCGATGCCCGGCTTTAACATTGAGTCGGTAATGGAAAAATTAACGTACTTTTTAGCAATAATAATTGCAACAATGGAAGAGACCCCAACAAGACTATATCCAACCGAGGCTCCTATTACCCCAAATTTAAAGGCCAAGGCAGGCACAAAAAGCCAAGTCAAGGCTGTCCACATAATCATAAGGTAAAAAGTATTTTTGATTCTCCCTATGGCGTTAAGAAGATTCGTAAGCTGAGTTGTGGCAGCAGCAAAAACGAAGTTTATTGAAACAAAAACCAAAGGAATTAATGCGGGCATCCATTGGTTATACCGTGGAATAACACGAACCATAATCGGGGCAATAATAACTATTCCAACAAGGCTCGGAAAAACCAAAAAACAGATAAAAAATATTGACTTGGTAACACTTCTTTCCAGGTCACTTTTGGCCTCCTGCATTCTTGAAAACGCCGGAAAAGTAACTCGGGTAACAGTATCCATGAAAAATGTTAAAGGAACCCTGGCGATTTTCTGGGCAAAGGCCAATATTCCGACTCCGGCGGGACCGAGAATAGTTCCCAGAATTAGCGTTACTCCATCATCTTTGAAAGTTGCCAAAAAAGTATTGATTTGATAAGGAACCCCGAATTTAAAAAGTCCCGTGAGGGTTTTCTTGGAAAAAGCAATACCCGGGGTCCACGGTTGAACTAAATAAATAGCAATAAGCCCTACAACCCCCCTCGCGATAACTGCGATCGTAAAACTTTTTAAGCCGAACCCTTCAAAAGCAAAAACTACCAAAACAACGTTATAGACAACCTGTTCGAGAATCTGGGGAAAAACCAATTTTACGAACTCAAGTTTTCGCTCCAAAAGCACCGAAGGGATACTTTTGAGCGAGGAAAAAAGGAGCGACAGACTCAAAGCATAAAGCAAAACCCTGCCATCGTAAGAGAGTGAGTAGTGATTTGTGATTAGTGGAGACAACAAAAAGACCAGAACAATGAGAGATATAACCAAAAACTGCTGAACAAAAAAGGTGGTTTTAAGATCAGTATCGGTCGGTGTTTCTTTCTTCTGAATTAGGGCAGCCGCAAGCCCAATATCAGAAAAATAAACCAGGAAGTTAACGACAGCGGAAACTATGGCAAAAACACCAAATTCATATTTACCTAAATACGCAAACAGAAAAAGTTGGGCTACAAGCCCAATTATTTGTAATATGAAAGTCCTGCCGGTTAAAACCATAACACCTGCAACCGAGCGCTTTTTTACAGTTTCTATCGATATCTCGGCAGTCGCGTCCATTTATTCTGATTCGTTGTCCATATTTAGTATTCAAAAAAATAGAGGAATTCCTGCGGGCCGTTTATTTTATAATCGCGTGACCCTACTTCCCGAGAAATTTTAGGGAAAGAGGAAATAAGCTTTAGACCCATTTTATCCGGGTCGCCCGTAAGCCTTGACTTATTTATCACCAAATAAGTATTATTCCCGCTCTTTTTTGATTGAACTAAGCTGTCCGGAACTTTATCAAGCCCCAAACCAACCCCGATAACTACAACCCTGTCTAATCTTTGAACATACATCTGAAGCCCGTCCGGTAAGGTGCCAAAATAGCCTTCTGTACCCACCACAATCTTTTTATCGTCCTTGATTTTTAATCTTTGATCCTTGATGTAGTCGGCAATCTCGCGAATTCCCTGCCCCGCAGTCCATTCTTCCAAAAAGCCCGATCTCTCACCCTGCGGAAGCGGGGCCGCAGCCACGTTAGTCAAAAGTTTATAGTCAAAGAAAAGGCTTTGAATTATGAAGGCAAAAAGGCCTAAGTATGCCAACTTCTGAATTAATCTCGACTTACCTGCAAAAGCGAATGCGCCAAGAACGACAAAAAACGGGATTGTATAAAGAATATAGCGGGCAGTCACGACTTTAAAATATTCCATGGTAACAACAATAGGGAGCACTCCCCAAGCCAAAAGAGAAACAATCGGCTCAATATTTTTCTTGAAATCGTTATAAATTCCTAGAATGACAAGAAAAACTAAACTAATTGGCCCCATCAAAAAGAAATACTTTCTAACTCCCCCCAAATGCCCCATAAAAGGATCAAAAGGACTAATGAAAATGTGGTTCAGGGGGTATATATAGTCCTGATTCCTTAAGGCAATAAGGTTGAAGTTTGGCCCAAGACGCAAAATATTGTACATTCCAAACGCAATTGCAACGGCAATGAGATTCAGAAGAATCAATTTACCCAACTCTTTCTTGTCTTTTATAAAGACCCAGGTTGAGGGAAGCAAAATCATAAAAAACATTGCCGTGGACTTTGTCAGCATGGCAAACCCCAGAAAAAACCCTGTGATCATGGTCATATCTAGCCTCCTTGTCTTTGCCGTGAGAACCGCAAAAATAAAAGTCCATACGCCAAACATTGCCAACATTGAGTCAACCAGAGCCAGCCTGTCGAAGAAAAATACAAAAGGATTAAGAGCATAAATAAGCGCAGTAATAAGAGCCACTTTTTTGGTCTTGGTAAAAATATAGCTCAAAACAGAAACTCCAACCATTGTTCCCAAACCCGACGTGACAGAAAGAATCCTGCCGGCAAAAAGCGGGTCACTTATACGCTTAACAATAAACATCAAAATCCACATAAAAAGAGGTTGTTTGCCGTCACTAAGGGGTAAGAATCGCAGAGTTGCCTCGTTACTCATAATCTGGCTCCAGCGGATATAGATGGCCTCATCGACGAATACAGGAAGAAGGGTGAGATGGTAAACTCGAAGCCCGAGAGCCAGAAGAAAAACCCCGGAAAACCCCAAAATCCACTTCCAACCTGCCCGCAATGCTTTCAGCATAGCTGATGCAGGCGGGTTCTCTCCAAAAAACCTTTTCACAATCTAAATTCTACCATTTTGCTTCGTAAATGGCCAAGATTCTCTTACCATTTTTTTCAGCAAAAATGGCCAAGCTTTGCTTATCATAAAGCTTTTCCCAAATTTCCCAGAGGTCAAATCTACACCTTTTTGTACAAACCCCTCAGATCATTTAACTTTACCCTAAGTATTTCGCCAAACATTTCCCGTGACTCTTTTATATATTTCCCCAAACCTGAACCTTTATTCTTACCCCCAAAATCTTTATCATGCCAAACTACCGGAACCTCCTTGATTTTACCTCCAAATTTTTTGATTAAATGCAGTAGCTCCACGTCAAACGAAGTAACAATCCATCCCTTTGTCCTTACATTGCTTTTGAAAAATTCAAGTTTGGGGAATACTTTTTTCAAAATATCACTCTTAAAAAGTTTAAAACCGCACTGCGTATCGGTTATCCCTGGTAAGATCAGAGCACGTCTTACCGACGCAAAAACTATGGCACCTATCTTCCGGTATATTGGAAAGTTTTTTCTTACAAGCCCCCGTGAACCGATTACCGCCGCGATATCCTCCTCAATATAGGGCAAGAGTTTGTCCAACTCCCCAATCGGAGTTGATTGATCCATATCACTAATAAGCACATATTCGCCATTTGACTTTTTAATACCGTTTAGAAGGGCCACAGGCTTTCCACCGTGTGCATTTTCCAGCAATCTAAATCCCGAAACTTCTTTTATCCCCTTTTTTACCAACTCCCGGCTTGCGTCGGTACTCCCGTCATCGGAAATTATCACCTCCCAGGAAAATTTCTTATTTTTGAAGTAACTTTTAACCTGTTTCAAGACTCCGCGTTTTAAGTTTTCTTCTTCATTGTAACAAGGGATAATAACGGAAAGATGCATACTTTCAGATTATATCTCATTTTACCCAATTATCCTTCAGCCAATCGGGGGGAAAAAATACTCCTATATCTCCGAATACAAAAGAGACCGGCCTTTTGTTCGAAGGGATCACAAATTCAATCAATGGATCTTTGGAACTGCCTGAATATTTTACGCCGTGATAATCCAGTAAATATCTGAATCCAGTGTCTTCGTTGGCCGGAACGTCAAAGGAGACGTTGAATGGCGAAGCATCCTTTGTTACCTCCTGCAAAAATAACACAACGGAATCTTTCTGTCTAAGATTATACCGGGCGCTTCTTTGCAATGGTGAACTTCTCCAAGAAAAATAGACAACCAAGATAAAAAGAATAGCTATTCCGGCAATTTTCCTTAAACTTAGAATGTATGCGACAAGCAACATTGCTATTACAAGCATGCAGTTGAAATAGTATTCGGACGGATTTTTTACCAAAAAATGAAATACGGGCAAGGGCGCAACCCACATTATTCCAAGCCCATTAAATATTTTTCTTTGAATCTTATCTTTTACAGTTCTTCCCAGCCAAAATAGGAGGATTGACCCAAGAAAATATATACCAACACTTGCGATGCGTACAGGATCGATCCCAAGCATAAACGAAACAGCATTGTCCCAAACCGGCAAAACACGGTTAACCTGATTCATCGTCCCTAAAAATCCAAATATTAATTTTGTATTTAAAAAATTGTGACGTAAATCGAAAAGCAGTATCGGCAAGAAAGGAATGAAAAATCCTGCCGCCATGCGGGTCAGACAAACGGTTTTTTTACCGGTACGGACGCCAGTATTTTTAATAACATCAATAACGACTGGGGCAAGCAAAAACGAAACAAATAAGAACTGTGTATGGAAACTGGCACCCACTCCAAAAACTAGCCCGATCAAAAAAAGATCCCGGATTCTGCGATTCATAAAATATGAATGAACCAGATAAATTATG
>Ga0315284_10006871_pt1 | contig 16233 bp, 12 predicted proteins | sample YL17G09_16_MG_FD_203696 | JGI IMG/M metagenome (GOLD analysis project Ga0315284, IMG submission 203696) | Sediment microbial communities from Yellowstone Lake, YNP, Wyoming, USA - YL17G09_16 | ecosystem: Environmental > Aquatic > Freshwater > Lake > Sediment | place: USA: Wyoming | collected... | reverse complement strand
TCCTATACAAACTTATACACAAAAACCTAAATCAATACCACACCCATCAAAACGGGCCCGTGGGGTAGTTCGGATATCCTTGGGGACTTCGGATCCCTAGACCCGGGTTCGAATCCCGGCGGGCTCAAACCCCTTTTCTTTTCCAAAAGAAAAGGTGTCGTGTCCCCAAAAGAAAGGGAATTCCCTTCAGGAATTCAACGGAAATGTTAATCAAAGATGCTGGACGAGATAATTTCTTACAGAGAGATGTGTGACGCAGAGAACACACAAACCTTGCAGAGAGGCATGAATTTCAGAATGCATCCGCAGTATTCCATTATTCTAATGTCTAGGCGTTCTAATGCACCCTACAAGGACAAAATACTTGAAGACGGGGTTTCAATTGAATATCAAGGCCATGACGCGCCTAAAGCTTCTTTTGAAATAAACCCTAAAGAGTTGGACCAGCCAGAGTATACTAAGAACGGGTCTTTAACCCAGAACGGTCTGTTCATTGAAGCCATAAAAAAATATAAGGAAGGCAGATTACCTGAATTGGTGAAGGTGTATGAAAAAATCCTTTCAGGGGTTTGGTCATTAAAAGGTTTCTTTGATTTAGTAGATTACAGAATAGAGAATGATGGCAAACGAAATGTTTTTATTTTTGTTTTAAAGCTTTCTGAAAACCAGAACTTAGGAGAAGTCACTTTAATTGATATCAAACACACACGATTAATTCCTTCAGACGTTAAAAAAGAGGTATGGAAAAGAGATAAAGGTGTTTGTGTAATCTGCGGGTCAAATAAAAATCTGCATTTTGATCATGACCTGCCTTTTTCAAAGGGAGGTACCAGTTTAACTGCTAAAAATATTAGGCTTCTTTGTGCCAAATGTAATCTAGCGAAATCAAACAAAATAGAATAAAAAAACGTTATGACCCTCTATTTTTGATACTGGAAGCCCTATTTTATAACAGCACAATGTTATACGACATCCACATACATTCCAGGTACTCCGACGGCGAAGCCGGTCCGGAGGAGATCATCAAACGCGCGAAGAGCCTCGGCCTTGGCGGGATAGCCTTAACCGACCATGACGAGATAAAAGGCGCGCTCGAAGCCCTAAAATACGACTCGCCGGACTTCAAGGTCATACCCGGGATAGAGGTCTCGTCTCTCGACGGACACATACTCGCTATCGGGGTTCAGGAAATCGTCCCAAAATGCCTTACTGCCGAAGAAACGATCAAGAGGATACACGACATCGGTGGCATTGCCGTAGCGGCTCACCCGTTCGACCGCCTAAGGTCCGGAGTCGGTTTTTTGGCCTTTGAGGCCGGTTTCGATGCCGTAGAAGTATACAACGGCCACACGATCATGTCCACTATGACTTCCTCAGAGATGCTTAAAGAGCTTGAAAAGATCCCGGCCGTGGGCGGAAGCGATGCGCACCTCCTCTGCGAGATAGGTTCGGTGGTCATGGACATGGAAGGCGACCCGATTGACTCCATAATGAAGGGCAGAGTCAAAATCTCAGTTAATATTTCCAAAGCCAAAATATTACTTAATCACTTTAAAAGGAGGATGGCCAGAAGAAAATGAAACTAAAGGCAGGCATAATGGGCGCGACAGGGATGGTAGGGCAGAGATTCATAATGGCACTACGGGAGCATCCGTGGTTCGAACTCTCCTGCCTTATGGCGTCGAGCAATAGCGCGGGAAAGAAATACAAGGATGCTGCAAAGTGGTATCTGAAGGACGAAATTCCGGCAGGAATTTCAGACATGGTCGTCGAGGAGATAAACAAAAAGGTCGCCGAAAAATATGACCTGGACATCGTATTTTCCGCGATCCCGTCGGAATTCGCGCGAGATATCGAGGCATCTTTTGCCGAAAGCATCGGGGTATTCTCTAACACGTCGACGTACCGGATGGATAAGGACATACCTCTCCTTGTTCCTGAGGTGAACCCGGAGCACCTGGGCATAATAGAAGCGCAGAAGAAGAATCGCGGATGGGAAGGCTTTATAGTCACGAACCCGAATTGTTCGACTGCCGGACTTGTGGTTCCGCTGAAGCCGATCATGGATAATTATGGCATAAAGTCCGTTAATGTGACGACGATGCAGGCCATTTCAGGCGCAGGATACGACGGAGTGCCGTCTATGGCGATACTCGACAACCTCATACCCTTCATCAAGGGCGAAGAAGAAAAGATGGAGACCGAGCCTCAGAAGATCCTCGGGAGACTGGAGAAGAACGAATTCAAGCAGGCAAGTTTCGAGGCCTTCGCCTCATGCAACAGGGTCATGGTCCTGGATGGACACACAGAGGCCGCGTTCGTCTATACGGAAAAGGATTTTGACATCGAAGACGTTAAAAAGAAGCTGCGCGATTTCCAGGGAGAGCCCCAAAAGATGTGCCTGCCAACGGCCCCTAATCCGCCTATCGTTCTCATGGAAAAAGACGACCGGCCCCAGCCAAGATTCGACAGGGACCTCGGAGGTGGGATGGCGGTTTCCGTAGGCCGACTCAGAAAAAAGAAAGAAAAGCTTCTCAAATTCGTATGCCTCAGTCACAACACAATAAGAGGCGCCGCAGGGGCATCGGTCCTGAACGCGGAACTGGCATACAAAAAGAAACTGATAAACTAATAAGAAAAATGAAAAAAGACGCAAAAGAGCTCGACATGGAGGTCCTCAAGATCCTCGAAGAGGATGCGAGGATTCCCTTAAAGGACATGGCGACGATGCTCGACGTCGATGAAAAGACCGTTGAAGCCCGGATAAAGGAGCTTAAAAAAGAAGGCATAATCAGGAAATTCAAGACCAGCATCAGCTGGAAAAAGCTCGGAAGGCCCTCGGCCAAGGCCATCATTCAGGTCAAGGTCGTGCCGCAGGAAAGGGCCGGGTTTTCCAGGATATGTAAGGAGCTGTCAAATGACTCCAGAGTGAAAGACGTCATAGTCGCAAGCGGAGAATACGATCTCATGATATGGGTCGAGGGCGAGAACATCGACGAGATAAGCGAGTTCGTGACAGACAAGCTCGCGCCCAAGAAAGGAGTCACGGGAACCTACACGCATATAGTGCTCGCAGAATATAAAAGAGACGGCGTCATGTATTTCGAAGATAAAAAAGAGAGACTGCAGGTCAGCCCATAAGGGAATATGAAAGAAAGATTATCCAGGCGCGTTGATGCGATGCCTTTTTCAGGGATAAGGAAGTTCTTTGACGTAGCCCAGCAATACAAAGACATCATCAGCCTCGGAGTAGGAGAGCCGGATTTTCCGACGCCTGAGCCGATAAAGGACGCAGCCATCAGGGCGATAGAAAGCGACCTCACGTCCTATACCTCCAACTACGGGCTCTTGGAGCTGCGGGAAAAGATAGCCGAGAAACTAAAGAACAAGAACAGGATCACGGCAGACCCAAAAAGCGAAATACTCGTCACGGTCGGAGTAAGTGAAGCACTCGACCTTGCCGTCCGTGCGGTCGTGAATCCCGGAGACGAAGTGCTGGTCCCTGACCCCGGCTACGTTTCCTACAAAGCCAACGTCTGGTTCGCATACGGCGAGCCTGTTGCCATACGCAGCTATGAGGCAGACGGCTTTCGAATCACGGCAGAAGAGATAGAAAAGAGGATAACAAAGAAGACTAAGGCGATCATAGTATCATCCCCGGCAAATCCGACCGGCAGCGTTCTGCGTAAAAAAGACCTGGAAGAGATAGCGGATCTTTGCATAGAGCATGACCTTGTTGCATTATCCGACGAAATATATGAAGTCCTGATCTACGACGACGAAAAACACGTGTCTATCGGCTCGCTGAATGGCATGGAGGATAGGACGATCACGCTTAATGGCTTCTCTAAATCCTGTGCATACACTGGCTGGCGGCTGGGCTACGCAGCCGGAAAACCGGATTACATCGAGGCCATGATGAAGATACATCAATACACCATACTGTGTGCTCCCTCGATATCTCAGTACGCTGTCCTAGAATCATTCAGGCACGAAGAATACGTCCGCGACATGGTGAAAGAATACGACCGCAGGAGACGTCTGCTCGTGAAAGGATTAAACGAGCTTCCGAACATCTCCTGCATCATGCCAAAAGGCGCATTCTACGCCTTCCCAAACATAACCGAGACCGGCCTTTCCTCTGAAGAATTCGCAAACAGGCTCCTGAAGGAAGCAAAGGTCGCGGCCGTTCCCGGAGACAGTTTCGGCGAATGCGGCGAAGGATACATAAGATGCGCATACTGCGTGTCTAGGGAAGACATAAACGAAGCCCTCCAGAGAACGGGAGGATTTATAAAGAAACTGAAATAGCGCAAGGATGGATGTATACACCATCGGCCACAGCAACATCGCATTAGCTGAATTCCTCGACCTTCTGAAAATATATAATATAGATTCGGTCGTCGATGTCAGAAGCGTCCCATACAGCAAGCATGCGGCGCACTATAACAAGGGCGCAATCGAGCATTATCTAAAGACCGCAGGCATCGGACACCATTTTATTACTGACGAGCACATAGGGAACCGCCTTGGCGGAAAGCCTAACGATCTGGAATGCTATGAAGGCGACAAGATAGATTATGAAGCCGTAAGGACAAGAAGATGGTTTCAGGAGGCGTTATCCGAACTCATAGAATACGCAAAGGACAGGCGAGTCGCACTATTATGCGCCGAAGAAAACCCTTACGACTGCCACAGGCACCCCCTACTGGCTCATTCCCTCATCAGTAAAGGCGTCAGCGTCTACCACATACGCGGAGACGGATCGCTGGAAAAAGCCGTGAAAGAAGTCAAACAGACCCGTCTAACGTCTTTTTGACGGTTTTTAACGAAATAAAAGCCTCTTTTTCCAATCTATTAAGGCATTACAGGGATACATCATGGCTCAAGAATACAACATCCGGGAGATAGAAAAGAAATGGATAAAAAAGTGGAGCGAATCAAAGGTATTCCAGGCCGAGCCCGATCCCACGAGAAAGAAATTCTATCTCACCGTCGCATTCCCATACCCCTCCGGAAGCATGCACGTCGGCCACGGAAGGACATATACCGTTCCGGATGTCATCGCCAGATACAAGAGGATGCAGGGCTACAACGTCCTTTTCCCGATGGCATGGCACGTCACCGGAAGCCCTGTTTTGGGGATCGCCGAGAGGATAAAAAAGAAGGACGAGAAGACTCTGAAGATATACGGCGGCCTCTATAAAGTCCCGCCGGAGATTCTCAAGGATTTCACCAACCCTGAAACGATAGTAAAATACTTCTCAAACGAGTATCATGAGAATATGGTGGACATGGGATACTCAATCGACTGGACTCGTGAGTTTTTAAGCATAACGCCGCAGTACAGCAAATACGTGGAATGGCAGTACAAGCATCTCCACGAGCAGGGCCTGATAAAGATGGGCGAGCACCCGGTCAGATACTGCCCTGGATGCAACAACCCGGTCGGGGACCACGACCTCCTCCAGGGAGACAAGGCCGAAGTAAACGACTTCACGATCATAAAATTCAGAATGGGGGATCTCATTCTACCGGCAGCGACCCTGCGCCCGGAAACACTATTCGGGCTCACGAACATGTGGGTCAACCCCGACGTGAATTACGTCAAAGCCAAAGTGGACGGCGAGGCATGGGCGATCAGCAGGGAAGCAGCCGAGAAACTAGAATATCTGAACAAGAAAGTAGAAATTATTGGAGAGATAAAAGGCAAGGAACTCGTAGGAAAGACATGCACCGACCCGCTGTCAAAGAAAGAGATACCAATTCTCCCCGCAGGGTTCGTAAACCCGGACTACGCGACTGGAATCGTCATGTCCGTTCCGGCGCATGCGCCATACGACTACATAGCGCTAAAAGACCTGAAAAGCGATCTTGCGTCCATAGTCATCATCGGCGAAGGAAAAGAAATCCCTGCAGAGAAAATAATTATGGAGATGGGGATAAAAGATCAGAAAGACCCGAAACTTGAGGAAGCAACGGCGCAACTCTATAAAGAAGAGCACTGCAAAGGCTTCATGAGCAAATGGATCAAAGGATATGGGGGTATGTCTGTCCGTGCTGCAAGAGAGAAGGTCGTCGTAGACCTGGCGAAAACGGGCGATGCGGACATATTCTACGAGTTCTCGGAAAGCCCCGTAGTCTGCAGATGCGGCACACGCTGCTTCATCAAGATACTCAAAGACCAGTGGTTCCTCGAATACGGGAACAAGGAATGGAAGGAGAAGACGCAGGAATGCCTGAATCAGATGGAGATCGTTCCATCTGAGCTCAAGCAAAACTTCTCATACTTCATAAACTGGCTGCAGGACTGGGCATGCACCCGACGGGTAGGCCTTGGAACGCGGTTCCCGTACGACAAAAACTGGCTCGTAGAGCCGCTAAGCGACTCGACCATATACATGGCATTCTATACCATATCACGGCACGTAAAGCAATTCAGCCCGGAAAAGCTCACTCCGGAATTCTATGACTACGTGCTGCTCGGCAAAGGCAAAGCAGACGACCTCGCAAATAAGACCGGGATAAAGAAGGAGGAAATAGAGAAGACCCGGGAAGAATTCCTGTACTGGTATCCCCTCGACTGGAGGCTCTCGGCAAAAGACCTTGTCGGAAACCACCTCTCCTTTATGATGTTCCACCACACGGCGATATTCCCGGAGGATAAATGGCCTAAGGGGATCGTCGTCTTCGGGATGGGCCTATTGGAAGGAAACAAGATGTCTTCCTCCAAAGGTAATGTGGTGCTCCTAAGCGAAGCCATGAGAGACAATGGAAGCGATACAGTACGTCTGTTCCTCATGAGCAATGCAGAACCCTGGCAGGACTTCGATTGGCGCGAGAACCTCGTCAAGAACACGGGAAAAAAGCTGAAACAATTCTACGATCAAGTGAACGCGGCGATAGAACTGAGAAACAACATACTTGAAAGAGACATAGACCGATGGCTCATAGGAAGAATAAACGACGCAGCGGAAAAAACAAACATCGCGCTTGAAGCATTCCAGACCAGAAAAGCGCTCCAAGCGTCATTCTTCGACTTGATAAACGACCTGATGTGGTACACTAGAAGATGCGAGATGCGGGCGAAGACCGTGAAGGAATTCTGCGAAACATGGGTACGCCTGATGGCGCCGTTCACTCCCTATACCTGCGAAGAACTATGGGAGATGTCGGGTCATAAAGATTATGTATCTCTTGCAAAATACCCCGTCGCAGACAAGGACAAGATCAAGCCCGAAGTGAACGCAAAAGAAGACTTGATAAAAAACCTGATGCAAGACATACAACACATACTAGAAGTATCAAAGATCACGCCAAACAAGATTTATCTATACTTGGCGCCTGAATGGAAGAGGGCAGTATTCGCAAAGATCAAGGAAGGCGCAAAGATAGGCGACGTAATGAAAGATGCCGAGATGAAGAAATACGGCAAAGAGATTCCTTCGATCATGCAGAAATACAGAAAAGACGAGATACCCGAGGCCATCCTGGCGCTTGACGACGAATACAACACGCTGAAAGAGGCGCAGAAATTCCTGGAAAAAGAATTCAGCGCGATTCTGGAGATACAGAAGACGCCGACGGAAGATCCGGAAAACAAGGCACGGTTCGCGATACCGCAGAAGCCCGGGATATACATCAAATAAAACTCTTCTTTTTTTCTTTAAAACCCCAAATACCCATTATATACAGTCTACTGTTTACATAGTCCAAGTTAATGTTTTTATTGTAATGCATTGATAAGTCCTATAAATATTAAGTTACTAATATATACCTACAAAACAAGGTGGAATTCAATCCCTAAATGATTTATTTTGAATAAAAATTAATAGGTGTTTCTATGATTATTATCTTTGATGAATCTATGTTCGTCTATTATGGAATAAAGTTTGTAATGAATATACTAATTGGATCTCCCCTCTTGTGGCTAACGACTAAAATTCTGAAATTCAAAGAAACAGGATTTGAAAAAGCTTTAACGGTAAATATATTATTTTTTGCATTTTGGGGATTATCTGGTTTGTTATCCGTGGAATTGATGTTGATGTCCATATTGATAATGCTGGCTTCCTTTATTCTTCTCATGATACTGCTTCCAGTGTTAATTAAATTGGCATATAAAGAAGGTTGGGGTAAAACAATTGGTGCGGTTATTATTTTCGGTATGTTTTGTCCTATACTACTTTTCTTATTTTATTATCAGATGATTGGTTCGTATTGTTCGATGACTGAAGGCACATATCTCAATCCCTGATTTTTTATCCACCAATTATTGAATTATCGTTTGTTCTATTTTTAAGATTTAGAAAGAAAAGTTGTGCGAGGTTGAGATTTGAACTCAATCTTCCCTTCCAAACCGCGTGGTTTGCAACCACCCAGTTTTAGGTTTGCAGGTAACCCTGCATGCTGGGGAGCATTCTGACCCTCCCCTTGTGAGGTCTAGAAGACCTCACTTTTCTTTCTTTTGGGGGTGAAGCACCTTTTATTTCTTTTTAAGAAAGAAAAGGGGCTCGCCGAGGTTGAGATTTGAACTCAAGCTTCCCTTGCGAGAAACAAGCTTTCCAGGCTTGCGCATTAAACCAGGCTCTGCCACCTCGGCATGAATGAACATGAATGCCGAGACGAGCGACCGAAAGGTCGCGTTCGCCTCGGCATAGGTAGGCTTATCTTATTGGTATTTCGTGTTTTAATGTTTGTTTTGTGGTGTTGTGTTTATTTAATTTGGTTTACACAATAGTTTATCAAGTTAAAATGGCTTCCAAGATGCTTCGCGGCAGGTTTAAAGGGGGTATAGACCCGGTTTTGCTGGAGTTTTCCAGTTCTCTTGATACCGATAAAGAGATGTTTTTCGAGGATGTCTGGGGCAGCGAGGCGCATGTCTTGATGCTGGCTAAGCAAGGGATAATCTCCAAGGAGGATGCCGGGAAGATCCTTTCCGCTCTTGAGGGTGTAAAGAAGGATTATAAGGCTGGGGAATTCGTTCTCAGGGAAGAGTTTGAGGACGTGCATCTGAATGTCGAGATTTATATAACCCTCGCTTGCGGTTTAGAATACGGCGGCAGGATGCATACGGCCCGGTCGCGTAATGATCAGGTCTTGACCGATGAAAAGCTGCATCTGAGGGAGGAGTTGCTCGATGTTATGGGTTTTGTCCTGGATCTGGAGAAGACCTTGCTCGATTTTTCGGAGAAATATGCAGACGCGGTGATGCCGGGCTATACTCATATGCAGCATGCGCAGCCGGTTACTTTTGGTTTCTGGGCTAGTTCCTATGCCAGCATGTTTTTGCGCGACTTCGAGCGTCTTTCTGCGGCATATGCTCATGTGAACCTTTGTCCTCTCGGCGCAGGCGCATTGTCAGGGACTTCTTTTCCGATTGATCGTGAGTATACGGCGAAGCTTCTGGGTTTTGACGGGGTGCATGTACATGCCCTTGATGCGGTGAGTTCCAGGGATCATGTATTGGAGACGCTTTCCGCTCTGTCGATCCTTATGTGTGATCTGTCGAAATTGGCCGAGGAGCTGGTTTTGTGGAGTGGTTATGAATTCCGTTTTATCGAGTTTTCGGATTCTTTTGCTACCGGCAGCTCTATCATGCCTCAAAAGAAGAACCCTGATATGGCCGAGCTTGTGAGGGGAAAGACCGGGCGTGTTTTTGGGGCGCTTATGCAGGTCTTGACGGTTATGAAAGGGCTTCCAAGCGGTTACAATCGTGACATGCAGGAGGATCGTGAGATGCTCTGGGACGCCGTCAAGGTTGTTAAGGGTTCTCTGCAGGTCTTGGGTGCGGGTCTTTCGGATGTCAAAATAAACAGGAAGCGGATGGAGGAGTCGGTGTATGGCGATTATTCTACCGCCACAGAGCTTGCGAATTATCTTGTAAGGGAGAATGGCATGGCTTTCCGTAAGGCATACGAACTTACAGGGGGTATGGTTAAAGAACTTATCGCAAAGGAAAAGGATTTCAGAGACGTTGATGCAGTCAGGTTGATGCTAAAGAAATCCGGCGTTGACGTCTCCTCTGATGTGCTAGTGGAAACTCTTGACCCGAAAAAGGTCGTTTCAAGGAATAACAGCCTTGGAGGGACATCTCCTGTAGAAGTCAGGAAGATGGTCAAGGAGTTCAGGGAAGGTCTAAGGAGTTTTGACTCGGAACTAAAGAAGAAATCCGGAAAAGTGGAGGCTGCTAAGAAGCTCACAGCCAAACTGGTTAAGGGGTTTGCGTGAACTATTTTGCCGGGCTTATTAAGATATCTGGTCCAATAATTTATCGATGCAGAGGTTAAAAATGAATCAGGCAATCAAATTCTTTTTGTTTAGTCTGTGCGTTTTTTCTTTTTGGGTTTTTTTGCCCTTGAATGCTTATGCGGCATGTTGTTCGTCTGAGAGGGCGTCTTGTGAAAAAAGCATGAGTTCCACCTGCGAAACAATGAGTCTTCAGGGAAATCTCTATCCTCCTGACTCGAATTACTCTAATGGCGCAGCCAACTGGATTATATCGAAAGCGATACCAACGGCTTCCGGCGTCAAATGGGCCATCAACGATAACGGGACCATAACCTATGACATGGATTTGTATTCTGGCTCCTCGGGTGCTGGGTACTTCCTGTTGGATGCTTACTTAGTTACTGGCAACACGGAGTATCTGGAGTATTCCCAGAAAGCGGCAAGGGAGGTTAGGAGCCGGCTTTCGGAAAATACATACCTCGGTTTCTTCGACGGCAGAGCCGGCATCGGCTATTTCTTCGCCTCCCTTTACGAGGCAACACAGGAAAAGGAGTTTTTAGACGATGCAGAATATGTTGCTTCGCAGATGGAATCCAGTTACGACGCAAACGACATCATTTCCGGGGCTTCTGGTACTGGCCTGTTCTATCTAAAGCTTTATAAGGTCACGGGCAAGGCAGCTTATCTCAATTCTGCCAAGACCGCGGGGGATTACCTCATATCTAACGCGATTTCTGAGGGTTCGGGATATAAATGGACAGCGGGGGGAGGCGGTGACATAATATATACGGGTTTTGCTCACGGGGTTGCAGGCGTTGCCTACTATCTTGCGATGCTCTATCAGGTGAGCGGCGACTCAAAGTATCTGGATTATGCGAGGGGCGGAGCCAACTGGCTTAAAGAAAAGGCAATTGCAGATGGTAATGGCTACAAATGGTGGCGCAGATCACCTGATCAATTGACCGAGTACAATGACAAATGGTGCCATGGCCCGGCAGGGATAGGCCTGGCATTCCTCAAGCTATACAACATAACCTCTGATTCGTCATACCTCGACTATGCCAAGAAAGGCGGCAACTGGATAATAAACACAGGCGATTTATCGTATATGTGGAATGCCGGCTTCTGCCACGGGTCGGCCAGCCTCGGGACCTATTTCGTCGACCTATACAAGTCGACGAACGACGCGACAAACCTCAATTACTCCAAAGAAGCCGCAGAATTTTCTAAATCCATAGCCACAAAGACGAGCAAAGGATACAACTGGACATCAGGATGCCTGCTGACCGACGACCCGACCTACAACTGCGGCACCGGCGGAATAGGCGACTTCTTCTTATACACCCAGACCAGGGGCAAGATCGGAAGGCTCGGAGAATTCGACAAAAAAACTCCATGGGCTCCTGAACTAGCCTGCCTGCCTAAAACAATCGACACCCAGATAACCCCTGTTTTTTTCAAAGGGGACGGCTCAGATCTGGACTCGTATACGAGCTCGCAGCTGGGCCTGCAGCTTGCCGAGAAGAACGGAGCAAAGGTCTATTACAAGCCTAACAAGAAGACGCTTGCAGAGCAATTAGTCGAAGTATCCTACAAGGGGCTGCAATTAGAGTATCAGTTAACCAATATATCACTCGATCCCATGACGGTCGTCCTCATCGGGAGCTGGCAGGATTTACCCGGGGTTTCAAGCAACTGGATCAATGTAGACGATGATACCTGGTGCCTTGTCATACCGACGGCCAGAGACAAGCTTCCTTTGACCATGTACAACGACTCCGTCAGTTATAATAATATGACTGCTTACATGTATTACGGTCTAGAATTCCACGAAGCGGTGGACGTAGGGCTAAAGCACGACCTGCTCGGCGGCTCTCTGGGAGACATAAGCAACAGATGGTTCGTCGAAGGGCAGTCTGATTACCTAATGTTCCTCGCATCCCAGGCTTACGGGGGCGCCGATGCCGTAAGGTCCCTGATCCCATACTCCCTTGAAAAACTGGTCAAGCTCAGACAGACTCAAACAACCCTTGACGTTATCGACGAGAACTGCTGGTGGACCCCCAGCGGGGACAGGAAGGATACGGAAACAGCATGTTATGAATCAAGCGCTTACGTGTTTTCGTATCTCGCCGAGAAATACGGCCCGGATATAACCAGGAAAATAAACAACCGGCTTAGGACTTACCAGCCTTCGCAGATTAAAAGCGACCTCATCTGTAGCGTTATCAAGGACCTTACCGGCGAGGACATAACGCCGCTGCTCAGGGCAGTCCCTCTCGACGATGTGATTGAGTATCTAGACAAGGGCAAGCTGACCAACCTTTGCGGTTCGAGCACGACCACTACGACCACTTCGACTTCTTCCACGACCACCACTCTAACTACGACTACTACCACGTCTACTTCCTCGACGACTACTTCATCGACTACGACTACTACTATGCCTATTTGTTCTTCGACTTCTTCCCGGACTCTTGTTGCGGGTGATAATTCAATAGATTTTCAGACCCCTCATAATTATCCTGACAATATGAATTGTTTTTCCGGTATCTATCGGTGTCCGTCTGGTTATAAGGCTAAGGTTTACGTAAAGTACGACACTGAGCCGATCTATGATCTGTTGTATGTTTATGATTATGATACCGGTTCTTTAATTAATGTGTCTGCTAATTCCAGCGGTTTCGTGTGGGTTACGCCTTCGGGTTACAATGCTGTGAGGCTTAGGTTCGTGTCGGATTATAGTATCACTTACTGGGGTGTTGATGTGGACAAGGTCAATTGCTATGTTCCCGGGACCACGACTACGACGTCTACGTCTACTACTTTGGCTAGTACGACCAGCACGGGCGTTTCTTCCACGACTACTACGGGGTCGACGTCTACTACTGGTTCCGTATCTACGACTACTACCGGTGTCGTGTCCACGACAACCACATTTGTTTCCTCAACGACTACTAACCCGCCCGCCACCACATCGACAGTGACTAGTACGAGCACTAGCTCCTCCGGTTCTTCCACGACTACGGCTTCTTCCACGTCGACCACTGTATCATGGCCTTGCAAGATGCCGGGAGATTATCCGCCCTGCGGGGAAGTGACCATAGATGAATTATTGAATGCCATAGATCTTTGGACTCAGGGGAAGATGACCATGGAAGAGGTATTGACTTTGATCAATGCCTGGGCGTATGGCGGCTATTATTTCTTCACATAATAGAAAACGCCCCCATAGGGCTTTTCAGAGCCCTTTCGCCTCTCTTTCGCAGTATTTGCAGCTTAATGTGAGAGGGTCTCTTTGTATCACGAGGAAGTGTGATTTAACGGGTTCCCGGGCTTTATTGCTTATACACTGGGGGTTAGAGCATTTAACGATGCCTATTATCTCGTTTGGGAGTACTACTTTCTCCTTCTTAACCACCTTGTAGTCTGTTATCCTGTTAATGGTCGCATTAGGCGCGAGTACTGCTATCTTGTTTATCTCGTCAGTCTTTATGTCTCTGTTCTCCACCTTCAAGATGTCTTTCTTGCCCATGCTCTTGCTGTGTATGTTCATAGCAAGGCTTACTTCATCGGAGTATCCTTCGCCGATCCCCAGGATCCTAAGCACTTCCAGGGCGCGGCCGCTTGCTATGTGATCGATGACTATGCCGTTCTTGATGAGTTTGATCTTCATCTTTTCGTCTCTCTTCTCATCTTCCCTTGATTGGTTCTTATCGGCGTCCATTCTCCTTTTTTTGCTCTTCTTTCTTTTTCAATTCGACGAATCTCAGCCGGTCTTTTTCCGAGTCAAAGATGACGGGGTTCCCAGTATAGCCGCAGTTGTTGCATTTATAAGCTATCGATGCTGATTCTTCCTCAACGCCCATGAATCTCATCCCTGATTCCCCCGCCCCTGATTTTGATGCCCAGCTTATGTCTTTGCTGCCGCATCTGATGCAGGCTTTGATCTCTTTTTTCTCACTCATTTTATACTAAAAATCCACTCCCGATACGAGGCAGAGTAGTGCCATCCTTACAGGTATCCCGTTCTTTGCCTGCTGGAAGTATCGCGCGTATTTTGTCGCGTCTATTTCCGGCTTGATCTCCGTGACTCTCGGGAGCGGGTGCATTATTATGGCGTCGTCTTTTATTCCTTCCAGGGCCGGTATGTCGAGTACGAATGCGTCTTTTACGCGCTCGTATTCCTGCGGGTCCGGGAATCTTTCTTTCTGTATTCTTGTGACGTATATGACGTCGGATTCTTTGACGTTGAGTTTGCTGCTCTCCTTCACGGTTATGCCTCTGCTTTCAAGGTCTTTCACAATGGTTCGGGGCATCTTTAACTCCTGCGGCGAAATAAAGCACAGGTCGACGTCGTAATTCTCCAGAGCATTCGTTAGCGAGTGCACTGTGCGGCCGTATTTCAGGTCTCCGACGATGCAGATGTTTAAGCCGTCTATCTTCTTGAACTCTTTCTTGATAGTGTACAAGTCAAGGAGCGTCTGGGTCGGATGCTGGTTTGACCCGTCGCCGCCGTTTATCACAGGGACGTCGGAGTTCTCGGATGCGAGCCTTGCAGACCCTTCAACCGGATGCCTTATCACGATAACGTCAGAGTAGCCTGATGCTATCTTTACGGTATCAACTATGGTTTCTCCCTTTGTTTCCGAGCTTATTTCAGGGTAGTCGAAACCTATCGTTAACCCGCCCAGTTTCTTCATCGAGGCTTCAAAAGACATCCTGGTCCGGGTAGACGGCTCAAAAAACAGGTTTGCAAGGATCTTATTCTTCATAAGCGAGGAAGTCTTTTCATGGTTCAGCCTCTCCTCCATTTCGCCGGACTTCTTGAGAACGTAGTCGATCTCCTCCTTGGAGAAATCCTTGATCGAGATGATATGCTTCTTTTCCCACTTCATCTTAGAACCTCTTGGTGCTATAAATCATGCCAATATTAATTACTGTGATTTAATAGATATAATAATAAAATCTTACAGAGTTTTATTAGCAATAATAAAGGTCGTAACCTTTATTATATAATAATGAAAACAGTGCTTGCATACTCGGGAGGGTTGGATACTTCGGTGTGCATTAAATGGCTTCAGGAACACTACAAGACCGGCGTCATCACTTTGACCCTTGAGCTCGGGCAGGGAGAGAAAGACCTGAAAGAGATCGAGGAGAAGGCAAAGAAGCTCGGCGCATTAAAGACGTATAGTATCGATGTCCGCGAAGAATTTGTAAGGGATTACATAAACCCGGCCATCAAGGCTAATGCGCTGTATGAGGACAAGTACCCCTTGGGCACTGCTCTGGCAAGGCCGCTCATAGGGAAATATCTTGCAGAGATAGCCATGAAAGAAGGCGCGGACTCTGTAGCGCATGGGGCAACAGGTAAGGGTAATGACCAGGTACGCTTCGAACTTGCGGTCAGGGCCATCAACCCGGATCTGAAGATCCTTGCGCCTGTGCGTGAATGGGGCCTTACAAGAGATGATTCCATAAAGTATGCGAAGAAGCATGATATCCCGATACCTGGCGGCAAATCGCCGTACAGCGTCGATGAGAACCTGTGGTGTAGGAGCATTGAAGCAGGGGTTCTTGAGAACCCGATGAAGGAGCCAGGAGAAGATGCTTTCAAGTGGACTACTTCCCCCCAGGACGCACCCGATAAACCTGCTTATGTTGACGTCGAATTTGAAAAAGGCATTCCAGTCGGCTTGAATGGGAAGAGGATGCCGGAACTGGAAATCGTGTATAAACTGAATGACGTCTGCGGCAAGAACGCAGTAGGAAGGATCGACATGATAGAGGACCGCCTTGTCGGAATAAAGTCCAGGGAGGTTTATGAGTGTCCTGCCGCCGTTGCAATACTCGAAGCTCACAAGGAACTGGAGCGCCTGACTCTGACGCGGGAGGAAAATCTCTTCAAGGGCATCCTGGAAAACAAGTGGTCCCAGATGGTATACTTCGGCCAGTGGCTTGAGCCCTTGAAAGAAGACATAGACGCCTTCATGGACAAAA
>Ga0315284_10006870_pt1 | contig 16233 bp, 9 predicted proteins | sample YL17G09_16_MG_FD_203696 | JGI IMG/M metagenome (GOLD analysis project Ga0315284, IMG submission 203696) | Sediment microbial communities from Yellowstone Lake, YNP, Wyoming, USA - YL17G09_16 | ecosystem: Environmental > Aquatic > Freshwater > Lake > Sediment | place: USA: Wyoming | collected... | reverse complement strand
GACGCCGCCAAACGCGTGCTGGCTATGGAACCGGAAGCGCCGCTGAAAGCCGCGGCCCAGAAGCTGCAGGCCGACGCGGAGAAAGCCCTGAAGGCCAAGAGCAAGAAGGGCGCCCGCCGCTGATCATCCGGCTGTGGCGTGGCGCGACACACTGGCGCCTTCTGAACGGTTCCTGCGCCCAGGTGGGATTGTCAGGCGTGGCCCGCCATCTGCCGCACCATTTCCAGCACCCGCTCCCGCTCGGCCGGGGTGAGGACCGGCAGGTAGCGCCGCATCTCTTCCAGGAACTGCTGTTCGCTGGGGTCCGCGGCAATGAGCGGCATTTCGTCCAGACCGGAGAACAAGTCGGCCAACTGGGCGTCGAGCGCGCGCGCGATCCGCGACAGGGTCTCAATGCTCGGGACGGTATGCCCGTTTTCCACTCGCGAGATATAGCAGCGCATCAGCCCCGTTCGCTTCTCCAGGTCACCCTGGGAAAGCCCCAGTTTCTGTCGATAGCTTCGAATCACTATTCCGACGTTCATTGCGTCTCTGATCCAGGATTGGTTGGCAACTATAACGCAGGCGCGGCGTACGGCCAAGAAAGAAATTTTTATGATTCCGGGCCGGTCCGTTCGGGAGGCGGGGAGGGATTGACGATTTAGCGGCCAGCGCCAATCGTCAATGAACCAATGAACAAATCGTCAATTCCGGTGTGCCACTGTGGCTGATACAATCTTTCGGCTGGCCATGAAACCAGGCCGGGAAAACTCCGAACAGGGGCGGCGGCGGTTGCTGCTCGGACCGGCCGGCTGCGGCAAGAGCCGGTTGCTGCGGACAGCCTTTGCCGAAGCGGTACGGGCCGGTGACGCGGAACAGGTGCTCCTGCTGGTGCCGACGGCCAGCTACCGCGAGCACACCCGCAACGAGGTGCTGCGCGAGAGCACACTGAGCGGGCTGGCCGGCGACCCCATCTGCACCTTCAGCGACCTGCTCCGGCGGCTGGCGCCGGCCACCGGCCCGCTGCTGACCGGCGCGCGGCGCGAACTGCTCCTGCGCCGGCTGCTTTCCGAATTGGCGTTGCCGGAGTTCCGCGCGGTTGAGGAGTTTCCCGGCTTTCGGGCGGCGCTGGCCGAGTCGGTCGAGGAGCTGCGCCGCGCGGGGCTAACGTTGGAGATGCTGCGCGTCGCGCTGCCCGGCCGCGAGCACCGGCCGTTCCTGTCTTTCTTCGAGGCATTCGACAAGGCGCTGGAGAAGGCGGGCATCGACGAAGGCCGCCAACTACGCCTGGCCGTCGGCTTCATCCGTTCCGGCGCTCTCCGTTTGCGGTTGCTGCTGGTGGACGGTTTCAGCGACTTCACGCCGGAGCAACGGGTGCTCCTGGAAGCCTTGCTGGAAACGGGGCCCGGGGCGGAGGGGCCGGCAGCGCGCATCGCGCTGACGCTGGACCGGCAGACGGTTGACCGGCAGAGTGCCGGTTTCTTCTACCAGGCGGCGCGCTCCCGCGCCTGGCTGCAGTCGCTGGGCTTCGCCGACCAGTGGCTGGAAGGGAATCACCGCGCCGCACAAGCGCCGGCGCTGGCGGCAGTGGAGCGGCTCCTGCGCGGCGAGGCCAGCGCGGCAGCCGCAGGCCCCGGTCCAGCCGAGCCTGCGGTTGGCAGTGAGCCGCTGGTGCTGATCGCCGCCGCCGACCGGCGGGACGAGATTGAGTGGATGGCGCGCGAGGCGCTGCGGCTGGGCCGCTCAGGTATGCCCTGGCGCTACATCGGCATCATCGTTCATCAGCCCGCCATTTACGTCCCGCTGTTGCGCGAAGCATTCCGCGCGCTCGGCGTTCCGTTGCGCTCGTTCGTTCCGGTTCCGTTGTTGGCCACGGCGTACGGCGCGCACCTCCGTCTTTGCCTCGATCTGTTCGCCGCCGGCAGCCGCCCGGAGTCAATCTTCCGCTGGCTCAAGTCGCCCTACTGCAGCCTCGCCGGTGTTGGCGAGTCCGAGGTGTTCGAATACCGCGCTATCCAGCGCCTGTCGGAGGCCCGTCAGGGCCGGTGGGAGAAGGTGGTCCGGCCGGAAAACCGGCTGGCCGAGGTGTTGAAGCAACTGGCGGCATTCGACCGCGAATTCGGGGAGCCGGCGCGTCCGGCCACCATGGCCGCCCGGGTGGCGCGGCTCTGGGAGGAGCTGACGCGCTTTCATGAGATTCCCGACCAGACAGACGCCGGCCGCGCCCTCGAGTTGCGGGGCGAAGCGGCAGCCATGCGGCGCCGCGGCGAGTTGCTGGCCGAAGTCGCCGAGGCAACCGAAGCGGAAACAACCGGGCCGATGCCCTTCTCCGAGTTCCGCCAGCTCCTGTTGCGCCGCTTGGCGGAAGAGCAGATTCACGTGCGCGACCGCCGCGCCGACGGCGTCAACCTGATGAGCACCTTCGAGGCCCGGCAGTGGGAGCTGAGCGCGGTCTTCGTCCCTGGGCTGGTCGAGAAGGAATTCCCGTCAGCGGTGAGCGAGGCGCTGTTTGTGGATGACGCCGGCCGCCGCGCGATCCAGCGGGCGCACGCAACCACGCTTCCGGTCAGCGGCGACTGGGCCCGCGACCAGCGGCTGCTGTTTTACACTGCGGTTTCGCGGGCCAAGTCACGGCTGTTCCTCAGCTATCCGCAAACCGATTTTTCGGGGAAGCAACTGCTGCGCTCCTTCCTGTTGCGCGACCTGAGGGCGCTGCTGGAAGGCCAGAGTTGCAGGATCGTGGAGCGGCGGCGCTCGGATTGCGTGCCGCCCGCGGAGCTGGCGGCCGGCGAAGATGACCTGTTGGCCTTCACGCACGCCGAGCTGTCCCGCTGGCCGGAGCGGACCGAGCAACGCGCCCTGGCGCTCGCGCTGTATGAAGCGCTTCGGGCGGGCGGCGCGACCTGGCGCGCCATGCAGGCCTCCAGGCCGCTGCTGGAGCGGCTGACGGAGGCAGCGGCGCTGGACCTGCTGGGGCTGCGCTCCACCCGGTTCAGCCCTTCCGCGCTGGAAACCTTCGCCCACTGCCCGTTCAGCTACTTCGTGTCCAAAGCGATGGGGCTTCAGGCGGGGCCCACGCCCGCGGAGTTGGATCCTCTGGTGCAAGGCAACATCGCCCACGCGGTCATCGAGGAGTGGGAAGGCATGGAACGCGGCCGGCCCATCGGAGAAATCCTCGACCGCTGCTTCGACCAGAAGCTGGACGGCGAGGGCATCCCCGCCAGCCACCTGGCGGCCAAGATCCACCAGGAAATGCGCCGTTTTCTGGACGTCTTCGAGCAGGCGGAACGCGAGCACCCGCAGCGCTACCACACCGCCATCGATCCCCGGTTTATCGAGCTGAAATTCGGCGCGGGCGGCCTGCCACCCGTTCGCATGACGGTTGACGGCGCGGCCATCGAAATCCACGGGCGGTTCGATCGCGTCGAATCGGTCCAGGCCGGCCCGCATCGCCTTGGCCTGGTGGTGGACTACAAGTACAGCGCCTCGGGATTCAGCAAGGAAACACTGGCCGACATCGAGGAAGGCCGGGACCTGCAACTGCCCGTCTACCTGATTGCCCTGGAAGAAGTGTTCGGCTTGAAGCCGGCGGCCGCCGAACTGTATCCGCTCAAAGCGAATCCGCCGGTCCGTTGCGGCCTCTACGACAGCTCGCTGACCGGCAGCCTGCTCAGCGGCGCGCTTCCCAAAGGCGCCCTGGAGCGCGAACCGGACGGGTTTCAAGCACTGATGGAAAAGGGCAGGGAATGGATTAAGAAACACGTGCGAGACATCCGCGCCGGTGTGATCACCGTCCGCCAGGCGCCGGAAGACGACTGCTACCAATGCAAATTCTTTGATCTTTGCCGTGTTGGCCGGCGGGCGGCCGCCGCCGAGGTGCGGGTGGGGCAATGACGGAGTTCTCCGACAAACAACTGGAGGCGCTGGGAAGCGAGGCCCCGCGCATCTGCATCACGGCCGGCCCAGGCTCCGGTAAGACGCGCGTGCTGGTGGAGCGGGTGCGCCGCCGCGTGCTCGACGGGAAAATCGACCTGGCCCGCACTCTGGCCATCACCTTCACCGAAAACGCGGCGGCCGAGATGAAGGACCGGCTGGCCAAGGCCTTCGAGGAATCCGGCCGCGGTGATCTTCGCGAGGCGCTGGAAAACGCCCGCATCTCGACCATCCACGCCTTCTGCGCCCGCCTGCTGCGCGAGAACGCCATCCAGGCCGGCGTGGACCCCCGCTTCCAGGTGCTCGACGAATTGCAGGCCGGCCTGCTTCGCGCCCGCGCCCTGGACGTCGCCTTGGAGAAAGTGACATCCGAGCGGCCGGATGATTTCCTGGAACTCACGCGCCACTTTCGCGGCGCAACTTACAGGGACCATTTGCTGGGGCTGCACGCGCGGATCCGCTCGCTGGGCGGAGACCCGTCCGATGCCGCCGCGCTGCTGGCGCCGCCGGACGCGTGCGCGGACGCCGGCGCCGCCTTGGCCCGCGACGAAGCGCCGGTGGAGCGGCATCGCGAGCTGGTCGCCGGCGTCATTGCCGCCGTGCAAGCGGCTTATGCGGAAATGAAGCGGGCGATTCCGGCGCTGGATTTCGGGGACCTCGAGGAGGCGACCGCCAACATGCTGCGCCGCGATCCCGAACTGGCCCGGCAACTGAGCCGCCGCTTCGACGAGGTGCTGGTGGACGAGCAGCAGGACACCAACCCGCTGCAGAACCAAGTCATCGGGCGGCTGGCGGCCGAAACACGCCTGTTCGTGGTTGGCGACATCGCGCAGTCCATTTACGGCTTCCGCGGCGCCCGACCCCGCGCCCCGCAAGGTTTCGCCGAGCAGTCGGAAAGGGCCGCGCAGGCGCGCGGGGCACACGAGCTGCGCAGGGATTACCGCAGCCGCCCCGAGATCATCAACGCCATCAACTGCCATTTCGCCTCCCTGTTCCAGGCCACCGGCACGCCGTTCACTCGCCTGGAAGCGGGCCAGGCCTTCGCCGAAAAAGACGTTCCGTCGGTCGAACTGTCGCTGGTCGGCGCGGGGAAAATGGATGAGGCCCGCGGGGTGGAAGCGCGCCACCTGGCCCGCCGCATCCACGAGCTGATCGGAAAGAAGCAGCTCCGCGTCACCAACCGAAAAAGCGAGAAGTTCGGAGAATCGCTCGGGTACGGAGACGTGGCCTTCCTGTTTCGCGCCAGCGGGGACATGTACCGGTACGAGTGGGCCCTGGAGGACTACGGCATCCCGTACTTTTCCGAGACGGGGCGGGGATTCTACCGGGCGCGCGAGGTGCGCGACGTGCTCGCCTTTCTGCGCGCGCTGGACAATTCGCGCGACGAGGTGGCGGTGGCCGCCGTGCTGCGCTCGCCCATGTTCGGTGTCAGCGACGACGCCCTGTACCTGCTGGCGGATTACGCCCATGCCAACCGGGGAGTGCTCGGTGAAGTGCTCGAGACGGCCGGCGCCATCCCCGGCATTCCGGCGGCCGACGCCGCCCGGATCGCCGCGTTCCGCGCCCTCCTGGACCGGTTGCGCGCCGAGCGCCCCTGGCGCCCGCTCCGCGACCTGGTGCGCGAGATCGTCCGCGCCACCGGCTATGAAACGGCCTTGCTCATCCAGTTCAATGGCCGGCGCAGAGCGGCCAATCTGCACAAGCTGGCCGAGCTGGCGGGCTCGCTGGAGGCCGGCGGCTTCGGTTCCCTCAAGGACGTCATCACCGCCATGGAGGAGTTCCGCTACCAGGAGGTGCGCGAAGGCGAGGCCCAACTGGATACGGCGTCGGAAGGGGCCGTCCGCCTGATGACCATGCACGCCGCCAAGGGCCTGGAGTTTCCCCTGGTGGTGCTTCCCGACCTGTCGCGGGGTGCCCGCCCGGACAGGGACGTGCTCAAATACCATCCCCGGTACGGCATCGCGGCCAAGTTCGACTTCGCCGGCAAGCCCGAGGCAACCGCGCTGTTCGAGGCCGTGCGCGAAGAGGAAAAACAGGAAGAAGCGGCCGAACGTCTGCGTGTCCTGTTCGTCGCCATGACGCGCGCCGAAGAGCACCTGATCCTCAGCGGATGCCTGAAAGAAAGCAAAAAGGGCTTCTCCGCGCCGCTGGCGCTGGGCGAGATCTGCAGGACCTGCGGCGTCTCCTCTCCCATGGAACTCGATGGGCAACCAAGGATCATCACGGTTGGCCGGAGGGAACAAGCAGCCGAGACCTTCCAACTCTCGGTGCTGGCCACCTCGACAGATCCCGGCGAACCGCCGCAGTATGCCTTTGGCCCGGTGGCGCGCCGCGAGCAACTGGCGCTGGAGGCCGGCGCTTCCCTGTCGATCCCCGTTCCGCCGGGCGCGCAGGCGCAGGCCGCTGCCCTTCTCGCCGAAACGCGGAAACCGGCGCCGGCTTGTGATTCCGGCGAATTTCTGGCCACGGTCACCGATGTACTGAAGTTTCATCACTGCCCGCGGCGCTATTACCTGGGCTACTACCTCGGCTATCCCGAAGGCGAGAAGAAGGCTTTTCCCGTGCGGGCTGGCGAGCCCGAGGAACCCGAGGAAGACGGCGCGCCGGACGATGACAACGATTATGAGCGATGGGAACTGGGCCGCGCTGTTCACGCCGTGCTGGCCCGGGGCAGGGAAGCGCTGAGCGAAGTTCCTGGACCGATGCGCGAGGAAGTTCAGCGCCTGGCCGAAGGCTTCTGGTCCGCCGCGGCGGACGATTGGGCGCGGCGGGTCTCGGGCAGCTCCGAGGTGCGCCGGGAGCTTTCCCTGATCGCCTCGCTCAAGGCCAGCGCATCGCTCGATGACCGCTTTCTGCGCGGCACCCTCGACGTGCTCACCTTTGAGAATGCCCGCCCGGCCCTGCTGCTCGACTACAAGGCAAATGATATCGGCGCCGCCGAAGTGGAGCGGGAGACGGCACACTATCGCATTCAGATGGTGCTGTACGCCCTACTGGTCCAGGCGGCGTTCGGCCAACCGCCGGCCGAGGCCGTGCTGTATTTCCTGGCGCCCGGCATCGCCCGGAGCATCGACCTGACGCCGGCGGCGCTGGAGGAAGCGCGCAGCCTGCTCTGCTCGTTCTTCGAGGCGCAGAAGCGGCTGTCGTTTCCGCAGGTGGCCGCCGACCACTGCTACCGCTGCCCCTACCAGGGAAGCCTCTGCCGCCCATCGTAGCGGCGACCTTCAGGTCGCCACCTCAGGATGGCGGTCTAAAGACCGCCGCTACTTGAATTCCATCCAGCCGAAGCGGTCGGGCACGTGGAAATTGCGCTCGTGGGTCGGCTGCCAGACGACGGAGCGCCTTGGCGGGCCGAACTCCGAACGGAAGAAATTCAGGCGCCAGCGCGCGCCGGGCGTGGGTGTGGGAACGCCGAAGGCCTTCAGCGGGATGGCCATCAAAGCGTACCAGATATGCTTCTCCTGATCGATCCGCGCCGCGCTGCGAAAGCCGGAGTTCCAGCTTGCGTCGTGGTTCTTGGTGGTCCGGTTGATGTCCAGATCGACCCACTGGCTCCCCGGGCTCACCTGGAATTCCTTGTACCGCGTAATGTCGTCCAGATTCGGAGCGATGAAAGCCTCGGCCACATCGGAGACCTCCCAGAGTTTGTTGGTCTCCTTCGCGCTTTGGGCATCGGGACCGATGGTGAGCTTATCGTCGTAGCCGCACGCGAACAGCAGCCAGAGCGTATCGGAAGTCCAGAGCGCGCGAACCGTCGTCCTGTGATCGACCAGCGGGTCGCCAATCGCGTCGTGTTGAAAGGTGACCGAGCCGGCCTTTTTCCACATGGGGTGCTCGGGCTTCGGCTCGTACGACGTCGGGCCGCTATAGAAGGTCGCCTGGATGACGTTGGTTTGCTTCGGGTCCCTTTGGGCGGAAGAAACAGACGGCAACAGCAAGAAAGCAATCACACAGCAGACAGCGAGAGTGCGCATGCGGAAAAGTCTAGCAGAAACCTGCGCGGAAGGCAGTAGGCAGCAGGCAGGAGGCAGCCGCCAGCCGTCATGCGTTACAATCGAGGCGAATGAAGAGCATGATATGGCTGGTGTGGCTGCTGCCGGGGCTGCTGGCGGCGGGGGAGCGATATGCGCGGTGGGATTGGCTGGAGCCGGCCGCCGTGCCCTACCTGCGGGAAGCGGGCATCACCCAACTCCTGGTAGCCGGCAACACCCCGCCGGAATTTCGAACAGCCTGCGAGCAAGCGGGCATCCGGATGGTTGCCGGAGCGCCCCCCGGGGTGCAGTACATCATCGAAGGCACGTGGCCGCGGCTGAATCCCATGGTCCAAACAAGCCCCGGCGGCGACAAGGTCACTGCGGGCGCCAGCGGCGAACCGTGGATCGAGGCCAACGGCTGGCTGATCCTTTACCACCGGACGCGCGCCGCACAACCCGTGCTGTTGGCCTATGATCCGCCGAAGGAGGGCCGCCTGCGTCCCGGCAGCCTGGAACTGGCCGTCGCCGAAGCGGCTTGCTTCGGCGGGCAGGTCGCCCTGAAGCTCGACGAGCGCCTGCGCCGCGGGCTGGCCGAAGCGCAGCCGCGCGTGGTTGCCGAGTGGAAACGCGTTGCGGGACAATTGAAGTTTGCCGAAAGCGCGGTGTTTCGCGGCGCGCCCGCCGCCAACATCGCCGTCGTCGCCGATACGCTGGAGCCGGTGGCCGAGGTGCTCAACCTGCTGGCCCGCCGCAATCACCCTTTCCTCGTTCTTCCGCGCGGCGGCGACCTTCAGGCTGCCATGGCGAAGAAGTACGCGCTGGTGATCGCGATTGCTCAACCGCCCTTGCCGCCGGCGAAAGCCGTCCCCGCCAAGCCCCCATCCGCCGCGTGGGCGCCGATCGTCGTCCAACGAAAAGAGGTCCTGGACCCCGAGGCCTTCGTGGCCGAAATGCGGAAGCGCATTACCGGACGCCGGCTGTATACCCTGTCGAACGCCGAGACCATCATCAGCTATCCGTGGCGGCTGGAAGACGGCCGCCTGGCCGTGCACCTGGTCAACTACGCTATCGATCCGCTGCTGGAGGTGCGCCTGCGCCCGGCGGTGAAATTCTCTCGCGCCCTCTTGTTCACGCCCGAAGATGCGGCGCCTCGTCCACTGGCGGTGCAAGCAGGCGAAGTGGTGATCCCGGAAATGAACGTTTCGGCCGTGGTGGTACTCGAGAATTAAGAATCAGAAATTAGCGTCCCATTCCCATCCGTGTTTATCCGTGTTCATCCGTGGTGAATGGCCACCCGGCGACCGGTGTGCGCCGATTCATAGGCGGCTTCGATGACGCGGTCGGTCTGCATGGCCCGCCGGCCGCTGGTGACCAGCTCGGCGCCGTCCAGCACCGCGCTCACGAAGTTCTCGATCATCGGATAATGCAGGTTGGCGTGTGGGGGCAGGTGCTCGGCGCGCGTCTCCGAAGCCGAGCGGAAGACCAGCTCCGGCCCGTTCCCCGGCGTCAAGTCGAGCTGGCCGCCGGTTCCGATGATGCGCAGCTCATCGCGTTCCACCCGCGAATTCCAGCGCACGTCGAGGACCGCGCGCATGCCCGATGAATAATTCATCAGCAGCGTGGCGGAGTCCTCGACAGCATAGGGATGGAACTGGCTGCCGATTTCCGCCATGACCGAGGCCGGCGGCCCGAACAGGTAATTGAGCAGGTCGATGCGGTGGGAACCGACGTCGGGCAGCGGCCCGCCGCCGGATTTCTCCGGCTCGATGAACCAGTGGCGCTCGTGCCCTTCTTCCGGCGCCCACCACCAGTGGTAGCGGGCTTCGACCAGCGTAAGCTGGCCGATCGCTCCCTGTTGGATCAACTGCCGGGCGCGCCGCACCTTGGGGTACAAGGGCCGGTAGAAGGCAACGCCATAGACGACGCCGCATTGCTCGGCCGTCTCCGCCATGCGGCAGGCCTCGGCGTAGCTGAGCGCGGTCGGTTTTTCGCAGAGCACGTGCTTGCCGGCGCGCATGGCGGCTATCGATTGCGGGGCATGCAGGAACACCGGCGTGGCCACGTAGACGGCCTGGACATCCGGGTCGGCCAGCGCCTCTTCGATCCCGGTGTAAAAGCGCTCGATACCGTAGGGGGCGCAAAGCCGGCGCGCGCGCTCCGGGTGGGTGGTGACGGCAGCCAGCGGCCGGCTGCGCGGTTCGGCATCGAGCGCGGCCAGCACCCGCTTCTGCGCAATATCGCCGATTCCGACGATCGCCCAATTCAACATGGCGGTGTATTGAACCACAAAGGCACCAAGGCACAAAGAAAAGCCGCGAGCGAGTCAGGCGATGGCCAGCGTGTAGCGCTCGATCGAGCGGGCGCGGCCGGTCTGCTCGTCGGCGTCGATGATGACCGCGCACAGGCGCAGATCACCGCGGGCCGGTTCGAAGCGTTCCGGCATCTGGCTGAGAAACTTGCGCAGCGCCGTCTCCCGCTCCACGCCGATCACGGATTCGTAGGGCCCGGTCATGCCCACGTCGGTGATGAAGGCCGTACCGCCGGGAAGGACGCGCTCGTCGGCGGTCGGCACGTGGGTGTGCGTCCCGATCACCGCGGTCACTTTGCCGTCGAGGAACCAGCCGAAGGCCTGCTTCTCCGACGTGGCCTCGGCGTGAAAGTCCAGGATGCGGATGCGGCATTCCTCCGGCAGCCGGGCCAGTTCGGCTTCCGCCGTCCGGAAGGGGCAGTCCAGCGGGGCCATGAACACGCGGCCCACCAGGTGCAACACCGCGAAGGGGATGCCGGCCCGCGTCTGCCCGCAGTACACCCCGCGGCCGGGCGCCCCGGGCGGATAGTTCGCGGCGCGCAGCAGGCGCGGCTGGCCCGCGATGTAGGCGTAAATCTCCTTCTTGTCCCAGCCGTGGTTGCCCGTGGTCATCACCTCGATTCCGTACCGGAACAAGTCCTCGGCCAGGCGGGGCGTGATGCCGAAACCGGCGGCGGCGTTTTCGGCGTTGGCGATAACCAGGTCGATCTGCTTGCCGGCTACTACGTCCTGCAGGTGATCGGCCAGCACCCGGCGCCCCGGACGCCCGAAGATGTCCCCGACGAACAATATCCTCATGCTTCCTTGATTGAACCACAGAAAATCCACATTATCCTAGCCGCAGATTGCGCAGATTTCACGGATTCAATCTGTGTGATCGGCGAAATCTGCGGCTGCCCGGCCCACTGGCCCGCTTTCCGCGATTGACAGGGAGATTTACGAGAAGATAAAGTCGGCGTTTACCCGGGCCGCCTTGGGCCGCAAGCCCGGCGCACTTCGAGTTTTCCGGAGCATCGGCTTGATGATTCCCCTCATGTTTATTTTCCAGCAGTCGCGGCTGCTCACCATGGGGCCGGTCGATCTGCTGATCGTGGCGATCTATTTCGCCGTGGTGCTGGCCATCGGCTTTTACATGAAGCGGTTTGCCAGCACCGGCGAGGATTTCTTCATGGCCGGGCGCAGCATGAGCGCCTGGATCGCCGGCCTCAGCTTCATCTCCTCCAACCTTAGCTCCCTGGAGATGATGGGTTGGGCGGCGATCGCCTACCAGTACGGGATGCTGGGCGCCCACGCCTACCTGATCGGCGCCATCCCGGCCATCCTGGTGCTGGCCATGGTGATGATCCCGTTTTATTACATCTGCCGCACGCACTCGGTGCCCGGCTACCTGAAGCTGCGCTACGGGGAATCGAGCCGGGGGCTGGCCGGCATTTCCTTTGCTTTCATGACGGTGCTGATGAGCGGCATCAATATGTACGCCATGGCGCTGGTCATGAAGGTGATCCTGGGCTGGGACATCCACTTCAGCATCTGGGTGTCGTCGCTGACGGTGGCCATTTACGTGATGGCCGGCGGGCTGCTGTCCGCCATTTTCAACGAGGTGCTGCAGTTCTTTCTGATCTGGCTGGGCGCGGCGCTGATCCCCATCCTGGGATTGATTGAGGCCGGCGGCTGGAGCAGCATGATGGCGCGCATCAACGAGCGTAATCCCGGCCAGGATTACACCCACCTGTGGCGCACGCTGGGCTCCTTCACCGACAACCCCATGGGCATCCACTGGACGGGCATGGTATTCGGGCTGGGGTTGGCCGTTTCCTTCGGTTACTGGACCACCGACTTCCTGGTGGTGCAGCGGGTGTTGACGGCCCGCGACCTGCGCTCGGCCAAGATGGGGACGGTGATCGGCGCGGCCCTGAAGATGATGGTGCCGCTGATCGTCACGCTGCCCGGGCTGCTGGGTCTGGCCCTGTTGCCGATGAAGCTGGTGAACGAGGGCCAGGCGGTGGCCACCGGCGCTCACAGTTACAACGAAGTGCTGCCGCTGATGATGGCGCGGTATTTCGGGCCGGGGCTGCTGGGCTTGGGCATTACGGCGCTGATCGCCGGGTTCATGTCGGGCATGGCGGGCAACGTCAGCGCCTTCGCCACCGTCTGGACCTATGACATCTACCGGCCGCTGATCCGCAAGAACGCCACCGACGCCCATTACGTGGCCATGGGCCGCTGGTGCGCCGTGCTCGGCGTGTTTGTCAGTATCGCCGCCGCCTACCTGGTGATGTACTTCAGCAGCATCCTGATTTACGTCCAGGTGCTGGTGACGTTCTTCATCGTGCCGCTGTTCGGCACCGTCATCCTGGGCATGTTGTGGAAGCGGGCCAGCCCGGCGGGCGGGTTCTGGGGTTTCCTGGCGGGCATCGTCTCCTCGATAGCCATGTTCCTCTGGGTGCATTTCCAGCCCAGCGCCCTGCGTTACGTGGCGCTCTCGCCCCATGCCAAGGACATGGCGGAGAACATGTACCGCGGGCTGTGGTCGCTGCTGATTTGCGTGATCGTCACGGTGGCCGTCAGCCTGGTGACCAAGCCCAAGCCCGACGCGGAGCTGACGAACCTGGTCTACGGGCTGACGCCGCTGCCGTCGGAAGGCGCCTATCCGCTGCTTCGGCGGCCGGCATTCTGGGCCGCCGTGGTGGCGGTCGTGCTGGTGGCCATCAACGTGGTGCTTTGGTAGCCGTTTGTGGACCGCGATGCGCCCCGCTCGTGGAGGAATCTGCCGCCCTGAAAATCTCTTCGGATCAATGACTTAGAACGTCGGCCTCAGTAGATTTCCCATGCCTTGAAAACCCCCGCCCGAAGAGGCATACTCTGCCAGATAAGACGGCCCTACTCCAATCCCGTCTGAACCAAAACAGGGCGGAGACGCATTGAATGCATTCTTCCAAAGCGGCTTGCGGTCGTCGGAGTCGGACACCCGCGCCAAGCTGATTGATCCGGCCTTGCACGCGCGTGGCTGGACGGAAGACTTGATTCGCCGCGAGGAGAGCGCCGGCGCGGTCCAGATCATCGACGGCAAGCCCCGGAAGCAGGCCAAGGGGCGGGTGGATTACGCCCTCCGGATCAAGGTGAACCCCGACACGCAACCGGTGGCGGTGGCAGTCATCGAGGCCAAGCCCGAGCACCTGCCGCCCACGCACGGCCTGGAGCAAGCCAAGATCTATGCGGCCTGCAAGCGCCTGAATGTCCCGTTCGCCTTCTCCAGCAACGGGCATCTGTTTGTGGAATACGACCGCACCACCGGCCGGACGAGCCGGCCGCGGCCGCTGGGCGAGTTCCCGGCGCCGGCGGACCTTCGCGCCCGTTACGAGGCGGCTGTCGGTTTCAGCCTGTCGGATGCGGCGGCCCGGCCGATGTTGATGCGCTACCCGGGCGGCGAAGCGACCCGGCGCTACTACCAGGATGCGGCTATTCGCGCCGTGCTCGAAAAGATCGCCCGCTGCGAAAGGACGGGCGAGCCGAAGCGCGCGTTGCTGGCGCTGGCCACCGGCTCGGGCAAGACCTTTATCGCGGTGAACCTGCTGAAGCGCATCGCCGACGCCGGGCAGCTTCGCCGCGCGCTCTTTGTCTGCGACCGCGACGAACTGCGCAGCCAGGGGGCGGGAGCTTTTCAGAACGTCTTCGGTTCCGACGCCGCCACCGTCACCAGCGGCAACCCGCAGAAGAACGCCCGCATCCTCATCGCCACCTACCAGACGCTCGATGTGGACAGCGACGAGGCCAACGCCAACTTCCTGATTGCCAACTATCCCGAGAACTACTTCAGCCATATCGTGATTGACGAGTGCCACCGCTCGGCGTGGGGCAGGTGGTCGCAGGTGCTGACGCGCAATCCCCAGGCTGTTCAAATCGGCCTCACGGCCACCCCGCGCAGCCTGAAGATCACCGAGAAGACGCGGGAGGCCCTGGCCGACGCGCAGCTCACCGCCGACAATCTGCGCCACTTCGGCGAACCGGTATACGAATACGACATGAGCCAGGGGATGGAGGACGGCTACCTGGCGGCCTGCGAAATCCAGTGCGGCCGGGTAAACCTCGACGATACCGGCATCAGCATCGACGACATCATGGCGCGCAACCCGGTGGACGCCGTCACCGGGCGGCCCGTCACCCGCGAGGAACTGCGCGAGCTTTACGAGAAGACCACGTACGAGGACCAAATCCTGCTGCCCGACCGCGTGCTGGCCATGTGCCAGGACCTGTTCCGGTACCTGCTGGAAACGGGCGGGCCTGAGCAGAAAACCATTATCTTCTGCGTTCGCGACCGCCACGCCGACGAAGCCGCCGCCACACTGAACAACCTCTATGCCGACTGGTGCGCCAAAAACAGCCGGCCGCGCCTGGAAGCCTTTGCTTTTAAGTGTACGGCGTCCGTGGGCGGCGCCGACTACATCGCCGACCTGCGTGGCGGCTCCCGCCATCACTTCATCGCCGCTACCGTGGATCTGCTGAGCACCGGCGTGGATGTGCCGGTGGTGCGCAACATCGTGTTCTTCAAATACGTGCGCTCGCCGATCGCCTTTTACCAGATGGTGGGGCGCGGCACACGCCTGGACCCGCCCAGCGGCAAGCTGATGTTCCGCGTTTACGACTACACCAACGCCACGCGGCTGTTCGGCGAAGAGTTCGTCAGCCGTGCGACCCCGCCGCGTGAGCGGAGGCCGGAGGGGGAGGGGCCGCCCCCGGAGCGAACGATCGTGGTCGAGGGGTTCGACGTGCGCGTCACCGATGCCGGCCGCTACATCCTGGCCAGCGTCGAGGGCCGGGCCATGCCGGTGACCGTCGAGGAATACAAGGCGCGGCTGGCGGCCAGGCTGGTACAGGAGGCGCCGACGCTCGAAGCCTTCCGCGCCTGCTGGGTCGCCCCTCAGCAGCGCAAGCAGTTGATTGCCGGGTTGCCCGACGGCGGCCGTTCCGCGTTCCTGGTGCAGAACTTGCAGGAGATGACCGACTGCGACTTGTACGACGTGCTGGCCGAACTCGGCTATGGGCTGGCTTCGAAGACGCGCGCCGAGCGGGCTGCGGCCTTTAGCTACAAGCATGCCGGCTGGCTGGCCACACTGCCCGAATCGACGGGCAAGACGCTGGTCGCCATGGCCGAGCAATTCGAGCAGGCCGGCACCGACGGTCTGGAGAATCCGCACATCTTCGAGCTGTCGGCGGTGAAGCGCGCCGGCGGTCTGGCCGCGCTCAAGGTGCTGGGCAATCCCCATGATGTACTGCTCGAAACCAAGGAAAGGTTGTTCGCATCATGACGCCCGCTCCAGCCAGGAAGAATCTGCCCGAAGGCTGGCGCTGGGTGCGGCTGGGGCAATACGTCACAAAAATCGGGAGTGGCCTAACTCCCCTCGGCGGCCAAGCGGCGTACCGCCAGTCGGGCATACCACTAATTCGGAGTCAGAACGTTCACTTGAATCGTTTCGTTCCAGACGGGCTTGTATACATCTCGAAGGAACAGGACGCGGGGATGGCGGGCAGCCGTGTCCAGCCTGGCGATGTCTTGCTGAACATAACGGGTGCGTCAATCGGACGAGTATGCGTGGTGCCACCCGACCTGTGCCCCGCTAACGTGAATCAGCACGTCTCTATTATCCGACCAAGCCCGGACCTGGACCCCGATTTCCTGTCGTACTTCATCTCGAGGCCTGCCTTTCAGACCTTCATCGCTGACAGCCAAGCGGGCGCAACGAGGCAAGCACTGACCAAGGGGCTCATTGAAACCTTCAACATCCCGCTTCCACCGCTTGCGGAACAAAAGCGGATCGCCGCGGTTCTTGCCGACGAGCTTGCGGCGATCGATCGGGCGCGGACCGCCGCCGAGGCGCAACTGGAAGCCGCCAAGGCTCTCCCGGCCGCCTACCTCCGCCAGTCCCTCGCTGGGTCCCGCAATCTTATGGCGCTGAGCGATTGCCTCATCGAGGTGTCGAGAGGTATCGGCTCAACCTGGTCGCAGTATAGGGTGTTGGGCGCGACGCGGGCCGGGTTGGC
>Ga0315284_10006869_pt1 | contig 16234 bp, 15 predicted proteins | sample YL17G09_16_MG_FD_203696 | JGI IMG/M metagenome (GOLD analysis project Ga0315284, IMG submission 203696) | Sediment microbial communities from Yellowstone Lake, YNP, Wyoming, USA - YL17G09_16 | ecosystem: Environmental > Aquatic > Freshwater > Lake > Sediment | place: USA: Wyoming | collected... | reverse complement strand
AAGGCAATTGGAACTAGAAAATAGGAAGAATAACACTTCTAATAGGAGAGTATTAAAAAATTTATAGAGTTTACCTGTTTCCCAAACAGTAGAGATGTTTCCCAAAAATAGAAATTGGATTTTTTCTCTTTAATTTGGTTTTTGTTAGTCTCAATTGTCATTTAATAAAAGGCAATTGGAACTAGAAAATAGGAAGAATAACACTTCTAATAGGAGAGTATTAAAACATTTTTAGAGTTTACCTGTTTCCCAAACAGTAGAGATGTTTCCCAAAAATAGAAATTGGATTTTTTCTCTTTAATTTGGTTTTTGTTAGTCTTAATTGCCTTTTAATAAAAGGCAATCTAAAGTAAAAAATAGGAAGAAAAGATGTTCTAATAGGAGAGTATTAAAAGATTTTTGGAGTTCTTTTATCTCCCAAAAACAAAATTTGGTTTTCTATTTTCAATTAGTTGTATTAAAAGAAATAAGAAGAATAGTATTTTCAATCTCTATCGTTTAAACAAATAAAAACTTTCAATAGATCAAGATTTACTTTTAACATCTATTAAATAATAGATATTTTAAATTTTGTCAAAAAAATCTCTTAATAAGGAATTATTAAAATGTTTTTCATATTTGTTTATATTAATTATAGATCTCTTTAGTCTTTTTCCTAATATATAATCATTATTAAAAATAGCTTCTCTAATAAGAGTCAATTCGAAAACATAAACAATAAAATCAGATACGGGCCCCCTTCCAACTAAATTATTCATATGATCAAGAAATCGAAAAACATATTTATTTTTTATTCTAACTAGATATCTACCAAGTCTTATTATTCCTTCATCTCCAATAAAATCAATGATATTAGCTGGACTATCATTTCTTTTGACCATTTCAACAGCAGAAGTAAATTGATCATAAGGAATATTAATATCTTCTTTTTCATTTAAAAAATTTGGTCTATATTTATCTATTGTTAATTTCATATCATCAGTATAAGTAAATAATTTTCTTAAGTCTCTGGAAAGAAAATATAAATATTCTTTAAATTTTCTTTCTACCCTTTCTATAGGAAGTCTAGATATCAAATATTCTGATATCTTTCTGGAACTATAAAGAAGAGCTATCCCTAATAAATCTTCTCTATATATCTCGTCTCTTAATTCTTCTGCTATCGAAATTTTTCTTTCAGTGGATTTCTTTAAAAGAGTTTCTCTAAAAATATCTAGACGATCATTAATGATCAAATTCTCCATAAATCTTTCATCTTCACTTCTAAATTTATATCTTTCATTTAGATACTGAAACATGTCTAAATCTGTAACTAAATTTAATATTTGATTATCTATTGGAGCATTATAATTTTTTAAAAGATTCCAATATTTATATTTAACTATATCTGCTATTGTAGGGACACTGTCTTGTTTAAGACCATAATAATATTTCTTTTTCTCCCAATCCAAATCTTCACTAATAAGATAATCAACAACAACTCTTCTAGTTATATCTCTACCTTGTTTTAAGAGATTTTCTTCAATACTCATTTTTTAATATGAATTAAAAAATGGATATTTTAGAATTAGTATACCAAAAAAAATATAAAATAGATGATACAAATTCTATATTTAAATATATTTTCACACATGTTGATCCAAGATTATTAAAATATTTTATCTCAGCTATTTTGGAGACAAAAAAAGATTGGTATGATTTCGATTTTAAAATTTTAAATTCTCTTATTAAGAATATAGATGACCCACATATTAAAATAGATTGTTATTTGCTTTATGCCAAATATCTAGACGAAGATGTTTGGTTTAGTTTAATATTAAATTTCTCATCTCCTTCTAATTTGGAAAGACTATTATCATATAGGGATGTGATAAATTATCATCTGCTAATGGAAAAGATGTTATATAAAAATTTAAGAATGACAGCTATTTTTCTGATGAATAGAAAAAAAATCAAAACTGATTAAAGCACCACAAATAACCACCGGACATTTTTTGTTTACCCAAACATGTTGATGAGATACCAGATTGACAAATACCAGTCAACAAAGATGCTTGAGATATGCTATAATATTTTCTCAATAAGAAACCATATTTATTATATTGACACACAGATTTAGCATTTTTTCTAATAGGATGTGTAAAAGAAAAATTATTCCTTTTAAATTTTCCAGTTATTTTGATAGACAATTTTCTGGATCTCATATGGTTTTATGAAAGAAAAAAAATTCTTTTTAATATATATTCTAATTGAATCTATATGTTTAATGATATTAAATGGGTGTTTGAAAGATAAAATATTCACATCTAATTCTATATGTTCATCTAAGATCATATTTAAAACAGCTATTTGTTCTTGTCCTATTATTATATTTATTTTCTTATCGATAAGTATATGAGAATGTTTTCCTGGAGATATATTAATATCCTTATAATCAACTTTTTCAGAGATAGATATAGTTAACATATGTTCAATAATTATTTCTTTAGGTATATCTATTATATAGTTTCTTATTATATTATCTTGTTCTAAGAAAGAAATTTTTGGACAATATAATATATAATTAGAAGACAAAGGTTTGGATAATTTTATCTTTTTAAAATCAAAACTATCTTCTAGATGAAAGATAGATTTTAGTATTATAAGTTTATCACATTCCAAGGTTAAATATAATAACATATCATATAATTCTTGATCTGATATATCTAGTTTCATCACATCTCCTATAACTTTTATTAATCGCATTTAATATAATTATATTAAATGAACAATTTTCTAAGTGACATACATCTGTTCACTGATCACTATAAAAATATAGCTATAAATAAACCTTTGAAAAATCTTCTAAAAGGAAATGTTTATTTTCTGATGGGAGATAAAAAAATAACTTTAATTGCTAAAAAATATCCAAATGGATATTGTTATATTCTTCCAGAAAATATATTAGTTTCTGGTAAAAATGAATATAAAATATTACATGAAAATATATCATATCCTGGAGTAATAAAAGCATATTCTCCTGAAGACATAACCATATCCACTTCTTCTGAAAGAGGCAAGTTTTTATTATCTTTGGGGAACAATTTAGCTTTTCCAGAAGCTAAATATTTAGCTGATGTTGAACTTGATTGGGGAGATGGAACTATTGAAAATAAAAGATTATCGTCTGGACAGTTATACTCTTTTAAAACAAAATATTTCAAAGAAATAGGTATATATAATATCAAATTAAAGTATTCTTTAGCAATATTGAAAAGCGAATATGGTGAAAGTATTTCTCCCTCAGAGACATTGAATTATTCTTTGGATATCAAAAGTATTCCTGAAATAGAAAACATAAATAATGTGAGTTCTTTATTTTTAGGAATAGATCAATTTCTATTTAAAGCATCCAATTCTACCCATGTTATAGGTAAATGGAATGATGAAGAAGGATATCATATACCTATAGATGATATAGATGGAGATGTCTCTATTAATTTTCCAGCAGATATACAAATCAAAGACAAGAATACTTTTTCAGTAGTTCCTATTAGAGTATATGATATAGCTATGACTATAGGAAAAGAAGTTATTTTTAAAGATATAAAAATAATAACACCATCTTACCCTATTTCCAAACAATTAAATTTACTTCAATATGAGTTGTCCGGGACACATCCATCTATATTAGGTATAGGTATATTTTCTATTAACTTTGCTTCAAAAGAAGAAACAAAGAAATTAAAAGAATTAGCTAAAGTTAATTGGGGTGATGGAACTTCTTCAAATGTATCTTTTAGAGGAGATAATAATGTTAAGACTCTTTATGTGAATCATAATTATAATGTAAAAGGAAGTTATAGTAAAACATATAATGTTGAAATATTTTTTAATTTAAATGATAAAGAGTTCTCTAGACACATAAAGATATTAATCTTATCGGGATCTCCTGAAGGAGAAGGGTTAGTTTTTAATAGAAACTTAAAATTTGACTTTAAAGATAAGTCTGCTCAGTTATTAGCTATAACAGACAATCCTAGTTTGGAAATAAAATTAAATAATGGCAATGTTGTTTATCCTTTAGTTTTTGAATCTGGGAGATATTCTATATATGTAAAAGGTGTTAAGAATAGTAATTTAGAAGTTAGTATAGATAGCATACCATATTTGGTATCATGTGATATGATAAATCATAAAAATGGGATAGTTGATATAAAATACAAAGATGGAAAGATGATTATAGAGGGATATGATTTTTCTGAAAAAGAAGTAACTATTGAATGGCCAAAGAAAACAAAAACTTATCCTATAGAAAATGGAAAATTTTTAATAACTAAGAGATCTAGAGGTGAGAGGGATATTAAAGTAATTATTGGTGATCATATATTTAGAAAAAAATAATCATATTAAATGGTTTCCATATCTCTTAATATGATAGTTAAAAATGAAGCACATATAATAAATGAGACTTTGGAAAATTTAATGAAAATTAAATTTTCTTATTGGGTAATATGTGACACTGGATCAACAGACGATACTATTTCTATAATCAAAGAGTTTTTTAAAAAGAGAAATATTCCTGGAGAATTAATCCAACATCAGTGGAAAGATTTTGGATACAATAGATCTTTAGCATTAGATTGTGTGTATAATAAAAGCGATTATGTTTTAATATTTGATGCTGACGATCTTATTCAAGGGGATTTAGATGCTTCTGATCTGAAAGATGATATGTATAAATTAAAAATAGGAAAAGATTTCACATATACCAGACCTTTATTAGTAAACAATAGACTTAGATGGAAATATATTGGTGTATTACACGAATATTTAGAATGTTCAGACAATTATAAAACAGAGAGTATATTAGAAGGAAATTATTACATAGAAAGTAGAAGATTGGGAAATAGAAGTTTAGATAAAAATAAATATATCAAAGATGCTGAAGTATTAGAAAAAGCTTTTAGTGAAGAGAAAGATCTGGGATTAAGAGATAGATATGCTTTTTATTGTGCTCAGAGTTATAAGGATGCTGGTTATTATGAAAAATGTGTTGAATGGTATAAAAAAGTCTTAAAATTAAATAACTGGAGTCAGGAAAAATATTATTCTTGCTTAATGATATCTTATTACAGTGAAGATAAATTGTTTTATTTAAACTTAGCTAACAATTATGATCATGAGAGAACTGAACATATATCAGAAATGTGTAAATATTTTGATGAATGTGAAAACCATATTGTAGTGAATAGTCTCTACCATAAATATAAAAATAGAAAGACTAATCTGAAAAATAAATTGTTCTTAAGAAAAGATGAAATGGAAATAGAATATTACAATTCTATTTCTGCTTTTTATGTCAAAGACTATCAGAGTGGATATGACTGTTCTATAAAACTTTTGAAAGCGAGAAAGAAGGTAAATTTAATATTAAAAAATATTCATTATTATTCTATGTGTTATGATAAGAATGATTTGATTTGGTTATTTGAATTAACAAATAGTTTGATTCTTAAGAATTCCAGTTTGACTAAAACTTGGAATTCTCTTTTTGATAAAATCGAATATTCAGAGAAAAAATATATTCATCAAAACATAGATAAGCCTAAAATATTCTTATCAATAACTAGTTGTAAAAGATTAGATTTATTCAAGAAAACTATGAACTCTATTTTAAATAATTGGACTGACTATGATATGATAGACTATTGGTTTTGTGTGGATGATAATTCTTCTGAAAAAGATAGATCTGAGATGAAAGAGAAGTATCCATTTTTTGATTTTTGTTATAATGAAGGTAATGGTCATAAATATAGTATGAATATTATTTGGGATAAACTGAACACTTTAAAACCTAAATATTGGATACACTTAGAAGACGATTTTGTATTTTTTGATAAGAGAAGTTATGTTAAAGATGCTATCAAAGGATTAGAATATTTAGATGTTCAACAAATTCTATTCAATAGATGTTATGCTGAAACTATAGAAGATTATAATATATCTGGATACATAGATAAAGGAGAATATTGTTTACATGAATATTCTAATGTTAAAGAAAATTATCTGAACAATAAATATTGGCCACACTACAGTTTGAGACCATCTTTGATATTAACAGAGAGTATATTAGCTTTAGGTAACTATGATTCTGAAAATAACTTTTTTGAAATAGATTATGCTAAAAGATGGTTTGAGAAGGGATATAAATCTGGTTATTTTAATAAAATAACATCCAAACATATAGGAAAATTGACTAAGGATAATAAAGAATTAAATGCTTATGGATTAAATAATAAAAATCAATTTTAATCATTAAAAATGAAGATTTTAAGTAAAACACAATATGGAGAAATTTATCTTCTTGAAGACAAAACTGTAGTCAAGAAATCTAGATTATCTAAAATAGACTTTGATAGAGAAAACCCATTTACAGAAACAAATATTCTATCTAAATTATCCGATTCTAACTATGTAGTCAAGTATATATCTTCTTGGAATGATCAAAAGTATTACTATTTGAAGATGGAATATTTACCATATGAACTATTTTGTTTGATTACAGAAGACAAATTATCTTATATAAATAAGAAGAGTATCTTTAAACAATTACTTTTAGCATTAAAAGAAATCCATGGTAAAGGTGTATATCATTTGGATATTTCAACAGAGAATATATTGTTAGATGAAAATTTAAATGTTAAATTGTGTGATTTTGGTATGTCCGCTGTTTCTCCTATATCTACAATATATAGAAAAACTAGATATGGTAAATTAAGTTATATGTGTCCATATTACAAAAAATCTGAAATATTTGATGCTACTAAATGTGATATATTTGCTGCTGGTATAGTATTTTTTGTGATGTTAACTAAACATCTTCCTTGGACTATGACATCAAATGAAGATGAACATTTTAGAAATATATATACGAAAGGTAAACTAAAATATATTTTAGATATTTGGAATATAAGTCCGATCAATAACGATTTAGAAATATTAAAATCTACACTGTGTCCTCCCGATGAAAGAAAAAATATAGATGAACTCTTAAAGTTATGTTAACTAATTACAACTCATTTGTAATTAGATTTTTTTATTCCTAATCTTTATGTCTTCATCTAAATCTTCTCCTATAGCAGAGTAGAATTGTTCTAAGAATTTAGAAGATTTATAATTCTCCAATACATATTCTTTCATTATATAAGAATATCTTAAATATAAATCTTCATTATCGAGAAGAATATTTGATAATTCATCTATATCTTGTTCTTTTAGAGCTTTGAATAAAAGTCCATCTAAATTCTTTTCAAAAGGGATATAATTTAACTTCCCTATTTCTAACAATAGATCTTCCCTTTGAGAAGAAGTTACTAATCTTTCTAATTCTAATCTGTCTATAAGATATTTTCTGATAATTCTAAATGTTGAAATTGGAATAAGTTCGATCACATCAGCAAAAGCTTCTTCAGCATTTTCGTCGTCTACTAGATATTCTAAAATTCTATTTGATCCTAACATCATAGCTTTTCTTAATAGTCTATCTGATTCTTCATCGTAAAAAATTGGTCCTATTATCTCACCTTCTTCTTCATATTCGGGTTCAACAAGATCCCAACCTCTTCTATATCCTTCTTCTCCCATTCTTTCCCAAATGTATCTAAAGAGTTTAATCTCGTCTCCTTTTAAACATGAATCTAAAAATAGATAATATGAATCAAAAGACGGATTGTTTGATAATTTATCAACAATATCTTTTAATTTTTTATCGTTACTCATTTTTAAAATCTGATTAAAATATATTTTATTTTATTAAAATGGATAGTATTGAAGATAGCAAAATTGCGATAAATAAAATGAATTTTGCTAGGCAATATGGTGAAAAAATCAAAATATATCCTATTATTAGTTATCTTAAAAAACATAGAAAACTTGTTTTAGCTACATATATTTCTGATAATATATCTTGGATTTTGACTAACGACTTGGAAGAATGTGGTAAAGATCCCGAATTATATATTATCTTAGCATTAATGAAGATAAAAACTACTAACTCTCTTTTATCTTATATTAAGAGTAAGTCTCTAATATTCCAATCTAAATTAAAATATAAACTCTCTTCTAGAAAAAACTGGAAAGGGTTAGCTGAGATCATAAGAGAGTTAGGATATGGTCAAATGTTAGATAAAGACATATTTAGATTTATTAAAAATTGTATTTTGATAGATCAAGATCTAGTTTTAAAAATAGTCTTGGAAAGAGAAAATATAAAAGATTTAAAATATTTGAATAAACAACAATTATATATGCTAATGTCAAATTTTAAAAACAACAGATATATATCTGTTGAAACAGAAGAATGGATAAAAAATATTAAATTATCTATGTAAATGACAACCTTTTCTCTCATAGTTATTATAATTGTATATTTAGTTTTTCTATTTTTCTGTTTCAGATCTATGGATTATTATTGTGGATTAAATTTTTTATCCAGAACAGGCATATATCTATATGTGATATCAGCAGTATTTATAATTCTAGGATTTTTAGTTTCTTATGATAAGATAAATCCTAAAGATTGTTTTGGAAAATTAATTCCATTAAAATAGAATGTTAAATAGTATTTTAGGCCAAATTATATTTAATTCTTTCTTAGAATTTTTAGGTTCTATGATTGGAAACTATCTTTCTAAGTTTAAATATAAATATATGTATCTAGTTAGTTTCGTCTTTTTGTATAGTAAATTAAATTTAAAATATCTGTTAGTGTTCATATGTTTAAGCCAAGAATTTACTTGGATAAATGATATGATCTATGTTTCAATATGTTCTTTTTTGGGATCATATTTAATATTAGGATGGTTTAATAAGACACCAATAGATTATGTTAAAAATATGTCTCTATTTTATCTAGTTGGTATAATATTTGAATGTCTAATAAGAGACAATGAATATAAAATTATTCTTTTGTTTAGATATATTGCGAAATTTATATTACAAATTTCTATTTATTATAGAGATACTATAGTTTTGATCATATCTAATAATGGAAAACATAGAGTTATATTTCCAATTCTAATAGATAGGGTTTTACAAAGATATGGTAAAATTGATACAGAAGAATTAGTCAATATAGTTTTTCCTTCTATTAAAATATTGATATATACATTAAATAGTTTTATTGGTTCTAATTACTATATAATAGGAGAAGGTATTACTATTTTAAATAGATCTATCAAAAAGAAGGTAATTAGAGTTTTTAACAACAATCATTCTATCTTAATATCTAAGTCTTTAAAGATATTTGGAGACTTCTTAAATAAAGAAGATATAATTTTGTGTCATAAAGAATATCAGAAACATTTTAATACAAAAGAGAAATTGGATTATAGACAAGCTTTGATAAACACTTTAAATTCAAATATAAAAAGAGTTTCTCCTTTAGCTAAGTTTATACATTTAATTGTTTTAAATAATTTTGATAAATCTTTTAAGAAAGAAATATCTAACATCATATCAAAGATACAAGAATTAGAAGAAAAAATATTAGGTTTCTCTATATCAAAGAATGATAATATAGAATATTTAGATGATATAACAAATATATATCTAAAATATTATATAACACATACATTCATATTTAAAGATAAATTAGATTCTTTTGGTAAAGAAGATGAAGAAAAACTAATATCTTATTTGAAAGAAATATTCTTAATCATACCAAGAAAATGGAATGATAAAATAGTTTTAAGATCTCTTTTTGATTATATTCTAATACTTAAAAAAACCATAGAGTATTTATCTGATCCATCTCTATTAGTATCTATTGATAACTATGATCTGAGGGAAAATTATTTTAGCAACTCTTCTATATAATATTTATAGTATTCAGGATACATATAAGAAATAATTTCTTTTGATAATTCTTTGGGTAAAAAATTTAAACTATCATTTATTTTAGATATACATTTCATTGATATAGTTTTCTTATTTTCAAGGATGTTCATATCAGTTATTAATACAAATTTTGAATCTATGGAATCAGGTAATAGTTGACAATAGAAGCTACCATTTTTATCTAAATGACAATTGTGATCTAAAGCTTCTGATATAGAAGTATCCAATGGATATATCTCATAGATTATTTTTTGCTCAGATATTTCAACTACATATACGAAGTTATCATCTTTTTTTATATCTTTAATATATTCTATATTTTGACTTATTTCATAAAAACAATTTTTGCAAAGTCCATTTAGACAAGTTGAGGGAGATATATTCAATATTTTTTTGTCTAATCGCATTTTATAATAGATATAAAATGGAGAGATTTCTTCAAAAACCTTATGAAGAAATAATCAAATCTTATTCTAATATTGAAGAAAAAATAGATTGGGAAAAAAAGAAAAAATATTTAAGATTGGATCCTGATGCTGAAATGACAATTGAAGATATGATTCAAAATAATTATATTAAGAGTATTCAGTATTTAAATATTACAGATAGTAGTATGTTAAGATTAGCTAAGCATAGAGAAATGATAGATTTTTTACTAGATAGATTAGTTTTTAGTGAAGAAGAAATGGATTATGCTATTCAAACTCAAGTGGTAAATGATAATTTGGAAACATTCATACCTTTATATGCTTTAAGAAAATCTAATATAAATTCTAGATATAACCCTTTGAAATTAGCTATGGAATATAATTCTAGAAGAATATTTAATTATGTTTTTAACGACCATTCTTATAGTCAAAGATGGTCTATGATAGACTCAGTCATAGATACGATAGACAGAGATCTTTTTTTAAGATTGGGTCCAATTCCTAGATATATAACACTTTCTGATAGAGATAGTTTATATTCTATGTTTAAAAATGGAGAAGAACCAAACGAATTATTAGATAAAGAATATTTTTTAACATCTAGATTTATAGAATACTTAATAAATATCAAAAACAAATATGTTTTTAGAATATATGATTATTTTGCTGAAAGGGAAAATGAAGCAATAATATCTCTTTTTGTTAGACATGCTGTATTGAATGATGATTATATTCTATTGAAGAGATTATACAAAATATATGAGATAGATTTATCTGATAGATTGGATATTATGATGATAAAAATTTATGGTTATTAAAAATATTATCGCTTATGGATAAGTATCAATATGACGAAGATTCTATACAATAATATAGAAAATCTCTATATAAAGATACATGCTCGAGTCCAGAAGACAAACAAATAGCATATAGAAGTCGAGATAAAAACTCTGCGATCAACATTCTAAATCTATCCAAGTTTTGGCTAGATTTAGAATATTAGACCAGCAGAGTTTTCTAGATGAATTCCGTTCATTTCTAATAATGAACAATCGATTGATATTACCTTGAAACTTTCTTTTTTAAAAAAACTATGGTTATAAAAATGGAGTTGGATAAGGAAGAGATATTGAAGAAATTCCATCCTCGCGATATCTTATATCAAATATTGGGTTATTATCATATAGTTTATCATGAATATAGCGAACCTATATCACATCTGATAAAAAAGAAGACTATTTCTGATCTAGATATATTTTGGATGTATTATGATTGGGTCATATTTATAATCAATAAATATAATTTGGAGAAGATAACTTCATATAGATCTGGAAAATTATATGGCTCTGTTATATTGGATGTTGTATACTCCAATAATAGAAAAAAATGGAAATTGAAAAAAGAATTAGTATTATATCCAGAGTTCTTATATCCAAAGGTATTTGATAATTGTTTGGATACTATAATATGGGAATATTTGAGTCCAGATTGGATGGGAAAATATGTATTTGAATATTGTGCTTTAGCAAAGATATCTTCAAAATCAGATTGTGATGTCTATTCTAAACTTAATTCTTTAGACATAATTTGATATTTATTAGAATTTTCTCTAATAAATTAATCGTCTTCCTCGAATCGGTTAGGATAAGCTTCTCTCCAAGAAGATAGTTCTTCACATTCTTTTAGAATAAGAGAAACATAAGCATCCAATTCTCCAATGGATCCAAAATTCTTTTCATCAGAATTCTTTCCTGAATATTTAGAATTAGCTTCCCATATTGGGAGAGAAGCATAACCATTTTTGATCAAGAAATCTAACATTCTTCTTATCATATAAATATCAGTCATTTTTTCTCTTGCTAGTTTACATCCTCCTTCTACTTCTTTGGCTATTTCATCCACTATGTCTAAAGCCAAAGATGCTATGCTACCAATATTAGAAGTTGGTAATAATCCAAGAGTATGAAAGAATACATCTTTTATTTCTTCTGGAAATTTGAGAGCCACTCTCATGGCTTTCACTATTAAACGAGAATATTTGACTGCTTCTTTTTCCTTGTCAGTCAAATTCTTGATATAAAAGTTATAGCCAAGAGTATTGGGTCTTAATGACTTATCCATTTTTAAAATTATTTCACTAATTTCGTCATCAGTTCTCTTTTTGTAAAACCTATCATAAAAAACTTCAATAGCATAACCCATACCACGGTAATGAACTATAATACAACCCGCACCTGTAGCATATTTATTCAGAGAAATTTCTGTGCGAGATTCGTTTTTTCTTATAAAATCTGCTGTTGGATTTTTAACCCAAATATAGTTTCCTTCAGAATCCTTATCTCCAGTTCTATATCCCTTTGAAGAAGTTATTGTCCCATCTTCATCTACAGTTGGGGTATAAATTTCTAATACATCTTCGGAATAAAAATTTTCCTTATTTAAAGAATCTCCGGGAATTAATCCGTATGATCTAATTAAATTTTCTACTTTATCCTTATCGCCATATATTCTATAACCAGGGAAGAAAGAAATATTATCCCTCTCACTTAATCTCAAAGTAAGCTTAGATTTATTAAGAATACCTTTGCTAGTCTTACCTACACTAAAATAAATTCCAGTATCATTTAATGTTTTTCGCGGTATATTATCTCCAGCTAGTTTTACCAAATCCATTTAATAAGGATTTTTTTTGAAAAATATTTTGGTTAGTCTAGAGATATAGACTGACAGAAAGATGTTTTATCCCATTTTCATTCATTCAAAGTCCTTTTAGTAAAAGATTCAAGATTTGACTATAAGAGATCTCTCAAACAGAAAATAACATAACCTTAAAAAATCTAAATTCTGATTACACCTTTTACAACTATTTTTTAGATGAGATACCTCCCAGAACCAAAAATAACATACCCTTAAAAAATCTAAATTCTGATCACACCTTTTACAACTATTTTTTTAGATGAGATACCTCCCAGAACCAAAAATCTTAGTTATCCTAAATAAGATTTTTCATATAGACACTTTTGAAAATATATTTGTTGAGAAAAATTTATCTATCACTTTTATTCATTTGAAGTCCTTTTATTGAAAGACATCTAGTCTAGCAAAAATAAAATCTTTGAAGAAGCCATGATTAAAAATTTCTAAGGACATTTCAGAGATGTTTTATCTAAGCTATCTCAAATATGTTTAGTCGAGATATGTTTCATCTAAGGAAGATTATAAATGTTTCAGTCAAACTATATTCAGAGATGTTTTAATCAAGATGAATGTCGTTTAAGGTATCTCCAAAGATGTTTTAGATGAAATGGATATTAAAGATGAGATAGATGTTAAAAATATTTTTGTGTATCCTGGTAATGATGTTTTCTTCCACTTCTATTCATTTGAACTCCTTTTAATAAAAGGCATTTAGACTAGCAGAAATCAAAATTAAGAGGAATATTTATCTTCATCTTAGATACTAGAGATCTTTTAGTTGAGATAGATGCTAGAGATGTTTTGGTTGGGATAGATGTTAAAAATATTTTTGTGTATCCTATATGGTAATGATGTTTTCTTCCACTTTGATTCATTCAAATGCCTTTTAATAAAAGACATTTAGACTAGCAGAAATCAAAATTAAGAGAAAAAACAAATCTTCATCTTAACTCGGATCCCAGAAATGTTTCAGATGAGATAGATATTCTGGATGTCAAATATGTTTTAGATGAGATAGATGTTTTAGTCAAAATAGATGTCAAAGATGTCTTAGATGAGATAGATGTCAAAAATATTTTTGTGTATCCTGGTAATGATGTTTTCTTTCACTTCTATTCATTTGAACTCCTTTTAATAAAAGGCATTTGGATTAGCAGAAATCAAAATTAAGAGAAAAAACAAATCTTCATCTTAACTTGGATCCCAGACATGTTTTAGATGAGATAGATATCAAATATTTTTTAGATGTCTTAGATGAGACAGATGAGATAGACATTAAAAATATTTTTGTGTATCCTATATCAAGATGATGTTTTCTTCCACTTCTATTCATTTGAACTCCTTTTAATAAAAGGCATTTGGATTAGTAGAAATCAAAATTAAGAGGAAAACAAATCTTCATCTTAGCTTGGATCCCAAAGATATTAAAAATATTTTTGTGTATCCTATATCAAGATGATGTTTTCTTCCACTTTTATTCATTTGAAGTCCTTTTATTAAAAAGACATTTAGACTATCAAAAATGAAAATTAAGAGGAAAAAATAAATCTTCATCTCAACTTGAATCTCACAGATGTTTCAGTTAAGAGAGATCTAGAGATGTTTTAGTTGAGATAGATCTTTTAGATGAGATAGATGTTAAAAATGTTTTCGTGTATCCTATATGGTAACGATCTTTTCTTCCACTTTTATTCATTTGAAGTCCTTTTATTAAAAGACATTTAGACTATCAAAAATGAAAATTAAGAGGAAAAAATAAATCTTCATCTTAACTTAGACACTCAAAGATGTTTTAGTTGAGATAGACCCCGAAAATGTTTTAGTTGAGATAGACCCCGAAAATGTTTCAGTTGGGATAGATGTTAAAAATATTCTCATGTATCCTATATGGTGATCATGTTTTCTTCCACTTTGATTCATCCGAATGCCTTTTAATAAAAGGCATTTAGATTAGCTAATATGGAATCTAAGAAAAAAATATTTATCTTGACTTGATCCCGGAGATGTTTTAGATGAGATAGACCCCGGAAATGTTTTAGATAAGATAGATTCTGAAGACATTTTAGTTGAGATAGATGAGATAGATGTTAAAAATATTCTCATGTATCCTATAAGGCGATGATGTTTTCTTCCACTTTGATTCATCCGAAGTCCTTTTATTAAAAGGACTTCGGCTAAAAGAAAACAAAATTCAAAAGAAAAATATTTTGAGATACATATTTTGGTTCAGATAGATTTTAAACATATCTCCATATAGCCTATATCTAGATGATGATTTCTTCCAGAACTATACACAAGATAGCTCCTAAACAGAAAAAACCATACCCTTAAAAAATTTAAAATACGATTACACCTTTTACATCTTTTTTTAGCTGAGACCTCTCAGACAGAAAATACCATACCCTTAAAAAATTTAAAACATGATTACAACTCTCACAACTTTTTTTTGATGAGAACTCTCAAACAGAAAAAACCATACCCTTAAAAAATTTAAAACATGATTACAACTCTCACAACTTTTTTTTGATGAGATATCTCCCAAACAGAAAATGACCCAACAAGATCTCTGGGAATACTTTTAGACGATCTCTGGGAATACTTTATCTAAACTAACTTCAAATATCTTTCAGTTGAGATAGATGCTAATGATGTTTCAGTTGAGATAGATGCTAATGATGTTTCAGTTGAGATGGCTATTAGAAATATTTTTTGGCAATAATGTTTTTCAAAATCTTCTATCCAAAGTCCTTTTATTAAAAAGACATTTCGACTATCAAAAACAAAATCTAAAAGAAAAACAAATATTCATCTTAACTTAGATTCAAAAGATGTTTTAGATAAGATAAATGCTAAGGATTCCAGATGCCAAGGATGTTTTTAGTTGAGATAGATGTTAAAAATATTTTCATGTATCCTATATAGCAATGATGTTTTCTTCCACTTTGATTCATCCGAAGTCCTTTCAATAAAAGAATTCTGGATAAGGAAAAACAAAATCTAAGCAAAAAACAATTATATATATCTTGAGATAGATGCTAAAAAATTCTAGACAAGCTATATCAAAGACATTCTAGTTGAAGTATATCTATGTTTGATGTTGGAGTATATCTGATGTTAGTTACTGACAAAATTTAATTTTAGAGTATATCTATGTTCAAGATTAAAGCATATCTGATGTTAGTTACTAACAAAATTTAATTTTAGAGTATATCTATGTTTGATTTTAGAGT
>Ga0315284_10006868_pt1 | contig 16236 bp, 14 predicted proteins | sample YL17G09_16_MG_FD_203696 | JGI IMG/M metagenome (GOLD analysis project Ga0315284, IMG submission 203696) | Sediment microbial communities from Yellowstone Lake, YNP, Wyoming, USA - YL17G09_16 | ecosystem: Environmental > Aquatic > Freshwater > Lake > Sediment | place: USA: Wyoming | collected... | reverse complement strand
ATAATATTATTATAATATATGAACATTGAAGCAATCACATATATTCTAAAAAGATGTGCATTATTACTAAAAAGAAAAAATGGCACTACAAAAGTAAAAAATGAATATCATTATTGGATAGATTGGCTAAGAAAACAATTAAAAAATTATAATAAGTTGAATATTCAAGAAAAAGAAATAATTAAAAAATTATCTAAAACTAATAAAAGTCTTTATGAAGATTTAGAAAAATTTATTAAGAAATAAATTAATGCTTAAATGACTAAAAGAGCATGGGGGGTAAGGGGGGAACTGCCGTCCCCCCCCCCTATAAAAATGACTCAATTTCATCATTATTTTCAAAACATTTCTTCAGATCATAATTTTTGCTTAATTTATTAAAATTATTCAGCGTATAAATAATTTTTGCTTCCCATTCTTCCCATTTATAATTATTAATTACAAAATACCCCGGATAATCCTTTGGATGTGCTACATTTATACTAATGATTGGAATAACATTTAACATAATAGCTTCTCGGAATGTATTGGAATTTGAATCAAAAAGGCTGGGAATAAGGATAACTTTTGATTTCTCCAAATAAGCATCTACTTCTTCTTGTTTTTGCAGAGGCAATATTTCAATATTAGGGATATTAGCAAACATAGTATTAGTATTATTTCCAATCACCATTATTTTATAATTTTTCAGTTTGCTACTAGAAACTAATAATTTTTGAATAAATCCAATATTTTTCACGGTCCGATTCACATTACTTGCAACAATAATAATATCGATGGTTTTATCAGAAGTATTCAGATTAACATTGCTAAAATATATTGTATTATATTTGGTAGTATCAAAAAGCTCCAATATAAGATTATTTTTATTTTCAATTGTATCTTTATATATTTTTTGGTAATAATCCAGTGTTAATTGTGAATTACAGAGAATAATATTGGAAATTAATATTGAATCCTTTTCCTGCTTTTTCTGCATTAAAGAATAGTCTTTTATTTCATTTGCCCCGCAATTTATTTCAGAAAACCCCATAATTCCTGAAACTAAAAATATAATAGCCGCATTAGGGAATATTTTTTTTATTATCTTGGGTGCCATACAATTTTTACAAAATGCAATGTCTGGGGATGATTCATATTGTTTATATAAAAAATAATATATATTTTTATCATTGCAATTTGAATAGGATATTCCACAAATATTCTCAAGATTGTCTGGATTAATTATTTTATCATCAGTAACATCATTAATAAATAGCCCAGATATTTTATTTATCATATCTTTATTATTGCTTTGAAGGTATCTAATAATATTATATGCATTTGTGGCAGCCCCACCATAAGAAGGATACTGGGTTGATGCAACTAAAATATGTAATTTATTAATAATTTTAATTTCAATGTTATTCATAAATAATAGATCATTCAAATAGGGATCAATTGGATAATTCTGAGAAAGGAATATTTTAATATTTTCTTCTGCTACAAAAGATTTAATATCCATTGCATTTTTTATTTTTAACTCTGGATTGGCAAATATTTTAATATTTTTTTCAGGAAAATATTTTTTATAAAACTTCAGGTAATTTTCCAAATAAATAATATCTTTTCTTTTATCTATAATAAACCATATATTATTGCATTCTTTATTGAATTCAGGTATTTTTTTCAAAATAAAATTTTCATGAATATGAATAATATTATTTTGAATTAAACAGATATCTGTTTTAGATATATAAATTTTACATATATTTGGTTTTATTAATGATTCAAGGTATGATAAATTATCAGATATAACAATAAAGCTTTCATCAATAGTTTTTGATAAGCAAATCAAATTTTTGTATTCTTTTGTAGCATATAAATATTTAATTTCATTTGGAATTTTAGAAATAAAATTAATATAATTTTGAATATATTTCATATTCATTTTCATAAAAATATATTTATTAATAGTATTTTTTGGGATATCTTCAAATTTTTTCAAATATAATAATGAATTTTGATAATAAAAATTGATAATTTTTATACGTTCAGGGAATAATTCATAAAAAATATTAACATATGGATTCCAAATATATTTAAGAGTCTCAAATATTATTATTTTTAATTCATTAATATTGAAAAGATCATTATAATTATTAATATATTTATTGAAATCTTTTTCATTATCATTCTTATAATCATCATCATTTTTTTGATTAAAATAAATTATTTTTTTATCATTATCATTATCATTACATAATAAACTATCAAATTTAATAACAATTGATCTAATATTGAATTTATTAAGATAATATTGGTAACTTAATTGAGATAATGAGAAAAAATTTATTCGATTTTTATTTCGCAAAAAATATTCCAATATTTTTTTATTATCCATTTCATGTCCAAGAATCAAAATATTCAATTTATCTACAATTTTTATTTTATATAGAATACCAATAAGTAATGTATTTGAATCAATTTCCTCAGCTATTTTTATTTCATTCTCATCAAATTTTTTTAGTATTATTCTATTGAACATTTCATTAAAACATTTTATTTTATATTTTATTATTATATCAGAAAAATTCTCTATTTTTTCCATTACTATATCATATAAAAATTACCATTATTTTTATCCGCTATAATAGATTAAAAAGTTTCACATAATTCTCAAAACCATTTTGATTAGAAAAATTCTTTCTAATATATTCTCTTCCATTTTCAGCAATCATTTTACCTTTTCCATCTTTATTCTCCAAATAATATTTATAATATTCTACATCTGTTATTAATTTTCCATCATTAATATTTGTGCATGGTACGTAATGTTCCATTGCAATGAGACCCAATTCTCTTTCAAGAAGAGGACTATACTCAAAAAATCCAATACAGCCCATAGATAGAATCTCGACAATTTTGGCGAGATTGAAATTTTTGGGATATTCATAATATCCAAAGAAAGCCCCCTTAAATTTCCCTAATATTTTATAATAATTGATTCCATATGGGAGGACTACATCATCTTTATAATTATATTCTTTCATTTTCGGTTTTTTCACAAAATCGCAAATTTCTCCAAATTTTTTATTTTTTACCATTTCATTTGCAATATTGGCTCGAATAAGATAGCTCTTATTAATACAACCTGACAAAATAATTTTATCAAAGCGTTTATCCCAATTTACAGAAAATTTTTCATTTTCAGAAAAATTAGCAGAATAAAAAAAGAAAGATGTTTTGGAGAGATATTCCGGGAATAGATTTTGAAAATAAACAGGTGATGGTGTGATAATATGGTCAGCGTATTCTAGTTTCTTTTTCTTTTCTTCTGTTTCAAAATAAGCATGTAAATCATCTTGCCACAATATTGTTTGAACATTGGCATATTTTTTCAGTTCTTTATTATACCGAATAAAAGGCTGAAAAGGTGTAGGATGAAATCCCAGAAATAATATTTTTTCATATTTATGGCAGATATTTGGTAAAATTGCAATAATATTTTCCATTGCTTTCATTCCATCATCTCCCGCTTGTTCTTTCGATATTGGGTGAAGTAATTGTACATCATTTAAATCTTTATATTCAGATAGAAATTCGAGCATACTTGTTATTTCAATACCTTTTTCTAAAAATTGATTCCGCATTTGATGTAAGATATTGAAATTATTGACAATAGGTGAGCTAGAATAATATTTATCTTTATGAAAGTAGAAATAAAATACTTTTCGCATATATTAACCTCGAAGAAAATATAATTTGTTTTTATCTGCAATTTTTATTCAATCTTTTTATTATGTTGGATATTATTCAAAAACTACAAGATATTTTAATAAAGCGCCAATTTTTTCTTAGAATTTATGAAACATCCAATCATATTATTTTCTGGAATGACAGGGATATTATGAAAAAAGTAAATAAGAAAAAATTGGAGGATATTTGTCAAACACCATCAGCAATTGAAATATTTGTTGATAGAATAATTCAAATGATTGACCAACAAATTCAGAAGAAATATTCTTTTCAGAGCCAGCGCCAAAAAGTAAGTATAATAATTCCAAATTACAATAATGAGTTATTTATTGAAAAATGTATAAATTCTATTTTGGCGAGTATATGGGAGAATCTAGAAGTAGTTTTCATAGATGATGCTAGTACAGATAATTCTTTAGAAATTGTAAAATCTAAATTTTCTGATAATTCCAAAGTTCGAATCTATGAAAATAAAAAAAATATGGGAGCTTATTATTGCCGAAATAAAGGCATTATTTTAGCAGAAGGATTTTATATATTAAATGTAGATGGAGATGATTTTATTGATCCCCAGATGATTAAGATATGCATGTCTACTATCTCTACTAATTGGGGTTATGGCACACATTTCCAAAGACTTTATGTAAAACAATCAAATATTGAAACAATAACTCATATTAATCGTTCAAATAGTTATGTATTTTTATTTCGCCGAGAATTATTTAATAAGCTGGGATATTATCAAGAATCACGATTTGGGGCGGATTCAGAGTACATAAAAAGGGCTAAATTTTTTGGCTATCATTTCCAATATCACACTGGTCCAGAAATTTTTTATAATGCATATACAATTTCTGGAAAGAATCTTAATCAAACTATTTCACATAAACAACGAAGTGATTATATAAATAAATGTACTGAAATTTTGAAAAAGAAAAAATATATAAGAATGAGTTTATTAGAAGAGAAAGATCATATGGAAAAAATAGAGTTTATTTATTAAAAATTATTTTTAATATTATTATAAGATATGCAAATTTCAAAAATTGGAATTATTGGCTTAGGTTTTGTTGGATCAGCAATGATGAAAAGTTTTACAATTAATGGTTGTCATATTCAGGCAGCTTATGATAAATATAAAAATGGGGGAATTGGTTCTATAGAAAATCTATTGGAATGTGATATAATATTTTCAGCATTGCCGACAATTTATAGGGAGCAAATCCAACAATATGATAAGCAGCCATTAGAGGAAACCCTCAATTTTTTGAAAACTAAAAATTTTACCGGAATTTTTGTTTGTAAATCGACTATTGAACCAGGAACATCAAATGATTTAGCACTTAAATATGGAATAAAAATAATTCATAATCCAGAGTTTTTGACAGCCAGGACAGCATTTGAAGACTTTCATAATCAAACACATGTTGTATTGGGAAAAACATCATTGATTACTAATGAAGATATAGATAAACTTATTAATTTTTATAGATTCTACTATGATAGAGCTGAAATAAGTATATCTACTAGTGAAGAGAGTGAATCAATGAAGATATTTTGCAATTGTTTTTACTCAGTTAAAATCCAATTTTTCAATGAATTATATGCAACTTGTGTGAAAAATGGCAGTGATTATAATAAAGTAGTAGAGATGATGTTAAAAAATAAATGGATTCATCCAATGCATACGACTGTACCGGGTCCAGATGGTAAATTAAGTTATGGAGGATTATGTTTTCCGAAGGATACGAATGCATTAAATGATTATATGGAAAGACATGGATTGCCACACAAGGTATTGAATGCGACGATTGAGGAAAGGAATGAAATGAGGGAAGATAAGGATAATTGTGCATAATTCATTCTTTAGAATGAATATGGATGATCAAGATAATTACGAAGAAATATGCATAAATCATAAGAAGAAAATAGAAGATAAACTTTATTCTTTACAATGTGTTCAACATTTTAGACTTGAATTAGATAATTTTATGGGGTATTTGAATATTATTTTGCCAAAGAATAAGAAACACTATCGTTTTTTTTATAGAGGTGGAATAAAAGAAGATTTTTTCGCATTTGAAGAGAAAATGAATTTTCTTTTTTATTTTGAGGGTATCCAAGATATTAGTGAATTTATGGTGACTCCAGAAGAGATTCCATCTCCCTATATACAACAAGATTACTTATTTTTGAAGGATGGATATTCTCAGTTTATAATATCACAGGATTTGTTACATTTGAAAAATAAACTGCGAGGAGCATATGGGCTGGATTATTATCAGAATAGTGAGTCCAACTTGTTGTGTTTTGGAATGTATAATTATACTGATTTGGAGCTTTTAGAGGCTTTTGGTAAAAACAATGATAAAAAGGTAGGGATATTATGGGGAGGGAGTGATATAATGTTAAAAACGAAGTTAAGAAATCGGATATTGAGAATTGTTATGGATAAAAACTATGAAAACTATGCGATGAGTGAATTTATTTGGGATAAATTGGAACATTTGGGAGTAAAAAATAAGAAGAAGGTTTGTGTATCATTTTGCTGGAATAACAAAAATTATTTGAAGAAGAGGGACAATCGGGCAAACAGTATTTTTATTTATGATGGAATTGGAAAAGACCGTAAAAAAGATGAAATTTATAATAAAAAGCTGGTGAATAAATTTACAGAATTGGTATCTTCTTATCCAATTATTAGGACATCTTCGGGAGGATTTATTAAAAACATAGAGAACATTATAGAGAATTCTTTTGTTAGTTTAAGGCTAACACGCTATGATGGAAATGCAAATTCAGCACAAGAATGTGGAATGCTTGGGGTTCCAGTAATATCTAATCAAGCGATGAATCATTGTATTAGTTGGCGCTCATTGGAGGAAATAGTGAAAAAAGTAGATTACATAAGGAAGAATAATATTCGAATACATTGGAGGAAAGATGGGGTAAATTTATTATTTATATCGAATGATGAGATTGGGAAAGGAGGAGGGGCAACTTTTACGTTCCAATTTATAAAATATTTGGAGAAGAGGGGATTTAATATTTGGAGTATTTTTTTGGTACATAAGGATGGTGAGAATGAGAAAATAACTGTGGATTCTACTAATAGGATTATTCAGATATATTTGAATACGAAGAGGAAATGGAAAATTTTAGATAAATTGGAGAAAATAGAGAATCCTGATTTTCAGAATTTTATGAAAACGAACTATAAATTGATTTTGCGTTCTTATCTTCCAATGAAAGATTTTCGTGATTTACAGGTAATAAATCCGAATATTGTATTTATGATTCCGGGTGTTTTTAAGAATGGATTGGATGGAGATTGGAAAAAGATGAATGAAGAGAAAATTTTGCGACATTTGAATTTATCAAATTTCAAAATTGCTAATCAAACAACTAGTTTTTGTAATAGTCAGTTAACACAAACTATTTATCAGAAATATGGTATTCCAAATGTAGGTGTTTTAGAGATAAATTTATTGAAAATGCAGAACCAGTACAAAAGATGGGAAGATACAGAGAGAGAGATAGATTATTTATGTGTAGTAAGTGATGTAAAGAGACAGATAAAGAATGTGCGTTTATTTTATGAATTAAGGAAAAAACTACAAGGGAAATTTTGTTTAATTTCGAGTGAGAAAGTTGATAAAAAGGTAGCAGATATTGAGTATATTGAGGGACTGAATTATGATAAATTAGAAAAGTATTATCAGAGATCGAAAATACTGATTAGCCCATCTTTTTTTGATAGTATGAGTAATACAGTATTGGAAGCTATTAATAGTGGATGTTTTGTTTTGGTTTCAGAGAATCAGGGTATTTATGTTACATCTGACCAAATTGTTAGAGATTATACAATTGAAACGTGGAAGAATAGATGTTTGGATGTGATGGAAATGTGGAAGAATGGGAAAACAGTTGAGATCAGAAAGAAGATAAGAGATACATTATTGGAGAAAAGTTGGGAAGTTGAGATAAGAGTTTTGGATATACTTTCAAAAAATTAATCTTATATAAAAATATGATTTGTCCAATTTGTCAATCAAAATTTAAAAATGATGAAAAATATATTATGCATTTGGAGAAAAAGCATAAAACAGAGAATGATTGTGGGTGTGATGACAGAACTACTGCTAGTGGTGGAGGAACTTTTGGAACAACAACTACACAATTAGAGAAGTCTATAGAGAGGGCAAGGAAAAAGGTGGAAATGGTGGAGAAATCTATGAATATGAATGCGTTAGAGTTCGGATTGAAAATGAAAAAGAAAGAATTGGATAAAATACCGGTGGATGTTAGAGATAAAGTGAAGAATTTATTATTGGAGAATCAATATTTACGTGGAGTAATCGACGGAAATAATAAGCAAATACAAATTATGAAAAAACAGGTGGAATTATGCATATCTCTAGCTAGTTCCAGCTCTTAAGAAAGGGGCTAACCCCAAATTTCTAACTTAATATTATAAATAAATTTGAGGCGTATTATTACGAACAAAAGCTTCAATGGGTTTTTTTGCTATTTGTAATTTTTGAAGATTTTGCTCTAATCTGCTATTTTGTTCTAATCTTTTTAATTCACTATTATTATATGATTGTTCTAATAATTGTAATCTAATATTTTCATCATTAGTAATTTGACTATTTCTTTTTTTTTGTCTTAATATATTTAATTCCGATGGTTGAAAAAAATTTTCATTTTTAGATGATTGTTCGAGTTGTTCAATATTATATTCCAAATCTTTATTATTTGCTAAATTTTTTATTAGTTTAATAGTATCTGTATTTTTCTTTAAAAGAGCTGGTAAAATTTTATTTTTATTACTTAATTCAAATAATATTTTATCAACTTCTTTTTTTTTATTAGTAATACCTTTTTTTATTTTTTTAATATTTTCTTTTATTTTATTTTTGCTAGCTTGTGATTTTTCTTTATCTCTATTACTGATTATTTGTTGTATATTTAATTCATCCATTAATAGGCAATAAAATTTATAAAAATCCATAAATATGATTGGTTTTATCTTAGAATTATATTTTGAAATATTTATACAATTATCATAAGACTTTTTAAAATTATCAGATAGTTCCTTCATTATATTATTAATAAATATATAAATTCTGTAAGAATATTAGATATTAATTTTTCTTTAATAATTTTTTATATTCTGCATTAATATTTTTAAATTCGTCATAATTTTTAAATATTTCATCATATTTTTTAATCATTGACCCTAAAATACTTATTTTAAGTTTTTTGGTAGTATTATTTATATTTTGTCGCTTAATTTCTTCAATTAAAAATTTAATTTCAGCTAATCTTTCAATTTTTCTAATATTATTTAATTCACTTCTATTAGTTGTATATTTTGTTTTTAATTTATTTATAATATTATTTTTTTCTGCTTTATTTTGTTTATCACGTATATTTTGTGCTTCTCGTTGTGCATTTATTTCTAGAACTCTTTCAAATTCTTCTTTAATAGCTTTAAGCCGATCTAATTGAATTTTATTATTTCCAGCTTTATTTATATACTCTTCATATTTTATTAAAAATTGTTTTTGTTCTGATTTTAATTCTCCTCCAAAATGTTTCATCTTATACTATATCAAATATAAAATTTATTTATCAAATTTTGATAATATCAAATACTAATTTCTTCTAGAATAATCGGAGTTTTTTTACTAAAGAAGAATTGGTATTCATCAATTTGTATTCTATTTTTCATATAATTTACTATAAAATTAACATAATATGGGTTCAAATAATTTATCTTTTTTTCCTTCAGATATTTATAAAATGCAAATATTCTTTTAAAAATTATAATATGATTCTCTGAAAAATTTTTCTTTTTCTTATAATATTCATAATACGTATATTTATCCATAAAAAAGAATGCATCATTAATATTTTTAAATTTAAATTCATCAATATCTTTCAGTACATAATTAAAAAATGTAGTAAAAAACTTAATATCTTTTTCGGATAAATCTTTTCTTATTTCTTTTTTTAAAAATAGTTTATCATAAATGGTATTAATAATATTATATTTTATTCTTGCACAGAATTCTAATTTATTTTCATCAATATATGGTAATAAAATATTATTTAAAAAATATTCATCTACACCAAAAACGAATTTTTTATTATTTGATTTAAATTTATTATATAATAAATTTGTATTTTTTGAGTATGAGCTATGAACTTCTTTATTTGAATCAATATTTTTTAAATAATTTATCAATGGATTCATTGATATTCTTTTTGTATTAATAATTAAACCAGCTGAAATATGAGGAATAACTATTTTCAAATTTTTGGCGTAATTATCAAGAGATAAATTTTTATCTAAGCCAAATTTTCCTAATACACCAAAATTTTCGCAAATAAGATATAAATTATCCAATTTTTTATGATTTTTCAATATTAAATAAGCTTTAATAACTAGAATATTTATTTCAACATTTTTTTCGCTAATATAATCAATATCAGTAATAATTACATGGTTTGCATCATTATTTTTAAAATCAAACATTGGGAAAAGGCGAACTAAAGTTCCAAACATTCCGCGATGGAAACCGCCAATCAAGAAATTTGGGCAACTATATCGAATAATCTGTATATCTTTGATTGAATTTAATTTCTTCATTAACTCATCATCTGAATAAATAGTATCATCAATAAATAAACGTAGGTGAAATCCGGGTAATTTTTTATGCATTACATTAGATAAATACTGAACCCCATGAACATATTTTAGAAATGGCTTGTATCCGGAGTTTTTCATTTTGAATAAAACGGTCGAAATAATATTTATTTTTTTTGAATAATCTATATCAAATAATGGTGTGAATTTGCATATTTCATTTTCTAAATATTGCGGCATAGTATTCTATAATTTATAGAGAAATTATAAAATTATTTGATATGTTTGGAAAATTATATATAAAATATTGGTAATATTTTTTTGATTCAATTATTCTTCCTACTCGTATTATTCTGCTGAGCCTGATTATTTGGATTATTCGGATTATTCTGCTTCTGCTGCTGTAGGTGAGTATACCACATGTCTTTTAACCTACCAAAATTGGCTATATTCTTTGTAATACGAGATTTGTTTTTATTATTATACATAAATTTTTTTTTCAATATTCTGATTATAGATTTCGTATCAGAATTTGTGGCTTCTGAATTATTAAGATTTTCAAATGAGTTATTAGTAGATGAATTATAGCTAAATGACTTATTATTTTGAACAGATGACAGAGTATTCGTAGATGAATTATTAGGATTCATATTTTTCAATATTTTAAATAATTCGTCTATTTTTCCTTGCAATACTTTATCATTCTTATAATTAGAATTTATTGGATATCCAAAATATTGTCCATATATTGCTAAAATTTCATTAAATATTTCAAAATCTTTAAGAAATTCTTTAATATTTTTTTTATCTTTCGCAATATTGTAAATATTTTCTAATATTTTTTTATAACAAAACTTAAATGCTTTAACAAAATATGGGTTTGAATCTGGTAATTTATGTTCAATATATATCCTAAAAAGTTTTTCTAACATATTGAATTTTTTGTTTATTTTATCTAAACTATTTTCATCATTTACTTGTAAATTAGATAATTCTATTTTTAAAAATTCCAAAAAATATTTAATATTTTCTTTGTATTTATTCTTAAAATTTTTATTTTGATTTAATTTACCGAATGAATTTTGCCAAACGAATGATTCTGAGTTTACAATTGGTCTTTTTGGAAATCTTAAGAATAAAATAGTCTGCATTTTTTTGATATATTCTTCTATTTTTCTAGAAGTGTTAAAATATTTATTATAAGTATCTAAAAGATTGTTTTGTAATTCTATAAATTTATATAATTCACTTTCTGGTTTATCTATACCACATTTTAAAAAAATTTCGTATGATAAATCATAAAATTTATGACGTATTTCATTCCGAGTACCTCTATATTTAGCTAATTTTATATTTGATGTTTCTTTATTTTCATATTCCTTTAATTTTAAATAAATATTTTCTAATTTAGTAAAATTATTTTTATTTATATTTGAGGTATTAAATGAATTAATATTTTTTCCTATATTTGAATATATATTTTCTGCCATATACATTTATTTAGAAATAAAAGATTTATTTATTATATCAATAGCCATATTTCTATCACCAAATCCCTCAATTACAGTCACTTTATTCTCATTATTCTTGTAATTAGCGAAAAAATCCTTCAAAATTAATTTATCAATTTCGCGGATGTCCTGTATATCATTGATACTCTGATATCTTCGATCAACACTATTAGCTGGATAGCTAAGTATTTTTGGGTCAGATTCTAAACCATCTTTCATAAATAAAACACCGACTGGTTTAACTTTAATCACTGTCATTGGATAAATTGGCTGATCGTTGAGTAAAACCACATCTAGACAATCGCTGTCATCTGCAATAGTATTTTCAATATATCCATAATTAAATGGATAATTATATGCTGATGGCAAAATTCGGTCAACTCTTATTTTCTGAGTTTCAGAGCAGAATTCATACTTAACTTTTGAATTCTGTGGGACTTCAATAATTGCGTCAATTTCCATATTGTAAATGAGAAAATCAATTACAATATTATACGTTATATGATGTTATTTAAAATTGCACAAAAGCTGTATTCCATTCATTTTGTGTGGGGGTTACTTTTTTTACGATTACTTTATTATTTTCATAAATTACAGTAAAACGATTAAATACTATATCATTTTTAATAAATTCTGACCATTCATTATAAAAATTAACAAATTGAATGGCACAATTTTGGTATAATGTGAATGAATTAATATCTGGATATGCATTGGTTACTCCACAAAATGATATATTTGATGCTATATTGTTTATTTTAGCTAATTTTATTTTTAATTTTTCAATGAATGGAATATTAATATTATCTAATTCAATAAATGTAGCAAATTTTCTATATTTACATGCTGGATCTAGCAATATCTTATTAAGTTTTTCAAATTCATTTATAGGATAATTATTTAAAGCAATAAGCATATCTAATGCAGTACCACTATCAACAAACTCATTAACTTTTTCAACTGTTAATTCTGATATTCGATACACAGGTTTTGGTCCTGTTTCATATATTTGGTTATAATAAGGTGTATTTCCATGTGATACAATTGTCATTACATAATTTGGAGGAATATTTAAAAATCCTTTAAGAATAACACTTAAAGCTGAAAGTGAAAAATAAATATTTTTTGCAATTACATCTCGAACTGAATCTGCATTTGAACGCGTATCAAAAAATATGCATTTATCTAATTTTCTGTTATTTTGGATAAGTATATTTAAGTCCTTTAAAGTTTCAGAATTTATCATCAAACAAAATTTAGTAATTTTATTGCATTTATTACAACATACAATAAATTTATATATTATGATTGGGTCATCAGAAGTTAAATACTTTATATCTCCCATATATTTTAATATTTGTTCATTTGTTAATAAACCAATATTTTGAATATAAGCAATATTCTTAACATTCTTAACATTCTTCTTCATATATTATCAAAGATAAAATATAAAGTTTATAAAAATCTATTTTTTATCATTATTTTAGCAATTAATAATTCAGAATCTATAATTTTAGGTTCTCTTTTATATCTTCTCTGCTACTACTGTTGTAGAAGTTAAATATTCATTAGCTATTTTTTGCATTTTTTTTGTGATTAATTCATTATTTTTATAAATTCTAGTAAAACGATTAAATACTATATCATTTTTAATAAATTCTGACCATTTATTATAAAAATTAACAAATTGAATGGCACAATTTTGGTATAATGTTAATGAATCAATATCTGGATATGCATTCGTTACTCCACAAAATGATACATTTGATGCTATATTGTTTATTCTAGCTAATTTTATATTTAATTTTTCAACAAATGGAATATTAATATTATCTAATTCAATAAATGTAGCAAAATTTTTATATTTACATGCTGGATCTAGCAATATCTTATTAAGTTTTTCAAATTCATTTATAGGATACTCATTTAAAGCAATAAGCATATCTGATGCAGTACCACTATCAACAAACTCATTAACTTTTTCAACTGTTAATTCTGATATTCGATATACTGGTTTTGGTCCTGTTTCATATATTTGGTTATAATAAGGTGTATTTTCATCTGATATAATTGTCATTACATAATTTGGGGGAATATTTAAAAATCCTTGAAGGACTACACTTAAAGCTGAAAGTGAAAAATAAATATTTTTTGCAATTACATCTCGAACTGAATCTGCATTTGAACGTGTAGCAAAAAATACGCATTTATCTAATTTTCTGTTATTTTGGATAAGTATATTTAATTCTTTTAAAGTTTCAGAATTTATCATCAAACAAAAATTGGTAATTTTATAACATTTATTACAACATACAATAAATTTATATATTATTGTGGAGTCGTTAGAAGTTAAATACTTTATATCTCCCATATATTTTAATATTTGTTCATTTGTTAATAAACCAAAATCTTGAATATAAGCAATATTCTTAACATTTTTCTTCATATATTATCAAAGATAAAAACATTCAATTCTACTCAATTCATCCACTTTTGAAATCATTATTTTCTCATGGATGTTCTCTTTTACGGAATCAAGATGCGTAATTAGCACCGTCTTCGGAAAATAATTCTGGATAAATGAGAATAATATGTCAATATTTGCCAATCGTTCACCATCAAATGCACTGATTCCTTCGTCCAAGAAGAGGATATTACACTTCGGTAATTTGGCAAAATTGGATAAAGTGATTTTGAATGCAATATCCAGAATAAAGCTCTCCATTCCGCCGTGCATAAACACAGATTTATCTGCGCCTTCATTTGGGAATGAATCCAAAATCAGCTCATCATCTTCCACTCGCAGGCAAATTTTCCGCGAAATAAATGGGCGAATAATTCCGTTGATTTCCTCCGTAATTGGAACTAGATAGTTTTTCAAAATTTGTAGTGGCAATCCATCTTTATTGAGGCTCTCTTCCAAAGTCTTCATCATTCCATATTCTCTCATTTTCTCCAATAATTCGCCACTAATCTCTCCAAATTTCCGGATTTCTTCCCTGCATTGCGTAATTTGCTGCTGAATTTTACCCATTTGAATCGTAGTATCCGCTATAATTCGGTCATTCTTCTCTATTTTTTCTTTGATTCCCCGTGTTTTATCATAATGGATGATTGTTGACTCTAGGTTTTCATATTGGGGCTTGAGTTCGCCATATATTTTTTCTTGGGTGACTAATTCTTGATATTCTTTATACCATAAACTACCATATGTTCCCATATTTAGCGCGTTAGTCTCTAATGTAATGCGGTCTAATTGAGCCTGAATTACCTTGTTTTTCTCATTGATCTGGAAATTCTGCTCCGAATTGATGTATTCTATTTGAAGGTCATTGATTTGGCTTTCCAGGCGATGAATTATACTCCTGCCATATGAGTTCTCTTTTTCACCCTCCATTTTCTCCAATTTCTCGCGCTTGATTTGGAGAGTTTCCCTCAGATTACTGAGTTCTTCATTCTGTTTTGTGTATATTTCGACTTCATGCTCCTCAATTGGGAATAGAATAACCTGTTCTATTTCAGCAATCTTGGCGTCGATATTAGCCAATTCCATCTCCTTCTTAGCCTTCTGTTGGACAATTGGGTTCGCCACACAGAATTTGCAGTTGGGGTCGTACTCATGTGAGCTCAAATTGGCGATAATAGTGACAATAGATTCACGAATATTCTTTTGAATAAACAGTTTGCGGTAATGTGGCTCATTTTGTAGGAATTTTTTGATATTCGCCTCATTATATTTCTTCAGGTCAGCTTCCATTGTTGCAATTTTGTCTCGAATAACCTCCATAATCCGGTCATTCTTTTTCATCATTTCTGTTGTCAGAATTGTAGAATCATCTGTCCATTTTGATGAAGAAAATTTCATTTGGGCAGCCTTGAGGTCTAGTTTTGCGGTATCTAATTCAGGTATTATTAAATCTACTGGGCGCAGTTTTGCCACAGGAGAGAAGAACCCGATTAGTTTGTAGCTATTCTTTTCCTCCTCCAATTTCTCCAAGGTTTCCAGAAACCAAGCATCATTATCCGCGAACAATTTTTTTATTTGTCGGGAATTAGGAATCAAATGTAAATTTGCCAATTTCCGCCCAATTTGCCCATAATGGACTCTAATTTGGGCAATTTCTGCTGAAGAAAGGGAAGTCATATTCCCCCCCATATTTTCCAAATTTATTTCCTTTTCATAGAGTTGCTGTTCATATAACTCCAGGTGGTCTTGCATTTTTAGGCTTAAGTCAGCCATATTTTCGCGACATTGGTCGATATTAATATTATCAATTGTTTTTTCAAGGTATGTGATATGAGATTTCATGGGTTTTAGGTCATTTTTAATTG
>Ga0315284_10006867_pt1 | contig 16237 bp, 9 predicted proteins | sample YL17G09_16_MG_FD_203696 | JGI IMG/M metagenome (GOLD analysis project Ga0315284, IMG submission 203696) | Sediment microbial communities from Yellowstone Lake, YNP, Wyoming, USA - YL17G09_16 | ecosystem: Environmental > Aquatic > Freshwater > Lake > Sediment | place: USA: Wyoming | collected... | reverse complement strand
AATTCGATTATATCTCAATGGTGCGGAAGTCGGTACTCCAGCAGCATTCGCTGGTCCTCTCAATCAAGAATCTTCTTTGAGAACCCTCATAGGCTCTAGAATGGGGGATGGGTATCTTCCCGCTACTAGACGATTCGATTATATGAATGGGCTGGTGGATGATGTTGGAATCTGGAATCGCGCCCTGATCACTGGCGAGATCGCGGACCTCTACCAAGGCGGCATCGGCATCACCTGGAATGGGACGTTCAATTCAATCGGGGCCCATCCGACGCTGCCAACCGGGCTCATCGCCTACTACAAGTTGGATGGGAACGCCAACGACGCGCACACAAACGCACTCCATGGGACCGCAGTTGGGGTTCCGACCTGGCCCACAGCGGCGGGCAGCTGCCGACTTCGCCAAGGCCTCCAGCTCAATGGGACCAGCCAATACATCACGATCCCAGACAACTCCCTGTTTGAGCCCACCACGGGAATCTCGGCGGCAATCTGGGTCTACCTCGACAGCACCAGTACCCCGGACCAGCACCAGCTCTTAGGGAAGTACCACTGGGGATCCCCCTGGACCGACAAAAGCTGGCAGCTTTTGTTTGCCAAAAGCACGACCACGCTCTCGACCACTATTGTATGGGGGCCTACGATCGGAGTAGATTACTGGACTGCCGCCAAGGCCGGGCTTTCCAGCTTCATGAACGCCTGGCACCACATCGCCATGACCTACGATAAATCCATCTTGATTTTGTACCTGGATGGAATTGAAGTCGCCAGAACCGCAGGATGCTCGGGCAACCCACTGGCCAACACGGTTCCGGTTCAAATCGGCAGCTACCTCAACCAGGACACCGGAACCCGCTACTACTCCAAGGGCTACTACGATGAGATCGCCATCGCTGCCAGAGGATGGACAGCGGCCGAGGTGCTGGACCTCTACCACACCGGATATCCGCTGCGCTACGCCGAAGTGCCCGCTACGGATCTGGTAGCGATCGCTGCCCACACGATTTCAGACTTTGTTGGCTCCGCGACCATCCCGGCCGGAATGGATTACGAGAGAAGCAGCCATCCGCTTGCCCGGGCCCGCGATGTTGCAGATTTGAGCCTCACTGGCGGGATCTGTCTGCCCCAAGACCCGGAGATCATCTATCTGGAAAATAGATTGCTTCCTGCAGGATCTGTCCCAATAGCGGCCACTCGCTCTACACACCCAGCACACCCCCAAAATGTTGGGACAGCCTCTGGTATCTACATCAAGAGGAGAAGCTGACCGATGGCGTCTACCATTAAAGCAAATGCTGCGCTCCTCTCCAGCCTGATTGCCTACTATCGGCTAGAGGGCAACGTCACCGACAGCCACGGGAGCAACAACGGAACCGCCGAAAAGACCATCTCCATGGTCGCTGGGGCATTGCGCAACTGCATCGCCTTTGACGGAAACGGAGATCCGCAGGACGCGATTGGGGCTTGCCAAGTATTGAATCTTGGGCAATTGCTCGCTGGAGTAAATAGTTTTTCAATCTCGTACTGGGCCAACACAAACAGTGTAAGCGCATTTCAGCAACATGTTACCTTGGCTAGCTGGAATGGATCGGCAATGCACGCCCAATCTCGGCTTTACTCTCAACAGCCAGCAGGAGCAAGCGGAAACGTAGATTTTGCTTACTGGGGTGCCACCGGAGGATATGTTGAAGTTTATGCACCATTGACCAACGGGTCCTGGATCCATTGGACGATTACGCTAGACTACAATGCTGGTTCTGGAATCACCACCCTAAGCATTTACAAAAATGGGTATCTAGTGGGCTCCAACACAGGCAGCATTGGTGCAGCCAAAACAGGTACGATCCCATTGCTCGTTGGCGGGATTCCCTGGGATTATTTTGGGACGAACCAACGGCTGCATCAAGCAAATGGAAAGTTTGACGAAATCGCCATTGCCAACCGCGCCTGGACCGCCGACGAAGTGCGCTTCCTCTACCACACCGGCCTTCCGGTTCACTACGACGAGGTGCTTGCCGAGTCGCTGGTGCGTATTGGCGCAACCGCGATGGAGGGCGTCCAGAATCTGGGACAGCTAGAGCCCGGGTGTGTCGATGATTTTGAGGGTGTTCCCAACTCACGTGGGATCGCGATGACCTGGGTCAACCCAGACTTGCCGGGATTAGCGGGAGTCGTGATTCGGCGGTCGGAAGTCACCTACCCAGCGACCCCAGTTGATGGGGTACAGGTTTACGACGATATCGGGGAGGAGTATACTGACGAAGATCTGGACCCAACCAAGACCTACTACTACTCGGCCTTTGCATATATTACTGGTCCTGTTTACTCTGCCGCAGCGAGCGGCAGCTGGCAACCACTTGTGGCTCCCCCCGTAACTGACTTCGAAGGCGTACCCGGGCTGTACCAGATATCCCTGTCCTGGGTCAACCCGACGTATGTTAACTTTGATGAAGTAATGATCCGTTGGTCAAATACCGTCTACCCAACCACGCCGCTAGAGGGTGACCTGGTGTACCAGGGCGATGACGAGTCGGTGATCGATACTGCCCTCGACCCGACCAAGACCTACTACTATTCGATCTTCGCTTTTGACAAGTATGGAGCCTACTCGACCTCCCAGACGGGTAACTGGGTACCGCTGGAACAGGCACAGGTAACTGGAGCGGAAGCTACGTCCCCCACAGTTGTTCAGGTTACCTATGACATGGAGATGCGGCACTCCGACCCAGACGGGCTGTATGACTCCCTCAACGAAGCCAACTACGTCTTTACGGGGGATGATTTAATCGTAGCGTATAGTGTGGCGCTGTACCAGACTGACCCGACCATCGTGAATGTCACGTTGACCCACGAAATGACAGACGCGGCACCCTACTTACTAACCGTGAACAACGTTCGGGATCTGGCGCATGACCTGACGCTCTGGGACAACACCGAGAGTTTCACTGGAGTGGGCACCGTTCCGAGGGTAACTGGAGCAACCATCCGGCCAGGGTACAAGGTACGCATCACTTTCAGCATCGCGATGAAAAACGATGCTGCTCTACTAAAAGAGACCAACTACGACTTCACCGACGGGTTGGAGGCTTCGTTGGTTGAGTATGTTGACTCCACTCACGTGGATGTCTCTGTCGGTGAGATGCTCATCGACCACCTTTACACTGTAACGGTCTCCAACGTTCACAGTCTGTACGGAAGCCACATTGCGTCGCCGCCCAACAACCAGGCCGAGTTCACGGGTACCGGGATTTCTCCAACAGTAGCAGAGGCGGCCACACAGACAAGCGTGAACCGCGTCGTGGTGGATTACAGTGAGAATATGCGAGTGGCAGAGGCAACAACCACTATGAACTACATTGTGGACCCTGCGATGGAGATTACTACAGTTACTCAATTGACCGCAACACGTTACCAGATTCACTTCGTGGAGCCGTTGACTGTGGGTATCCTGTACACCATCACCATTACTGGTGTGCACGATCTGGTGGGAAATATCATAGATCCTGACTACGACACCGCTTCTTTCACAGGTATGGACGTGTCTCCGTACTTCTATGTGTACCCCGCAAGTGAATCGGTTGATTTACCTGCACGTACGCTTATCCGCATACAAGCTGTGGACCAAGAACTTTCCTTCACTGGCGTGGACCCGGCCACCTGGAATGTGTCGATCACCAAGGACCACATCACACGAGTGGTCATGAAAGATGGTGTCTTCGACGACGGCTTATTTTATGGAGGCGTCACGGGCGCGGCAGACGATCCCAACGATGGGATGTTGCTGCGTTTCCGACCCAAGCATGGTCACTGGGAAGGTGGGTCTGCCTACACCATCAACGCCAACATCGCGGATATGGAAGCCTGGACCACGTATGCAACCTGGACTCTGGGCTTTAACCCCATGGAGCTCGACTTCTTCGAGGATAACCCCATAGCCTGTGGGAGCGACACCAAGGTTGCGTACCCTGGTAGCACTTTTGCTACTTCGTACCCTGCCTGTGAGCAGTTGCGGCAGATCTTCATGTGCGCATGCACCCACTCCGTGGATCCGATCGTACAGGCCAGAACCCTGCAGGTCACGGCTTGTCAACCAGCCATTCGACCTATCGTCGCTCCGCGCATCGATCTGGCTATCGTTGAGGCGACGCGGCTGGGGGACAGGGTAAACTCCATAGAGCTGCAAACCCTGCTCGCCAAGAGCATGCGAATCATCACCGAGGCCAGGGATGAGGTAGAGACAATTGTTGGGGCTACAATCATCCGTCCTTTTGATGAATGCTTGCGTAGCGGGGACGCGGCGCTGGTGACCGGTACGGTAGCGTCGTTGGTCATCCTGGCAACTTGCGTTTGAACTGGAGGAAGCATTGACCAGCTTTGAGTTTACCAAAGAGACACCGCGAGAAAATACCTGGCTGGTGTACTTCAATGGCATCGAGGTGCCGACGACCTCCATTGATGTCAACATGGGCGTTTGGATGATACCCACGGCGGACATCTCCATGCCCCCAGACAAAGAACTCTACCGGCTGGGCGCCGAGGATCGCGTTCAGGTGTCCGCGTTCTACCTGGACAACTATCATACCGAGCTGACCGGGAAAGCGCCTGACTTCCGGCTGCTCTATGAGGGGGATATCATCGGTTGGCAGTACACCAACACTCCCGCCGGTCGCTTGTTGCGCTTCCGGGTTACCAACTATCTGGACATTCTGGATTCACTCTATACGTTCTTCATGAGCAGCGTGGATAACCTGACAGTGGCGACACTGGACGGAAAAGTGAACCCAAACCAGATGACCTCGTTTACGTATGCCCCTGTATTCCCAGCCAGCTTGCTTTTTCGAGGGTTGGACCAGACCCAGGGAAATATCCGGCGCCCCTATGACATCCTAAATAATGTCATACGCGCCTGTATCGACGGGCAAGCACACGAGAAGTTTGCGTCTGTAGCCGCGGTCAACTTCTACTGCAGGTACATGAAACGTACCATGTTCGAACAACGCACCGCGCCCTCACCATTGCTTGAAATTGATCACATGCGCATCAAGGATGACAAAGACCCTGATGCTATATTTCCTCTCCTGAGGTACGCCCAGTTTTCAGATTGTTTACAGACTATCAGCAAGCGCATGTGCGAGGTTGCGGATAACTCTGTCTGGAATATTGTTCGGGATCTTTTCGTGCGCATGTATTATGAGATCACCGCAATCACCACCGCTCCAATTGCGCAGATGAACATTGGCAAGGGTGGGGTAGACGGAGAGATTCTGGGACCACCCAAGTTTTTTGTGAAAGATGGCAAACCAGTTCCAGAAGATATACAGCAACCAAACCGCATTCTGAACTACATCACCAAACCAGAGTGGAAGTTTGGCATTCCCCCCATGTGCAATGTCATATTCCCCTCGATGATCACCCAGTTTGCCATGGAGGAGGATTACGCGGCACAGGCAACGCGCTTGCACTTGCGTGACGACGTTGTACCAACTATATTGGGCACCCCTGCTAGCGCGTTGCGTAGGTTCGTGGAAACCGGTGTGGCTTACCCAGTACGGGCGCAAGAGGAGCTCGAGAAGCGAGAATCTCCAGTAAGTGGACAAGGGAACCCCAACGTCTCTGGTAAGAATTTCCTCATATGGCCCGAAGAATTTTTCCGTGGTCCAAATGTCATTCAGGAGAAAATGCCAGAGTGGTTCCTCTATCTGTTGAATTCATCGATGCGTCCTTTGCGATATGACCAGATCAAGCCTACTGTTGACGATACAACGTACCAGCGTGATATCTATGAGTGGAAGGTCGCGGATAAAGATGGGACGTTGAGGAAAGGGGCAACGGACTCTGTGGTGAAACAGCTTGATTCAGTGTTCAAAAATTATGATGAAACAGGAGATACTGAAACAAAACGCGCCACTATCGCGGTCAAATTCAATTGGTTGAAGCGGCTATATGCTCGGCACGAATACCACCGCCAACGCGCCAGCTGCAAGAGCGGCGCGGTGCGAACTATATTCGACCCTTACTTGGTGCCCGGCTTCCCGGTAGTCGTATTTGATGAGTCCGGAACGGGAAACCACTGCATCGGTTATGCAAGCGCGGTGTCGCACTCCCTCAATCAGCAACAAACCGGCACGAGCGTTACGCTCACCCACTTGCAGACACTGGACGAATACATGCAGGGCATCCGCGAGTCACGCGGCGGGGAGAACCCCGAAGCTAGAATTTACACCATACTGGCCAACCCTCCATACCCAGTGCCAGATATTCGGATCATTGAGCAGATGTGGGAGATGGCCAACCAGTACTTCAGTGACCTGTTCCATCAACACCAGAAGTACGACTCGAGGCCACTCAAGACGCTGGCTTTTGATTTTACCAAAGCAATCGAGCTGGTGCTCCCTTCAGGTGAGGTAGTTTCGGCGGAAGACGCCATCGATTACACCAAATCATCTTTACCCCTGAGCACCTATGTTCGGGTTCAGCCAACGACGGCGTTCAAAGCCATGTTCGAGAATGCCACCGATGCGATGGCTTTGATCTCTCGACCCATTTGTACGTTGGAAGAATACATCAACTTCAACGGAGAACGAGGAGCACGTACTGGAAAAATTCTGCCCAACGATGCACGACAAGGTAAGGGTGCGGTCTATTACGAGAAGATTTTCAATGTCTTACAGGGACCTGGTACCCAACCGGTGTTCAATGTCGACAATACGCTAGCCAACCCCGTCAAGGAAGAAACGCGCCGAGACTGGGAAACGCGCTTGATGAACTACCGCAAAAAGGTTATCTTTCAGCTACATCCACAGGAGGAGTGACGATGTCTGACTACCATGCGGGAGACATTGAAGCGTGGCGGGCGTGGAAACGGCAGCCGGGTAGCGCTACCCTGCAGAGCGTACTCACGCGCTTGAACCCAATCATCCAGACCGAAGTAAACCGCTGGAGTGGAACGCTGGCCAGGCCGGATCTGGAGATCGAGGCCAAGCGGCTGGCGGTGGAAGCCATCGAGTCGTTCAGCCCGACAGGGGGAGCGTCGTTGGCCACTCACGTCTCTAACCGCTTGAAAAAGCTATCAAGATTGTCCTACACCCACCAGAACGTGGCTCGACTCCCGGAATACCAGACACTGAAGTTCCGGACGTTCGCCGATGCCCAATCCAAGCTCACGGACAAATTCGGGCGGGATCCGACGCACACCGAGCTCGCGGACGAGCTGTGCTGGAGCAAGCCCGCGGTAAAGAGTTTCCAGACCAGCTTGCGTCGAGAGTTCATCGAGAGTGGTGACCTCCCCCCGTACTTCGACGAGGAGAGGGAGGACAGTGGAATACTGGACTACGTTTACCATGATCTGTCCCCGCAACAGAAAAAGATCTTCGAGCACACGACCGGCTATGGCGGTGTGAAGGTGCTCAGTAACCCGGAGCTCACCAAGAAGTTGAAGCTGACCCAGGGGCAGCTGAGTTACCAGAAACGTACTCTGGTGAACAAGTTTGAGCGTCTGATGTCAAAGAAGGGTTAGAGGGTTGGCAAGCATGGGTGTACAATATGAAAACGCGACGGCGGATTTTACTCAAGGGCCAGTACAGGTACGCAAAGACGAACCTAAGGTGACCGATGCGTACGTGCGCGCCATGCAGGACAATATCGATCGCACGATAAAATCCGCGAGCGCTTACGCCAATAAGCGTGTGCAAGTTTCCAAGAAAATTTCTGGGATCAACCCCAGATTAGCCTACCGAGTAGTTTCCAGGGCTTCGTTCGTTCCGGCGCACCCATCCCGCTTTTTTATGCGTGGCCCTGGACGCGAGTTGAAATATGAATACTTTGTCATTCATCGCCCTGGTGTAGTTGGGTTCATGCACTGGTTCATCCCTGGCATTGGCGCGGTAGGACGCAATGCCACGCTGGCTGAGTCGGTCGCCATGGCTACTTCTTTTTGTTCCCTGAAGAACCTCATGGCGTTATTTCGCACAGACGAAATACAAGCAGCCACACATTTTTTGATTGGGCTTGCGGGCGAGCTGGTACAGATGATCGATCTGGCGGATATGGCCTGGCATGTGATGAGCCTTACGCATCCGACACTAGGTGTCAAAATAAACAACAGCAACGCGGTGGGGGTTGAGTTGGAAGGATTCGTGCAGCCTTACGGGAAGATAATCACTAGCCTCACTCCGGAACAACAAACGAAGACCACGTCAGACTTTCCGCCTGCACAACTACAAACGCTTGCGTGGCTGCTGCGCTGGTTTCGTGACAACCAACACTACGGCATTCCACTAGATAAAAAACACATCATTCTGCATACCGAACTTGACCCCGCGAGACGTATAGATCCAGGTATCAATCTGGATCTGGATAATCTGCTCGGCATTGCCACCAGCATGCCAACAGTGACCAGTACCGCCAAAGACGCTTACCAAGAGCCGATACCCATCGATGTGGCCGATGAACAGGCTGTTGCGCAGCTGGCCGGTACTTCGGTGATATCTGTGAAAATGATGGAAGAGTTCCAGCAAGCGTTGGTGAGCATTGTCCAGGGGGCGGCCCGCGCCTCAAGGATGGGCGCCGCGGATCGCGCTGTTTACTACAACGCCGCGATCAACCACAACGCAGTAGTAAACGCTGCGCGCTTGATGCAGATGGCAATGGCGCAGCAGACCGAAACCATATTGAATTCTGAAAAACTTTCTGTGCAGAAGAATAGGGTGTCGTTCAATTATACAACGCGGCAGTGGGAAGGCTAGCTATGACCTACGATCTCCACATCGAAGCGGTGCCGCCTGGAGAGGTAATAGGCAGTCGTTGCTTCACGTTCGGGGACTACCGGACTCCAGTAGGCATTCAGGGCATACAGAAGCTGGTGGATCGATACCTCAAATGCTTGTGCACACCCAAGGGCACCGATCTGGCCAGTCAAAATTATGGGACAGTGTTCATGGGGCTGTTCACTGGCAACATAGACGACCGCTCGGCCAAGCAGTTGGCTACTGTCGCCATCCGAGACGCGGAAGAACAGATTCACGCGCTCGACACCAACAGCGACTACCCAGATGATGAACGCCTGGCCGGTGCCTCCATTGAGTACCTGGACGTGAGCAAAGACTACCTGACACTGGAGGCATCTATCTTGCTCACCAACGTCGCCGGAACCGTGGTTCGATTGATGGTGCCTGTTATCGACAAACTGACAAGCCCTTACGCTGTAATCGGGTGATTTTGCGAGGAGATCATGGCTACGATTGAGATTCTCGAGCAAGACCGTCTGGACGCTGAAAATATCCTGGAGCAGATTCTCAAGGACAAGGTCGAGGGTGATTACGCCAAGGGTACCGCGCTTCATGACCTGACCATCACCGCGTTCTCGAACATTTTTGCTTACCTCCGCCAGGAGGCGGACACCACGCGCAAGAGACAATCTCTCCTGCTGCTGGCTGAGGACGAGGGCGATGACGTAGATGACATGGTGGACGAGATCCTTTCGAACTTCTTCCTGACCCGGAAGACCGGGCGGGAATCCCGTGGGGTCATCACCATCTATTTCAACCAATTGCCGGCTACAGGGGCATCCATCGTTATCCCACCTAACGTTCTTTTCTATCGGACCTCTACACTGACATTCAAGCCGGATACGGACACTGCGTTGTCCTACTCGGCCTCGAGCATGAGCCGGGTGACCACCTCGACAGGGGTATCCGGCCTGTATGCTCCGGTGGTAGAATACGCACTGCGCATTCCGGTCATCGCGTCTAGTCCCGGAGCCAATTACGATATCGACCCAGGCACGTTCATTAGTTGGCAACTGCGGCACCCGTATATCACCAGAGTCGAGAATACCTCAAAGTTCTCCGGTGGATCGGACAAAGAGACCACAACCGAAATGCTTGCTCGCGCCCCTACCGCTATCAGCGTGCGTGACCTCAACAGCGCCCGCTCGATCGATGCTGTATTGCGCGAGGAGTTTTCGGAGGTTGACAACCTGTTCGTGGCGGGCATGGGGGATCCCGAGATGATGCGGGACCTGATCACCGAAGAGGCAACCAACCTGTGGATCCACGCCGGAGGGTACACTGACATCTACCTCAACAATCCGCTGGCGCAGGCGCAGGAGTACACGGCAGTCATTGGGAGCGCATTCACTGACCCTCGTCCCGGGTATTACGTGCTTCGCGATGCTACACTCACGAGCTTCCTCACTCCCAACGGGGACCTCACCGCCAAAGTCGAACAAGGGTTCATCATCACCGTCTACAACAACCTGGCCAGCGAACCAAATCAGTATATCATACGTGAGGTTACTGACTACGGGGTTATTGTCTCCTCGCGTACTCCACTTCCCCGGGCGTTGCCAACGTCAGAAGCATCGTTCAACGCGGATGCCAGCGTGGGCATTATCAGCACCGGCGCCACGAACAGGTTGAAGTCCGCGGGGGCGCACGCGTTCACGTCTGCTGACATCAACAAGTACATCTACCTCAACAGCACCAACGTGGCAAACCACGGGACCTACCGGATCACGGACGTCAACACGACTTCCAACTACGCTGTGCTGGTCGAAGCTACGGGCGTCATTCCTATTTTTGTGGATGAGACCACGAAGAACTGGGAGCTCCTCACCGCGGTCGTGGACTACAGCATTGGAAAGGTGTCCGACGACGACATTCTCCCTCGCCGCTACAGCGGGCGTTTCACCAAGGACATCCAGCGTTCTGGTTTCGTCATGCTGCCAGCGACGCCGCTGTACCGGATCTCGGACGTCTACATCGTTGATGGCGCGGACGAGCTCAGCGTGGGTGGGCGGGTTACCTTCCTGAACCGTACCAACAAGGACACAGTGCTGTCTCCATCAGAACCCTCTCTTCTCGGGTACCGCCTCTGGATCCGCAACCCCAGCGAGGCTCACTCGGGGTGGCAGGTAGCGGAGCTACAGGTAGGCTGGAACGACCCGTTGGGTACCATCAACATGGCCCGCTTCGACGGGAAAACCCTGCACGTGGTCTATGACACACTCACCGGCTTCGATGCCATCTGGGCCTACACCCTGGATCGCAACCGACGGACCTCCTGCGCCAGTGTCATTCCCAAGGGGCTGCACCCGGTCTACGCCAGCATGACGATCCAGTACAAGCATGCGGCAACTGCCGTTGCGGCGCTCGACGAAGAGGTGGCGGCGTTGGCCTTGGCAGACTACATCACCAACTACGAGACGCTCCTGACACTGGACACATCGGACGTGGTGGCCTTCTTGCGAAACACCTACGACGTGATCGGGTACATCGCGCCGCTGACCATCAACTACGATCTGTACTCCCCTGACGGGCGGGTGATTCACTACCAGACCACGGACGAGGTCATCATCGACAAGAGCAAGTACCACCCGAGTTACCTGGGAGATCCTTACAGTAAGCTTGACGATCCGCTGGTTTACGGAGTAACGAGCCGGACACTGCGGCTGGTGAGCGCCGAGTTGCTGCTGACATTCGAGGTGGTGGGATGACACTCTACCAAGGTACCGCCAGCTTCTTGAACGGCCTGAGCGATTTCTGGATCAAGTTCTTCAAGGACAAGGAAATGCTCGCGGCGCTCTACCGCGGCAGCGAAGCGCTCATCGGGCAAGCGTACCTGGATATCGTTTCCAACGTTTTGAACGTCTCGGTTCGAGAGACACCACTTTTTAACAAGGAACTGTACCGGCTCCTGACGATCCGGGAGGATCAGGTCGCCTACGATTACGCCCTCGATCGCTGGGTCTACGCTCTACCAGACAACATAAAAGATTTCAAGTGCTTATACAACAAAATCTTTGCTCCCACCGTCATCATGGAAAAGGGTGTTCACTCGGATGTCTGCGGAGGGTTCGAGATCGACTGCACCGGGGATAACGACGAGTTGCGCTTCTACATAGACCCTTTCGATTGGGAAGGAAGCGGAGAACCTATCCCGGGGGTCGCCTTCCGGATCGTGGATGTGACACAGGACGACGGCGCCGTGGTTCAGAAGCGCCAGCTGGCCTTCTGGGCTCCCGATGCATCGTTGGACCACTACAACCTGTACCTAACCTATGGATATCTATTGGGAAGGTTCGAGCCGTCCACGGAGGCCTACCGCGCGCTGCTCCGGGGCATCATGAACTACTTCACCATGGGCCCCACGCTCGCGCGCGTCGAGGGTATCCTGAACGTCGTTGTGGGGCTCCCTACAGCCCGCGACGATGGGGAAGTACTCCAGAGTGTGACTGTGGCCGAAGACGGTACTCAGACGGTCACCACAAGCCTGCAAGAGTACGTCTTCACGGCTGGTATCCCGTTGCGCACCGATATCCTGGACCCCGCCAACTGGGGTACCCTGGAGTTCCTGGCCGTGGAGCCGCTGACCCGGGTGTTCGTGGCCCAGGACGCGGTGGAGAACCCCGCCTGGTGGTACGGGACCAGCATCCCCCAGCGACTCATGCCCAAGGAATCGTACGGTCGCCGGTACCTGGATCCCAAGATGTACGACAACCTGATCAACAATCCTCCTGGGTTGGTGCAACTCGGAGATCCGGGATTCATCATCGGCGCTGACGAGGATGGGTTCATTCCGGCCTGGAGGGAAGGGAAGCGGCACACGTACGCGTTTATCTGCTTCGAGCGTTTTTTGCGGCATCACGTTTTCAATGTCACAGCGGATGCGGAGGCCTTCACGTCCGGTCTGCTGCCGTACCCGCGCACAGAGCAAGATTTCAACCAGATTGTCATCGCTGGGTCTTCGGCGTATACCTACCTGTATGTTGCGCCCGAGCTCCTCCTGTCTGACACCGCCATTGTTATGGACGATGACGAAGGCCTGTATGTAAAGACCTCGGCGATTTTCGATGACCTGGTCACCAGCGCGACAGACAGTGACCTGCTGATCACTCCGCGTTCGTGGCTGATCGGTGACTATTATCGTTACGACTCCGGGTCGTTGGTTCTGGACAATCCGGTGGCGCGTGGAGGGAATCCATTCGAGGATGACGACGACAATCAGTGGGTCGTCCTCGGTGGAGGCGTGGACCCGACGCACACGTCTCATCGGCTGGCGGACGACGAGTCTGGAACAAACCTGATGACCATCAGTGACTCGGGTGTCTCAGGTAAACTGCGGGCAACACTGGGGACAGGGCGTTTTCTCTCCGAAGACGTCGGCATGTGGTTGTGGCTCGATGCCAAGAGCACCTACTACGAGATCACGGATGTTCTGAGCGATACGGTTGTTTATTTCGCGGTGGTAGGCGCGAAGTTCACTGGGAGCTTCGCCTGGTCATTGTGGAAGGAGTACGGAGGGCATCAGGGCGCGGGGTTGGTGGACCGACCGCTGGAGGTTCGGGTGATTCCTGCCCACTAACCGAAATTTGCCTTGATTCCAAGTTGGTAACCGCTTACTATTTTCGAGGAAAAAATGACATGCTAAACCCTGAAAAAGTAAAAATAACTGGGCATCTGACCATTCGGGTTCTTGACGGGAAGACCCGGAACGAGAAGCGAAGAATCGAAACACCCAACCTGGTGGTCAATGGTACCAAGACCGCGCTCGTGTCGATGTTGTGCAATACCAACTGTGACAAGCTGCAGGCATGGGGTATTGGTGTTGGCACAGACAACACCCCGCCAGCGGTCAGTCAGACAGACTTGCAGTGCGCGGCCGGGAAGATGTTCAAGAAGAAGTATGACACATCGGGAAGGAACTTCACCGAAGATGGCCACCTCGAGCTGCAGATGACCGTGACGACGGACGAAGGGATTCAGGCCGTGGGGGACTATTACTGCGAGGCTGGGCTGTTCACCCGCGGCGATGCGGAGTGGGCGAAGACTCCAGATCCCATGACCGGGTCCAAGATGTTGGCCCGACAGCTTCACGCGCCCATCCACAAAGACGGCACGATCTCGTTGGAATACACGTGGCGTCTGCAAATCGCAATTTCTTGATGAGGTGAACCATGCCGCTAAATTTTCGCAACGCAACTGAGGTTACCGCCGGCGATTCCGGGTACAACAACTCCGATGCGATCATTCCCTACACCAACGGAGAGGGTGCCAACGAGATAACATTTCGCCGCCCACCGGAGTACCTGCGTGAGCGCAGCGAGGTGATCCGGAAGGCCTTCGACGAGCTCGAGGCGGTTGTGAGCTCGGACCGGGGATTGATGCTGCTGGCGGATCCTCTGGTGTACGTTACTTGGAACGGTGCCACGGGTACTGGCGGTGATGGAAAATTCAGCATCACAGCCGACAAGGCGCTGCGCTTCACTCCGATGATCAGCGCGTCGAATTATCTTGCAGAACAGGACATCTGGAATCGACTCACGTACGTCTTTGACACGGACAAGCAGTTCACCATTCGCAGTCGGCTTCGGGTGTGCGAGGGCGGCAGCAATATCCAGGTCAAGTTCTTCTTTGCATCAGGACAACAATTTGGAACCGGCGGAACAGGGGTACAGCTAACCTTCGAAGGCAGCCTGAACGATGTCGGTGCCTATGACCCCCTCTTCGGCCCGGTCCTGATCAAAGTCCAGCTATCTCACGACGGCGTCGCCATTGTCTCAACCTGGCAGGACGTCATCGACGGCATCACCGGAGAAGCCATATATGCCAACGTGTGGGTCGAACCGTCGGTGACCACCGGGGAAGAAGCTGTCCTCGCCATTGCCATCGACAGGCAGTACCTGTGGGAGGGAGTTGGGACGTGGATCGCTGGAAACCAGGTAGCCGGTTGCGACTCCCAGGGGTACAGCATCGCCGCAATAGACTTCGTGACTTTTTTCGGTGAGGCGGAGCATTGCCTGGACGAGGGCGATGCGCTCGTTCTCGATTTCGGCAGCGCGCAGCAGCGGCTGTCAACATCGACGATTGACAGCGTCGTAGGAATCTTGCGGCGTCTGCACCGATCTGCCGACGAAGACGACACCGAACCCCCTGTTCCGCGCTCGATGAGTGGCCAGGTCAATAGGATGAACGCCGTGCCCATCTGCAAGGTGATAGGTGGGTACCTGTACTTCGTCAGCGGCATTGTCATCGGCAAGGGTGCAACCGGTAGCCTGGCTCCGGACAATACCCTGGCTGGGCGGCTGATCGATGACACTGGTTCGAACGCAGGGGAGACGTTGGTTGGGGCGGCGGTGAAGAATACGCCAACCACTCCGTTTCCTGGAGACACTACTCTCCCCATTGGAACTGTTGGGTCACAGCTGCAACGCATTTATGAGAGCCTTCAAAAAACGAATGAGATGCGGCTTCTGACTACAGTAGGGGCAGATCAGTTTACGAAGCTGCGCATAAAAGGGCGGTCGGGAGAGACTGCCACCAACAAACAGATTGAAGTGAAGACCTCCGCAGATGCGAGCAAGTTCTCTGTTGATCTGGATGGCAACGTAATCAACGCGGGTAGCTTGGCAATTGGTACTGGTCTTTATGTCGGAAATGCTGCCGGAACCCCTACGGACAACGATATATACGCTGAAGGCGATATCGCCGCGGGTGTGGATGCGATCATTGCCAATGGCCTGCGAGTTGGGTTCACTGGAACTCCGACAACTGACCGGATTGAAGTTGGGGACCCAAACTTTTTCCTCCAATTTGCTGCCAACCCGTACATTCAACTCGACGAGAACAACGACAAGTTGATTTATGATCGTACCTTTAACCTTTTCCAGTTCCTACTGGGCAATATTGAGGAATTGCGTATTAGCCCAAGTGGGCTCAATGTTAATAAGGGCTTGTACGTTGGGAACGTTAGCAGCGTTCCTGCAGATAATGAGATAGCTGCTACAGGGTCTATCCTAACCGCCGGAAGCTTCAACATAACTGCATCTGGGGGTGTAATCTGGACTACCCCATCAACAGCAAACCCGACAACCAAGCACCGTGTGGCTGCAGACAACTACACCGGAAAGTTACGTGGTGGAGATGGGACTAACGTAGCGCAGTACAATACAAATATTGGGCGAATTCTGAATGTAGCCAGGGATACCGTCGGGGTTTTCGGGACAGTGACGATCCCTGCAAATACACTCCGTAATGGTTCTGTATTACGAGCAACGTTTGCGTGGAATGCAACACTCACTACTACAGGTATTACAATTTACATGCGAGTTGGTTCTGCCCTCCAGTTAGCTTATCTGGGTCACGGTAGTTCTGGGTCAGCTCCCAATGGTGTAGGTTCATTTGAACTCGTGTGTGGGGGCGATCCTGCAGCATCTGTAACATTGGCTGGAGGCAGTTGG
>Ga0315284_10006866_pt1 | contig 16237 bp, 9 predicted proteins | sample YL17G09_16_MG_FD_203696 | JGI IMG/M metagenome (GOLD analysis project Ga0315284, IMG submission 203696) | Sediment microbial communities from Yellowstone Lake, YNP, Wyoming, USA - YL17G09_16 | ecosystem: Environmental > Aquatic > Freshwater > Lake > Sediment | place: USA: Wyoming | collected... | reverse complement strand
GCCGGCCTCACCCCGGAAGGCCGTCGAGGAGGGACTGGCCTCTGCGGTGGTACTCATCGGCAAACGCCTTATCCTCGAAGGCTTGGGCGATCAGGGCGAGCGCCTCATGGTTGCGTCCGGCATCGGAAAGGACAGCCGCCTTCTCCAGTCACAGATGCCGATTCTGCGGCTCCAGCGCGATGGCCCGGTCACAGGCCTGAAGGCTCTCCTCGAAGCGCTTCAGCCCGGCCAGAAACCAGGCGCGATCTCTGAGCGCCTCGCCGCTGTGTGCGGCCTCGATGTTGATCGGTTCACCCCCACGCGCGTGGGGACAACCATCCGGTATTTCCGGATAGTTGCCGATTCCGCGGTTCACCCCCACGCGCGTGGGGACAACGCGGTCAACTGTGCACTCAGTGCGTGCACAATCGGTTCACCCCCACGCGCGTGGGGACAACTACTTCCCAAGTAGGGCCGCGCTCGCGGCTGTCGGCAGCGCGGCGGCCCGTCCAACGCCACTTACTTTGCGGGCGGGCAGCCGGAAGCCCCGGCAGGGGCGAAAGATTATAGCCCACGGCGTCAGCCGTGGGATTTGGGGGGCCAAGCAGTCCAGCCCCGGTAGGGGCGAAAGAACTGTCAGGTCAATCACAACCACGCTACCCGGCTGATCCAGCCGGAAGAAAATGCGCCATTTACCAGCGCCCGTTTCATAGGCCCAGCCGCCGCTTCAACTCGTCATGAGAGACGTTCTCGCCTTGTTCTGTTTCGGCAGCCAGGATACGCGCGCTCGTCTCGTCGTCAACTTCCTCCGGAGCAGACTCGCTCAGCCGGTGGGCGAACTCCTCGTCGCTAATCGGCTGTATGGTGTCGAGCAGAGTCAGAAGAGTCCGGATCTGTCGCGGAGGCAATCGTTCGATCAGGTCGTGAAGCCGGTCGATATCACTCACAATTCGCCTCACTCAGCCCCCATCTTTTCCCTAAGTATACCGAAAGTCCTCCGAAAGCGGCGAATCACAACACCCGCTCGAAGTGGCGGCCCTCTACCAGGGAGTCGAAAAACCGCACAAGCCGACCAGCGATGGTCGCCGAACGGATCAACAGCCCCACCTCTATGTTCCTCTGCTGGGCTGCTTCCGTGAAGTTCGCCGAGGAGACGAACACGTCGGCACCGTCGACCACAACGCATTTGGCGTGGAGGGCCGCGCGTTTCTGCCGTTCGGTGGCCAGCGACCGGGGATCGAAGAACAACTCGGGTAGCCGACGGCCGGCAGGCCACTGGGCATCACAAAACCGCTGAGCGAAGCGTTTGACGATTTCCGAGGCGGCCGATGTATCTCCCGGCTTTCGCTGAATATCCAGAAACATCCGCACCCCTAAATCGTTCCGTTCGGCCATGCGCTCGGCCAGTGCCTGGAACACTCGCCGTCCCTGGTGGACGGCGTAGCCAGCGACGAGGACCGAAGATTCCGCATTGCGGAACAACTCTGCAACGACTACGCAGGTGTCACGATTGGCGACCCCGCCCACTTCCGGGCCGGTCGTGACAACATCCACCAGATCCTCGACGGGCGGTTGACTGACAACGCGATCGGCCAGAATGTCCAACATCGCTGCGATGGCGGACGGAGGGGCCCCGCACGCGGCCAGTTCCTGAAGCTCGGCTGCAAGCTCGGCCGCGGCAGAAGGGTGGACGAGGCGCTGCATGCCGGCCGGCAAATAGGGCGGGCACAACCGCCCCATGCGCAGCCCAGCGGCCAGCAATCGCAGATCAGACGGTGCCAGCGAGAGAAGAGCTTCCTTCACCTGTAGGCTCCGGGAAAAATTCCGCGGCGAGATTCTGTACCGTACGAATGACAAGCGCGCGGTCGAGAAAATCGTTCTGTTGCTCGCAACTGGTCTCCGAGATCAGCAAACAGCCGTGACAGGCGGCTCCATGAAGAAACCGGCGCTCGTGTCCGCTTTGCGGCTCGTGTTGCGCGCACACCGGGTCGTTCGAACACAACACCCCTAGTTCAAGGGCACTCCTCACGGATTCGTGGATGCGCCGTCCGACTTGCACCAGGCCGCCCAGTGTCCCTTCCGCATCCGAACTGCCGGTATAGAGCAGGACGCCATAGCCGACATCGGGAATCGCGTAGATCCGCTCGCGGATTGAACTGGCCGGATAGCCGCACCGGAGAGCGACCGCCGTAATCAACAGATGCGCGAACGAATGCAGCATCAGGTATTGCGGGCTCGGCGGTTGCCGGTTCGTTCCCTGGTGCTCGCTCCTCCAGGCCTGGAATCCCGCGGCCAGCTCGATGGCCCGCTTCTGCACCGCCGACCTGCCCAGCCACTCCTTGATGAAATCTTCGTTGAACTGAAGAAAAATGCCCTCGCCCTTGTTCTCGAACGCCGGCAGCCAGGAAATCTCGCGCGCCAGCGAGGCGCGCCGTACGCCGATGTCCAGTTCGCCTTCGATATCGGGCGCTGCGGATTCAAAGCGGGTAAAGCCGACCTGGGCGACTACCTCACGCAAGCGTTGCACAAGAACAACCCGCTCAATCGGCGCCATCCATGGCACATCCCAGAACCGCCGGGCCAGCGTCCGCGCATAGAAAACGCCTTCCGGGCGGTCCTCACCCACCTGTTGCCTGGCCGCCATCAGCGTTTCCAGTTCCGCCACCTTCACCGACTTGTCCGTCCGTACGCCAGCGCCTCTGCGCGCCTGGAGTTCGGCAAGCGCTTCCTGGTCCGTGATTCCATCCAGCGCCCGCTTCACCTTCTCCTTGCGGCGCTCATACCGCAACTGCTCGGCGTCTTCCACCTCAGAGACGAACTCCCAAACGGCGTCCACCGCCCGTCTGACGGTCTCGTCGCGATCCGGGAGCGAGATGACGCTCATCAACTGCGGGAAATAGGCGTTCGAGGCCGAGCGGATCAGCAGCCTGTTTGGCTCTCCGCAACGCTCCTTGGTAAATGGCCCAAGCCATGGCCGGGGACCGTTGCAGTTGCCGAGCGCTCGATTCTGCAATATGGCCGCCTGGGCGAGGCTTCGTTCCGCCTTGCCGCACTCGCATCGAATCCAGATCTCGGTCAGGTCGCCGCTGGTGCCGCGTTCGTCGAGGTACAACTGCCGCTGTTGTTTCCCGCACTCCGATGGGCCGTTGTGAGCGAACGCATACCAGTCGATGTCGTCGATATGGCCGGCGCGGCAGGCCCGCACGAAACGAACGGGCACTACGGGCCGCCGCTTTTTTTCCCTGTCAATGAACTTGCCCCTTGTCAACGCCTTTCGGTGCACCAGTAGACGCGACCGCACGCCCGGCCTGTCCTGTCGCTCCAGGTCCTGCGTGACAAACCACTCGGGAAACTGAAAGACAGGAACACCCGTGGTAGGCGCGGTCGGATCATCGTCGGCCGGCGGCGGTGTTCTCAGCTCGACGGAGGGCACTTCAAGCATGCGGGCAAGCTTCTGGCTCAGCCGGGGCTCGGAAATCGTCTCGCCGCCCGGTAACCAGAAATCCAGCCCGGCAACCAGAACCGAGTGATTTGGCAGGTCCGCCATCGAACCCGGCCCGAAGGTGGTCACCAGTTGACTTTGCCGTATTCGGCCCTGCGGCTTCCTGCGGTCGGTCATACCGCCGCCTCCTCCTCCAGCTCGACGTTGTCCAGCGTTCTCACCCAAAGATTCACTTCCGGCTCCACGTCGCGAAGCGAGCGGCCCGCCCGGAACTTCATGCGCGGGTTCTCGGGCGGCAGATTCCTGACTTCCGGGCTCAGAAAGTCGTAGAGCAATTGCTTGGCAGCGCCCGCTTCGGCCGGGTTGTACTGGAGGCCGACGCCCACATTCTGCAAGTCCTGAGCGATTTTCGCCCATTCATCCATCAGGTCGGCCGCCCGTTCTCGAACCCGCTGGCGCAGTTGTTCTGCCTCCTCGGGCGGCAGGTCGGTGGAGCTATAAGCTCGCTCGGCCAGCGATGTCAGAACAAACTCCAGCTTGCTCCGCTCATTCAATATCGCCATGGCCCCGCGTGGAGGTGTCATAACCGCGTCGCCTTGCCGGGCAAGCCCGACAAGCGTCGCAGCCAAGCCCCTATCCAGCGCACGCGGCGAGAAAGGCGTTACGCTGGTTACCTCGACGCTCCGGTAAAAGGTGCCGTGGTAGGATGCGAAGCGTTCGTAATGGGAACGGTCGCGCGGCTTGTGCGCGTTGAAGATAGTGGCCACCAGACCTGGCCGTTCCGCGTCGCGGCCAACGCGGCTGGTCGCCTGGATGTACTCGGCACTGGCCTTCGGTTGGCCAAACACTACCATAAGCCCCAGCCGGATGATGTCCAGACCGACCGAGATCATGTTCGTCGCTATCGCTACGTCAACCCGGTTCTTCTCGGTAAAAGCGAGTGCCAGGCGCCGCTTCGCATCCGCCACAGCCGCTGTGTTTACGCGGCTCGTTAGTTCTACAGGCTCATACCCAATCTGGCGGTCGTCAAACAGCCCCTCGTCCTCGCTCACGCGCTTACGGCTGGAATACCCTGCCAGGCGGTTGCGGATTTCATCCTCGATCAGCCGCCGGGCGCCGCCCAGTTCGCGCAAGCTGTTGTAGTAGCCCACCAGTGTCATATACGGGTCGGCCGGGTTTGGAACGTCTTTCTTGCGCAGCCGTGAGTACCATTTTTGGTTGGCGCCAAGCAGCGCCAGGTAGACGCGCAACATGGCGACCTTGGGGCTGCGTCCCTGCGCCGCCACCCCGACGTACAAGCGGGCATTGGTTTCCGTTGAAGGCAGCGTTTTGGCGAAGAAGGAATCGCGCCGGTCCGAACCGGGCGGCGGGAAGATATCCACGAAGTGCCGGTTGAACAGCGCGCGAATCTGGTTCTCCGCACGGCGCACTGTTGCCGTCGAGGCGACAATCTTCGGCCTTACCGTCTGGCCGCCGCGCTCGATGACGCACAGTTCATCGAGCGCCGTCTCATACAAGCCGGTCAGTGTGCCGAGCGGGCCTGAAATCAGGTGCAATTCATCCTGGATGATGAAGTCGGGCGGAAGCAGGCGGCCTTCGGGCAGCCTGTTGCCCTGCGGCGGCTCGCACGGTCCATAAAACCCGTCGCCGTCGAACCGCTGTACCCTGCCGAAAAATGCGCCCACCGGCCCGGTCCATGGCAAAGCAGCAAACTTGTCAACAGTGGCGATGATGAAGCACGGCAGCCGGCGGTAAATCGGCTCATCGACGGCGAGGATCGGCAGCCATGCGCCCCGGCTGAAGCGGCACTCTCGATTCACGCAGGAGACGCGCAGGTCCTTCGGTTCGTCCGCATTCGGAACCAGCTTGAACGAGAGCCTCGAAAACTTGGTGCCGCACCACGGGCACTCCTCCAGCGGAATCGGCGAAGGCTTCCGGTCGTCGTTCAGGAAGCGAATGGTCCGCGCACGGGCCGACTCCTGATCGTTGTCGCCTTTGCGCCCCATCCTGTTCGGTGTGGCGCTGCGGCCCACCCACAGGCCGATCTCAAAGGGCCAGTCGCCCAGCTTCTCGACGTCCTGCTGCCGCTCCAGTTCCAGCGCGCAGATGAGCGTGGCGGCGCGGCTGAGCTGGTCAAGTGTCAGCAGCCGAAGCGTGTAGCGCATCAACACGCTGACGCCCGCCGAACGGATGCCTGCGTTGCGGAGCCGGCGCAGCACCAGCGTAAACGCCGCCAGTCCCAGGTAGGCTTCCGTCTTGCCGCCGCCGGTGGGAAAGAACAACAGATCCACGATTTTCCGTTCATCGTCGGCGGGTTGGGCTATCCCGGCGAGGTTCATCAGGATAAAGGCCAATTGGAACGGGCGCCAGGCGGGCTGTATGGTTGCCGGCGGCTTGCCCTGCATCACGCCATGGCGCCGCCGGGCTGCATCGGCCATCCCTTTATTCGCCAGCCGGAAAGCTTCGAGACAGCCAGGGTCGACGAGTAGTTCAATGCCGCGCTCGATGCGCTGTGCGGCTGCGCGGGCCCGCTCAAGCAGTTGCTGCCCCGTGGCCCGCCGTTTTGGCGGTGACTCGGGAATTTTCGCTGCCTGCGCCTCGACCCATTTTCGATATTCGCTTACCAGCGGTATCAGCTTCTCCCTCGCCTCGGCGCCGTCCCGCAGGCGGCTGAGCGCGTCCATGGAAAGCTCGACGCCCGCGATCGGGGCGGGAACTACCGCTTCCACCTCGGCCTCCGGAATCCAGCAAGTACGTGCCACCCGGCACGCGCCGTTCTCGATTACCGCCTCGGTGGCCACGTTGTGGCCGACGGCGTATTCGCCGGCGTCCCGGTATTGAAGATCGGCCACGGATTCGTCCCAGTCCTGGCTGGCTAGGCTGCGGAGGTCCGGCCGGGGCAGGAAGCCCGCGTCGCATTCGAGATCAAGTTGCACCTGGAAGGCGAACGCCTCATCTTTCCGCTCGTCCGGCGCCGCTGCCCGGCGATTGACCACAAACACGGAAATCGTGCGGGCGCCATCCGGCACCCCGGCTTCGGCCGATAAACTGCCGACTGGCCGGGCGAGGCAAGCGACACGGAGGCCAGCGCTGCCCGGCACTTCGACTTCCTTCGCTTTGCCGCTGGTCTTGGAAAGATCAATGGCCACATTCCCGCAGCGTGCGGTGCGCAGCCATTCCTGTGAGGCCTCCGAGCGAAGATGATAGTCGCCCCACGTGACGCCGACCCGCAGGTGACGGGCATCCTTGGGAACCAGGACGCTGAGACCGGCCGAGGAGGGTAGGTAGCGCTGCCGCGCGGCCGCCGGCTCAGGCACCACGTCGTCATCCAGTCCGCCGGGTCCACCTGCCTCATCGACGCCCTCGGTGCCGGCCTCGTCGGTGCGCTGGCTGCTTTCCGCCTCGATGGGTACGAGAAAGCCGGTCAGGTACCAGCGCGACGGCGCCTGCGGCAGCACCTCGGCCGGATTGCCGAGCTGGCCTGACGGACCAACGAGATCCAGGCGGAGGGCATCCACCAGCTTGCTTCGAACTTGGACGGGCGTCATTTCCTGTGGCATTGACTGGCGATCTCCTTACTTGAACAATCCGGGGTTGCTGCTCTTCGGCGGATTGCTTTTGCTGGCTTTCGGCTTCTTTGGGGCTGACGGCTTCGGTTCCGGATCAGGCGTAACAAGCTGGCCTTCTTCCATGGCGCGCTGGCGATTCAACTCGAGCAGCCGCGCCAACACCTCGTCGCGTATGTCGTCCGGCCAGCGGTAGCGGTAGCGCTTCTTTTTCGGCTTGCCGTTGTCGTCCTCGTCGTCCTCGTCCTCGAATTCGGGGATGAAGTCGCATTCGGCCTGAATGTCGGTCCAACCGTATGCGTCCAAAACGACGCGGTCCATCGCGTCGTGCAGACGGCGAAGTTGCACACTTTCCCAATTCTCTTCTTCAGGATCGTGGAAGCGGTTGTAGGTCTTAGTGAGCCCTTCATTGTACTTCGCCATCAGCGCGGCACGAAACTCGTAGTATTCCCGACCAGCGTCTTCCAGCTTCGGCTCCGTCTGGAATTCTTTCGGGAAGGGAAAAGTCTCGAAACAGTCCGTTGGAATGTAGCGCAAATCGTTTTTCATCGTTGCAGCGAAGAACTGCGCCCAAACGTAATGACCCCTGCTCTGTAAGCACGCGAACGCGGAAAACGTCTCGAACGGAAAGACGATGAGAGTGTGACCGAATATCATGTCGGGAGGTTTGAATGCAAATGCAAGCGAGTTGCTTGTCTGCGCTATAGCCAGGACCCGCTGCCGACGGGCGACAGTGTGATAGAGGTCCTTTGCGGTCCGCGCGAACTGCCACCACGTCTCGGCTCTCTTGACTTTGTCATGCCCCCCGCCTGCAGCCTTCTTCGCGCGAGCCGGCTTTACCTTCGTCTCGGCGATATGCAGTAAATCCGGATAATCTGCTGCAACCTCGTCAGGATAGTCAAGCGGAACAACCCCATCGCGCAACCACGCTGCCCGTTGTCTCTCGGTCGCATCCGTCCACTTGAGACCCAAGTCCTGCCGGCCCAGAGGTCGATCAGCAAAATTGATAATAAAGCGGTGATGTGCCTGCGTGGGGCTTTCGTTAATCTCCTCGCCGCCGATGAAGGGGAAAATGCATTTAGCGTTACGAGGATCCCGGTTTATTAGGTCATGCATGAGCAAAATGGGACTCGCGACGCCCGTTGTATCCGTGTCGTCGAAGGTGAAGCCCATGCCGACGACTACGCAGCCCTGAAAACTTTTTCCCTCATTGGTTTTTAGCGCTGCCGGATTTTCGTGGCTGCCGGCGTGAAACAGGTAGGCAGTGATGACAGGGACAGAGCGGCCATCGAGTTGAAACGGCCCTGGCAAATCGGCCCTCGCAACATGAACTACGCTGACAACTACGGCCGCCTGCCCTGGCCATTTGTAACGCTTGCGGGCGGCGTAGATCGTGCCGCCATGTGTACAAACCCATCGCAAGCCGGTCGCGCGCGTGTCACCTTGGCCGATCGTCTTCGTCGCAATCAGACCGAAGCACCCGCCCTTGCGAAGCATGTTGAGGCCGCGGCGGAAGAAGTGGGCGACGAGGTCGGAGTTACCGTGGCTCTCTTCGTGTATCGTCTGCAGCCAGTCGATATAGAACTGGCGACTTGAAGCGGACAGCGTAGTACGCCCCGCAAACGGCGGATTGCCTACGATCACGTCGAATCCGCCCGTCACGCGGCCCGTGTCATCCGTCGTAAAAACTTCGGGAAACTCGATCTCCCAGTGAAACGGTGCAATGCCCCTCGGCCCTCCGCGCAACCTGGCGACCGCCTCGTCAACTGGTTTGGAAACTTCGGAGTTGCCGCGGTCCTTCATTGCCGCCTCAAACTGACCCTGTAGCGTCTTGCGCGTCTGCTCGCGCGCTTTCGGTTTATCGGCCGAGAAGAACGCGGCCACGACGGTATCGCCAGCCAAGCGCGGCCATAGGAGCGCCTGATCGGCGATATCCAGTTTCTGGCGCAAGTTTGCATACGGCGTCTGATCCACCGCATTAAGGATCTCGCAGCGGTTCCTGGTCACCGTCTCTATCTTCTTGCGAACCTGCTCTTCCTCAATCGACTTCTGCTGGCCGACCGGCGCCTCCCAATGGAACGCCGAGAGCTGGCGTCTGCTCAAGCCAACCAGCGAGTCACCCGAACGCAGCGAGTGGTCAAGGAAAGTGAAAGCGTGTTCGCGGGCGAGCGTGGCAAGCCACAGCGACAGCTTCGCCAGGTCTGTCGCCAGCGGGTTCTTGTCCACGCCGTAGAGGCATCGTTGTGCAACCTGCCGACGTGCGTACAGAATCTCGTCCTCGTCGGGCGGCAGCGCGGGCACGCAATCATGGACGTGCCACGCCTTGATCAGCTCATCGCCCAATTGCCGACATGCTTCCACCAGGAACGCGCCCGACCCCATGGCGGGGTCGCACACCTTGAGATTCAGGATCTGCTCCGGCTTCGGTTTCTCACCCAATTGCTGAAGCACCGGGCGCAACGCATCGCGGACGATGGGCTGCGTGAGCGAGCGCGGCGTGTAATGGGAGCCGCTCCGCCGCCGCTCGTCGGAAGGCTGGAAAATCATCGCGCCACGGGGAACGGCGTTCGGCGTAATCGCTCGCGCGATTTTCTTTTCCAGCGCGGCGGTCAGTTCCTCCAGGCTTCGGGCCACCTTCAGCTCTTCGGCCGCCTGGCCGCTCAGCTTCTGGTCGGTTCTTTCGGAAAACCACTTGAGCCGGTCACCCGGCGAGACTCGGAGCAGTTCCTCCAGGTTTACAGTGGCAGGCGCGCCATTCCTCTTCGCGGGTTTGATTGCAATCGCCTGGCCCTGTGCGACATGCAGCTCGAAGCCCATTATGGCTTCATAGACACTGCCGATCTGCTCGACATCGAGCGTGCGGTAGCTGAGCCGCTCACCATCGAGAACGAGCAGTCGTGATAGAACGCGGAACAGGTAGCCGTCGGCAACGCGCGGGATCGAGGGCCGGTCACCGCTTTTCTGGCGGCCTTCGAGGAACAGGTAGCGGTCGGGATCGAACAGGTAGCCTTCGCGGGCGGGAATGCGCAGGCCCGCGTGACTGCCGCCGCGGTAGACCAGCCGGAACAGGGCGAGCAGTTGCGCCCATGCGCCGTATCGCTGATCCATCGTGTCTGGATACCGCCCGGCGTCTTCCCGCAACCGGTTATAAAGCCCAGTGACCGAGTAATGGTTCCGGTAGACGGGATCGGTGGAGAGAAGTTCGCGGTCCTCGGCGTACAGCAGGAAGACTAGGCGCAGCAGGATAGTGAGCAGGCCGGCATAAACGTGGTTCGGGTCGCGCGAGAGCACGTCACGCAGCAGTTCGCCGTGCGCCTGATCGTCGGCCGCCTGAAAGCCGCGAAGCAGGTCATAAAGCGCCTCGAGCACCTGGCCGGCCAGCTTGGTGGAAACGACGTTCTGATATTTGCGGCTGTTGGCGAGGATGGCCGGCAGGCGCTCCTTTTCACCGACGCTGTACAGCCGCTCGGAGTTGAGCAGCATGTGCAGCGCGGCAAAGATCGACCGCCCGGCGACCTTCACCATCTCGTCGAGCTTGAAGGTGATGTAGCCGCTCGATTCTCCCTTGGGAGCGTAGACCAAGCGTATCTGGCGGTTGCTGACGAGCAGGCCGGCCGGTGCTTCGGTTTCGCGCAACAACCTTTCGAAGCGGGCCTGGTAGCTGGCCTGCCAGTGGTGGCCATCCACGGGGGCTACCTGGTCGAAGTCGCCGCCGGCTGGCGCCTGCTGAATCAGCAGAATCCACGGATGGTTTGCGTCTGTGGGCTGGAAATCGCGCAGCGCCCAGGTTGGCCGCAACGTCTCGTGATACTCAGGGAGCGGGGCTTCCAGTGAGTCGGGAACCGGCGGCGCTTCCGCAGATCCATATAGATCGTGCAGATCCCATTCGAAGACCGATCGTGCGAATTCCGGGAACTCGGCGATTTCGGGTACCGGCTTGCCGTCGCGATCGGCGGGGAGGGCTGCCAGGAAACGCTGATGTTCCGGGCCGAAGTTCCGATTGAGAAAGGCGTTGGCCTGAAGGAGCGCGGGAATGGACACAACCAGCCCCACCGGCTGCACGTAGCCCAGCCACTCCTGGTGGTTCAGAACTGCGGGATCTTTTGCCATCGATCACCCGGTAATCGGCCAGAGGTAAACGAGCCCGACCGGCTCAATTCGGCGGGCACGCACTTCGTACAGCGCGCGAATGCGGTCTGGTTCGGTCCCCAGTTCCTTTTCGAGATCGACCAGGCGCTTGCCCCAAAAACGCCGGTCAGCCTCCTTCTGCCGGCGCTCTTCCTCGTCTGGGAATTCAAGCTTCATCTGCGCATAGCTGTGTTCGTATTTCTCGATCCCTTCGGCGATGTGCTTCCGCTGGGTTTCGAGGATCTCCCGCATGTCGCTGGCCTCTTTATCGGCGCGCCTGGCGAGCTTTTCCACCGCGTCATTTGCGTATTCAGCCGCGCGCGTGTCGAGGTGCGGTAGCAGTTCGGCGATATCGCGGGGCGCGGATTCCTGCAGTTGGCGGGCGACCTGTTCGGGAACCCGCTGGGCGTCGCCCTGAAGCAACGAAGTGTTAAGCAGGCCGAGCGTATGCGTTTCCCTCTCCCGCCCGTACGGTACGAGTGGGCCCTTTCGGATCTTCGGGTCGATCCATCGCGCGGTAATGGGAATGAGTTCTTCGTGCAGCCGGGCGGCCCCGGGGCCGTATAACGCCAATCGGCCGATGAGAAGCACGCGGGGGATCGCGTCGCCTGTCTGGGCCAGGCAGGCACGCGACAGGTCGTGGTACACAAAGCCCTGGGCGATGAAGCGCGATAGCAGGCGCTGCACGACCCGCTGCTCAAGGTGAAGCTGCACAACTTCGTCGGTAACTTTGCCGGGGTCCTGGAACACAACTGGCCGAATCGGAGAAGTGCTGCGCCATTCAAAGAACTTCTGATCGCGTTGCCTGGGCGCCCGGAGCGTATCCATCGTATCGGCCCACGATGGATCAGCGCCGGCACGCTGGTCCACAGCGGGGAATCGCCAGCGCGGGTTCCCGTCACCGTTGGCTGGAGCAGGCTTCAGCGGGTCGGCGCCCAGCACCTGAAGCGCGCAGGAGATCGCGGAGCGGAAGTGATCTTCCGAAAGTCCAATCGCCTTCTGGGAGTTGGAGAGCAACTTCCGAAGGACATCGAGTTCCTCGCGTAAATCCTGCTGGCGGGCGCGACCGGCCTCGAGTTCCTCCTCGACCGCCTGGCGCCGTTCCTTCTCGAGGTCGGCTGTCTCGATCTCCCGTTCGAGCAGGTCGATTTCCTTCCGGCGGATGCCCCGCTTCATGATGGCATCCAGGCGGCCCTCGATCACCTGCGACAGGCTGCCCAGCTCTTGCCGAATGGTGTCCGTTTTCCGAACCAGCGCAGCCAGAATCCGATCTTCGGGACGGTCCTTGTAGAAGAAGTAATGGCAGTAAACAACTGGGTTGGGCTGGAGCTTACGGTCGATACGGCCGTTCCGCTGTTCCATCCGGCTGGGATTCCACGGCACATCGAAGTGGAACAGGTTCCAGCAATGGCCTTGCAGGTTCAATCCTTCGCGTGCGGCGTCGGTGGCGATCAGAATGCGCACCGGATGGTTTGATGGCTCGGCGTTGAAGGCGCGCTTGATGTCTTCCCGCTCGTCGGGCGGCGTCGGCCCGTGGTAAACCGCGATACGCTCCTCCGCGCGGCCGGTTGTGGAGACCGCCGCTCTTAACTGCTGCTCCAGGTAACGGCGTGTATCGTCGTACTCGGTGAAGATGATCACCCGCGTGTGGTTCCATTGCGCGGGCCGATCCGATACCTGGCCGGACAACGGGAGCCCCGGGCACATGTTGGCCCGAATCCAGTCGATCAACTTGTCAACGCGCGCATCAGGCAACGCGCGGCTGGCTTCCGCAAGATCGTTCATGGCGTCCAGCAGCTTCTGTTCCCGTGCGAACAGGGCGCGTTGGGCGTCATCGGCGGCGCGGCCGAGGGTGGCCGCGGTAACTGCCTCGACTTGGGCCTCCTCCTCGGCTGCCAGTTCTTGCTCGGGCAGCGTGGCACGGTCGTCATCGGCTTCAACAGCACCGGCGAGAAGATCAGCCTGGGCGCCGGCCGCAGCTCGCTCCGCCTGCCCGGCCTCCCATTGGCGCTGAACCGTACGCCGGTGAACGCGGAGCGTGCGAGTGAAAGCCTCAATGGAAGAAAAGAGACGTTGCTGCAGGTTGCAGATCAGCAGGCCCGAGGCCGCCTGCGTACGGCGCGATTCCTCGCTCAGACGCTGCGCGCGCAGCCCGCCATATTCATCGAGCATCTGGGCAAGGCGCAGTTCGGGCGCGGCGGCGGGTATGTCCTCGATGTCCACTTGCCTCACTTCGCGCTTCGGAAAGCCGCCAACCACCTCGCGCAGGTCCTCCTTCAGGCGGCGGACCATCACATCTTCCAGCATCCGCTTGCGGACCTTCACGCCGCGGATGAAGCGCTGCGGATCGAGAATCTCCAGCAACGCGGAGAAGCTGTTCGAGTGGCCATTGTGCGGAGTAGCGGAGAGGAAAAGGCGGTGCTCGAAACGCGGCGCCAGATCGCGAGCCGCGCGGGTGATATGGGAATCGATGGCGTACCGCTGGCCGCTCGCCGGCGCCGCATGGTGCGCTTCGTCGAGGATCAGCAGGCTGCCTGGCCGGAAAGTGCCCAGCCAATCGCGCAGGGGCGCGGCGTAAGCCTCATCGATCAGCAGGCGATGCGACACCAGGAAGCGAGCGTGCGTCGTCCACGGGTTCACGCCGAACCCACGCTCCCGCCGGACCATCTGCACGTAGTGCTTGTCGAGGATTTCGAACTGAAGGCCAAAGCGGTTTTCCAGTTCTTCCTGCCACTGCAGCAGCATCGACGGCGGGCAGGCGACGACAATTTCCCGCACCTTCTTGCGCATCAGCAACTCCCGCGTGATCAGCCCGGCCTCGATGGTCTTGCCCAGGCCGACATCGTCGGCGATGAACAGATTCACGCGCGGAAGCCGCAGCGCCTTGCGCAGAGGTTCAAGTTGGTACGCATCCAAGCGGATGCCGGCGCGGAAAGGCGATTGGAGCAGATTTGGGTCGGTTGAGGTAACGCAGTTCCAGCGCAGGGTGTTCAGGTAGGCGCCAAACTTGCTGGGCGGGTCAAATCCGCGTTCGGCGAGTCGCTCCCACCGCTCACCGGTGATGATTTCGCCGTCCAGTTCCCGCTCCCAGAGCACCTGGAGTTGCTGCCCCTGCGCGTCGTCCTCCACGCAGGAAAGCTGCAGCAGCGTGGAATCGCCCGGGTTCACCGGCGCCACCGCCTGCTCCACCAGGTACAGCCGCTGCCGCACCTGCACGATCTGGCCGGCATCAGGAGTTGGCGGAGCTTCGCTCATGTTCTAACTCGAATGACACACGCAAGTGGCCGCTGGCAGTAGTACGCGATTCGCTTGTCGGTCAGCCGCGATTATATCGGTCGAAGCCGCTGACCGGAAGCGCTCTTCAGCTCGGTTTCTGCCTCTTTTCCCACAGCTCAAATAGCACTGGGGCCGGTCACTCCTAGAAGACACGGGGCTTCCCACACGTGATACTACATCTTGGAGGTTATTACTTGATAGAGCCCTATCGACTGCCGCTCGGAAAAGGGGTCTGCGGTCGAATCGGCCGTTTTTCAAAAAGTGCTGTCCGAACTTTATTTCCTTTGGTTGCAATGATTTGCGGTGCGAGAAGACCGGCACTTGCTGATATTTTCTGGGTGCCGGCTGCGTGCGGACTATCTCGTCGATGGCCTGGGTCGTCTCGGCCGACAACCAAACGTGGCCGCATTGGGCGCACACAAGAGCCGCTACATCCGCGAAGCGACAAGGACGATCGCGCCCCACGGCTGCGTATCAAATGGCGGGCAGTAGCGGCCTGCACAGGCAAGATGCCTATGCTACGGTCAACGACCGCGCACAGAGAATCTCGTCTTCGCGGAGAGCTTCGAGGGCGGACGCAGGGACGGCAGTCACGGCGATATTGTTGCCGACGGCGTTAAAGACCTCGATGGAGTAACCTTCCACACCGCCGGGCGCGACATGATGGTCCACCAGCTTGACGACGTCGCCGCGGCGGAGGTGATGCTCCGGCAGATCACACACCAGCGCCACATCGGTGTACAGCTCGAATTTCATCATCTGCTCCGCTTATCTGGAACTAGTGTAACGAACTTCGTGACGCCCGACAAGTGCTCGGTTATCCAGATGGCGCGAACGGCCAGCATCACCCCGCTCGGACCCGTGAGCGTGCCGCGACTCTCGTAGTACCGGCCAAACTGGTTGGATTCCAGCGTCACGACTTCCAACGGCAAGATCTGCATGCGCAAGTCTCGCAGCAGTTGGTCGGCGTTTTCCAGCGTGTAACCCGCCCGTGCCAGAAAGGCCGATTTGTCGCCGCGTGCCTGCAATAAGAGCAGGTAGCGCGTCAGCTTGTCTTTGACGATAGTTGTGTCCGCAGGCAGTTTCATGATGCCTCAGCCGCGCAGAGCACCCACTGCCAATGGTACGGCCTGCAACGCCGCAGTCACGTCTGCCGTCTGAATCCCCGCGCCGAACTTGTACGCGCTCCACGGATTGCCCCATTCGGTCGCGAGGCACGGCATCATCGCCTCCAGCACCTCCGGCAGTACCGGCGTCGTCGCGTTATGATCGAGGTAGATCACGAAAGCTCATCCTAGCCGCTGCTCATCAAAGCTGCAAGGCTTAGCGCGGGTTATTGGTGGAGGAGTCGGGTGCCTGTGCGGCAATTGCCGCCTAGCAGCCTGTGGTAAGAGTCGCCAAATCGATTGCAGGTGCGGCTGCGCAGGCTGCAGGCTGTGGGCTGTAGACCGTAGGCTGTAGGGGCCGCGCTGTACGCGCAACCCATGTAATTTCAGCCAAATGCAAACATAGGCGTTTCTTTCGAAAAGTGCCGTCCGAACTTTATTCCCTTTACCTGCAATGACTTGCGGTGCGAGAGGGCCGAAAAACTTGACACGGTATGTCACAATGAAATTATCAGTTATTGTATATAATTTCATGCTTGGTTCGGCCCCAGCCATTACTTATCCATTAAACAAATGGCTCCGGGTCGGCAAGTCAAACAAAAGAAAGGGGGAAAAAATGGACACAAGCATCGACAAACCAATAAAACGGCCAGTTCCGAAGCCGATAACTGGCCAGTTCCCCAAGCGCGGGGCCAACGGGCAGTTCCTCCGCGGAGCCTCGGGCAACCCGCAGGGGCGGC
>Ga0315284_10006865_pt1 | contig 16238 bp, 7 predicted proteins | sample YL17G09_16_MG_FD_203696 | JGI IMG/M metagenome (GOLD analysis project Ga0315284, IMG submission 203696) | Sediment microbial communities from Yellowstone Lake, YNP, Wyoming, USA - YL17G09_16 | ecosystem: Environmental > Aquatic > Freshwater > Lake > Sediment | place: USA: Wyoming | collected... | reverse complement strand
GTGATTATGATATGAATGAATATTTAAAAATATTTAAAAATAAAAATAAAAAAATTAGAATTATTTATTCTAAAGAAAATTTGGGGGTTTGTGGAGGAAGACTGCAATTATTTGCTGAAGCAAAAGGAAGTATTATTGCAAGCTTAGACTCAGATGCTTGTTTAGAATCAGCTAATTTCTTTCCTAAAGTAGCAAATATTTTATATGATGAAAAATATGGTATTGTTGGTATATCAGGCGCATATTTAACATCGTGGGAGTTTGGAAAACAACAAGATATTGAAGAAACTGATTATGATGAATATTATTGTCATCATATTGCCGGATGTTGTCAAGTATTTAGAAAAGATTTATTTTTATTTGGTTTTGGATTAGATTCATATTATGGAAAATTTTGGGTAGAAGATACTGATTTATCTATGCAGTCTTTATTTTTAAATAAAATTAATTATAGAATAAGTTCTAAAAATTTAATGAACCATCAATGGGGCGGAAGTGGTAAATTTTTTTATCATTTATTTGAAAAAAATTGGAATTATTTTAAAAATAAATGGAAACATAAAGTATTAACTCATTTAATTGAGTAAAAATTTTCAAATTTTTTTTTAAAGTATTCTTATGGATAGAGTAATTAATATCTATCATAAAGATTGGAATGGAGAATGCATTTTATTAAATAATGATGTCATTATTCGAAAAGATAAAAAGGATGAGAAAGGAAATTATCAAATAAATTTTAATGAATTAATTATTAAATGGGATAAATGGGATCAAGATATTTTTTATACTTATGATAATATTTCATTTTATACATATGATATTTATAATGTAAAATATGAAATTGTTCAATTAATTTATAAAGATAATATTCAAAAAATAATTCTTGATAAAAAAAATAATAATTTTAAGAATTTAGATAAAAATATTGAAGAAAAATATATTATTAAAAATAATATTTTAATACTTATTATTAAAAATAAAAAAATTATTTATAAAAAATTAAATAATATTTTATATGTGTTTAATGAAAATTATAATAATTATTTTTTTAATTTAAATATTAATTTAAATAATGAATCTACACAATATTTATTTAATAAAATTAAAGATACATTTATAAATTTCGATAATGTAAATGATTATGGTACATATAGTATAGTATATAATAATTTAATAATGAAATGGCCTAATAATGAAACAAAAACGTTTTATTCAAATAATTATATTTTAGAAAACAAAAGTTATTTAGAAAATTTAAAAATTATTAAACCAAATAAAATTATTCATGACAATAAAGTTCTATTTAGTAATATTTCATTATGTAAAAATAAAATTATTATGACATCCACTTGTTATTTATATACTCCTTGGAATTTTGATAATTTAAAAATAAATATTAGTGATAATAAAATTATTAAAAAAAATATTTATAATTATGAGCATTACGAAAGTTCATTATCAGTAATTATTGAATTAGAATATAATAATCCAAAAGAAAGTATCGAAATTATTTATGATAATAAAATATATAAAATTGAATTAGAACAATTAAATCTAAAAGATGAATCACTTTATATTGCAACATTATTTAAAGATGATTATGAATTATTGAACCAATATTTAAAATATTATTCTAACTTGGGTATTAATAATTTTTTTCTTTATTATAATGATAAAATAACGGATAGTTTTATTGAAGACATCGATAATATTAATAAAGGAAAATATAATATATATTTGATTGAATGGGATTATACATATTGGTGGGTGCATACAAATAATCCAAAACATCATCACGCTCAAACAATGGCTATAAATGATTCATTAAATATATTGAAAAACTATTGTTCTTATATTTTATACAATGATTTAGATGAATATATTAAAATGGAAAATAATAATTTTAAAGATTTAATTAAACAATATGAAACAATTGATGTTTTTGTATTTAAATGCATTTTTTGTAAAATGGGGGAATATAAAATAAAATATCAAGATTTTGAAGATAATTATGATGAGACTAAAATTATTTTAGGTAATTATTGGGATAAATTTAGAGAAAAAAATTTAATTAAATGTAGAAAAATAAATGTAATGGGTGTTCATAATTATGTTCAAAAATTTAATAAAGATGATACAATTTCTATATGGGAAAATGGAATTTTTTATCATTATATAAATTTTGAAGAAAAATATAGACCTGAATTAATGCATGAATATATATCTTAAATTTTATAATATGAATTTTATAATTTTAGTGAACTTCTACTCTAATGTTTCGAAGTTTACTCGTATTTTATAAATAAAATAATAAACATATAATATTATATGTTTATTATAACATTTATTATTCCAACAATAGGAAGAATATCTTTAAATGAAACAATTAATTCATTATATAATTTAGAAAATAAAAATTGGAACGCTATAATAATATTTGATGGAGTTAAAAATAATTTTCAATTTAATGATGAAAGACTTATTATTTTAGAAATTGATAAAGTTGGAAAAATAGATAAAAAAAATAATGCTGGATGTGTTAGAAATATTGGTTTTGATTATATTAAAAATAAAAGCAACAATATTGATACTGAATTTATAGGGTTTGTTGACGACGATGATACATTACATCCTAAATATATTGATTATTTATTAGAAGAAAAAAATATAAATAATTATTTAGATTTAATCATATTTAGAATGATTTATAAAAATAATGTTTTTTTACCCTCTAAATTTGATACCAAAATAAAAGTAAAACATTTTGGGATAAGTTTTGCTTTAAAAAAAGAAATTATTAATAATGTAGATAATTATTTTATTAATTATCCATATGAAGATTATTTATTTTTAAAGAATATCGAAAAAAATCATTATAAAATTGTTATATCTCCATTTATTAATTATTTTATTGAAACAAAATATACTGATTTTAATGATGATAAAATAAACATAAATTTACCTCGTGTTTTAATAAATTTTTGATTAAGTTATAATTAAAAAAAAAAAGTATCGTATTTTAATTATGGATGATTCATATGTATCATTTTATAAAAAGTATCCATATTTTCATATACTAAACTATAAAAAAATATTTTTTAATAATCAAAAAATAGATATATTTTTGAAAAATAAAGAAATTTTTGATAAAAATTTTATTATAAAAAATGATATACAAGATTTAAAATTTATACAAAAATATTATAATAAAGAACATATAAACTTTTATAAATTAAATAAAATATTATATAAAAATAAAATATTAGAGGTTTCAGATAATATTGATAATATCGATAATATTGATATAAATATTAATATGAATATTAGCACTTTTTTTAAAAATAATAATATAAATATTTTTAATCGAATCAAAGATAATATTTTAAATGATGATTTTTATTATGATTTATTAAATGAATTTAAAATAAATCCTACATTTTTTAAAAATATAAAAAATTTAGAATTAAATAATTACTTTTTTATTGAAAATTATAAATTATTCAAAAATATATCTACTTTTGCTGATTTTAAAAATATTTATTTAAATATATTTGATCATATTAATAATATTAATTTTAATAAATTATATCAATTTTATAAAAGTATTATTTCAAAAAATAATAAAACAGATATCATAAATATATTATTAAATAATAATATTTATTTAGAAGAGGACTTTAATCTTGATAATATTAATTTAAGCCCTATTTTAAATAAAATACCTAAATATATTCATAATAATAAAGTACATATTTTAAATTATTATATTCAAAATTATAATAAGATAAATTTTATTATAACTGAAAAAATATTTTATAATATATATTCATCATTTGATTTCAATTTTTTTATTAAATTTAATGATATAAATACTGATATAAATACTGATATAAATACTGATATAAATATTGATATAAATACTGATATTAAATTTTTATATATTTTAAATTATTATCATAATAATAATACATTAATATGTTGTATTAATGATTTTTATAAAAAATATAATGAATTTAATTTATTATTTTTTAAAGAATATTATTTTAATTTTCAATTTAACGATGATATAAATTATTTAAAATATTATCATAAATATAATGACAAATTATATTCTAATTATAATGATTTTATAAAAAATAATAATACATTTAATATTAATATATTTAGATTTTTTCAATCTGATTTTATTAATAAAAATAAAGATTTTAGCTTGATAAAATCTTATTCTTATTTAATAAATAAAAATACTTCTATAATTAAAAGTGTGGATGATTATTTATTAATAGATAAAAATTTAGATTTACAATTTTATAAAAAATATTATAATTTAGATTATTTGGAAGATGATGAATTAATAATTCATTGGAAGTTAATTGGTGAAAAAAATAATTATTATAAAAATATAAAATTATTTTTACATAAAAATAACATATTAGACATAGAATTATATAAATTTTTAAATTTAGATTTAATTGAATTAAATCAACAACAATTAATAAATTATTGGTTGGTAAATCATAAAAATCAAAATAAAATATATAATGTTGAAATGTTTAAAGAAAGGTATAATCATTTATATCCTTATTCAAATTACAATACTCAAAATATAATAAATTGGATTTATAATGAAAGACCTAAAAGTCATAAAGTATATCACATAGAAGAGGTATTAATAGATTTATCATTTAAAAAACCTATTTTAGAAAATGGTATATCATTAATTATAAGAGCAAAAAATGAAGAAAAAAATGTAGCTATTTGTATTGAAAGTGTTATAAATTATGTTGATGAAATAATTTTTGTAGATAATAATAGTACAGATAAAACTTTTGAAATTATAAATACTTATGCATCTAAATATGATAAAATAAAAGTATATCAATATAATATAAAAGTAAATAGAGTTGGCATTGAACATTTACAAGCTCTTAAAAATAATGATAAAAATACACTTGGTATATTTTATAATTGGTGTTTATCCAAAGCAACTAAAAAGATAGTTTTTAAATGGGATGCAGATTTTATTTGTATTCAACATAATTTTAAAAAATTAGTAGAGGAGTATAAATTACAAAATATGACACAAAATATTGCTATTTGGTTTACAGGATATACGTTATTTATTAATAATGAAAAATATTATATTAATACTAAATCATTTTATGATGAATATCGTATATTTTCATATGAAAATAATTTCAAATGGTATGATGCGAATTTATGTGAATATACAGATCCTTATTTAAAAAATTGTTCTAATAAACATAAATTCATTGAACCTTTATTTTATGAAATAAAAAGAACAGATTTAGATGAATTTGAAGAAAGATCTATGTTGATTGATAATAGAGATATTAAAGATTTTCATCTGTTACAAAACTTAAAAAATGACGGTTTAAATAATAATTTATTATATATTGATAAAAATATAATTAATATAAAAAAAAAAATATTAATCTTTACACCGTCATTAAGTCTTGGTGGAGGAAATCAATTTATATTAAATATTTATAAAAAAATGGTTATGTTAGGAATAATTGTTCATATTGTTTGTAATAATGTTTCATCTAATAATATTGGGAATGATAAATATAAAGATATTAATAAAAATAATATATTTAATAACATCAACTCCGAATCATTAAAAAAGTATGATATTATTTTTTTAAATTCATTCATACCAAATGAAATAATGCATTTAATAAATAATAATTTAGTAGAACAATTAAAAATTATTTTTATTACACATAGTGATGTAGCATATTCAAATAGTATAATTAAATCATATCATTCTCATTTTTATAGAATTATTACTGTAAATAATTATACTAAAAATAAATTAATTCGACTATTAAATATTAATCCTGATAAAATTATAAAATTAATTAATTATATTGATATTCCTTCCAATAATATAAAACATTGTTTAGAAAAAAAAAGAAATAAAAAATTTGGTGTAATTACTAGATTTAGTCATGATAAAAATATAGTAATGTTAATATATTGTTTAAAAGATTTTTTTAAAATAAATAATGATTATATTTGTTATTTAGTAGGGTATGAAAATGATATAATACATGAATATTTAAAAAAAATTGTTTCTTATCTAAATTTAGAAAAATATATAATTTTTGAAGGATATCAAGAAAATATTATTAAATATTATGAATCATTTGATTTTATTATTTTACCATCTGTTTCGGAAGGTTGTCCTTATAATTTATTAGAAGCAATGAATTTAGGTGTTCCTATTATTACAACGGATGTTGGAGGAAACCATGAAATTCTTAACAATGATTCTTGTTTATTTTTAGAATATGATAAAATGAAAGAATTTGAATTAGAAACATTATTTATTAATAATTATAATAAACAATTAGAATTAATAGGTTATTATATTGTAAATAAAAATATTATTTTAGAATCAAATATTAATTTTAATATTAATAATTTAGATGTTGTTGCACCATTTTTAATTAATAATAAATTTAATGACATAATAATAAATAAACAACTTGAAATATGGGAAGATAATTCTAATAAATTATTAAAATTAATTAATAAAATGATATATTTAAGTGATGTTCATAAAAAATTATTTATTAAAAATAATATTGAATTTATGAATACAAAATTTAATGAACAAATTTATCTGGATGAATTAATTACAATTTTTGAATTAAAATAAATTATATTATTATATTAAATGTCATACAATTTTTTTTATATTTTAAAAAATAATGATGAAAGAGATTTTTATTATTATGAATATTTATCTATACTTTCAATAATTCATACGCAAGAAAACTATAATATTGTTATTTATAGAATAAATAATGTTAATGGAAAATATTATAATCTTTTAAAAAATAATTCAAACATATGTTTTAGAGATATTAATATATATGTAGATATTTTTAATGATAAAAGTAATAATTATGATAAATTTAAATACTCATTAATAAATACAGTTGGAGGTATTTATGTTGATTTTAGTGTAATTTTTGTTAGTTCTATAAAACAATTTTATTCAAAACATTTATTTAATTATAATGATAAAATAATAGGTGGATCTATAAATAATTATTTTTTAAAAAATATAAATATATTTACAAATGATAATAATAATAATAATAATAATAATAATAATAATAATAATAATAATAATACTATATATCCTTATATAAAATATTATAAAAATCAATTTCTTGAATATTATAAAATAAATGATAATGAAGTAGAAGTAATAAATGATTTAAATGAAGAAATTATAACCAAAGAAATTACAGATTGGAATTTTAGTAAATATTTTGAAATAGTTGAACATAAAAAGTTTATTATATTAGATTTTAATGAAGATTATTTAAATAACATACAAAATAATATTCATCATAATATAATTAATCAAATTTCAAATAAAATATACATAACTATTCTAAATTTATTAATAATTTATATATTAAGCTATAAAAAGACTTTATTAACAAAAATAGGAATCAATAATATAATTAATGATAATTTATTAAATAATAGTAATATAAAATATATTAATAATATTGATCATATTTATTGGATCAATTTAGATAGTTCTGTAAAAAGAAAAGAAAAAATGGAATTTATTTTTAAAAATATAAATATACCAAATACTAGAATTAATGCTATAAATGGTATTAATGGAGAACTAGATATTAAAAATAAATATTTTCAAGAAAATGAAAATACTACTTATCCTAATAATACAAATATAGAATATGCTGTTATTTTATCTCATTTAAAAGCATTAGAAGAGACAAATAAAAAATATCTTGAAAATGGAAATAAAAATAATAATGTTTCGTTAATATGTGAAGATGATTTAAGTTTAGAATTTATTCCATCATGGAATAAAAGTTTCGATTATATTATTAATAATGCACCCGAAGATTGGGAAATAATAATGTTGGGATATTTTACATTAAATATAAATTTTGAATCAGATTATAGAAAATGGGATAATGACTGGAGTGCGTTAAGTTATTTAATTAATCATAAAAGTCTTTATAAATTAAATGAAATTAAAAAAGATAATAAATATAAAACCTTTAACGATGTAATGGCAGCAGATAATTATTTATTTAGAATTTTTAATACATATGTTTATAAATATCCTTATTTTACATTTCCAAAAAATAATGAAAGTACTATTCATAATGATCATTTATTGTATCATTCTATTTATAAAAATATAAATTATATAATATTGGATAATAATGCTCAATATTTATAATCAATTTCTAATAATTCATAAATCTTATGATTGATTCTGAACTAATATGATCTGGTTTTATTAAACAATAATTTCCATGTATTCTTTCATCTTCACTATAATTTCTTTCAGGACAATTATGTAAATGTGTTGTAATAATATCATATGATGGATTACTTAATATATAATTATGATTAAATAATACATTGGCAAAAATATTATCACATCCTAATGTACCAAATGAAAAATTAACTTGTTGTAATTCTATATTTAAAGGTGCTTTAAATATCCATGAATCTTGTGAATCAGAACGAGGTTCATCATAATGTCTAAATATATCTTTGGTTCCATCTTCTTTTTGGTCGTATCTTAAAAGACAATATATTTTATTTTCCATATTATCTTCTAGAACATGTGATAATGTATTATCAAAATAAATGTCACTATTAGATAATATTATAATATCTCCATAATAATTATTATTTATATATTCAATAGCATTATTAAAATATAATCTATTTTGTGTTTGATTTTCTTTGGTATTTATAATAATTTGTTTAATTTTTTTTTTATTACGTGTTATAAAATTTATATCATAAATTTTATCATTTAGCAATATGATGGCTTTAATAAATTTATTATTAGCATTATTTATTAAACATTGATTTATTTCATTTTGTCTTTCAATATTGTTACTTAAATAATATGACGTAATTAAAATCATATATATTCTAAATTTAAATTTTAAAATATTTAATTAAACGAATAAAGAAATAAACCATCTAAACGAATAAAAAAATATAAATAATCTTGTTTTTCATTTAAAAAATAAAAAATAATATTATATTAATGAATAATCTAAAATATTATTTGTTGTTTAATCCTGAATTAAAAAACCTAGGACAAAAACAATTATTATTGCAATTTAAAAATGATGTTTCTAATAAAAATATTATAAAATCATTACATGATTTTCATAATAAATATCCAAATTTTAATAAGGATATTTATATATATTTTAATAAAAAAAATCATAAAGAACTAGAAAATAAAGAAGAAATAGATTTATATATACATTGGACACATTATGGCGTTTTTAATAATTTAATTAGTTCAAGTATAGATTTTTATAATTTTTATCCAGATTTTGATTGGCAATTTTATAGTACCTATTATAATGTAGAAGGAAATGAAATTGATTTACTTTTACATTATTATGAAATTGGAAGATATAAAAATTATATAATATCAATAAATGATTTTAAAAAAAAATATAGTTATATAAGTCAAAATCAAAATCAAAATCAAAATCAAAATCAAAATCAAATAATTGAATATAATATAGAATCTATACAAAACTTATTAAATAATAAACATATAATCAATAATTTTATCAATAAAAGTACATTTATAAATAATAATAAAAATAAAGATATTATTTCTTTTAATAATAAATATATATCTAATATAAAAAAACCTTTAAAAATAGCCCATTTATTTGTACATTTTTTTAAAATTGGAGGAGGAGAGAATTTTATATATAATTTTGAAAAATATACAATTTTTAACAACACTATTTTTGTTTATGATAAGTACAATACAGATACACTTTACAGTTTTAAAGCAAATATAGTTGTATATAAATCAATTGAACAACTTGTAAATGATTTAAAATTTTATGATATTATTATTGATCATCAGTTGTATTTTTTTAATGAATTAAATACTTTATTTAATAATATTAATAGCAATAATAACAATTATAATAACAATAATAAAATAATAAGAATAATTCATGGAGTGGATATCTATGAAAAAAATATTAACTCTTATAATTTTTATTATTCAATAAATTTATATTTTGAAAAAAAACAATCTACTAGTTGGAATAATCATATTAAATATGCTAACTATTTAGGTATTAATTGTAGTATTAAAAAAAATATAAAAATATTAAATAATGAAAAAATAAATATTTGTATCGTTGGAAGAATCGACCAACATAAATTACCGAAATCATTTTTAAATTTATTAACAAATTTTACAGAAGATATAAATAACAAAAATTATATATTTAATTTTTATGGCATAATTGATGATAATTATGAAAAATATTTTAAATATAAGATTACTGATAACCCAAACATTATTTATAAAAACTACGTTTTAAGCGAACATATAAATATAATTTATGAAGAAAATGATATTTTAATACATCCTTCTTTAAATGAAGCTGGAGCAACTGTTATATTAGAAGCAATGAGTTATGGTTTACCTATTATTTGTAGAAATGCAGGTGGTAATTCAGAAACTTTACAAAATTCAAATTATTTATGTAATACTGATGAAGATTTTTTTAAATATTTAAAATGTATTGATTTGACAATATATGAAAAATTATTTTATCAAAATATTAAAAAAACATTACTTTTTAATAATATTCAAACGCAGTTTGATAATTTAAATAATATTATTGTAAATATTAATACAATGGTAACTACTAATGAAATACCTAATATTATTCATTATATTTATGGATTAAAAGAACAAAAAGAGGAATTTCCCTTTTTATATTTTATATCTATTTTTTCAAATATAATTATAAATAAACCAATTACAATATATTTTCATTATCAATATGAACCATATGGTTATTGGTGGAATAAAATTAAAAGATATTTGGTATTAAATTATATTAATGTAAGTACAATGATTATTGATAATAAAGAATTAAAACATTATGCACATAAAGCTGATTATTTACGATTATTATTTTTACATAAATATGGAGGAATATATTATGATATTGATACTATTTGTGTTAAACCACATGCACAATTATTAAATAAAAATGAAAATGATTTAGTTCTTGGTATTCAAGAAAATTATAAGAATAAATATGATTTAATATGTAATGCCATTATTTTTTGTAAAAAAGAAAATAATTTTATTAAAAAATGGTTGGATTTATTTATATCTAAATTTGACGAAAATAATTGGTGTTATGCTTCAATGCATTTACCGTCCATACTATATACCAAATTAAGTAATGAAGAAAAATCAAATATAACTATTTTAGATAATACATATTTTTATAGCCCTAATTATAATGAAATCCATAATTTATTTGATATTAATAATATTTCTATTCATGAAAATACAGTAACTTATCATTATTGGAATTCTAATTCAATTCAATATATTGAAAATATACAAAATATTGAATATATTTATCATTCTAATTCATTATTTAGTTCATTATTAAGAAATATTAATGAAATTTATCATATGACTTATTTCAATAATTATGATATAAATCTAAATAAAGTGATTTATCTTGATAAAATTTATAAAATAACAATTATTTTATACGATATGTGCATAAATGATTATTGTAAAAAAATAATAGATATTATAAATCAACAAAATTTATTTTATTTAGATATTGAAATCATAATTGTTGATAATAATTTTTATAGTAGATATAATAATCAGAATGAAGATAATGATACTGATGAAGATTTGTATAATATAAATGAATTAATAAACCTTTTATATTATAAAAATATAAAAATAAACATAATCGAATATTTTAATAATATTAAAAATAAAGAACTTTTAGGTTTTTTATTTACGAATAATGATTACATTTTTATAATAAATAATTCTAATATATTAGATTTTATAATTCATAATTATTTTTTTATTGAAAGTATAAAATTAGAAGATAAAAATAACATTGTAAATTATATTAAAAAAGAAAATATAATTATAAATAATAATTATATATTAAATGTGAAAAATATTTTTATACTTTAATAATAATATTAATATTCATATTTTTCATGATAATTACCATAACCATTTTCAACATATGAAATATCACTCTTAAAATTTTTTTGATGAACAATCATTGGATAAACGCAATATTTATTTAAATCTGACTCGCTATAAACATCATCTAATTCTTTTTTACTATTTTGAATAATATTGATTATTTTATGAATATTTTTAATTTTAACAATATAAGACGTGGTTGTTTTTCCATGTAATATTTTTAATAAAAAAGGATTTACCTTAAAAGCATCTTCTTTTTTATCTAGATTTACACTTAAATATAATATATCAAAATCATCTATACATTTTAATGCTAATTCTAAATATACTTCCATATTTATATCAAAACAAGCATCATCTTCTATAATCATTAAATATTCACAATTATTTAAGTTAGAATTAGAACTAGCATTAAAAATATTATTATATTTTTGTAATAAATTCATATGACTTATTTTACACCCAGAAGAACCTATAATATATTTATTACTAATTTTATTCATAAAAGTATCAATCTTTATATATGAACAGTTTATTATTTCGTCTTTTGATGGAACAATGCCTTTAAATATATAAAAATCATTTATATTTTTTTGATTTAATTCATTATATATATAATCTAGTTTATCAGTTCTTGAAGCTATATTTATAACTTCTTTTACAAAAATACTAATTATGTTATAATTTAATATGTCTCTATTTTTAAGATAGTATAAAAACATATCTTTATGTTGTTGATTTAATAATTTAATATGCATCATTATTTCTGAATTTATATTATTTTCATAATTTTCACAATTTTCATAATTTTCACAATTTTCATAATTTTCATAATTTTCATAATTTATTTCAATTTTATCAATTTTGTACTTTTTATAACTTTCATAAATATAAATTAGATATTTAAAATTAATTATATTTGATTCCTGAGATTTATCTTTTTTTATATCAAAATAATAATTATATTTTAAAAAATAATCAAAATTATAAATATTAATATTTTTATCAAATATTATATTTTTTTTTAAATAAATCATGTAATCATTATTATTTAATGTAATTTGGTTTTTTATTAAAAATAATATCTGCAAATCAATTAAATTATATTGATAAAAATATATATTTGTAAAAATAATTAATAATGCTTCATTATCAATTAAATTTATATAACTTTTTAAAATAGAATCTATTGATTTATCTTTTTTATTATAAAATAAATATATATTTTCTGATTCTTGTTTAATATCATTATTAACCATATTATTATTATAATTATCATCATCTTGAATATCATTATTTATAATAATTAAATATTGATGGTTAAAATTTTTATCCATTTTAAGAATTTTATTTTTAATAAAAGTTAAATAATATATGTTTGGTATTGATAGAATAATAAATAATTTAAAATATAAATTTTTTTCTTTTACTAAATATAAATGATTAATATTTAATTTAGATATGTTTATCATATTTGTTTTTTCATAAAAATTTATTATTTTTTCTTCATAACAATCTATTAATTTTATTTTATTAAATATTTTTATATATAAATTATTATTATTTTTTACTAAACAACAATCATTTTCATTATAGTTATATTTATGTTTATTATTAAAATTATGTATTGATACCAATTTAATATTAGGATCTATTTTATTAATAAAATAAAAATTTGAATAAATTTTATCATAATTATTAGAATTTTCATCTAAATTATCTATTTTGACAATATTATTATTATGAATAATATAATTTTTATTAAATATAGATATTATTTTATTATGTAAAATATTTTTATCTATAATTGAATATATAAATTCTATATTATTATAATTATATTTTTTTATAGCAAAAATTATATCATCGTCTTGATTTGATGATTGATTATCATTTGCATAATAAGGTAAAAAAATAGTTTTATTATTATTTAAATAACTCAAAATTATACTTAATAAATCATAATTTAAAATCAAATAATCACATACTGACATAAATGATAATAAATCTTCTTTATATGAAAATAAATCTTCTTGTATTTCGTTGCTATTTAAATAAGTTATTTCATTTAATAAATCTAAATTAATTAAAAAATCATTATCTTCACAAAATAAAATAATATAATTATTTTCAAAATCAATTTGTAATAAACAATTTATTATATATAATTCATTATAATTATTTTTATCAATATGAATACCAATAATTTTTCGTTTTATATCTAAAAAATTAATTCTCTCATAATATGTTGATATTTTATCTAAATTAATATAATTATTATTTAATATATTATATTTAATAGTATCAGTATATATAGGAGAAGTAATAACTAAATTTTTATTTATTTCTTCTTCAATACAATTACTAAAAATATTATTAAATGTATTAATATTATTTATTATTTTATAATTTGTATTAAAATTAATATTAATAAAATTTTTTAAAAAATTATTATTATTATTATTATTATTATTATTATTTAAAAATAAGTTTATTTTATGTATTTCACAGTAATTTAATAAAAAAAAAAATGATAAATATGACTCTAAATTATTTATATCAAAATTAATTAAAATATTAAAATAATAATTATTTATCCTTTTATTACAAGGTTTATTTAATAAATTATATAATTTATCATTGTATAATTTATAAATATTTATATCATAAATACCATATTTATTTTCATTATAAATACCACTTATATACAAACTCATTTTTTCACTAAAATAATAATTATTTAAATTAAAATTATTTGAAAAAAAATGAACTTCAAAGTCTTTATAATATATATATTTAATATCTTGTTGTTGTAAATCTTTATAAATAGTATCAAAAATATTATTTTCAGAAAAATTAAATTTGGTAAAAATAATAAAATTATTTTTTTTTGTTTTTTTTAAATAATAATTTATTACTTTATTATCTATATATTTAGTATTTATAATAATTAAATTATTATATAATTCATTATATATATCTATATTTTCAACTGATAAAACATAAATATTTTTTATTTTTATTTTTACAGACAATGAATTAATGTAGTTCAATGATTCTGAAATATTTATGTTTTTATTTATCAGAAATATATCAAATAATTGAGAGTTATTATATTCCAGAAATAATTGATTATATATTTTTTGAATATATATAACATTATTTATATTAGATTCAGTTACTATATTATTTTGTTGAATAATAACTGGAGTAGGGTTAGTAATATTTTGATTTATATTTTCATTAAAATATGCATTTCTATTTATATGATAATGTTGCATAACATATAAGTCATCCTTATCATTTAAATGAAAAGAATTTTTTTTATATACTTCAATATTAAAATCTGCATATTTTTTAAAAAAAGATTCAAGTGAATATATTCTATTTTCTTTATGACCAACAACTTTCCAATGTGATAATAATTGATTATTATTTAATTTTTTTAAATCATCATTAAATAATTTATATATTGTTATATTAAACATAATTAATTAATATTATATTAATATTATATTAATTATTTTATATTAAAAAAAATATTTTGTTATTATATAAAAAATGGTTTCGAGATTATTAATTACAGGGGGGTGCGGATTCATAGGTTCTAATTTTATTAATTATTATAGCCAAAAACATCCTGATGTTAAAATATATAATTTGGATGCAATGTATTATTGTGCCAATGAAAATAATGTTTTAGAACATATTCGAAATTCTGAAAATTATAAATTAATTAAAGGAAATTTATGTTCTTTTGATTTATTAAACCATATTTTAGATATTTATCAAATTGATACTGTAATTCATTTTGCTGCTCAGTCTCACGTTCAAGATTCCTTTACAGATGCATTTAAATATACACAAGATAATGTTTTAGGGACTCATACTTTATTAGAAGCGTGTCGTAAATATGGTAAAATTCAAAAGTTTATTCATATATCAACCGATGAAGTTTATGGAGAATCATTGTTATCTGAAAATGAGGAAAAGAAAAATGAACATTCTATTCTATGTCCCACAAACCCATATGCAGCAACAAAAGCTGCTGCTGAATTAATTGCCGCATCTTATCGTCATTCATTTAATATGCCTATTATTATTACACGTGGAAACAATGTATATGGACCAAATCAATATCCTGAAAAATTAATAC
>Ga0315284_10006864_pt1 | contig 16239 bp, 18 predicted proteins | sample YL17G09_16_MG_FD_203696 | JGI IMG/M metagenome (GOLD analysis project Ga0315284, IMG submission 203696) | Sediment microbial communities from Yellowstone Lake, YNP, Wyoming, USA - YL17G09_16 | ecosystem: Environmental > Aquatic > Freshwater > Lake > Sediment | place: USA: Wyoming | collected... | reverse complement strand
GTCGATGCGGAAGAATGTTGCCGGCCGGCCGGGAAATAAAGTGTGCCATTCGTAATATCGACCGCAAACGCAATCACCCCCGGGATAATAAACAGGAGCAGCCCTAATGCGTCCAGAACCGCAATGGCTGGGTCAATTCGGCCGACAGGTTTTTGACCACGTCTTTCCGGGTACATAAAATACCCGCAAGCCAACAGTTGAAATATGAGCACAGCAACAACAAGAACACGAACCACTCTGAGCAACTGTTTTTTCATATCCGTCCTCCCCATTGTTTTTAGGTGTTTCAAATTTGCTTTCCCGTAAAATCTACATTAGAAAGCTTATTTTTTCAATAGAAGTCCGTACGCTCGCAGAATTAAAATATCTCTCCGAACAGATTTCGGTCAAGATTCTAATCGGGACTTCATGGGGAATCATGGTGGACGGTCGAATCCCGAACCAAGCATTCCGGTTGGAAACGCGTGCCTCTTAGCTCCGATGACAGGGTCCCTTGACACCTAGGGACAATCACTTTATGTTTCCAACATAGACTCAAGAACGATCCTGGGCTCTAGAGGTTTTTGGCATGCGGATTCTAGTGGTGGAGGATGATGTCAAGATTGCCTCTTTCATTATGAAGGGGTTAAAAGCGGCTGGCTATGCTGTGGATCACAGTGCCGATGGAGAAAGAGGCCTTCATATGGCTTTAACCCAACCTTACGACACGGCCATCATTGATATTATGCTACCCAAAATGGACGGGTTATCCCTCATCGAAAAGATGCGGAAAGAGAAAATCCGTACGCCGGTCATCATCCTGAGTGCCAAGGGGTCCGTTGACGACCGGGTCAAAGGCCTTCAGACCGGAAGCGATGATTATATCACCAAGCCCTTCGCATTCTCGGAGCTTCTTGCCCGGGTGCAGGCACTGATCCGGAGGATGAGCGGCCTTTCTGAACCCACCCGCCTCACGGTGGGAGATCTGTCCATCAACCTCCTCACACGGGAGGTAACAAGAGGGGGCAGACGAATCGACCTTCAGCCGATTGAGTTCTCCCTACTGGAATATCTCATGCGGAGTTCGGGACGGGTCGTCTCGAAAACGATGATCATGGAACATGTCTGGAACTACGATTTTGATCCCCAGACCAATGTGGTCGAAGTAAGGATCTCCAGGCTGAGAGACAAAATTGACCGGGATTTTGACAAGAAGCTGATTCACACCATCCGGGGAGTAGGATATGTCCTTAAGGACACGGATTAACCTTCGGAACACCCTCGCCTTTCGGTTGACCCTCTGGTACGCCGGAATCTTTACCCTTTCGTCCTGTGTGGCCTTTCTCTTCTTCTATATGCTCATCACTTCTTTCATCCGGGAGCGCACCGATCAGGAGCTTTTGGGCCAGGTCAATCGGTTTTCAACGCTCCTTGCCGCGGAAGGGGTCGAGGCGGTCCAAAATACTGCGGTGATCGAAGCCCAGGCAGCGGGAGTGAAAAAGGTTTTCTTTCGCCTCCTCTCCCTGAATGGCCAGGCCTTTTCCTCGTCGAACATGGCCTACTGGAAAGATATCTATATTAATGAAACAGCTATCAGAAAATTGCTGCGTGGCAGCCATTCCGTGTTAGAGACCATCACGATCCCGGATCGCAAGGATGAGGTCCGCATTCTCTATGCGATGCTCAGCCCCAGTATCATTTTGCAGGTGGGGCAGGCCATGGAAAGCTCTTCCCGGTTCCTTGATGCCTTCAAGGGGATCTTCATCACCACGATGACCTTCCTTATTCTTCTGGCGGCAGGCGTCGGCTGGTTCATGGCCAGACGGGCGGTCTCCGGAGTCGAGGCGGTGACCCGGACGGCCCAGAAGATATCGGGAGGCACCCTTGAAGAACGAGTCCCCGTCAAGGCCAGGGGCGATGAAATCGATCAGCTCGCAACCACCTTCAATCAGATGCTCGACCGCATTCAGACCCTCCTGACCGAGATTAAGGAAATGAATGACAATATTGCCCATGACCTTCGGAGTCCCATCACCCGGATTCGCGGGATCGCCGAAGTGACCCTCACCACTGCAAAGTCCCTGAGTGACTATGAAATCATGGCTGCTAGCACCATCGAGGAATGCGACCGCCTTCTCGACATGATTAACACGATGTTGATGATTTCAAAGACCGAATCCGGCGTGGATAAATTGCCCCATGAGGAGATCGATCTCGCGGGGCTTGTTCAGAAGGCCTGTGAACTGTTTGAGCCCACGGCTGAAGATAAAGGCGTGACCCTGAGCTGTGACGTCCCCGACAGAAGCCGTCTTGCCGGAGAGACCCGGATGATCCAACGGATGCTCTCCAATCTTCTGGACAATTCCATCAAATATACTCCGTCAGGAGGATCGGTCACCGTTTCTGCGAGGGAGGATAATACGCACGTCGTTGTCTCTGTCAAAGATACAGGGATCGGTATTTCTTCCAGTGACCTTCCCCGTGTTTTTGAACGGTTCTACCGATGCGATCAGAGCCGGTCCCAGGCTGGCATCGGGCTGGGTCTTAGCCTGGCCAGGGCCATTGCCCGGGCTCACGGCGGAGACATCACAGCGACGAGTACCCTGAATCAGGGGAGCACTTTTATTGTCACCCTGCTAAAAGCTAGCTCTCAGCTTTAACCTCAGCCTTAACCTTAACCTCAACCTTTGTCTCTTCTCACATTACCCATTTGTAATCTTCCGGTCATCTTCCCGTCAGCTTCAAAGTTTAACATTTAGGCAAGATCAGAGGCTGTCTCCAGCCGAAAATCCAAAATCCTAAAGAGGAGGAAGAACATGGAAAAGAAGAAACGCTTCAAAATCATTCTGATCGCTCTCGCCATGGCAGTGACCATTCTGGGAGCAGGCTATGGGGTGTCCACAGCCGTCAAGAACTCCGATACACCGGTCTCAACAGGATCCGCCATTTCCGAGGCCCCCATGGTTCCGGCCAACTTCAGTGACCTTGCGGAGAAGGTCCGTCCCGGGGTGGTCAACATCCAGGTCGTCAAGAAAGTCAAGAACATTGGATTCCGCGATTTCCCCGGCAACCCGTTTGGAGGTCAGAATCCCTTCAAAGACTTCTTCGGGCCCTTTTCTCAGGGCAACCCACCTGGAGGGTTCGAACAGAGGGGCGTAGGGTCCGGGTTTATCATGAGCCGAGAGGGGTATATCCTCACCAACAACCACGTGGTCGAAGAGGCGGACCAGATTAAAGTGAAGCTCGCCAATGGCAAAGAGTACGAGGGGAAAGTCGTAGGTCGAGATCCCAAGACCGACCTGGCTCTTGTCAAGATTGAGGGAAGCTCAGATTTGCAACCCCTCAAGCTGGGCAATTCAGAGGACCTGAAGGTGGGCAGCTGGGTGGTAGCCGTCGGGAGCCCTTTCGGACTGGAACAGACCGTAACCGCCGGCATTGTCAGCGCCAAGGGAAGAGTGATCGGCTCTGGGCCGTATGATAACTTCATTCAGACCGACGCCTCCATCAACCCCGGCAACAGCGGGGGACCCCTCGTCAATCTGAAAGGCGAGGTGGTGGGCATCAACACGGCCATTATTGCCGAGGGCCAGGGGATTGGCTTCGCGATCCCGGTCAACATGGCCAAGGAGATTGCCTCTCAGCTCCAGAACCAGGGACATGTCACCCGCGGATGGCTGGGCGTGAACATCCAGGAGGTAACCCCGGAGCTGGCCAAGTCGTTTGGTCTCAAGGACAACAAGGGGGCTCTGGTCTCACAGGTGGTTCCGAACAGTCCGGCCGAGAAGGCAGGGATCCAGCAGGGAGATATCATCCTTGAATTTGATGGCCAAGAGGTTTCGGATTCAAAAGAACTGCCCCGGATCGTGGCCTCGACCCCAGTAGGGAAAAGCGTCATGGTGAAGTTATCGAGAGACGGAGAAGTGACGGACCGCCAGGTGAAACTGGGCGAGATGGAGGAGAAGGCAGAAGTTGCGAAAGCTCCTTCGACCCATAAGCGCCTGGGGATTACGGTTCAGAATCTGACCCCTGAAATCGCGCAGGGGCTCGGTTTGAAGAAAGAGACGGGCGTGGTGGTGACCCAGGTTGAACCCGGAAGTCCGGCATCCGATGCCGGGATTCAGACGAGGGATGTCATTCGAGAGGTCGACCGGAAACCGGTTAAGGATGTGGAGGATTTTGTCCAGAAGGTCGAGAAGGCCAAGGATCAGGACAGTGTCCTGCTGTTCGTCCAGAGGGGACAGAACAATCTCTTCGCCGCAGTAACACCAAAGTAACCGCCCTCAGCGCCCGATCGAAGATGAAGCAAGAACATCGATCGGGCGTTTTTTTGTCCCTCGAATGGATTGCTCGGCCCCCTTTTTCATATCCATCTTAACTCAAAAGCGTCCTTGATCAGCTCAATCTCTTCCCTCTTCGGTCCGAGCAGGATGGCCACCACATCAAACCTCGCCTTCGCATCCTCCAACCGTTTTTCTTTCAAGAAATACAAAGCCACCTTGGATAGTTGCATCTGTTTGGTCGGGTTTACAGCCATTTGGGGGGGACCAAAGGCGGTTGAAGTTCGGGTCTTCACCTCGATGAAAGCCAGCGTGTCCTTCTCTTTGGCAATAATATCCATCTCCCCCAACTTACATACATAATTCGTCTCGACAATACGGTATCCTTGCTTTTTGAGATAACGAAGGGCCAGTTCTTCGCCTTTCCTACCCAGTTCTTTTTTTTGCATTGTCTTTCGGTATCAAAGCCGGAAGCTTTGCCAATCCGTAGGCCTTTAACGACCCTCTACCCTCCGCCCTCCACTTTCCCAATATGCTCTTTCACTCCGCGGAAGGTTCTGCGATGGAGCTCGCAGACGCCATACTTCTCGATAGCCTCTCGATGTTCCGTTGTTCCATAGCCCTTGTGTCTCGCAAAATTATATTGGGGATACTTCTGGTCATACTCCATCATGATCCGATCCCGGGTAACCTTCGCGACAATGGAGGCTGCAGAAATGGAGTTACACAATTGGTCCCCTTTTCGGATCGGCTTCTGTGGGATGGAGAGCCTGAGACCATGAGGGCCATCAATCAGGAGAAAATCAGGAGGGATGAGCAGGTTTCCAACCGCGAGCGCCATCGCTTCTAACGTGGCCTCGAGGATGTTGATCCGATCGATCTCTTCTTGTCCGACGACTCCGATACCCACCCCGAGCGCTCTCGAGAGGATCAACTCATTAAGTGCTTCCCGCTTCTTTGCGGGAATCTTTTTCGAATCGAATAGTTCCTCTCCGATGCCCTCTGGGGGCAGGATGACGGCGGCGGCCACCACGGGCCCGGCCAAGGGCCCTCTTCCCACTTCATCCAGGCCAGCGATCTGTCGATAGCCGCGACCCAAGTACAGTTTTTCGAAGAAGTCCTTGGGTTGGGAAGGAAAGGATGGAAAGAGCATAGTAATGAATCACGGTCAATGGCTCATTTTGCATCGCCACTGGATTAGGTTTCGCGTCTCTTTTCACCCCGGATGCGAGCCGCTTTCCCTTTCAGATTTCTCAGGTAGAAGAGCTTTGCCCGCCTCACCTGGGCTCGGCTGATGACGTCAATCCGGTCGATTCGGGGAGAATGAAGAGGGAAGATTCTCTCCACACCAATCCCATAAGAGATCTTTCTCACGGTGAAGGTCGATCGAATGCCTCCCCCTTTCTTACGGATGATCACCCCTTCGAAAGGTTGAATTCTCTCCTTGTCTCCTTCCACGATCTTCACGTGGACTTTCACCGTATCGCCGACCCTCAATCCAGGAAGGTCCGCTCTCAACTGTTCTCTCTCTAAGATTTCCATCGGGTTCATGATCTTCTCCTTCCTATCCAACGGCTAACTAAACCTATCGCTCAACGCTCGGGGTGAGGGGTATGGCTTCGAACTCATTCCTCCGAACTGTGATCTCGATCCCCCAAGAGGCGGTCTAAGATGATGGCCACCGCAGAACGAACGGAGAGATGATTGTAGCCTCTTCCTTCGATCGGCGCAAGCACATAGTCCGCGCCGTCTTTCACTTCCTGCGTGAGCCCCCATCCCGTTCCAAAAAGCATGAGAAAGGGCCGACTCTGATCCTCCAACAATCTGTGAAAAAACCCGAAGCCGATGTTCTTCGGATGAGGCGAGGCCCCCGTGGCCACCCGTTCCACCTTTTTCTTCCACAGATGCGCAATCTCTCGATCGGCCTCATCAATCGTTCGAGAGATTCGAACCAGGGAAAGAGGATCCTTGCGGGTCGGATTGTACGCGCACCCAGCACCCTCCACCCAATGAGAGATCAGACGTTCCACCAGGTGGATCTGGCTCTCCAGCGGGGTGATCACATAAAATCCTCCAATCCCATACGTCCTGGCACAGCGGGCAATGTCATGGATATCGAAATTGGTGACCGCTGTGGCAACCACCTCTCCCCTTTTATTGTAGATGGGGTGGTGAACCAATCCTAGATAGAGATTAGACCCCATCCCTGTTCTTTCGAAGGGGGCTGACTTTTCCCAGAAGTTCTTCATCCTGCTTCGAGAGAGTGGCCTTCGATAACAGATCGGGTCGCCGTGTCCACGTCCTTCGGAGAGCCTCCTGTCTTCTCCAGAGAGAAATGGCAGCATGGTCCCCCGAGAGGAGAATTTCCGGGACACAGTGTCCCCTGTAATCAAAAGGCCGAGTATAGTGGGGATATTCCAGCAAGAAATTTGTAAAGGAATCTTCCTCGGCCGATTGTTCCGACCCCAAGACTCCGGGTAGCAACCGGGAGACAGCATCCACGACCACCATGGCGGCCAGTTCGCCTCCTGTTAAGACATAATCTCCCAGTGAGATTTCTTCATCCACAAACATCTCCCCCACCCTTTCATCCACCCCTTCGTACCGACCACAAAGCAGGATGAGGTGAGATCGGGAGGAAAGCGTTAGTGCTTTTTCTTGGTCAAACGGTTTCCCCTGTGGGGTCAGATAGATGGTCCATGCTGATGGATCCTGAGATTTCACCCATTCGATGGCCCGAGCAATCGGCTCCACCTTCATCACCATGCCTTGACCTCCCCCATAAGGGGCATCATCCACCACTCGGTGTTTATCCAGGGCAAAATCCCTGATGTTCGCCACCGTAAGCTCGATGAGCCCTTTCTCGACGGCCTTGCCAAGAATGCTCGTCTGAAAGGGAGAAGAAAACATCTCCGGAAAGAGGGTCAGAATGTCAAACCTCATCCTCTGCATCCCAAAGCCCCTCCATCCACTGGACCTCCATCACGCCCCTTTGAGGGTCAATCCTCCTGATCACCTCTTCGGTGACCGGGAGAAGAATGTCTCCCCTTTTTGCCTCCACGACAAAGACATCATGGGCCCCGGTAGAGAAGATTTCCTTCACCGTCCCGATCTTCTTCCCACCTTCTGTCTCAACCACCATCCCCAAAAGATCCGCCCAATAGTATTCGCCCTCCTCCAAATCCGGGAGCGCTTCTTTCTGGATGAAGATTTCCCTTCCGATCAAGGGCTGGGCGTCCTCTGGGTGATCAATCCCTTTCAGTTTAAGTATGATCCGAGGGGGTTGGGGGACTGCTTCTTGGACTTCATAAGTCGTAAAGCTACCTGTCGGATCCTCGATCGCGACTTCCCGATATCGAAGAAACTGACCAGGGTCTTCTCCGAAATATTTCAGCTTGAGCTTTCCCTTGATCCCATGGAGTTTGATGACCCTGCCGATGGGAACAAGACGCTTCTCCATAGCTCGTTATTCGATGATTTCCAGGACAGAATGTTTCTTTAGCTTCGCAGAAGCAGCCCCGAGGATGACACGGATCGCCTTGGCTGTCCTTCCCTGTTTTCCGATCACCTTCCCCAGATCTTCCCTGGCTACAGAGAGTTCGAACACGGAAGTTTTCTCTCCCTCGATTTCAGAAACTTTCACCTGTTCCGGATGGTCCACCAACGCCTTTGCGATGTATTCGATTAAGTCTTTCGTACTCACAGCCCCACCTCCACTTCTTCAACAAACCCAAGGAGGACCCACCCAATGCAAAGGCTTTAGAAAAGAAGGTTATGCCGTTTGGGCTTCCGAAAGCTTCTTCGTCAGACCCGACTTCACCAATAACTGGCGAACGGTCGGGGTAGGCTTCACTCCCTTTTTCAGCCACTGAATCGCCTTCTCCTCCTTGAACGTGACCTCCACAGGATCCTTTCGTGGATTATAAGTTCCCACCTGTTCAATGAATCTGCCGCCTCTGGGAGAACGAGTATCCGAAATCACGATCCGATAAAAAGGCGTTTTCTTCCTCCCAAACCTCATCAATCTCATGGAAACAGCCATACGCTTCTAACCACCTCCTTTCTAGGACATCAGTGCCTAACGTCAAGATGCAAATCCATTCCATTCTACAGGAGAATCAAGAAAAGAAAGCTCTTCTCCCTTTGCCAAATCCTTTTTTCTCCATCTCGGCGAAGCGCTTCATCATCTTCCGCGCCTGGGCATAACGCTTCAGAAGTTGATTCACATCCTGAACCGTTGTGCCGCTTCCCCGCGCAATTCGTAATCTGCGGCTCCCATTGACGAGGGTGAAATTGGCCCTCTCCCTGGGCGTCATGGAATTGATGATGGCCTCCACCCTCACCAGTTCCTTCTCATCAACATTGAGGCCTTCCGGGCCACCCATGTTCTTGGGCAACCCTGGAATCATACCGAGGATCGACTCCAGGGATCCCATCTTGCGAATCTGCTGGAGCTGGTCCCGAAAATCTTCCAACGTAAATGCATCCTTTCGAATCTTCCTCTCGAGTTCTTTCGCTTGTTTTTCATCAAAAGCGGTCTCCGCCTTCTCGATCAGGGTGAGCACATCGCCCATCCCGAGAATTCTGGAAGCCATCCGGTCGGGATGAAAGAGCTCCAGGGCATCCAGTTTTTCCCCCACACCGACAAACTTGATGGGCTTCTGGGTCACCGACCGGATGGAGAGGGCAGCTCCACCGCGGGCATCACCGTCCATCTTCGTGAGGATGACCCCGTCGATCCCCAGTCGCTCATTGAAATTCTTCGCGATGTTGACGGCATCCTGCCCCGTCATGGCATCGGCGACCAGGATCACCTCTTTGGGCCTGATCTGAGTTTTTATTTCCCGGAGTTCCAGCATTAAGGCCTCATCGACATGGAGCCTTCCAGCCGTATCGATGAGCATCAGGTCATACCCCCCCTTGAGCGCGGCCTCTCTTCCTTTCAGACTAATCTCCAGGGGGGTCTGAGAGGGTTCCGGCCGATAATAATCCACCTTCAGTTCTTCACCCAATTTCTGCAACTGCTCGATCGCTGCGGGCCGGTAAACGTCCGCGGGAATGAGGTAGGGACGTTTCTTCTTCTCCCGAAAATATCGCGCCAGTTTTGCAGCCGTCGTCGTTTTCCCAGAACCGTGAAGCCCTACGAGCATGAGTGGGACCGGAGGCGACCCTGAGAGGACAATATCCTGTCCCGCACCCCCCATCAGAGACGTCAACTCTTCCTGGACGATCTTGATCAACTGTTGGGCGGGCGTGAGACTGGCCATGACCTCCTGACCGACCGCGCGCTGTTGGACGGATTGGATGAAGTCCTTGACGACCTTGAAGTGGACGTCGGCCTCCAACAGGGCGATCCTGACCTCTCTGAGGGCCTCCTGTATGTTCTCCTCTGTCAGCTTCCCATGGCCTCTCAGCTTCTTAAAAACCGTTTCAAGTTTTGACGACAGATCTTCAAACATCGTTGGACCCTACAAACGAGAAATGCTTAATTTTATTAGTTTTTTTAGAGATTGTCAATCCTCCTCATGCGCCCTCTACAATCCCCTAATGATTTTCCACTCTTTCCCATCCTTCTCCAACTGGAGCAATTCCTTTCCAGAGTGCTGACTCTTTTTCGCGCCTTTTTCCACCTCGAGACGAAACTGCTGGACTGCGATAGCGCTTTTTCCTTCAAAATGGATCGAGCGGTCCCACGAACTATAGTCAATGCGATCGAATGTTCTGAAATAATGTTCGATCCGGTTTTTCAGATGTTCGTAATCTTCTTGTTTATCCTGATAGGCTCTGGAAATACAGGAGAGATAGAGGGAAAGGTCCTTGGCCCTCAATGCCTCTTCCCTCTGGCTCAAGGTTCGATAGATGCGGTCCTCTTCAGAAGTCTGGCAGGCAAGAAAAAGTAAAAGGATGGAGCAAAGAAACAAGAAGCATCTTCTCATGGCTGGATCTTGGCCTTACCTCTTTCAACCGATCCTCCTTTCACCTCGACCCGATTCCGTTCGACATCGAACAGGATCTCCTCTCCGGAGACCATATTCTCACCTTCCCACACCTTCGGATCGCCTGTCAAAACCACTTTCCTTTCGAGGTTGTAGAAAATGGCCTTCTGACAGCTGGCCACACGGAGCCCCTGCTGGATCTTCACATTGCCGCCTGCAATGACTCTCTCGATCCCTTTCCCATCCTGGCTCAACACCGCTTCCACGGAATCGGCATAGATGACGACGTCCTTCTGCCTCGCGATAACGTTGCCCTTGAAGGCAATGAGGTTGTCCCTGGAAAAGGTTTCCACTCTGTCCGAGGTGATATCGATCGGTTCACCCAACTCCCCCACTTTGAGCTTCTCAAACTCCAAAGGAATCCTCGGACCGGATGTCTTGGTTTCCGCAGGAGCCTTGTCTCCGGGTCTCTCCTTCTCGACCTCTGCCGGCGGAAGGCTCCGAGGCAACGCGGCCATTCGCACCTCCTCCTCAGGCTTCACGTCGAGCCTCAGCCCAGCTTCGGGAGAAACGGCCGTGCGGTCTCCTGTTTCTGGAGTCCATGGGGGCGTCGGCTCCTCCCCTTCACCTTTTTTCTCTTCCTTTAGATCTTGGGACGCGGCTTGAGGTTGTTCCTCCTTTTCTGCTCTGACCTCTTGCTTCGGGGGAGCCGATACCGTCGGCTGAGCTGGCTCAGGAGCGGCTGGGGAAAATTTGAGCTTCTTCTCCTCCGCCTTTTCCACTTTTTTCTCTTCCTCAAGATTTTGGGGTGCTATTTGAGGATGTTCCTGCTTTTCTGCCCTGACCTCTTGTTCCGGGGGAGTTGATACCGTCGGCTGAGCTGGCCCAGGAGCGGCTGAGGAAAATTTGAGCTTCTTCTCCTCCGCTCCCGTCCCCGCCGCCTCTGGCTTCTTCTCTTCCTCCTTTTCCTTAGACGATCTCGCCCCCCCTAGAGAGACGGGTTTTATACCCTCCTCTTCAAACTTGACAAAGACCAACTCCTGGCCAAGCCCTGCAGTCTCAGTCGATGCCTCTGCGGAACCTGGGGCCATCGCCTGCGATGCGGCGGTCTGTCTCACCTGTGTCCCCTGCTCAAGGATGACCTTAGCCTCGCGGTAGTAGCGACTTTCGGGATATTCGGTCACAATGAGACTGAAGACTTCTCTCGCATTCTCCCTTTGGCCCAACTCGACATAGCACTCCCCCAAAAGATAAAGGGTCCTGTCTTCATCAGGCATTTTCGGAAACTGATCCAAAAGGCCTTCAAGCCGGTGAGCTGCACCCCAATAGTTTTTCTTCTTATAATAATAATTCGCAATGTAGGATTCATGGGCAGCCAGCCGGTCCCGGCAGATCCCAACCTTTTCTTTGGCCTTTTCAGTGAAGAAGCTTTGTGGGTAATTCGCGACCAGATATTCAAGACTGGAGAGAGCCTTTCTTGTGAAGGTTTGATCGCGGTCCAAGGAGAGCATCTGGTTGTAGTAGGACATCCCAATCTGATATTGAACATAAGGGCTTTCCTCATAGGTGGGGTGGAGCTTCCGGAATTCCTCATAGGTCGCAACCGCCTCGACATACTTCTTCTCATGGAAAAGACAATCGGCAATCTTCAATTCTGCCCAAAGCGAGTAGGGAGGACTATCAGGGAAGCCTGACTTGATGTCTTCGAATTTTTTCTGAGCCTCGGGATACTGCCTCTTGTTGAAAAGAACCAACCCTTCTTTATACAGGCCCACCGGATCTCCCTCAACCGTCCGAATGCCCTTCGTCTTGCTGGCGCATCCAACGAGGATGAGAAGGATGAACCAAATCAAAATGTTCTGGATCGATCGTCTGGTCATACGGAAGGAGACCATCCTCCTGAGAAGAACTTGAACAATTATGAAGGGAAGGACCTCCGATGTCAACCCTTTCAGCCGTCCAGTCTATCTGTCTTGAATTTCTAAAAGAAAGCCCTTAAAATAAAAAATGTTTTTCACGGGAAGGGGAAAACTCATGCAGATTGAAAGGGCTAGACGGATTGCGCAGCTCCCTCCGTATCTGTTCGCGGAGATTGACAAGAAGAAGACAGAGATGAGAAAACGAGGCATGGATCTCATCGACCTGGGCATTGGAGACCCTGATCTGCCTACACCTCCGCTCATCATCGAACGTTTGAAGAAGGCCTCTGAAGATCCGAGAAACCATCGATACCCCTCCTACGAGGGGATGTTGGAGTTCCGGACCGCGGTGGCCGAATGGTATCAGAGAAGGTTTGGTGTTACCCTCGACCCTGCAACCGAGGTCCTTTCTCTGATCGGTTCCAAAGAGGGGATCGCTCATGTCCCCCTTGCTTTTGTGGACCCTGGGGATGTGGTCTTAGTGCCGAGCCCCGGCTACCCGGTCTTTTCTGTTGCGACCCTTTTTGCTGGAGGCATTCCCCATGTTCTCCCCCTCCGGAAAGAGAACGGTTTCTTGCCGAACCTCGCTGAAATCCCTAAGTCGCTCGCGAAGAAGGCCAAGCTTCTCTTCATCAATTACCCGAATAATCCAACCGCGGCCGTCGCGGAAAGGCCTTTCTACGAAGCGGTGATTGCCTTTGCCCAACGATACCAAATCATCGTCTGTCATGATGCAGCCTATTCAGAGATTGCCTTTGAGGGATACCAACCCCTCAGTTTTCTGGAGATCGAGGGGGCCAAAGAGGTTGGCATCGAATTTCACAGTTTATCTAAGACCTTTAATATGACGGGCTGGAGAATCGGTTTTGCCGTGGGTCACGCCGAGATCGTCTCTGCTCTCGGAAAGGTAAAGACCCATATTGACTCGGGTGTATTCCAAGCCATCCAGGAGGCTGGCATCGAAGCCCTTCGCCACTTTGATACCCCCGTTCCTGAAGCCATCCAGGTTTATCAGAAAAGGCGCGATGTGATGGTCGCGGGGCTTCGTGAAATCGGGTTAGAGGTCGACCTGCCCAAAGCGACTTTCTATCTCTGGATTCAGGTCCCTGAGAAATACACCTCCCCCGGGTTTGCCACTCTGTTGCTCGAGCAGGCGGGGATCGTCGCCACACCGGGGAATGGCTTTGGAGAGGAAGGAGAAGGTTATGTCCGAATGGCCCTCACCGTGGACGAGCCAAGATTGAGGGAGGCCATCGAGAGGCTGAAACGAATCCAGTTCTAGAGATTCTAACGAGCGCCCAATACTCCACGGCAACGAACCGATAGCAAGAGGCTGATTGATGCATCGATCAGCCTCAGAGATTTGAAAGAGGATTACCAGATTGAGCTTCCGGAATCCCCGGAATACGAAACGCTCGGTGGCTTCTTGATGACCACCCTCCAGAAGATTCCTCAGGCCGGGGACGAAATGGTGACGGAAGGGATGAGATTGAGCATTGTCGAAATGTTGGGGCAGAGGATTTCCAAAGTCAAATGGGAAAAGCTCCCTGAAACGACCCACGAGGAACCATCGCTTTGATCGGCCGCTGCGATTTCCCGCCCCTCCTACCCCTCGGAAAGAGGCTCGATAGGGATCTCTTGGCGGAGGGCTTCCAAGACCTCCTGCACATCTTGTTCCCACCCTGGAGCGATCATCAACTCCACCACGGCTTCTCCGGGATCTTTCGTCCTCACGACGGCCATCCCTTCGTAGGATTCAATAATAAATTTGAAGTAGGCAATATCCTTCCGGCGTAGCCTGAAGTATTTCGAGTGGGTATCCATTGTTGTTCAAGTTCGAAGTTCAAAGTTCAAAGCGTCAAACCACTTCAAGAACAAAACCGTAACCATCCTTGGTTCATTGCTCCGAACTCCGAACACCCTAGGTGTATACTCTCCGGATCAACCTTCCCTTAACATCCCCGACGATGACGACGTCTTTGATCGCTCCCTCCATCGGGCAGAGATCTTCGGACAGCCACCCCTCGATGATCCCCTCTTTCGAATGGGTCATCTCGGGATCTAAGCGAAGCCTGACAAACAAATCCTTGCCTTCCTTAGAACGCTCCGCCTGTCTTCTCTTCTCCTCCTCTTCTTTGGGAGCCACCCAGATTTCATAATGGGTGGCCTTCTTCCGAGGGAAGGTGGCAATCGTATAGTTTTTTCCCCTTTCGATCGCCCCATAGACCTCGTAACCAAAATTGCAGGCGGCCGTGAGGAAATCATCGTACACCATCCCTTCGGGGATCTCCTGGTCGCTGCGAGCCATGGTTCCATCTTTCCTCTTTTTCAGCATCGTCCACTTCCGTTTCTCATAATCGAACAGATGAACCATTCTCCTTGTGTTGCTACCCACTTTGACATCCTCCTCAAAAGAGAGGCTCCTTAAACGTTTTCCCCCGTCGATCTCTTCCATCGTGGTACGGTAGGTGTCCACACGATATCGAGCGATCCATCCGAGAACGCCAAGGGTCTCGACCTGGAGGATGGCCTGATAAAGGCCTTTCTTTTCCGCCTCTTTGAAGCTTAAATGCCCCAGAGCCGCACGCCGGATGAGCCAGAATCCGATCTCATAGTCGAGTTCCTCTCCTTTATAGAACTCTCCAATCGAATTCCCTCTCTCCCTTCTGCGAGGGGTGACCCCTTGAGCCTTCGTCTCTGAAAGAAGGCAAGGGCATACAGATAGGAGCGGTACCCCGAGAAGCCACTGAAGAAAAAGCCTCCTCGTGATGAATCCCGTCCGCTTCATGGTCTTACCCCTTGAGTCCAAAGCTCCGACTTTTTTCTTAAACCCAACTCCAAACTCCCTCCTTTGATTCTCCTAGAGATGCAGCTCGATCACATCCCCTTCGTCAACCCGATGATCCCTCTTGACCATCTGTCCGCCATATTTCTCAGAGCCCCAGATCCTTGCATATTTTAATTTGGCAGCGAAGTCTTTATGAATGGAGAGGGCCACAGCCTCCAGATTGCTCCCCTTTTTAAGGATCAGGTTTGCAGGCATCGATCTCAGTATATTATTTTGGAGGAATTTGATCAACCCTCTTGTCCGGCCCGGAAGGTTCTTTGATTTGATTTAGACGTCAATTTCTGGTAAGAATTCATTTTAAGGAGCCATTGATGGAACCCATGAAGATCTTGGTGGTGGATGATGAGGTCCAAATTCGGGAGATGCTTCGGAACAATCTGACCCAGATGGGTGGGTTTCCCGTGGAGGTCGCCGCTGGCGGCGTGGAGGCTCTGGAGAAGATTGAAAAGGATGTCTTCGACCTGGTGTTGACCGACCTGAAAATGCCTGAGATGGGCGGGATGGACCTGCTGAAAGCCCTCAAGGCGACAAGGCCGGAGATCATGGTGATCATCATGACGGCTTTTGGATCGATCGAAACGGCCGTGGAGGCGATGCGAACTGGAGCCGATGACTATATTACCAAACCCATCGACTTCAACGAACTTCTCATCCATCTGTCAAAAGCTCAAAAAGAGAGCCTCCTTCTGAGGGAGAACCGATTCCTCCGGATGGAGGTTAGGAAAAAGTTCGAGTACAGCAGCATCGTCGGGAAAAGCAGGAAGATCCTGGAGGTCTTCTCCTTGATCGAGAAGGTGGCTCCCAGCAGCAGCACGGTCATCCTCTATGGAGGGAGCGGTACCGGAAAAGAGCTGGTGGCCAAGGCCATCCATTATCACGGTCCGAGGGCGCACAAGCCTTTCATCCCTTTCAACTGTGGAGCGATCCCCGAAAGTTTGGTGGAAAGCGAGCTCTTTGGACATACCAAGGGCGCCTTTACGGGAGCCATTCAGGCAAAACGGGGTCTGTTTGAAGAGGCCGATGGAGGCACGATCTTTCTGGATGAGATCTCCACGCTCCCCCCTTCTGCTCAGGTCAAACTCCTTCGGGTCCTGCAGGAAAGAGAGGTGATGAGGGTGGGCAGTACCGACCGGACCAAGATCGATGTTCGAGTAATTGCCGCGACCAATGAGAACCTGGAGGCCAACATGAAACTTGGGAAGTTTCGTGAAGACCTCTTCTACCGGCTTCAGGTCTTCCCGATCGTTCTGCCCGATCTTAAGGACCGGAGCGAGGACATC
>Ga0315284_10006863_pt1 | contig 16239 bp, 12 predicted proteins | sample YL17G09_16_MG_FD_203696 | JGI IMG/M metagenome (GOLD analysis project Ga0315284, IMG submission 203696) | Sediment microbial communities from Yellowstone Lake, YNP, Wyoming, USA - YL17G09_16 | ecosystem: Environmental > Aquatic > Freshwater > Lake > Sediment | place: USA: Wyoming | collected... | reverse complement strand
GGCGAAGGAGTAGATCGCGCTGCCCGGCAGGTAGTGAAACAGCGGCTTCTTCTCGATGGGGTCAACCTGGGTGGTGCAGGCGCGGCCATGCACCAGAGTGTAGTAATCGCCGCCGCGATTCTCGCGCACCCCGCAGTAGCCGCGCTCCATGTCGCCGACCTCGCACTTGCGCGGGCACAGCTCGCAGCGGACCCGCAGCTTGGGCAGGCGCTTGTAGAACAACGCGCGGCGAACGTACCATTCATCGGCGGGAGGTGGAGCGGCGGGCGCGGCGGTGCACCCGCCGGCGAGAGCGCTCGCGCCGACGCCGGCAAGCGCGCAGCCGCGCAGGAATTCGCGCCGGGTGATCTTGGTCTTTGGTTCGCCGCGTCCTGCGCTCATGCGCGCCGCCCCTTGCCGAGGTCGACCTCGGCGGCGCGTGGCGCCGCTCCGGAATGCGCCGACAGCGCATCATCGACGCGTCGAATCCGCGACAGGTCGGCGATGCCTAAGTTGTGATCCCCGTCAGCCGCGACGGCAATGTACTTCGGATCCCGCCCCTCCGCCGCCAGTGTGGGAAGTCCGGCACGTTGCCGCAGTCCCTCGATGATATCGTGGCCGACCGCGTCGAGCGCGACCGGATCGGTTGCGGCGAGGATGCTCTTGTACCCCGCCGAGGTCTTCGGTTTGAACGCGGGCCCGCCGTCGTAGGTCACCGTAAGCGCGTCGGCGATGATGAGGCGCTGCTTGGAGCGGATCGGCTCGAAGAGATTGACGTCGGCGACCTGTGGGCAGCATTGGTTCTCGTGCTGCTTGTTGGGGTTGTTGATACTGCCGAAGTGGTTCTTGAGCGCGATGCTGACGCCCGCCACATCGTGATCCTTCACCAGCGGCACATTGACGATCGCCGTGCACAGCTCGGACACGATGCGGCTGAGACACGAACCGACCGTACCTGCTTCGCTTGGCTCTTCGTCGTAGCCCGATTCGTCCGAACCGAAGCAGCGCACGCCGCGACCGGTGTTGGACTTGAACCCGGCGCGCTCCAACTCGCGGGTCAGGCGATCGTAGATAATGATGTTGTCGTCGGGGACACGCGCCGCGCGCAGGCCGGCGATGATGGCCTCGACAATCTGCGGATGCGTCGAAAGCGCGGGCGCGGCGAGACAGTTGACCTTGATCGCAACCACGTCGTCGGGGGTGAAAAGCGACGACCATGCCGCCGCCCGTTCGGCCTTCCCGGTGAGGCGCGCCATCGCCGCATCGATCATATCGAGGGCGACGGCCGCATCCGCGCGCCCGGAATCATCGAGCGCGCGTGGGTGCGTCACCCTGACCACCGATCCCGGCAAGGTCAGTCGGCTCGCGCCGGCTGCGGAGGGGGAGACTGCGGGAGGTTCGGATGCACCGCCCCGGATGATGCGCGACCCCACGATCCCGCCGGTAATCGCGGCAGCCGCGCCGCCCGCCACCAGCGCCAGGAAGCGCCGCCGGCCGCGCGGACGCGATTCGCCGCCGGCGCCGGATGCGGACCCAAACTCAGAAGCTTCAGACCTCACATCCCGAATCCCAAATCGCCCTGGCCGACGAGCAGTGTGACCGATTCCCGTTGGGGCGCCGCGCAACTGGACGTGACCCAGCCGCCCTCGGCTGGGGAGTAAGCGGCTCGGTGAGCCGCCCGACCCGCTTCGGCTTGCATCCCAACATTCGGCGGTCACACCCGACAGGAGAGCGCCGGCCGCGACACCTACTTGCCCAGATCCTTCTCGCCGAATACCTGCGCGGTGAAGCAGTAGAGCTCGGCGCCGCGGCGCCACGCGTCGGGCGACAGCCCCGCCTTGTACTGGCACAGGTGGGTGAGCATCTGGTCGCGCGTCCACCCCTGTTCGGTCGCGACCTGTGGCAGATAGACGCCCGACCGCGGCCCCTGACACACGAGCACGCCGTGCTTGCCCGCCACGATCTCCGAGGGATCGCTCACACGGCGCATCGGCGAGAGCACCGAGATCTCGATGCTGAGATCCTTCACCTCGTCGGGCCGCACCGGCTCAAAGCGGAAATCGTTCACTGCCGACGCGATCGCCTTATCCCGCACATTGAGATAGAGCGGCTCGCGACCCTCGAGATCACCGATGCAGCCGCGCAGCATCTCACCGTGCCTCAACGTCACGAACACGCCACGCGGCTGAGACAGCGCCGGGTCGCTCTCCGTCACCTGCGGCGCCTTGCCGGTCCGCACATACTCCTCGATGGTGCGGCGCGCGAGGCGCAGCAGCTTTCGCTGCTGGTCCACATTGAGTTCGCCTTCATCGGCCTTCGTTGTCTTGTCCGCGGCCTTGTCACTCATGATGGCGTTCTCCTTGCCATACATCGCTACCGCCCCGTACCCCACGACGCGGTCTCTTCCCTGCGGCATGGCGTCGCCGGAGTTGGCGTAACCCAGCACCTCCACCTGATCCGCCCCCAACTTCTTCGCGGCCTCCATGACCGTCGCGACCGGGCCCAACCCGCACATCGTGCACGCGAGGCCCGGCGTTTGCTTCGCCATCAGCTCCGCGTCCTTCGCCAGCACCTTGTCGGGATCGAAGGTGCGGATCGCATCGAGCATCGCGCGGTCGCTCTTGCACGCATCGTCGTACGAGGGATAGTGGGACATGTCGCTGCTAGCGATGAGCAGGGCATTGCGGCCGCGAAGGCTCTGGCCCAGGCCTTTCGCAACCCGCGCGCAGTTCTCCCTCGAGAAATCCGTCATCAACACGCCGACGAGCTTGAACTGGCCGAGCGTGCGCTGGAGAAAGGGCAGCTGCACCTCGATGCAGTGCTCGGGTTCGTGAGCCGAGTCGGAGATCGCGAAGCCTTCGCGCTTGGACAAGGCGGCGATAAGCTCGGTGTCCGCGGGAACCGTACCCAGCGGGGTTTCCCATGCCTGCGCCGAACAGAGTGCCGCGCCATCGCAGCGGACGTGGTGGCTGGGGCCGACGATGACGACCGTCGACACCGTCTGACCCTTCAGCAGGCGGTACGCCTGTGCGGCGACCTTGCCGCAGTACTCGTAGCCGGCGTGAGGGACGACGAGAGCGACGACGTGTCCGGCCTTCGTTGGCGCTGTGGCGGCGTGCAGCCAGCGGTCCACCATCTGCGTCAATTGCGCCGGATCATCAGGGTAGAACTGCCCGGCAACCGCGGGGTGCCGCACGGAAGCCGGCTTGGGGGCAGCGGCGGAGGCGGTGTCGCGCGCGGTTCGAGCGCAGCCCGCGGCCAGCACGAGGACGCTCGCGGCGGCGACCAGTGACGCGGGAGCGCGGGGAACGCGATGCCACAAGCGGCTCATCGGAGGACCTTCCTTTGCGGTGTTATACATTCGACGGCGCCAGCCGCCGTCCTTTGCTCGGAAGGGTGACAACTAGCGTCATACTTCCACGCGCAGGACGCCCTTGAGCGCGAAGCCGAAGGCGATGGAGAGTATAAAGAACGCGACCAACCAGTGCAGGTTCCAGCGAAAGAACGGAAGGGACGCCGCCTTGTACTGAACGGTGATCGACCGGATCGAGGAGCTCTCGGGCAAAGGCGTTTCACCGGGATTCATGAGGATCGTCCACCAGCCGGAGCCGACGCGTTCGGGAGAGATGCGGGCATGACGGGTGCCCACGACGACCTGTTTCTCGACCTCACGGTCTCCGATCGCAACCCGCACCGCGTATCGGCCCGCCTGCTCTACCTTGATGCGCCAATCCACTTCGTGCAGCGAAGGGATGCGCAGCGGCAGGGTTTCGAGCTTCAGGCCCGCGGGTGCGATCAGCGACGGCGTGTCGGTTTCGAGGTCGAATCCCGGCGCGAATCGGGCAGAGATGATCGCGGACTCGCCCGGCCGCAGCGGCCGATAGCCGTAGTGCGCATTGAGCTGGACGAGGATGAGAACGACTGGGACGATCATGACCACGAGCGGCCTGAGCGAATGGCCGAGGTAGACGAGGTTGGTGAGCAGGATGTCCTTCTGCGCGCGCAGGAGCACGCGCACATCGTCGCGGTAGAGCCGCACCTCGAGCAGGTGCGCGCGGATGCGGTCCTTGGCGCGGCGGATGGCGACTTGGTTGGACGTGTAGCGATAGACGACCAGCATGACCACACCCGTCAGTAAAGACACGGCGGCGATGCCGTACCACGGGCTGAGCGCCGCGAAGGGTCTCAGTACCACGTCGAATATGGCGGTCATTATGGCGTTGATGATGGTCATTGGTGAATGCAACACTCAATTGTCATGCTGAGCCCATTCGACTTCGCTCAGGATGAACTCCTCGAAGCATCTTGCGCCCGTTAATCGCCACCAAGATCCTTCGCTGCGCTCAGGATGACCGTATTGGGACCATCCCATTCCAACGGTACCCTGTCATCCCTGTGCAGCATGTCATGCTGAGCGAAGCGAAGCATCTTGCCGTCGTCTGTGCTCCGCACGTCGCCCGGTCCCGTAGCGCTACCAAGTGGGCCAGTCCTCACTTAGGTCACGGCAAGTCGGATTGGCGGACTCGATCAGCTCCACTTTCTTTGCACGCAGCCATCCTTTGATCTGTTTCTCCCTCGCGATCGCCGTCTCGATGCTCGTGGTCACCTCATAGTGAACGAGCACCTTGATGTTGTAACGACTGGTGTAGCCCGGAATCAGCCCTTGCTTGTGTTCGGCAACGCGGCGCGCAAGGTCGTTCGTTACGCCCGTGTAGAGCATCCGCGATGCGTTCGCCATCGTGTAGACGTAGTACTGTTTCACCGAAAGCGGTTCCCGCCTAGCATGTCATGCTGAGCGAAGCGAAGCATCTCGTAGCGCGGTCAAGATTCTTCGCTCTGCTCCGCGCCGCTCAGAATGACACGATAGGCGGTCAGGATGACATCGCGCGGAGCCTCATGAAATGTACCCCAGCCCCTGGAGCTTCTTCTTGATCTCCTCCTCGGAATCGGATTCCTCGAGCTTGGCGATCTCGCGCGCGAGCAAGTGCTCGACGAACTCGTCGACCGACGAATAGCCGGCCATCTCGGCGTACCGCTTCGCCTTCTCCAGCAACGCCTTGTCGATCTTCAGCTTGGGCCCGAACATGCTCACCTCCACGAAGTCTCATCCACAGATTTCGCAGATAACGCAGATTCACAATTGTTCTTGGCGTGTCCTCATCTGCGACAATCTGTGTAATCTGCGGACAATTCTCAGAGTACGTTGCCTCCCGTCATCTCCTTCGGCTTCCCGACACCGAAGTACTCGAGCACGCTCGGCCCGACATCGTACAGCGCCGGATCCTTCGCCCCCAACGGCCGGTTGCAGAACAGCACCCCCGGCACGTGAATGTAGTCTATGCAGTGGTCGCCGCTCCACACCCCGTCGTTGTCATCGAGCAGCGTTGTGGTGTACTGCCCGATGGCGGTCTGCCACGAGCCGCGGTAGCCGTAATTGTAGCCGATAATGAGGTCGGGCGCCGAATCCACGAGGGGCCCCGTGTACGAGTTCTTCGCAAAGTACACATTGGAGATCACCTGTCGGCCGTTCTTGGGATCGCGCACCGCCAGCAGCCGCTGAGCGATCTCGCGCGCCAGCGCCTCACGCTCTGCGCCGGGGCGCACGATGCCCTGCTCCTCGCGCCCCTCCACGTTGAGATAGAGGCAATTGATGCCCAAACCGTATGCCTTCGTATAGCCCCAGTCGGCGGACGCGAAGATGTCCGATTCGCCTTCTCCGGTATCCAGCGTCGCGAGGTACTTGTTATCGCGCAGCCAGCTATTGAGCTGAAACGAGCGGTAGTAGGGCGCGAACCCGTGATCGGAGAGCACCATGAGGAGATCGTTGCCACGGATCTTGCTCAGCGCCTTGGCCACGACGCCGTCCATCGTCTCGTAGAGATCCTCGATCGCGGATGCAAAGCGCGGAGCCAGCTTGGGATCATACGCCGGATGCGCCGGGTCGCGCGCCCACCAGAACATGTGACCGTGGCGGTCGGTGTTGGAGAAGTAGTAAAAGAGCAGCCCCTCATCGAAGCGCGACATCTCGTAGTCGTACATCTCCAAGCGCTCGTTGAGGATAAAGTCGGAGATCTGCATGTATTCGTCCGCGTCGAGCAACCCACTCGAGTAAACCTTGGTGTCCTCCGGCATGCCCTGGGTGTAGAAGGGCCCGAAGCGCCGGTAGAGCTCCTGCGCGTACCCCGCGGGCGTGGTGATGGGCAGCGCGGGGTTGGAGGGATCGATCTGTATCGGTGTCACGTAGAGCTTGAAATCCGGTCGCACCGACTTGAGGTAGAACTTGCACGCCCCGCTCACGCCGTGCCGCCACAGCATGGGGAAGCTGACCTGCACCCACTCGCTCCATTCGCCCTGGCGCAGCAGGACCTCGTGGCCGTCGACGACGATCTTCGCAACCGGCGCCGAGTGGTCCACGTAGACGGTGAGATCGATCGCGCATTTCGGCCCGCCCTTGCGCAGGTCGTTGCGCGGGCCGTGCAGCTGCGTCCTGACGACGCCGTTGTTCACCGCCACCTTGTACACGTCGCCGCCCGACACGTCCTTGGCATCCGCAGGCGGGTTGTTGGTATAGAACGAGAACGTGCCCCAGGTGCCGAGGATGTCCGGGGTGCCGAGATCGGAAATGGCGCGGCCGCCGGTCTCGGTGGGCGGGAAATCGGAGGGGATGCGAAACATCGTGGTCGGGACGCCGTGCTCCTCGAGCGTCTGCCAGAAGGTGGGGCCGCGGCGCAGGCACTCGACCTTGCCGCCCGATATCGGCAGCACCCACTCGCCGAGCTTGAGCGTCCTCTCAGCGGGTTGGACGCTGGCGATCGACAGGTGAGGCAGGTACGTCTTCGGGTCGCGCGCAATGAAATCGAAGATGCCGTGGGTGCCGGGGTTGGCACCGCTGATGAAGTTGGCCCAGGCGACCGGGCTGTGCGGCGGGATGCTGGTGGTGATGCGGTGGAAACCGCCCATCTCGGCCAACCGGCGAAAGTTCGGCAGCCGCCCCTGGCGCAGCATCGCCTCGACGATCTTCGGCTCGACGCCGTCCATGCCCAGGATCAGCGCCTTGGCCGCGTGCGGCAACCGCCGTCGGGCGCAGCCGCCGAAGACGCCCGCCGCCGGCAGCGACAACGCCGCCGCGGCGACGCCCGCGCGCTTCAGAAATTCGCGGCGGGTGATCGACTCGCGCGGCGCCTTGGTCTCGTTATCCGTGTCGCTATTGTGATTCATCAAAACGTTCGGCCTTGCTTGTCGGGCGCCGTCTAGCGCGCATTATTCATGCGCGCACGCATCGCACGTAGGATGCACGCTCTTCAGGCGTGGTATGAGTAATCCAGGCTAGCGCTCAAGCGCGGCGTGTCCGATTGTAGGACGGGCCTGCCCAGGCCCGCCATTCCCACCGGCGGGGCCTGGCTTGTCCTGAGTCGAGCCCGAAGGCGGCCCCGCGCTGCAGGACATCCGCTCTACCCGACCGTTGTCCCGGGGGCGCCTTCGAACAGCGACCTGCCATCCATATACCCCGGCCGCTCGACGCCGAAAAGGTCCAGCGCGGTCGCCGCGATGTCTACCATCCTCGGCTGCGCGGCGGCGATGGCCCGGTTGCAGAAGAGCACTCCCGGCACCAGCGCCGGGTCGATGCAGTGGTCGCCGCTCCAGCTCCGGGTGTTGTCCTCGAACACGACATCGTTGACCTTGCCGACGGCGCCGTCCCACGATGTGCGGTAGCCGTCATTGTAGCCGATGATGAGATCCGGCGCCTCGCCGAGGTACGGCCCCGAATAGACCTCCGCCGCCTCGAACGCCTTGTTGATGGCCACCTCGCCGGTGTCCGGATCGCGCAGGCCGGAGAGCTTACCGGCGATCTTGCGCCGCAGCGCATCGGCCTCATCAGCCGTCACGACCCCGCGTTCTTCCCGCCCCTTCCGGTTGAGGTAAATGCCGGCCAGCCCGATCGCGAATGCCCGCGTCCGCCCCCAGTCCACGTTCGCGAACCATTCGCCGCTCGATGAGTCGCCGTCCTTGAGCGTGAGGTAGCCCTCCTCATGAAGCCACGAGTTGAGGTTAACGCCGCGGCGGAACGACCGGAAGCCGTGATCGGAGATCACGAGCAGCACGTCGTCCTTGCCGAGACGGCTCATGACCCGGGCCACCAGCGCGTCCGCCCGCCGGTAGATGCCCTCGATGGCGTCCGCGTGACCCTCGGTGTCCTTGCCCGTGTTAGCCTGCCCTGAGCTTGCCGAACGGGCAGGGTGCCGCTCATCGAGATAACGGTAGAACATGTGCTGGATGCGATCGGTGGCATCGAAGACGCACGCGCACACGCCGCGCCGTGTCTTGCTCAGGGCGTCGAAGAACATCCTCTCGCGCTCGTCGTGGATGAGGTAGGTCTGATCGAGGAAGGCCTGCTCGTCAATCACCCGCTCGTTGAGCGCCCAGGTGTCCTCCGCCAGGCCCAAGGTCGCGTACGGCCCGAAGAGCTTCGAGAGATAGATGGAGTACGTCACCGGATGGGACACCGGCATGGCCGGGCGCTCGGGGTCAATGTTGACGGGCGTGACGTATAGCTCACATTCCGGGGCGACACAGCGGAGCATGAAGCGGCACACGCCCGAAACCTTCACCCCCAGCCCGGCTTTGAACGTCAAGCGGACCCATTCCGAGTGCTCGCCCAGCTTGAGCCGGATGCGCTGGCCGCACACGCTCAAGACCGCGCCGCCGTCCCGCGGCGTGAGGGTGAAATGCACGTTCAGTTCGCCGCCGTTCTGGGACAGCGGATCGGGCGGACCGGGGATGCTGGCAGTGAGCTCCTTGCCGTTGCGTTTCAGCGGCAGTCGGACGCCGCCGGTGTGTTGCCGGTCGTGATCGCCGGTGGTGAAGAAGCAGAAGGTGCCCTGGCTGCCCTTGAGGTCGGGGACGCACATCGCCGACAGCAGCAGGCCGTTGAACCGCTCGGGCGGGAAGGTGATGGGCACGCGCAGGATGGTGGACCAGATGCCGTGCTCCGAGAGGACGCTCCAGAATGACCTGCTGCGGCGGAGCAGCCGTAGGCCCGGCCGCGACAGCGGGATGCGATACTTGCCCAGCCGCAGGAACCGGCGCGGCGGCGTGATCTCGGTCGATGACAAATCCGGCAGGTATGACTTCGGATTGCGCGTCAGGAAATCGTAGATGTTGTGGCGCCCGGGATTGACGCCGGTCTGGAAGCTCGACCAGGCGACCGGCGAGAGCGGCGGCGTGGTGGTCTCGAGGCGCGAGTAGCTGCCCATCTCGCGCAAGCGTTCGAAGTTGGGCAGCTTGCCGTCGCCCATCATCCGATCGACGAGGCGCGGATCGAGGCCGTCCAGGCCGACGATGACGAGGCGATTCGCTTTACTCCGCGAGTATGCGCGCCGGCCGCGAATAACGCGCACGATATAGCGCAGCGGCCAGGTGGCAAGGGTGAACGCGGCCAGCACCAGGGTCACGAGGACGACGAGGAACGATCCCAGCACAGCGAAACCCGCGCCGGGGCCGATATAGGCATGCGCGGGCGCCGCGCTGAGGGCGAGCACAACGACGAGCGCGACGAGCAACGCTAGCTGCCTTGCGGGCTGTCTATAGCGGAGTTGAGATGCCATGACCAGGCATGTCGAGGACCGAGGCGGGCGCCTCAGTTCGGCCACTAATATGGTACCCAAAACGGAGCATTCGCGCCACAGGGGAGGCGCGCCGGGTGTGACCGCGAAACGTTGGTGCGACCTCCGATTGTAGGGCGGGGATACCTATCCCCGCCTATCCGGGTGGCGGGCTTGGGTAAGCCCGCCCTACATGCCAATACCAACGAACAACGGTCACACCCGGCGCGCCGGCGGCCGCAGTGACGATGCGAGGATGCGATGTGGCCGGAATGAGGCCATCGGCGACGGCTCAGCCGCTCAGTGGCGCGGTGACGACGGCGGCGAGATCAGCGATGTTCAGGTCGTCGGCGACCGGAGCGGCGGACCAGAAGAACGCATCGTCCCAGGTGTGCATGCCCTGAAACTGGGTGCGGCCGAACACATCGGGACGCTTTACCGAGCCCTTGAGGTCGAAGCCGCGGTGCGCGAGCAGCACCAGGTCAGGCCCCTTGTCTACAAGCGGGCCGCTGTAGATCTCGGCCGCGTCGTGTACCTGCCGGATCACCGGCTGCTGGTCGTATTCGAGCTTGGCGAGGCCCGCCTGAAGTTCGGCCTTGACCTTTGGCACGTCCCCTGGATCGACCGAGCCGCGCGGGAACCGCCCCCGCGCATTGATGTAAATGCGCCCGGGATCGAGCGCGAACGCCACGGTCTCCGGGCTGATGTCGGCGACCGACTCCGGCGCGTCCTTGTCGTACTCGAGATATCCTTGGTGGCGCAGCCAGGCGTTGACATACACCTCCTGCGTGATACTCGCGAACCCGTGATCGGACATAAGGTACAGCCCGTCCACGCCATCGGCAACCTTCGCAAAGCGCTCGCGCAGCCGCCCGATGAACCCGTCCACCGCGCGGTAGTAGTCGAGGAACGCCTTGTGCTTCGGGTGGTTCGTCTGATCCCAGGCATCCCACATGAGGTGATGCAGGCGGTCGGTGCCGGTGATGACCACCTGGAAGTAATCCCAATCCTCGCTCGACCAGAAGTGCTCGACTGCCCGCTCGCGCGCGGCGAGCGTCGCATCGAGATCGTCAAACAGCGCCTCGGGTTTGGTGACGTCAACGTCGATGCGGTAACCCATCCCTTCCAGCGCCGGCACGTGTGTCGCGGGGTACACCGCCTTGCGCAAGTCGATGGCCACGAACCCGGAGATGAGCACGCCGTTGATCTCGCGCGCGGGATAGGTGGCGGGCTGGTTGATGATCACGCAGCGTTTGCCTGCGCTGCCGAGCTTGTCCCAGAACGTCGGGCACCGCAGATCGCGAAAGGACGGGAACCGGATGTCGTAAGAGTCGGGCTTGAGGTCGGTGAAGCCGAAGATGCCGTGCGTGCCCGGGTTGGCGCCGGTCATGAACGACGACCAGCTCACCGCGGAGATCTCGGGCAGCGAGACCGTCATACGGCTGAGATGGCCGCGGCGCACAATGCCCGCCGTCGCCGGCATCACGCCGTCGCGCGTCAGCCGCACGAGCATGTCGTGCGGGACGCCATCGAGGCCGATCACGCAGACGCGGGGCTTCTGTTTCTGTCGCCGTCCAAAGAGCACTCGAGAATACCCCCTTTATCGAGTAGGGATTGCACTCCTAGAGTTTAGCCGCGGAGCACAGCCGGTCAAACCGGTTCGATGTAGAGTCACCGACTGTAACCGCAGAGGCGCTGAGGACGCAGAGGAACAAAGGAACGACATCTCGATGTTTTCCGGGCCTCTGCGCAATCCGCGTAATCCGCGGATGTGTTCATCCGAATGTCAGATGTACCCCAGCGCCTTGAGGCGTTCCTTGATCTTCTCTTCCTCGTCTTCCGTGTAGTCGGCGTCCGCCTCGGAGACGGGAATGTAGCCCATGAGCTCGAGGGTGCGGATGATCTTGGCTGCGCTCTCCTCGACGGTCTCGAGATCGGTCTCGACCACCACCTCGGGATTCAGCGGCTCCTCATAGGGGTCGGAGACGCCGGTGAAGTTCGGGATCTCGCCCGCCTCGGCCTTTGCGTAGAGGCCCTTGACGTCGCGCTCGCGCAGGGTCTCCATGGGGCACTTGCAGTAGACCTCGACGAAGCGGCCGACGAGTCTCCGGTTCTCGTCGCGGATCTCGCGGTAGGGCGAGATCGCGGCCGCGATGGCGACGACGTCGTTGCGGGTCAAGAGATGACAGACGAATCCGATGCGCCTGATGTTGATGTCGCGATCCTCCTTGGAGAACCCAAGGCCCTTGCTCAGGTTGGTGCGCACGACGTCGCCGTCGAGGATCTCGACCTTCATGCCGCGCTCCAGCAGTTCATCCGCGACTGCCTGCGCGAGCGTGCTCTTGCCCGCCCCCGAGAGGCCGGTAAACCACAGCGTGAATCCCTTGCTCACAGAACGCACTCCTTGCTATCGTGCTATCCACAGATCCTACGTCGCCAAGGCTATGTAGGACAAGTTTCCGCAGATGGCTCAGATTGGGGCGGGAAACACCGAACACGCCGCCTCGCGTTTCAGCGCGGCATCCCCAGGCCTTCGCCTCTGCGACCATTCCGTCTCTCCGGTGCCCTGTCTTAAGTTCGCCACAATCCGTGAAATCTGCGGATGCGTTTCACGCGAGACTAGATAAGTGACTGCCCGATCATCTCCGGCGGAACCTCGAGGCCGAGGAAGCGCAAGATGGTCGGCGCGATGTCATAGATAGAATACGTGTCCTGGCGCTTCGCCTGCAAGCCCGCCGGCGGGCGCCAGATGAAGATGCCGTCCTCGGCGTGGTTGGCGTCATCGGGGCCGGTATCGTTTTCGTAAAGGTAGATCGAGCCGACGCCGACCGAGCCTGCCGACCGCCAGTCGAGGTCGCCGAGATAGACGACCAGGTCCGGCGGGATGTTGTTGACCTCGCGGTAGATCTCCTCGGGCTTGAAGCAGCGTGTGTTGATGTTGCGGCCATCTTCGTCGGTCAGAGCTTCGAGGCCCGCCTTGAGCTCGTCGCGGAATGCCTCGTACTGGTCGGCCGGAATCACGCCCTGCGGCTCGCGCCCCTGGACGTTGAGAAACACGCGCGAGTAGTACCCGCCCTCGCCCCACGCGCGGGTATGCTCCCAGTCTATCATCTCCGGCTTCAGGCGCGTCTGCTTCTGCGGCTGCTCGCGGAGGATCAGATACCCCTGACGCTGGAGCCATTCGTTGATGCAGATCGCGCCGCGCATCGTCTTGGCGCCATGATCCGACACGACCATGACCGACCATTCATCTCCCGCCGCCGCGATGGTCTCGCCCAGCGCCGTGTCGAGGGCGCGGTAATAGTCGCGGATTGCATGCTCGTACCGGTTGCCGGGCTCATAGAGCCGGTGGCTGCGATCGAAGAAGCGCCAGAAGCCGTGATGGATGCGATCGATGCCCATTTCGACCAGGATGGCGAAGCGGAAATCGTCTTTGCGCAGGAAATGCCGGAATGCCTTGAAGCGCCGCTCCGTCATGCGATAGATGTCGGCGAGCAGCTTGTCCTTATCGTCGGTGCGGAAGTCGTCCACGTCTATGATGTAGTCGCCATCCGCGACCTGGTCGAGCTCGACCTTGATCTCATCGGGATAGGTGTACTGCACTTCCTTGCCGGGGGTCATGAAGCTCGCGACCAGGATGCCGTTGAGCGGCTTGGGCGGGTAGGTCTGGGGGACGCCGAACACCAGCGACGGCATGCGATGGCGCGAGAGGTGGTTCCACACCGTCTTCGCCTTGACGTACTTGGCGTTGGCGGTATAGAGATCCTCGTAGCCGTAGCTCTTGCGATTGCGGAAGCCGTAGATGCCGAGCATGCCCGGATCCTGCGACGTCATCATGCAGGTCCAGGCGGGGACGGTGATGGGTGGGATGGTCGAGCGCAGCTTGCCCCACACGCCTTGCGCCATCAACGAGCTGAGCGTGGGCAATTCGCCGCGCCACTCGTCGAAGACGAGTTGAGGAGCGGCGCAGTCGAGGCCGAAGACCAGTAGCTTGCGGTCGTCCACCGTCAACGCGACGGCTCCGATCCGTCGCCCGCGGTCTCCATCAGGATCTCCGCGACCTCGTGCCGGGTGAACTCCGACGGCGGCATCTCGCCGCGCGCCAGCATCTCCCGCACCTGGGTGCCGCTGAGGATGACATGGTCGTCACCCCCGTGGGGGCAGGTCTTGGTCGAGGCCATGTTGCCGCAGCGCTTGCAGAAGAACGCGTGGTCGAAGAACAGCGGCGTGATGCCTATCTCCGCCGGCTCGAATTCGCGAAAGATGTAGTGTGCATCATAGGTGCCGTAATATTTGCCCACCCCGGCATGGTCGCGCCCGACGATGAAGTGCGTGCAGCCATAGTTCTTGCGCACCAGGGCGTGGAAGATCGCCTCGCGCGGGCCCGCATAGCGCATCGCCGCCGGGAAGATCGAGATCGCCACTCGATCCGCTGGGTAATAGTGCTCGACCAGCGCCAGGTAGCAGCGCATGCGCACGTCGCCGGGGATGTCGTCCTTCTTCGTTTCCCCCATCAGCGGGTGGATGAGCAGCGCGTCCACGATCTCCAGCGCGCACTTCTGCAGATACTCGTGGGCGCGATGGATCGGGTTGCGCGTCTGAAACGCCGCCACCGTGTTCCACCCGCGCACCTTGAAGAGGACGCGCGTTTCCTTGGGGTCGAGGCGGTAGTTGTGGAAATCGCTGTGCTGCGGGCGGTTGATGACGCTCACCATCCCGCCGAGGTACACATCGCCGATTGATCCGAGATACTGCACGCCCGGGTGCGCCTCGTCGGCGGTCTGCAGCACCATCTTGGCCTCGTGCTCCTTGTCCACCGCGTACTTCTCCTCCAGATGGAGCACGGCCAGCAACTGCCCTTCGTCGCCGTAGAGGGCGACGTCCGAGCCCTCAGCATACTGCTCGCCGGTGCCCTCCTTCACCGCGAGCGTGATCGGGATCGCCCACGGCAGGCCCTTGGCAAGCCGCATATTGTCGAGGACACTGGTGTAGTCGTCGAGGCCCATGAAGCCCTCGAGCGGACTCATCGCGCCGGTCGCGATCATCTCGAGGTCGCTCTGCTCGCGGCTGTTGAGGACGAGCCGCGGCAGGTCGGGCGCGCGACGCGCCAGCGCTTCCCTCTCCTTGCCGACGACGATGCGATCAACCAGTCTCCCGCCGTGTGGCGCAATCATAGAGTCTCCATCCTTACGAGCCCTGCGGAGGCGAAGTCAGATGTCTCCGGGCCGTCCCTGGGGCAATCCTTCGCCTGAGCAAGACGACGCTCGGGAACGGCCGCATGCGCGCGGCCAAACGAAGCGGAGGCGAGCGAACCCAAGGCGGTGCTACCGCTGGTCAATTATACCCAAACTCGCGGGCGGCTGTCGACACGCAGGTGCCCGGGGGGGAATCCGAAGCGCTCGTTTGGCCCGTTGCAGGCCGCAGGCACCGCTTCGTGAGCCAAGCGTCATGCCTTAGGCAGACACGTCTCGCCCGGCCGTCACCCCGATGGCTCGGGCTGCCACGTTGCGGCTGCCGTCACGGCAACTCCTCGAACAGGTCCTTGCCGACGCCGCATTCGGGGCACAGCCAGTCGTCGGGGAGATCGTCGAACGACGTTCCCGCAGCGATGCCGTTGTCCGGATCGCCCAGCGCGGGATCATAGACGTAATCGCACACGGTGCAGCGGTATTTCTTCATGATCGGCCTCTCACTGTTTCAGCTTCTCCGCGATCTGCACGCCGAGCGCGCGACACCGATTGAGGGCGTCGGCATCCGGCACGTACTTCGCAGCTACCGCTTCGCCCACGAGTTCGGTATTCATCTCCCGCAGCGCCGCTTCGACCTGCTCCACCGCGCCGCCGCTCCAACCGTACGATCCGAACGCCGCGCCGATCAGATTCCGCGGCTTCAGGCCCTTCAGATACGTGAGGAGGTCGGCGACGGTCGGAAACATGCCGCCATTGAGGCTCGGGGACCCCACGATCAGCGCGCCGACATCGAGCACCTCGGTCGCGACATCGCTGCGATGGCACGACTTCAACGGCATCAGCTTAACGCTCGCGCCGCTCGCCGCAAGCCCATCGCCGATAGCGCGCGCCATCAGGTCCGTGCTCTGCCACATGGTGTCGTACACGACGACGGCCTTGTTCGTGCGTTTCTGCGCCGCCCAGGCCCCATACCGCCCCACGGCGGTGGCGACATCCTTGCGCCAGACCGGCCCGTGGCTCGGTGCAATCGCGTCGATCGCGAGATTGAGCTGGCCCACCTTGTCGAGCAGACGAGTGATGAGGTTCGACAGCGGGAGCAGAATGTTGGCGAAGTACTTCGCGCCCTCGTACTCCAGGATCGAATCGTCAATCTCGTCCGCGAAGCGCTCGCTGGTAGCGAGGTGCATGCCGAAGGCGTCGCTGGAGAAGAGCAGGCGTTCATCGGCGAGATAGGTGAACATGCTGTCGGGCCAGTGAAGCATCGGCGTCTCCACGAACGCCAGCGTCGCGCTGCCCAGGCTCAGGCTGTCGCCCTCCTTCACCGCCTCGATCCCGTCGAGACGGAAGTGTCGCGCCAGCGCCTCGACGCCGCGCGGCGACGCGAAGACCCGCTCCGGCTTGACCTCAGCAATGACCTCCGGCAGCGCCCCCGAATGATCCATCTCGGAGTGATTGGAGATGATGTAGTC
>Ga0315284_10006862_pt1 | contig 16241 bp, 17 predicted proteins | sample YL17G09_16_MG_FD_203696 | JGI IMG/M metagenome (GOLD analysis project Ga0315284, IMG submission 203696) | Sediment microbial communities from Yellowstone Lake, YNP, Wyoming, USA - YL17G09_16 | ecosystem: Environmental > Aquatic > Freshwater > Lake > Sediment | place: USA: Wyoming | collected... | reverse complement strand
GAATACGTAACGACTTAACGACGATTTGTTTTTAAATCCCTTGACAACCGGCAAGCATATTGATATATTTATATATACCAATATAATTACCGGAGGTAAACATGAAAGATTTAGTAAGAGTATTTAATGCGCTTTCCGACCCTGTCAGAATCCGCATAATAAAACTGCTTCTCCATAAGAAAAAAATGTGTGTTTGCGAACTTACCGCCATATTAAAGATAGGACAGCCAACGGTCTCACATCATCTCAGGATACTTAAAGATGCGGGGCTGGTTTTTGATGTAAGGAATAAATTATGGATAGACTATGAAATATCAAAAGAAAAAGGGAACAAATACGTTTCAAGGTTGAATGGATTGCTTTCCGGCTTGCTTGAAAGCGACCAGAAGATATTGGAGGATAGGAAACTGGCGGCGAAGGTCAGCAGGGAAGATATTTGTAGAAAATAATACAAGCGAGGAATAAATTATGCTGAAATTGTTTTCAAGCTGGCTCACTTATGATGTTTTATCAATAGCCAGGGATACCCTTCTTGCCGAAGCGGTTAATTTCTTTATATATGACACAATTAAAATATTCCTGCTATTGATTGTCATTATTTTCGTAATATCAATAATAAGGTCGTTCCTCCCTCCAGAAAAAGTACGGAATATATTATCCCGCAAGCATAAGTTTACAGGGAATATCCTTGCGGCTATGCTGGGGATAATAACGCCTTTCTGTTCCTGCAGCGCAGTGCCGCTGTTTTTGGGATTCGTGAGGGCAGGGGTGCCGCTTGGCGTTACTTTTTCTTTTCTTGTGGCATCACCCATGATAAACGAAGTGGCATTGGTTTTACTAATGGGCTTGTTCGGGCTAAAAATAGCCTTTATATATATTGTTTCGGGTATGTTTATTTCAGTAATTTCAGGGGGCATAATTGGCAGATTGAAGGTGGAAAGGCTGGTGAAAGAATTTGTTTTTGCCGGCAATACCGCTGGCACAGAAATTGTCACAGGCATGGATTGGAACCAGCGGCTGGTTTATGCAAAAGAGTACACAGTTGATATCCTTAAAAAGGTATGGCCATATATTATTATCGGGGTCGGGCTCGGGGCCTGGATTCACGGGTATGTCCCGGTAGATTTTCTGGCAAAGTATGCCGGCAGGGACAAATGGTATGCAGTCCCGTTTGCGGTGCTGATAGGCATACCTTTATACTCAAACGCCGCGGGCGTAATTCCTCTGGTCAGCGCGCTTACTGAAAAAGGGGTCAGTATGGGGACCACCCTGGCGTTTATGATGGCGGTTACCGGCCTTTCACTGCCGGAATTCATGATACTTAAAACTGTTATGAAAACCAGGCTGATAGTGATTTTTGCCGGCATAGTGGGAATCGGCATTGTTTTTACAGGGTATTTGTTTAACCTTATAATTAAATAAATGAGAAAGAAGGTAAAAATGGCGGATAAAATAATTGCGCTTAGCTTTTCAGTAGCGCAGCAGCTTGAGGTAGAAAGAATTTCAGTTGATAATGACAAAGATGCGGCACTTGAATTTGTAAATAAATTATGCGAAGAATTCAAAAAGAGGGAATCTGCCCACTGCAAGCCCATATTTGACTGGACGCCGGAAAAATGAAACTGGAGAAGATAAACAATGTTTCTTGGAGAAGTTAAAATAGGAAATATTTTACACTGCCTGGCTGATTCCTCAAAAATCAGGTTTGGCGCATATCTGGATAAGGATGTATCAGAAGTGATGCCTTATATGAATACTTTATTGAAGAACGGCATTTACAACCATATTGGGCGGACACTGACTATAAGAAAAGAAGGCAGGCTCATCACTCTGCATTCAAACAAGATTGCCGCAGGCAAGGTTCTTGGTGAAAAGGATGCAGTGGAAATTATTGAATGGTTGAGAGAGCTTATAAATTACTGCCATGAAAATAAAGATAAAATTGAGCCCAATTACGACCGGAGGCATAAACTTACGGCTCTGGATATATATAAATTACTGCCTGCCACAAACTGCAAAGAGTGCGGAGAGCTGACCTGTCTTGCATTTGCAATGAAATTGTCAAACGAAGAAGTTGATGTAATGAAATGTAAAACATTGTTTTATGGGGAATATACAGAAAAAAGGAATATCCTATTGCAGTTATTAAGCGATTCGGGTTATGAAGTATCATCGGTTTTTATTAATGCGCCGGGAGGGGTATAGTATGAAAATTGAAATTTTGGGCACGGGGTGTCCGAAGTGCGTTAAGCTGCTGGAAAATACAAAAAAGGCAGTGGAAGAAACAGGAATTCAGGCAGAGGTGGTCAAAGTGTCTGAAATTATGGATATAATAAATTATGGCGTTATGACAACGCCTGCTATGGTTATTGATGGCAAGGTGAGAGTGGCAGGCAGGGTGCCTGCTGTAGATGAAATCAAGAAAATGTTGAATGAATAAAAGGGAGAGTTTATGAACCAAAGGAATATTGTTTATGGGATAGTTCTTCTAATGCTATTAGGAGTTATGCAGGGCTGTAAAAAGCCGGAAAATTCTGAGAACAATAGCGGTTCCGGCACAAAGGAAACAGCGGTTGATAATCAAATTCAAACTGGGGCAGTTTGTCCGGAGGCATCCAATCCAGCACCCGATAAAAAGGAAATGCCTGCTATTAATAAAATTCAACCTGATATTGGGAAAAAAACAATTAAGAAAAAAGAGGGTTTAAAGGTTGCTTTTATAGAGCTCGGTTCAGTGGGCTGTGTCCCGTGCGATATGATGAAACCGGTAATGAAATCCATTGAGGAAAAGTATAAGGGGCAGGTGGAAGTTATATTTTATAATGTAAAAACAGAAGAAGGTTATCCTTACGCGGGCAAGTATGGAATCAGGGCAATTCCCACCCAGGTGTTCCTTGATAAAGATAAAAAAGAGTTTTTCAGGCACGAAGGGTTTTTCCCTGAAGAAGAAATAGTAAAAATACTGAAAACTCAGGGAGTGAAATAATATGCTGGGACTCTTTAATTTCCTGTCAAAACTGCTTGAATCAAATTCTTATATTGCTGTGTGCGCGGCATTTAGCTGGGGGGTGTTGAGTATCCTGTTAAGCCCCTGCCACCTGTCAAGCATCCCGCTGATTGTCGGGTTCATAAACGGACAGGGTAAAGTTCCCATAAAAAGGGCTTTTTGGCTGTCTTCGCTTTTCTCGCTGGGGATTCTGATAACAATTGCGGTTATTGGGCTTGTTACCAGCCTTATTGGCAGGATGCTGGGGGATATAGGCCCCTACGGTAATTATATAGTTGCAGGGATTCTGATAGTGATGGGCTTGCATCTTTTGGAAGTGATAAATATTCCGTTTCTGGGTAATGCAAGCCAGCCGGGTTACAGAAAAAAAGGGTTAATTGCCGCTTTTATAATGGGCTTTCTATTTGGCGCAGCCGTGGGGCCGTGCACATTTGCTTTTATGCTCCCGGTGCTGGGCATTGTATTCAAAGTATCTTCCGCTAATTTACCGCTTGCTGTCTCATTAGTGCTTTTTTATGCTATCGGTCACTGCTCGGTAATAATTATTGCCGGGACATTCACAGGCCTTGTGCAGAAATATCTGAACTGGAATGAAAAATCAAAGGCAGCAACCATGCTTAAAAAGGTTTGCGGGATACTCGTTATTATAGGCGGGATATATTTATTTATCAGGAGGTAGAGATGCCGGAAACTTCATTGAAAAAACTTTCTTTGCTTGACAGGTTTTTAACTTTGTGGATATTTTCAGCAATAGTATTTGGCATTGGAATAGGATATTTTTTCCCTTCATTTACCCAGTTTATTACAAAACTTCAGATTGGGACAACTTCTATTCCAATAGCCATTGGATTGATATTAATGATGTATCCGCCTTTGGCGAAGGTAAAATATGAAGAACTGGGAGATGTCTTTAAAGATAAAAAAGTTCTTTTATTGTCGCTTATACAAAACTGGATAATCGGTCCCATACTTATGTTCGTTCTTGCCGTAGTATTTCTTCATAACTATCCTGAATATATGATCGGCCTTATTATGATAGGGCTGGCGCGGTGTATTGCCATGGTAATAGTATGGAATGAACTTGCCTGCGGGAGCGCGGAATACTGCGCAGGACTTGTTGCCTTTAACTCAATATTCCAGGTATTGTTTTATTCGGTTTACGCCTGGGTATTCATAACCATTTTACCGGGCTGGTTCGGCTTAAAAGGCGTCGCGGTTAATGTTACAATAGTGCAGATTGCAGGAAGTGTTTTCATTTATCTTGGAATACCGTTTCTTGCCGGTATAATAACGCGGACGGTGCTGATAAAAATTAAAGATAAAGAATGGTATCATACAAAATTTATTCCGAAGATCAGCCCGATAACGCTTATAATGTTGTTGTTTACAATTATAGTGATGTTTTCTTTAAAAGGTGAATATATAGTAAAAATACCATTTGATGTCCTCAGGATTGCAGTTCCTCTATTGTTTTACTTTGTGATTATGTTCATGGTATCATTCTATATGGGTAAAAGGGCTGGAGCGGATTACAAGAAAACAGCGACCCTTGCCTTTACTGCCTCAAGCAATAACTTTGAATTGGCAATAGCAGTTTCAATAGCTGTTTTCGGGATAAATTCCGGACAGGCCTTTGCCGCCGTGATAGGCCCGCTTGTGGAAGTGCCCGTTTTGATAATGCTTGTAAATGTCGCGCTAAAACTCAGAGAAAAGTATTTCACATAAAATGTTTCCGATTCCACATCCGATGTATAATGGGATACCGGAATAATATTTATCGTGGCATAAATGCCCCCGCTACAAAAGAACAATAAATTCACAAATAAAGTAGCGGTGCAATTTATTGCACGGTAGTTGTCGTGGTGCAATTCCCCGAAGATGTCGGGGTCTGCCTTGGGCATGATATTGCACGTATTTTTGATGAGATTTATCTCCCGCATAAAAAGGAGAAGACCCATTATTATTATTAAAAATACGAAGAAAAATACGAAGAATTATATTGCAATTAAATAATTTTAGTATATAATAACTAACCGACTAGCAGAGTTCCACTCCGATATGTCGGAGTGGGTGAATGCGTAGAAGGTTACCCCAGAGGCCCGATGTATCGGGAGCAGCAGGGGGTCATAAAAGGTTCCACTCCGACATATCGGGGTGGGAATCAACTAATATTTACGTACCAAGTGATGACGGGAAAAGGAGAGTTATATGAAAAAAAATAAGCCGTTGGTTATTGGAATGTTTCTATGCCTGGGTTTATTAACAATTATTTCAGCAAATGCGGGGGCGGTTTCAGGCCTGAAGGAACTGCATAGCGCAGGGTTCGGCAGGCTATCAGGCATTTACAATGCAAAAGGGGTGGCGATAGATAGTCAAGGGAATATATTAGTTACAGGGTATGCGAGCTATTATTCTACAATGAGTTATATTACCGTAAAGTATACTAATTCATTCGTCCAGATTGATTCAGTGACTTATAATAGCCCAAGCGAGGATATGCCTACAGGCATAGCAGTGGATAGCCATGATAATATAATTGTAACGGGAAACACCTATAATGGTAGTAATTATGACTGGTATACTATTAAATACAGCAGCAGGATGCAGGTTCTCACATCTGCAACTGAAGACAGGGGAAATAATGATCTTTCAGGCAGGATAGCCGTTGATAAGGATGATAATATAATAATTGCAGGCTGGACCAATAACGGAACGGATAACGATTTTCTTATCGTAAAATACAATAATGACCTGGTAGTGCAATCGTCCGCGACTTATGACAATGGCAATAATGAGATACCCCAGGGAGTTGCGGTTGATGCCGAAGGAAACATATTTGTGAACGGGACCAGGTATGGAGTAGGCCCGGCGGATAACTTTACAATTAAATACAACCCTGCCCTAGAGGTGGTAACCTCGGCATTATATTTTGGAGAGCATTATGATGTTGCCGGCGGAGTGGCTGTTGACAGCCAGGGCAATGTAATAGCTGTGGGAAAGACCGATATTCCCAAGAATGACGGGCTGGAATTTGATTACGGATACAAAATATTAAAATACGATAACGACCTTCAATTGCTTGAATCGGAGGTATTTACCAGCGGTATTACCAACCCCGATGCTGTCCATGGCGTGGCTGTGGATAGAGAAGATAACGTGATAGTTGTAGGATATAAAGAAAACACAAAGACATCTGTAGATAACGATTACGTTACATTCAAATACAACGAGTTCCTGATTTTGCAATCCTCGGCTGTTTATGACGGCGGGAGTGAAGACCATGCCGAAGCTGTGGCGGTTGACAGAAACAACAACATTGTAGTTACCGGCATGAAGAATATTTCAGAAACGCCATATGAGGATGATTTTTTTACTATTATGTATGACGGCTCTTCAGGTGGAGCGATAGTTTTTGAAACAGGCGATGTGAAAGTGCGCGGCGGAGAGAACGGCTTTATTGACCCTGGCAAGGGAGAGGAAGCGAAGATAAGTTTCAAGGCAACGGAAGCCGGAACAGTTACAATGAAGATTTTCACCCTTAAAGGTCAGCTTGTATGGGAGAACGAAAAGGAGATGACAGGAGAAGGCGAAGATTACATAAAATGGGCCTGCAAGAACAGCGGAGGCGAGATAGTTTCTTCCGGTGTTTACATTGTCCATGTGACAGGCGCAGGAATAAATATGAAGAAGAAAATAGCAATTGTCAGGTAAAACAATGATGAATAACAAGGAGAAAACTACTATGAGAATATTCTTTGTCACACTGGTTTTAACGGCACTGGTTTTCACAGGCAATTCAATGGCGGCAGGGGTGGGTTCCACAGCAGGGACCACTTTACTCCAGCCGGTTTCAGCAAAGACGGCAGGAACGGCGGAAGCCTGCACGGCGCTTGCAGGTGACATAATAAGCCTGCACTATAACCCTGCCGGACTGGCTTCGTTTGAAGGGCAGGACGCTTCCATGATGTATCAGCTCGGCTTTGGGGGTGACAGCTTTGCAGCTGTAATTTATGGGAAAAAGCTTTCTTTTGCCACTATCGGCGCAAGCCTGCTTCTTTACAGCACCGGTATCATTGAACTTGAAGATTTAAACGGCAATTCTGTGAAAAAAGTAGGACAAAGCGATACGGTGTTAACTGTGGGGGCAGCTAAAAAACTGGGAAGTCTTAATCTGGGGTTGGGTATGAAAGCTATTTCTTCCCAGATATTCGGCAATGGAGCAACCGCTATGGCTGTGGACATTGGCGCGCAGTATGACACCCTGGAAATTGCAGGTGGAACTGTGAACCTGGGAATAGCCATACAGAATTTCGGCTCAAAGTTAACCTACGGCGGAAGGGGAGAATACCTGCCGCTGAAGGTCAGGATTGGCGGTGCATATAAAAAAGCTATTAATGAAACCCAGTCAATCACAGGATATCTGGACTTTCCGTATTATGTCCATGACAGGATGCTTCTTGGGCAACTGGGAGTTGAATATATGCCGAATAGTTCCCTGTTCGTCCGCGGGGGCTACAGGTATAATATAAGCAGTCCCGTTTCAGAAATGGAACCGCTTGCTCTTGGCATAGGGTTTGTAAAGAAAAAATACTTAATTGATTATTCATTCAGTATAACAAAGGGGATTGGCATTCCACACCGCCTGTCTATAAAAATGAAGATATAAGTATTAAAACATTCTTAGTGTGTGATTTTGCGCACAAAATGAAAAAAAGACTTGCAAATATTCTATTGTTGTGGTATAATTACTTTATGTCCCGTTTTAAATTTGTAGCAGTAATTAAAAACGGTAACAGAGCATAATTTTCTTGACTTATATTGAATATAGTTACAATAGATTAAAATAATTTTTTAATAATTATCACAAAAGGAGGGTAAAATGTCAAAAAAGTATTTGTTGGTGTTACTCATTCTGCCGTTAATCTTAGGAATGGGATTGAACTTCAGTTGTTCTGCGCCTGATGAAAAGGCAACCATAGACCAGATGATGTCAATGTTATCTGCAGTCAGTATGGTTTCAGATGAAGCTACCGATATGGGCTCGTTCGCTCTTCCTTCAAAAACCCGCGGTGCGGCAAAGGTTTCTGCGGCAAGCACAATACAAAGCATAAATAGAAAAGGGTTCAAATTGGGACTAAACCTGATGGGCGTGAGAATCGCGCAGGAACTTACGGAACCCCCAACGCCGGTAATCAACGGTCCTGACGGAAGCGGCTGGTATTCATTGAATTATGTTTACTCAGGTTCTGATGAGAATATGAGCATAGATGTAGATGTAAAATCAAAAGCAAGACTGCTGAAAAATGGTAATACCCCGGTATCGGTTGATATATCAAAATTAACGGGAGGAAGCCCAACTGAGCAAGACATGACGGATGCATTAGACGAACTTGTTACGGGCATTCAAGGCGCAAACTCCTTGAAAGCAGTCCTTTCAATAAGCGGGGATGTTTCTGCAGGATATACCGGTGAAGATGCAGGTGGCAACGTTGATTTGAAGGATATTAATGTAGATGTTTCAGCAACCGTCAATTTTACAGCGCCTTTGAATACGGACACTTTTGATGCTGAAGTTTCTTCGGCTTTATTGGAAGCAGACCTTGGCTGCAAAACGGTTATTGACGATCAGAATGTTAAATTGAATTTTCAATATACAGTCAATGCTAATATTACAACTCCTGAAAATTCCACCGCAACAATTTCCTACACTGTTGGCACAGGGTTTATGTATATGGACTCATATAACCTGACTGCTACTATGGCACAGGGAACGACCTCAGGAACAATCAGTCATGGTGGAGAAACAATTACATTTACCATTACCGATGGAGTCGGAACATACGTTTATAAAGGCGTGACATACGATATGAGCACAGGCGAACCTGCAATATAACAAAAGACTTCTAATGAAAAAGCGGGGTTGATTTAATCATCCCCGCTTTTTTTATGGGTTCTAGCTTTTAACAACTCTTCCACTGCCGCAGTGGAAGAGTGTGGAAAATGGGGTAAAAGTGGTTAAAAAGCGCTGAAATATGATGAAATATAGTGAAAAAAGTGAAAATTAGAAATATATGCTAAAAACTGGTTTTAGAGGTTTGAAGGATCAAAATTTATAAAGCGATTGAATCCGGGCATAGGAAAACAGTGCTGGATAATGTCAATGGCCAGCGATGTATAGGTACCGGAATAGGCATAGAGATAAGGTTTACTATTAACGGAGTTCTCGTATTTATGTGGGCAAAAGTTCTCCCTAACCGCTATCATTTTTTAAATGGATAATCATAAGACAGTATATTTCCCAGTCCATTTTTACTTGTCTATTGTAAATAAATCATAAACATTATATAATATTTCCTATGGACATTTTATTAATTTCTCCGGTTACGAATACTCACTACACAGTCCCCCCGCTCGGGCTGGGGTATCTGGCAAGCGCGCTTAAAAAAGACGGGTTCAGCGTATCAATCCTTGACTGCGTTAAAGAACACATAAAACTCTCAAATTTTGGAGAATATGTTTCAAAACTTGATTTTAAGGTTGTGGGTTTTCAGGTATTTTCTTGCGACCTGGCAGCCGTTATTGAATCTATAAAAATAATTAAGCAGAATGACCCTGAAAAAATAATTATTATCGGCGGTGCTCATCCAACCTGTGTTGGCAAAGATGTATTTAGTGAAATTAACGGGCTTGATTTTGCTTTTCAGGGTGAAGGTGAAATCGGGCTGCCGTTATTATTAAAAAAGGTTCTGAAAAAAGAAAACATATATTTTGATAAAATTCCGGGACTGATGTGGAAAGAAAATAAAGATATTAAAGTTAACGAGCGTGTTTTTACAGAAGAACTTGACAGCCTGGAATTTCCCGCCTGGGATATTATCAGGCCTGATGCCTATCCCCAGAATCCGCAGGGCGCATTCTTTAAGAATTTTCCTATTGCTCCTATCGTTACAAGCAGGGGCTGCCCTTTTCCATGCACTTTCTGCGCTTCAAATTTACTTATGGGTAAAAAACTCAGATTAAGAAGCATAGATAACGTAATTAGAGAAATGAAACTGCTTTATGAAAGCTTCTGTATACGGGAATTTCATATAGTTGACGATAATTTTACTTACTATCCCCAGAGAGCAAAAGATTTTTGTAAGAAAATAAAAGAATCCGGTATGAAGTTTTCCCTGTCGTTTCCAAACGGCGTCCGGCTTGACACGCTTGACGAAGAACTCCTGAAGCTGCTTCATAGTATAGGAACTTATGCTTTTACGGTAGGTATAGAGTCGGGGTCACAGAAGGTGCTTGATGCAATGAAAAAACACCTATCGCTTGAAACTATAGAAGAAAAAATAAACCTTATAAACAAGTCCGGCATAGAGCCAAGCGGTTTCTTTATAATAGGGTTTCCCTGTGAGACAAAAGAGGATATTAAGGAAACAATAAGATTTTCAAGAAGATTGAATCTTAAGAGAGCTCATTTCAGTAATTTTCTGCCCCTGCCGGGAACTTATGAAACAAACAAACTCTTGAAAGACGGTAAAATAGACAGGATTGACTGGAGCAAGTTATTCTACTCAAAAGTGGCATACTGTCCGGAAGGTATCACCCAGAACGAACTTAAAAGACTGCAAATGAAAGCTTTTCTTGGCTTTTATCTAAGGCCCAAGATTTTAATTAAAATGTTGTCAGAAATAAAATCCTTCTATCATTTAAAAACAATATTAAAAAGGGCAAAAGACTACTTGTTTAATTTCCACACCGCGAAGGTGTGGAAAAGGAAGGCATAAGAAATATCATGAAAATTGCAGTTATTGGTGGCGGTATTTCAGGACTTGCATCAGCATATGAGTTAACAAAAGATAAACATGAGGTAGCTGTTTATGAGAGTGATGCTGATATAGGGGGGCTTGCTTCAAGTTTTGATTTTAGGGGAGAATTCATTGAAAGATATTATCATTTCATCTGCAGGGCAGATAAACATCTTGCTATATTTTGTAAAGAAATAGGGCTTGGAAAAAATATTTTATGGCGCGAGGCAAAAACCGGATACTTTGTAAATGGCAAATTATATCCATTTACAACACCGGGAGATTTGTTGAAGTTTGAGCCAATAAATTTTAATGACAAAATGCGGATTGGCATTAACCTGCTGCAGTCAAAGTATAGAAAAAACTGGAAAAAACTTGATAGTATTCCGGCAAAAGAGTGGCTTATTAAACAAATTGGAGCAAATGCTTACAATGTAATGTGGCATCCGCTTTTAAAGATAAAATTCGGTGAATATTATGATAAAATATCTGCGGCCTGGATATGGCACAGGCTATACAGGCTGTCAAAATCAAGAAAAAGCATAATGAGCAGTCAGGTTTTGGGTTTTATAGACAAGGGTTCAAAACTTTTAATGGACACTTTGAAAGCCAAAATTATTCAAGCTGGAAATAAAATCTATACAAATAAGCCTGTTAAAAAAATAGTGATTAAAGATGGAGTTATAAAAGGCATAGAAACAGACGGTGGATTTATTGGTTTTAACTCCGTGATTTCCACAGTGCCGTTACCGCAATTCAGGGAATTACTGCCAAAAGAATGTTTGAAAGATTTCAAGGCGCTTGATAAAATAATATATATAGGTGTTGTTTGTATGATTCTTAAGCTGAAAAAGCCTTTAACAGAAAATTTCTGGCTCAACATAAACGATGACAGAATGTCAATAAATGGAATTATAGAATATTCAAATCTAAACCCTTTTAAGAAATTTGATGGGCACAGTATAGTTTATATCCCTTATTACCTTAATACAGGCGAAGAAAGGTATTCATGCGGCGATGAACTCCTTTTGAATGAATATTGCGGGTATCTTAAAATGGTTAATCCTGAATTTAACAGGGACTGGATTCTTGATTATAAGGTATTCAGGAGCCCGTATGCGCAGCCAATCTGCCATAATAATTTTTTTAACGACATACCCGAACACAAGACTAATATAATAAATCTGTATATTATTGATGCGAGCCAGATGTATCCTACAGACAGGACGCTGAATGATGCAATAAGGCTTGCAAAGAGAGTGGCGAGCCTTATAGGGGAATAAAACTATGTTAGAATTGGTTTTAATAAGTATATTATTGATTGCTACGGGAATTATACCCGGCAGAATACTCGTGGAAAAGTTAGCATCAAAACTTGATTTATCCATTGAGGAAAAGCTTGCTGTAAGCTTCGGTATAAGTTATTTTATTTATTATCTAATCGGATTTGCAGGGTATTTATTAAATTTAAACAAAACAAATTTCAACCTGATTGTTTTAATATTTATAATTCTTGTCTGTGCAGTAATATTTTTAGGTAAAAAAACGCATATTGAAAAAGAAGAGCTTAAACTCGTTGGCTATCTGCTTATTGCGTTTTCGGTGGTATTGGCCATTCAGGCGCTGCTTCCCATCTATAACGGCGGAGGCTGGATGGGAGACTGGTATGAGCATTACCAGAGGATGCAATTCTGGCTGAATAAATACAGTCCTGACTTTAAATTTATTGATTTTTATATACTACCTTCACGGCCGCCTCTTTTTAATATTGTTACATATTTCTACCAGTCGTTCCTGGGCCAGGATTTTTGGATTTTCCAGGTTATTTGTTCATTTATAAACCTGGTTGTCCTTTTACCAGTATATCTTATTTTAAAAAACCTGCTGAAAGTCAGATTCAAATACCTTTTCTTAATTATGGCTGCAATCCTGCTCCTGAATCCTGCTTTTATGAGGAACCTGACTTATACCTGGACAAGACATCTTACAAACTATTACATTCTTCTGGGTGTATATTTCTATATAAAAGGAAGAAAGGGCCTTGATTTTAAATATATATATACTGCTTTTGCTCTATTATCATGCGGCCAGCTTACGCACTATTCAGCTGTTATTTATCTGGTAGCAATTTTATTTGATTACCTGGTTATAACAATGTTAAATTTCAAAAAATCTTTCAAAGCCTTAATTATCACAGGAATAATTACTATTGTTATATTATCCGGCTGGTATGGCTGGTCACTTAAAGCCTACGGGGCCAAGGATACTTTCCAGTCGAACACCACCTATATGGACATGAAAGATAAAACTCTATTTGATAATATTAATAGAGATTGGCTTAACCTGAGAAATTCCATAGTGCCTTATTTTATATATCCTGAATTACAGTCGGTAAATGGGCTGTTTATACAGAATAGCAAAGAAGGTTTTTATTATGATACAATAATGGCGTTTTATTCAGATTCTCTTACTGGTAATCTGACTTTTTCACTAACAATATTTCTTATATCATGGCTAATTTTAAAGCCACTTAAATTTATAAAAAGCCTCAAGGAGAATTATAAAAAACAAAAATATTTAAATTTTATTATGCAGGACAAGATTTTCTGGGCTTTTTTTGCAATAATTTCTTTTACTGTTGGAATACACGTAAACCCTTACCAGATATGTGGCTGTATGCATGTTACTCATCAGCCTCTTATGATATTACTGATCTGCGTGGCAATAAAAGGGCTGGAACAAATAAAAACAAAATTGTTGAAAGCTCTGATTATCTGCGGCATTTTTATTGAGGGCATTATCGTAACCGGCTCGCAGGTAATATTTAAAATTCCGGAGGATTTCAGTACAATGATATATTCACGAATATTCTATGGAAATTATTATTATAAAATGTCAAATAAATTAAACTTTATGTATGATAAGTTTGCGGACATGAAATTGATATTTGATTTTTATATTTTGGGTATTATGGCCTTAACTGCCTTCCTGTTGTTCAATATAGCGCTCAAACAGAACGAACCAGCTCTTTCCAATCAAAAACCAGGTCCAAAGAAAAAGCCTTAGATTTGCCTTAAAATATCGGGAACATTATAGTAGAAAGTAAAATCGCAATAATTTAGTGTAGAGTCTCTAACTCTTCCACTGCGGCAGTGGAAGAGTGGGGAAAGTGGGTAAAAAGTGGTGAAATACTGCTAAAAAATGGTGAAACATGAAGAAAAATGCTGAAAAACTGGTTATTGCCATTCCCTGATAAGTCGGGGAATCCAGCAATAAATAAGTCAAGTTAGTCAAGTCTGACACCAACCGCTTAACTCTTCCACTGCCGCAGTGGAACAATAGCTGCCCGCCCTTCCGTAGCTTGTAAGAGCGTAGGAGGGCCAGTAATTATTAAAGGGCGCTGTCCCCATTATCGTCTGGATCTCCAAGATATGAAAAAAAATAAAAAAAGGGAAAAAAAGAAAAACCAAAGTTATTTTCCTTGACATATTAAGAATGGCATGGTATAATCATTTTAGATAATATACAAATATGTATACTAACCAAAATGAGAATAGAAGAAATTCATAAAATTTTATTAGCACAGAAATACTATATTTTTTCACTGGGGGATATTTGCGCTTTTTTCCCCGATGAGAAAATAACGACTATTAAACAGGGTGTCTCCCGGTGGAAGAAAAAAGGTTTTATTATGGCCTTAAAGAAAGGACTGTATGAATTTACTTATCCTATCCGGCAGGAAATTCCCGATATGTACATTTCCCATAAGTTATATTCTCCATCTTATGTTTCGCTTGAAACAGCACTTTCTTATTACAATATCATTCCTGAGTTTGCAGTTGCAGTGACGTCGGTTACAACTATGCCCACCAGGCGGTTTAAAAACGATCACGGGCTTTTTCTTTTCCACAGTATTCAGCCCAGGGCATTCCGCGGATATGTTATTGAGAAACAAAGTGGTTTTGATGTGCTGGTAGCGGAGCCGGAAAAAGCGCTGATAGATTTCCTTTATTTTAAGACCCGCGTTAATGCCATTGCGTTTGATTTTACGGCAGAACGGTTTGACAAGAAAAGGATTCAGCGGCTTAACAAAAATAAACTAGATGGCTACGGCCGGCTGTATAACCTTGATTTGAAAAGGATTTTGTATGCTTACTTATGAAGCCTTAAGAATGGAAGCTAAGGAAAGAGGGATGCCTGCGGGTAAAATGCGAGGCATGCTGAGGGAATATATCCAGGTCCTGATATTGAAAGAACTATACCGCATTGAAACAGGCAGAAAATTCTGTTTTACTGGAGGGACATATTTACGGTTGGTACATAAAACAAAACGCTTTTCAGAAGATTTGGATTTCAACTCGCAAAAATTAACAAAGACAGAATTTGAAACAACTGCTAATAAAATTACAATGGGGATAAAGAAGGAAGGTTTTAATGTTAATTTGAATTTTGAGCACTGGCAGAATATGCTGGTAGCGGAATTCATTTTTCCAGCGGTGGAACGTGAATACGGCATTAGCTCAAGAAATACAAAAAAAGAAGGTGTTGTTATTAAACTTGAAGTTAATATACCCCGGTGGACAATAGAACGGGAAATACTCATGGTGAGTGGCTTTGGACAGATGTTTACTGTTGGCTGCACGCAGAAAGGCGCTCTTTTTGCGGATAAGATTGACGCCTTATTGAAAAAAACCCGAGCACGTCATTTATTTGACATCTTATTTATGCTTTCTCAGAAGTATCCTATAGACATGAAAGTGTTAAGGTCAGTTGGTGTTAAAGAGTCGCCATTAGAAGTTATTATGCATAGAGTGGATGGTTTCTCCAATGCAGAACTGAAATTACAAGCAGATAATTTAAGGCCGTTTCTTTTTGATGAAAATGAAGCGGAAATGATTGTAAATGCAAAGACAATTATTCGTCAACTGATAGAAAGCTACGGTAGAAAGTAAACCATAGAAAGAATGCGCTTCCACTGCGGCAGTGGAAGAGTGGGGAAAGTGGGTAAAAAGTGGTGAAATACTGCTAAAAAATGGTGAAATATGAAGAAAAATGCTCGGGAACCAGTAATTATATTAAAGGTTGCTGTCCCCATTATGCATTATGAATTTAGCTGTCCCCATTATTAACCATTATTAAGGGGGAAGCCACTTTATATAAAGGAAACGATATATAAAGGATTGAAGCGGGGCATAGGGGAAATAATTCCGGATAATGTTAACTGCCAGCGAAATATTGGTAAAGGAATAGGCGCGGATAAAAAGATAAAGGAAAGTGATTTTATTAAACTGATTCCATCATCCTCCAGTCTATATGGAAAGCTTTATGCCTATTAAACAACCTGAGAGATTATTTGGAGCTCAAGACCCAAAAAAATAAAAGAATGTTAAAAAAAATATTTTTCTCTTGACAAACATTTCAATATATAATAAACTCAT
>Ga0315284_10006860_pt1 | contig 16242 bp, 7 predicted proteins | sample YL17G09_16_MG_FD_203696 | JGI IMG/M metagenome (GOLD analysis project Ga0315284, IMG submission 203696) | Sediment microbial communities from Yellowstone Lake, YNP, Wyoming, USA - YL17G09_16 | ecosystem: Environmental > Aquatic > Freshwater > Lake > Sediment | place: USA: Wyoming | collected... | reverse complement strand
CGTCAGAGTTTGAGCTTAATCGCCAGAATGGCAACGTTCGTATCCTTACAACAATCGAAGCGCACGATGATATTTCTGCCGGAGTTGAGGATGCGAAGGGTAGCGCTATCTCAGCAGCCACCTTAACCGGTTTCTTTAACGTATCGACGGATGCTAGCGGACGCCCTGCTACCTTGGTTATAATCCCAGATGCCGATCGGGTTCAAGTTCGCTCAATCAGTTTGGGCGTTGGTGCGCGAATCGCAGTCTCAAGTCCAGCTGCTAATGTGATGCGTCTGATGGCCAGCTCAATTTCCGCCTTTTTAAAGATAATGCCGACCTTAAATGACTATATTTTTATCGCGCCAAGAACGACAGGATGGCTAGATCCTGCAAATACTGGCATTTTTAAGGTGATAGCTAAAGGCGGGCATACTTTAGTTGGCGTAGACACCTATATTGACGTATTAAACTATCAAATCGGGTCGTTTGCAAGCTCTCCATATACAATCGCAGCTGCCGATGATATTCAGGCTTTTTATTCGACATCCTATCCGCAGGCATGGTACGGTAATTTTGTTACTAATCCGCCCTCAGCTGCGATCCAGGATATTGTCGACTCCATTAATGACAATTTAATCAACGTGAAAGCCTCTATATTTAAAAATACGCAGATAAAGATCACATCAATAACAGAATCAGGCGGCAGTATAGCCATACCAGTCATTAGCGGTAATGCCATAACATTGTTTGATTCTGCTGTTGCACAGCAATCCGGCAATCCACCACATATCGCGACGCGTTTACCCCAACAGTCGACACTATCGCTCTTTAAACGGACGCAACCAATAACAACAGGTGTGTGGCTGGGACGTTCTGTTTACTCCGATATAAGGGGCGCCGTCACGACCAGCGCAGCCCCTGGTGATCCCGCCATTAACACGTTTGGTGAGATTTTAGAGTCTACCGGGCTATTCAATCCAATCAATGACGTAAACAGTGATGACTTGATCATAGTCACGCGCGGCGACAATAGAGGGCATTATCGCACAATACGCCAAATTTTATCAAACAACATCGCAGGCACGGAATTTCAACACCCAAACACGCTATTAGACTATATCGCTTCTTACGATGAGATAGGGCTCGCTGAATCACTCCAATTTTCAGATGATGATACACTTTCGTTAATACTTGACAATGATGCCACAAATAATCAATTTAACATCGCACTATCGCGCCTTGGAAAAGTAAACTCAGGATCTCAGGCGACATCATTTATCCCCAATAATACCGCCCTTTCTGCTGATGACGCCGACAATGAAGCCGGCATTGATTTCGGAACATTATCAGTGTGGAGTAAGACCCTTCAAAATACAGAATTTCAAGATTACCGCGTGTGGTTTAGGGCGCGCAATTGGTATGCAACTGGTGGAGCGACCTCCGGTGGGGCTCAATTTATAGTAAGAGCTGAGCAGTATGGTCCAAGTGGCGAAAAAATGCAATTCGCCTTAGATTATCCATCTACTGCCAATAAATTACCATCGACGGCACAAATAATATCACCAACAGGTAGTATCTTTAAATATGTATTTGGCTCTGATGCTCCTCGTACCATCAATTTAACGGATGGAATGACTATCGATGTTTCGCAGTTGACGACTACTACTTTTAGTTATTTGTTCTCACCTGGAGCTGATTTTTCTAGTGTTTTGGTTGGTGATATACTTAGTATTCTGCCTAATGCTGGTGTGTCTACATCGAATAGAGGACAATTCTACATTAACGCAGTTAATTCGATAGCTCGCACTATTGAGGTTTATAACCCCAATGGTTCTCCTACTACAGTAGGCGCCGCTGAGGTATCCTCTGCTACCACGATCGGTGACACAGTGGGATCAAAGGCTATCGTGAACATTACGACATCTAGTGCTGCCCTGTTAGACGGGAAATATTTCGTTCTATATGGAACAGGAGGCTCTGTTGCGTTTTGGTATCAACTCAACCCGCTAACTCCTGAGCCATCGCATGGAGCGACTCGTTCTGTTAAAATCGCTGTAGTAGGCGTCGCTGACGATGCTAATACGGTTGCTGCAAAAACTGCGTCCATCATAGCTACTGACCCAGAATTTTCAGCCACCAATACGCCACTCACTAGCTTAATCGTCGCGACTAACACGATCAATGGAGTTAGGACTTCGGGTTCTGCAGGGACATCGGGGTTTGTTTTTGCTCAAATTTCTAACGGGACTAATGACGTCTCTTTAACAGGTAAATATTTTACTCTGCAAGATCAAAATGGGTCTGTTGCGTTTTGGTTTGATGTCAACAACGTTGGGACATTAGAGCCCTTGCACGGGGCCGATCGCTCAGTCCGCATCGCTTCCGTAATATCGGGTGATAATGCTAATGCGGTAGCTGCTAAGGTAAACGGAGCCATTAACGCGGATACGCAATTTACATCAACCGTATTGGCGAACGTAGCGACCATCACCGATATCGTTTTTGGCAACCGTTCCACTCCAAGTGCGGGCACTTCAGGGTTTGCGCTGGCGACCGTTACGAACGGATCCTCAGGCGTTCCAGAAATTATAACCGCTGCCACATCAATCTCTGTGTTCCCATTAAATGGGACTGATGTTACAACCATTGAAGATACAGTTAATGCGACAGAAATTGTAAAAGTCACTGCTGTTGGTAGCGGGGCATTAACGATCGTTCGTGCTACGCGAGAAGAGCAATACACGCCAGCAGGCCCCAGTGATTACAGTCAATCATTATCATGGGGACATGATCCAGTCGCGATTAACGGTAAATATGAATCTGTCTCATTAGTTGACGGAGAAACTTGGGTATTAAAATTTAGCAATGATAACCCGAATTTTACACTTAAAAAGGCATTAGTACTGCCAGGCATAGCACCGTCGGTATACGCCATGGATACAGCACCAAATCAGGATAACATATTAGCCGGTGAATTTTTTAAGTTGATCCCGTCCACTATAGAGAATACACAGCATCAATTGACACATAGAGCGTTATCCCAACTATCAATTCTTGCGAGCGCAGATATAGCTAATAATGTGCGCGATATACAACTCAAATCCTTTAAGTTAGGCTCTAATGGCGCGGTAGAAGTAGTTGGCGGAGAAGCGAATGCTACTTCTCTTGCGATAAACGGCGACACGCAGATGGAAACTCAGAGTGGGCAACAGTTTATGCGGGTCAGCCTCCCGGCGTTCCCTAATACCCTACAAGTCGGTGATTCTGTAAAATTATATAATTCTAAGGGCGTAGATCGTTTAACCCGGCTTAGCGACTCAGATTCAATAAATGTAGTTGCTATGGCCGGTAATTTCGCCGAATATCGCTATAATCCTAAAATAAGCTGGGGATCCTCTATAGCGTTTACAATAGCAGATCAATCTAGCACTTATAGCAAACCGGCTGGCACAGTTTGGCGATGGACGCATACTGGGACAACTGTCGACTTACAATTTGTGCTGCCCGGCGATACCTTATACGCGTTTGGTCCGCTCGCTGGCTGGAGTGCGGGGAATAGAACGTTAGCAAGGAATAATTCGTTGTTCCCTGGGCTTGTTGTAGTTAGCGTCAATTCAACTTCAAAATACATCGATGTTGTGAATCCATGGGGAGTAGTTATGGGTAGCACCGTACTTGGTGCTTTAGACACTGTCCACATCACACCTACTCCTAGGATCGAGTGGCCATTGAAACATGCTGCTCCAACCCACATAGTATCAGTGATAGTGGCAAGTGGAGTGGCCACGATGGACACTAGTGAACCACATCGCTTAGACGTCGGCGATTCAATTACCGTCTTAAATAATGGTGTTGCCCCAACGAGCGCAGTCCTAACTACTGATTCTTCCGTTGCAACACGCTTTACGTATAGTACAGTCGCGTCAGACGGTCTATATTATGGTGGTACAGTTACAAAGATTGGCTCAACAACGACACGCTACCGTGTAGAGAAAACTCCGATTCGCGACCTAATGCGCCTTGTTTATGTTGACGGCGTCGCTCCACGGTTTTTAGATTTTGGAGGAGCAGTTGATGATTTATTGTGGCTTTCTGGCAATACATTCAATAGCAATAATAATGGCGTTTTTAGGATAAAGGGCATCACGAATACAGCGATCTTATTTGAAAATTCAGTGGGTGCAGAAGAATTACACACATCTAACGTACAGTTCAATGATATCAATGAACCCGTAAATTGGGTGCAGAACTCCTCTGTAATAAGCGGACCTAGCGGGGCGTTTGTTAACGTTAGCATTGGAGATGCAGTAAAGAAGCAGGAAGATTCTGATGTTCTTTATGTTCACGTTACTGCGAAAACCGCAACTTCTTTATCGTTAGACGCACTCTATCAAGGCACAACTAGTTTGTCTACTGGGGTTAAATGGAATACCGTCAACGACGTAGAAAAGGGCGTATATCTGTATAGCGAGCAAGATGTTCGCCTATTAGAGGGCGACGCCGTGCGGGTCGATGATTCACTTTTTATTGCTGATTTGATCAACACCGCATGGTTCCAGCCTAATAATTCTGGGACATTCGCTGTACAGCAAATTGGAGTCTCAGATGACTTCAAGCCATTTATACGTATTTCTAATTCAGTGGCGACCTCTGAAATCAATCGCCTAATGAGTGCTAATCCAAATGGCATCTTGATAAAAGAAAATAATAATGCTCGATTGGAGTCTACACGCAAGGTTGTCAATATAGTGCGGGATCTAATTGATGATAATCTTCGTGTTGCGTATTTAACGCCCGCTGACCGCATATACAAATTCTCTGAATCTAATGATACTGCGCTGATACCAATGGGTAAACTCAACTACTCAACCGATATTATTAGCGGCGTTGATGGGTATCAGTATTACACTGGTCTTATGCGCACCGCACAACGCACTATTGACGGCTTTGAGCCAGACGCCACCTCATATCCTGGTCGTAGAGCCATTGGCGGTCTGATAGAGCTTCTTCCGCCATTAATACGCCGTGTTCGTCTTTCGCTCAAAATTAACACCAATGAAGGTGTTAACGTTGGGGAGATCTCAAATGAGATAAAGGCGACTATAGTTGACTACATCGCATCTCTCGGCGTTGGAGAAGATGTTATTCTATCTCAAATAATCGCCCGCGTTATGGCGATTCGTGGTGTCGCTGCAGCCACCTTATTGTATCCAAGTTATCTTAGCATTCTTATTCCTGTGTTTGATGATGAAAAGGCCTATATTGAGGTGCGCGATATAGCGATCGCGTAAAGGATAGCGAATGGCCTCTAATAAGAATAAAACAGATAAACTCCATGGATATTTTCCCAAGGTTTATCAAACTAAATTAAACCCTAATTGGAAAGCATTATTGGGTGCATTAGGGGAAAATGATCAATATTTGGCAGATCTTATAGAAGAAGTTCGCAAACAATTCTTCGTAAAGACCGCCTATCAAAATTACCTAGATCGCCTTGGCGCTAACGTTCAAGTTTCACGACCGCGCTTCATCGGTATGGATGATCCAACATATAAGCGCTATATCCCAGTGAAGGCGTATCAACCTAAACAGGTAAAGCTGATCCTTGATTCACTGTTGGACGTGTTCTTTTTTAAGGAAGCGACTACGGCGTTCATTGATGGGGCGACTGAGCCGTATCTGTTAGCCGACGGTTGGGAATTACAGTACAACGTAGATAATTATCATTACGAGCAGATTCGTTTCAGTACAGAAGATTTCATCGATATTACGGCAGCGACCGCCAACGAGATTGTTGGCGTAATCAATCGTCAAGCGCGTTATAGCTTTGCTATCTCAGCTTTAAACAATCTTACAGACACTAATAGTGTGCGATTGTTCACTAATACGGTAGGAGCTAAGGGCTCATTGTGTATAGAAGGTGGTCGGGCAGATATAGCGCTGCAATTTGAAGGATTTATCGCTAACGCAGGCAACGGTATTGATACAGAGTGGACTGTTACAAAAATCGGCGACGTGATGACGTTCACCCATACTGGCGGCAATTCCCCTAATCTAGCGGCCCTTAAGCTAAATGATGTGATTATTATTACTTTAATGGGGAATATCGGGTCGTTCACTATAGAGTCAATCGATCTAACTAACTCCTCGATCTCATTTCGCAATATGTTGGGTATTACAGGGGTTTTTACTCAATCTTCAGCCAATGATATAAAGTTTATTAGACCACTGAAATCTGTTATATATACGCGCCCAAAACGCGCGATTACTTGGGAAACTCGGCCGGATCATATTATCGTTGAAATGCCTACATCGCCTCCTGTGGTACGCCGCTATTTAAAGGGGTCTGCTCACTGTAACGGCCGCACAGGTTTGATGGTAAATCGGATATCGAACACCGTCTTAGAGTTGGATAATGCTGATTTATGGCCCAGTTCTGGATATTTTACTGTAATACCGAGTCAAACTATGCAGACGCATATCATCACGGGCTTTGAAAACACAATTACTACAAAAACAATTGATGGGAATCTAATCGGCAATCTAGAGCGTTATCACTACACAGGTAAAAGCGGTAATCAATTTACCGGCATAACGCCTGCCTTACCAGCATTAACTAGTTTAAATGAATCATCTATTTTAACTATTGACCGCGATACCGACAATACTATCACTGTCGTTACCACATCTCCTCATGGCCTAAACGTAAAAGAATGGGCCATCATCAGAGACTCTATTCCTGTTACAGTTGGTTTCCCAAGTGTAGTTTTAACAACGTCAGCTAATGGTGCATGGAAAATCACCGAGATCATCAACAATACGACCTTTAAGGCCGCTTCATTTGGCGACCAGGGACACGCCGATGGTGGTTTTGTTCGTGTAGAGCGATTAGGGTTGAGTAATCAAGGGTCTACAGTAATTCTTCTAGATTCTCAGTCGACTTCCGTAACAAAGATAAAGGGCCCGTATATTTGGGACACTAGGGCAGCATTCGTATTATCTTCTATGACGGGGACGATAGCTGAGCAAATACAACTTGGGCAAAGTAAGAAATTATTGCTATTAAACACCAATAATTTACCTACCACTCAAGGGTTTGTCATATTCGATTATGGAACTGAGCGGCAAGAGGGTCCAATACGTTATTTATCAAAGCCGTCTAACAACACCATTGTTGTGGATCCCGCTTATATTTTTCAAAAAGATCATAGTCTTGGAGCATCTATTACCGCGATAAGCCATAAGGGGCCACAGGTTATGGGCGGCACGGGCGACGAATATGGCCCGTATGTAACAGACACAGCATTAGCACGCCTAGTATTTCAAGATTTAGCTACACAAGTTAAATCAGTCGGTATTTTTATAGAGTTCTTGGTCCGTTACCCAGATCAGATCTATGGCATCCTAGATGTTTATAATAGTGGGACGACACCGTGATCCTAAACAGTTTTCTTATATAATATAGAGAGATAACAAAGGGCGGAATATGGCAGTTTTAGGGCGCGTACTATTATCGAGTGGCGAACGCTTAGATCTTCCTGATTTTTTAAGCTTAGACTCCTATGCGGGCGGCGATTGGAAGTTCTTTTTGCGCGGTATCGTCGGGGATGAAAAGCCCTTTATTTTAAAGGGGTTTGATGTTATAACCCCTGCCGTTGGTTCTACCAGCATCTCTATCCGCATCGCGGACTCTATCGTCTGCTATCCCCATTCCTCCGCTGGTCCGTTTTATCACGGGCTTTCTGAAGGTAATACATTAGCATTACCACTCGTCCCCGATCTTCGTCAGAATGCTACTAACTATGTTTATTTATTGTTAGATACGTTTTCTACCGCACGTGATGCTAGGGCATTTTGGGACAGCGATCTTAGCGGCGGCGTCGGTGGTGAATTTACACAAGATGTGGATACTGAGACAGCATTGATGGCCACGGTCAACGTCTCGACATCCGCCTTTCCTGATAATACAATACCAATCTGCAAGGTAATCACAACTGGCGCGTCAATACAATCCATCGAGGATTGCCGCGATCTAATGTTCCGACTTGGCACAGGCGGTCTAAGCCCTGATCCTTATGCTAGGTTTAACTTCCGCAGCTTTCCGTCTGCTCCATATAAGCGATTAGAGCCGCCAACGATCATGACGAGCTCTTTATCCCCTAATGCATTTCAAGGCGCTGATAAGAACGTTCGTTCATTAAAAGAATGGATGGACGTGGTTATGACGAAGTTGTTAGAGTTAGGTGGAACAGCATATTGGTACGAAGACGTTTCGATGTACAGTTTGATCAACCTATACAAGGACGCGTTAGGCAGCACATTTAAGTCAAAAGGCCAATGGTCGCATAGTAGTTCTACGCCTGGTTTGATCACGTGGACTGAAGATCTTCAGATCAAAATGGTATCTGATGATAGGAACATCACCATTCGCTCCGGCAACAAAACGCTTAACAACGAAGAAGTAATGTTCCTGGCACTTATTCGTGATGAGAGCATAAACACTGGCAACTCTTCCGTCAATTGGTACAACACAGGCATTCATGTAAACGGTTCTGGCGGTTCTTTTCAATCTTTGCGAATTGGCGATTGGATAAAGAAGAAGGGTGACCCAGATCGTTGTTATCGTCGTGTGCAACAGTTCTTTACTGGCACCTTCGGCGCCGGAAGTACGTGTTTAGGGCCAGTTGCGCAATCCGTTCAATTAGATAGCGGATACACAGGCGCAACCGATTATCAGCGCGGTCAATATACTCGCGGCTTTTATTTAGCCAGTGATGTTCAAGTATACGCACGTAGCAGTTCCGCGTTGGACGGTCTTGGCAGCAACATGGCGTGGTTGGCACTACGATCCGACACTATCATTGGCGTCGGCGGTATCGTAACCACCTCTCTTACGGTTGATTTTTCCGAGCCAGATGGTTCTAAAGTTAAATGTACCGCAACTTCGCATGGTTTGACAGACGGAGACCGCGTGACCGTGAGTGCGGGAAGTGCCTACGTCGGTACATATGTTGTAGAGACAGAAGACGCAAACACATTTTATATTCAAGCAGCTAACTTAGGTTCAGAAATTGGTAAAAGCGCATTCTATGCAACAGTAACCACAGCCGCCCGCAACGAAGGCGTCATTCAGATTGAGTCAGCTAATCACGGGTTTGAAGACAATAATAAGGTAACTCTCGCCGGCACCACCTCATACGATGGGGCCTATGAAGTAAAAGTCCACTCTACTACCTCCTTTAATATCCCAGTCGGATCTGGACTACCGCCGTCTGCTAACGGTACGGCCACTTTGGTCCGCCTTAACGTACGTTCTGAGTTCGGCATCGTTAAAATGGTGCAGGGTGAGACTGCCAGCATCGGCGACCTTGACACGGTTAACATCCGGTCATTCATTGGCATGGGGTCATTGGCAGAAACGCATCCTACGTACCACGTAGCACCACCTTACAACACCTTAGATGGCCGACAGAACTACAATAGCTTAGACACAGATTCTTTGACTGTACGCGCCTCTAAGTTAACTGCGATGATGGCAGATCGTGCGCAGGATAAGACTGTACAGTTTAACCCGCGCGGATACACTATAATCCAGAACGCGACCAATGGAGCCAACCAGGACATATCGTTCCCAGGTGTCACGCCAGTATTAACAATATCAATGCCGTCATCGGCCAACAATGGCACGATAAGACTAGGCGGCACGTTATCTCTTGCTGCGAACCAAGTAGCTTATTTCTCCGTAGACCGCAACGCAGCCTTCAGCCTAGCAAATCTATCTGGACTTACCATTGTTTCTATAAGTCAAGTCCCATTAAATGAGAACGTATTTATATTCGCACTGCGTTTGAGCAATGCGTCAGTGTGGCTCTGGGACGGCGTGGAGCTCATCAACGACATAAACAACATCACGGTCGGCGGCATCAGCCAAATCCTGAACGATAACGCTTACGATGAACTTATAGACGTGGTTTCGGGCGCGCCGATCAGTGACAACCAGATCACGGGTCCTGTGGCTGCCAACACGATCATCACACTTCCTACTGACTCTCGCGACGGCGACTCATCGCAAGGGTACATAGTCGGAAACGGTGTTTTAGAAGTCTATATCAACGGCGTGATGGGTATGATGGGCATTGATTGGGCAGAGGTTGGCGGGTTAGGTACGGCCAGCACACGGTTTAGGATCCTTGTAGATCTGCCGATTGGCGATGAATTACACGCCCGCATTGACACCTACGGTGGATATGTTGGCATTGGCGGCGGAGGCGGTGGTAGCGTTGACACTGCTTCGAACGTCGGCGGTCAAAGTGAAGTCTTTAAGCAGAAAGTTGCGACTGATCTAGAGTTTAGAACATTGAAGCCAGGAGCGGGCATATCGCTTACGCAGAACGCAAACGATATCACGATCGCGGCTACCGGTGCGGGATCACTTGCCATCGCTACAAAAGTGGCCGATTACGGCGTTGGTCCCGGCGATGATGTTTTGTTGGCCAACGCTCTTGGCGGGCCAATCACGTTCTCCTTACCTCCTGCCGCTATCGTATCGAGCAAGGTTTATGAGTTTAAAAAGATTGACGTAAGTCCTAATTTTATGAAGATATTGCCAAATGGCGCTGAAACCATAGATGGTGCCCCGTTCCAAACAACAATCGTGCAATATGAAAGTTTTACTGTGATAAGTGATGGATCAACCTGGTGGATTTTATAGGAGATTAGAGTGTCATATTCTCCCAAATTTCGAGGCGCAACATCGTCTGCTCCAACGCAGTCGGTGCAGAACACGTTTAACAACAGTACAGGCGTGACGATATTAAAGTTAATGCCTGTATACTCGAACACGAGCGGCGATATTGCCCTTATTGATGTATCTAATGAGGCACAGGCGCTAGCGGCGGTTGGGATAACGGCTGAGAATATATCACACCTAAGTTCCGGAAAGGTGATCTCTAGCGGCCGATTAGAAGATGTTTCGATATCATACGCGTTTGGCAGTGCGCTCTTTATCTCTAAAACGGGCACTTTGACCAACGTGAAGCCGTCCGTTGGAAGCGGTGGCTTTGAAATCGGTGATTTTGCTATCCATGTTGGGGTTGTTGTAAAGAATATAGGGAATCCTGCGCTCAAGGACATATTGATGAGCGTAGGCGTGGTGGGACAATTATAGGAGATGTTGTGGTAGATCGGAAACGACAGGTTGACTTAAAAAAGTTAAACGTAGACGAGCTGGAACAACTTAGTGTGCAGATCGGCGATAAGGTAAGGGGTATCATTGATGGGGCGATAGAAAGCGCCAATAAAATTTTAGTTATCTATGGCTTGCGCGCAAAAATACAATTAGTCATAGAAGAAAATAAAAAAGAGAAAAGTAATAAATAATTAGGGGGCTATAATGGCTGATATTTCCGTTCTTAGTAGATTAATTAATGGGGTACAACGTAACGTAACAATAGCTAGCAATGAACTAGTTACCAACTCAGTCAAGGTTGGCGGTAGCGTCTCCAACACAGAACTAACCAAAACAATACTAGACAAACTTATCCTTATTAATACAGCCGCGGATGCGGATGGCACGTTTGATCTACAATATGCCGATATCGCCATTGAGGCTGTGGCTAATGCTGCCCTTCCAAGCGCAAGTTTTACAGATGCCGCTGTTACTGGTAAGTTACTTACCGGTTATAGTTCAAGCGCTGGGTTAGTCGCAGCGGGAGATACTTTACTGGTCGGCATTAATAAGTTAAATGGCAACTCGGTCGGTATTAAGGCCACTGCTGATGCAGCCCTTCCAAGTGCCTCCTTTACTGACGCGGCCGTTACTGGTAAATTACTTACTGGTTATAGTTCAAGCACCGGCGCGATCAGTACCTCTGATACCGTTCTTCAAGCTATCGGCAAATTGAACGGTAATTTAGGGTCCGCGATAGTTGGCGCGATCATCTATAAATCCACCTTTGACGCTAACGCCGCCGCGCCTGCCGTAAAAGCTAGTTTAGTTACTCAAGGTTTAACGCTTACGGCTAAAACTGCTGGTGTTGGTGGTAATGCTTACCGATTCACGGTCGTTGATGTTGGGACAGGACTTTCATATACTGAGCCTGCAGGAATCATAGAGGTTGATCTTGGCGGAACTACTCCAACTACAGTTCAAGTTGTTACGCTTCTAGCCGGTTCTGCTTTTGTTGATGTAGTCGAATCTACACCCGGTAGCGTTATTGCGGCCTCAATTCTTCCATTTACCGGTGGATTAGCTGCGGTTGGCGCTTTTGACGCCATTAATAATCCTAAACAGGGTTGGTTATATAAGGTAAGTGTTGCTGGAACTATCGATGGTCGGCTATACAGCGTTAACGATAACATGTATCTCAATAAAGACGTTGTAGGGCATCCCGTTAATGCCGATATTGATCTTATTGATAATACAGAAGCCGCAGATCTTCTTAGAAAAGGTGGTCTAACTTCTGGTCAGATATTCGTTGGTAGCGCGGGCAATGAAGCGACCGCCGTATCAATGTCGAGCGAAGCGACGATGGTCGCTTCCGGCGCCGTTACCCTTAGTAACGCGGCCGTTATTGGTAAGGTTTTAACGGGTTGGAGTCAGGGTGCTGGAACTATCGCCGCTGGCGACAGTATATTAGCCGGTCTTCAAAAGGCTGACGGTAACGCCGCTGCAGCACAGGGCACGGCCAACGCAGCTCTTCCAAGCGCCTCCTTTACTAACGCGGCTGTTACTGGTAAGATAATTACCGGCTATAGCTCAAGCGCCGGAGTAGTCGCGGACACGGACTCTATCCTCGTAGCTATCAATAAGTTAAACGGTAACATAGCGAACGCGCAAGCTGGCTCTAACTCAACCCTAAAGGTCATGGTGGCCGGGCAGTCCTTTAGCATCAATACCACGTACGCGGTTAGGATGGCCATGTCTGGTGAGACTGCCGGTAGAGTGTACGAGGCCGATTGGGACGCGTCTTCTTTAGATAAGTTCTACGCGATTGGTTTTATTACCCCAACTGCTTCGATCAGCGCGGGAGATAACGTGACCGTTACGCTCGTCGGGGAACACGCCATTGGCGCGTCAGATACGGCGTTCGCGGTTGGCGAGATAGGGCAGGCTGTTCATATTAAGGCTGCTGGGGCATGGGACGCGGTAAGTCAAATATCCTACACAAGCGGTAAGGCTAGCTATAGGGTAGGCGTTGTACAGACGACCACCAAGATTCTAGTCGGCAACATGCAGATCAACGGTGTAGAATAATCGTTAAGCGATAAACGGGTAACGCACAATTAAATGGGTAATAAACGGGTAATTAGGTAGTTTAATAGGTAGTTAATATGGGTAAGTTCTTGCGCTTAGTAAATGGTGTGCCAAGGATGATAGAGGAGTCCGGCACGCCTACCATATATGACGACTACGTCGATATTATAGCGGGGGCTTCTAACCCGCCGAATCAACTACACGGCCCAGTGACGGCTGGGACGGCTATAACGTTGCCGAGCGGGGCAACGTATACCGGCGCAGAGTTAGAAATTTATCTCAACGGAACCCGTGTAGAAAGTGTCTTAGATTACAACTACGTTGGTGGTGGTGCTAGGACGCAGATATCAATGACGTTTGATCTGGTAGTCAACGATAGAGTTCGTTTTAGGATAGATCGAGGAGCATAGTTTAGAGTTGATATTAAGGCTATATAAAGTATAATGAATTAAAGAGTAACAGAGGATATAATGGCGACACGTATTGATTCCAGGCAAGCCGTAAATCGAACTGCTCTAGCCAACTTAAAAACCGTTGGCAACGAAGAGCTCGATAACGTATTTGGGATCCTAGACAAGTGGATGGGCCGCCCGTTCGACATCTCGTTGACCGGCGCCGTGATCACGTTAGGCGCCTCCGCCGTTCAGTACGTTAAGTCTGACGGTGCCGACAGCACCGCCAACGTTCAAAAGGGTGGCATCTCGCCTATCAGTAAGCAATATCTCTCCTTCGCATCATCTACCATCACCGTGTCCTCGGGCGCGGTTACTGGGGACTTCGCGACAAGCCCGCAAGCAGCAACTGTCCCAGCTAACCAATATGTTTGGTTAGGCTTCTACGCGCTGGCCGACAATAAGATCTACACGACGTTTGGTCTGCCTAACGCGGTTAAGGCTAACGCGACATATCCCGCGTTCCCTGGTCGTCCGATCGGCATGATCGAGCTACAAGATAACGGCGCAGGTTCTGGCGGTTCAACGTGGAACTTCTCCAGCCCGGTAGTTACAGATGCGATCATGTTCCTTGGCGGCGGTGGCGGGGGCGACGGATCAGGGTCCGGTCTCGGCAGCAATCTCCCCGATCTCCCATATCTGATGGAATGGGAAGACAGTTTCCCAGATGATACGCTCGTTAATAAGGCTAGCGGCTACACCAACGCGCAGTTGGACGTTGCGGCGTCTGCCTATAAACTATCATATGAATCTAAGACACAGGCCAGTTGGGGTATCGCCGGTGCCAGCACCGCGATAACGACCACCAGCGCGCCAGCGTTTACGGTAAAGGCTGGGGACGTTATCACGGCCATATACAACGGGGCGACAGGAACCGCTGGTGCCGGGTTGACGTTAAACCTTTTAACGGCGACCACGTCGATATTTACCGCCGCTATGATTAACCGTATGATTCGCAACACCACTGATGTAGATAGCGCCTACATAGTCAGTTACGTGAGCGGGACCCAAGTCTACGTGGACCGTGACGTCAGCGGTTGGAGCGGAGACGCTTTAGCGATCGACAGCAAACCTTCCGTGCGCAAGATATATACAGCGCCTACACAGATGAGCTTCACGATCGAGGGCTCGTTCCCAGCGAACTTAAACACCTGCGTTTACGCCTGCTTCTCGCAATGCGTTTCGACCACGAACCTAACGACATATTATGACAGTTCTGACGCTGAGAGCATATCCGCCGCGCGAGCCGTCAACAGTATCGTGCTAGGCAACGTGAGCGGTGGGATAACTGATACAGTTTCGTACAGAAATTACGCGCGAGTGCCACTAGCGGGAGATATCATACTAGCGCAAGGTTCATCCTTGATACAAACGACCGTTACGTCCGTGACGGACGCCATCTCGATGATCTTGGCCGACACCACGGGGATGAGCGGTTCTGATAAGTTCGCGTGCATCACGCCACAACAGCAATATCTAGTACATTACACAGATGACGGTATCGGCAGCGGCGTGACGATAGGTTACCAGGCTATCACTGGGATCAATAGTTCTGGTAACTGGGCCGCGGAGTACGGTCGCACGCGCCAGAACAACGTCGAGATGATCAACCAAGAGCAAACGCTTGATACGCCGGCCAACGCTGGCGCGCGCTTCTTTTTGCGTTTCTTCGTGAACAGTCTCCAGGGCGCGGCAAGCGGTACTAAAAGCTTCTACGGTTATCAAGCATGGTGGTACAGGGAAGCGATCAACGCTCAAAGCGGGATCTGTCAGCAAGCATACGGGATGACTTCCAATATCGGCTCCACGAACAACGTCAATATGACGATCAGCGTCGTTGGCGGGAAGACAAGGATAACGCTTCCTTGGAGCTATGTTGTCTCTGCTAATCCTGGCAAGCCGTATGGAGAATTAGAAGTTCGACTCAACGCTCAGGAACTACCCCGTTATACGAACGCGACGATAACCCCGGGCGCGTACTACACTGAGGTGTCCTCGCTCGTCATCGATCTCGACCAGGACTATTCGACATACGCTTTCGAGATTGGGGTGGTAGTTCGGTATGGGACGGCTGATAGCTCCAACGATAATGCCTCTAAGTTGTCGATAGCTTATAACTGCATCGTTGGGACGACCGCTGGCTGCACGCATTCGACGCTTGCGGCGGCGATCGCAGCTTGCCCCGTTGGTGGCAGGATTCTCGTGAACAATGAAACGTTCACGATCACCGGTGCCTTAGCTACCGTGAATAAAGATAACATCACGATCGAGGGTAAGGGACGCGGAAGCTTGTTTGACGGCGACGATACAGGGGTAGGCATCACGATCAGTAATCCTGGGTGCGTTATAAGGAATATTAAGTTGAAAGACTTTACGACAGCTATTGATGTAAACGCAAACTATTGCATGATAGTGCAGAACTGGTATGAGAGCAATACTCTTGACGTAGATACTGCTGGCGCAACGTTTTATGTAGTCGATCCTAACATAAGCGAATAAGGGAAGAACATGTCAAACATAGGCTTAAAGACTGATAGTTCGTTTGCCGACCCA
>Ga0315284_10006859_pt1 | contig 16243 bp, 17 predicted proteins | sample YL17G09_16_MG_FD_203696 | JGI IMG/M metagenome (GOLD analysis project Ga0315284, IMG submission 203696) | Sediment microbial communities from Yellowstone Lake, YNP, Wyoming, USA - YL17G09_16 | ecosystem: Environmental > Aquatic > Freshwater > Lake > Sediment | place: USA: Wyoming | collected... | reverse complement strand
TGAAAGGAGACCGATACTTGCCGATCTCGTGCTTAAACCGCAGAAAGAGATTGAAGCAAAATATTCAAGCATAATAAGAGCGGATCACTCTCTCGTTGCTGAAACATACGTACCCAAATTCAACGCCTACCTTTGGGTGACTGCTACAGCTTTATACGACTCCAAAGGGAGCGTTATAGGCGCAATAGAATCCCTACGCGACATAACCGAAATAACACAGGCCAGAAAAGAGATAGAGAAAAGACTTGAGGAACTTGAACGCTTCCATAAAGTGGCTGTGGACCGGGAACTCCGGATGATCGAGCTGAAGAATAGGATAAAAGAACTTGAGGACCTGGTCAAGAAAGCACAGAATTGAATCGGAAAGGAAAAATGAAAATACAGTTAAAAGTGATTGCAGGGGTTTTGTTAGTTGCCGTTTTGGCTGCAGGCATTGTTTTATTGCCCGGCTATTTGCAGAAAGAGAAACCAAAAGAATCGCAGGAAATCAAGATAAAACTTGCATGGCTTCATCAGGCGCAATTTGCGGGATTATACGTTGCCAAGGAAAAAGGGTATTATGCAAAGGAAGGGCTGGACGCGACCATTTTACCTTTTTCTTTCGAAGACCCGACAATTGATGCGGTGGCCAAAGGGAACGCCGTTTTCGGAATTGTCGGAGCAGATGAACTGGTTCTTGCGAGAGCGAAAGGATTGCCTATCAAAGCCTTTGCGGTTATCTATAAAACCAATCCGGTTTGCGCATATTCCTTAAAGACGAGCGGGATTACGAAACCGCAGGATTTTATCGGTAAAACAGTTGGTCTGCAAAGGGAAACCAACGTTGAATATCTCTACTATGCCATGATGGCGAAATTAGGCATCAATAGAAGTCAGATAAAGGAAGTGACAATAGGTTATGATGCTACCGAATTGCTCAATGGCACTACCGATGTATCGACAGGTTATATCATTAACGAACCCCATCAGGCGATAGAGGCGGGTAATGAGGTAAACACTATATTAATGGCAGATTATGGAGTGAATATGTACGCCGATGTTCTTTTTGCAAGAGAAGATATGATAAACGATAACCCGGAGCTTGTCGAAAAGTTTTTAAGAGCCACCTTAAAAGGGTGGCAATATGCAGTCGAACATGAAAACGAGGCTGTTGATATTACCCTAAAATACGCCCCTGATGGAAGTAAAAGCCACGAGACCTATATGCTCAGGAATTCCATTCCCTTAATACATACCGGTGAGAGGCCTATTGGTTGGATGGAGAAGGCAGATTGGGACCAGGTTCAAAACATCCTGTTGGAACAGAAGATTTTGAATAAATCAATAAACATTAATGAAGCTTATACAATGGAATTTTTGGAAAAAATCTATGGCAAACAATAAAATTCCGCGGAGTGTTAAATGAAAATAGGCCTCAAATTAATCATATCGTTTGAACTCTTAGCCCTACTGGTTATAGTGGTGGTCGGTTATGCGCTTTTTGCTCAAGCGAGCGAAGCGATAGAAGAAAGAACAATCGCTCAATTGGAAAGTGTCGTAGTTTTGAAAGAAAATCGGATGAATGATTTTTTCAAGGAAAACGCGGAGGATTTGACGAATATACAAGAAGAATCATCAAGTCTTCTGATCAACCAAGAATCGAAAAAGATGAACTATCCTGAGGATATACGGAGAGTACTGAACGGAAAATTGGGGAACAATCCGGACTACATTGAATTTTTTGTCTTGGATCCAGACGGAAATGTCTACGCCTCAACAAACGAAGCGCAGGAGGGCAAAATCAAATCAAACGAGCCCTATTTTACCGAAGGAAAAAATGAAACGTTCGTCCAGAGTTTCTATTACGATTCGGCACTACAGCAACCAGCGATTACGATCTCAACGCCGCTAAAGGATAACGAAGAGAACGTGGTCGGCGTCTTAGCCGGAAGACTTAATTTAGAAAAAATCAGCGAGATAATGGTAGGAATGTCCGGCCTGGGGGAGACGGGAGAAACCTACCTGGTCAATAAATTCAATTTCATAGTCACCGAATCAAGATTCGAAAAAGACATGGCTTTGAAAGAAACGATTTACACGGACGGTGTCAAAGACTGCTTGGAGGGAAACAACGGTCACGGTCACTATATCGGCTATAGAAATTCGCCCGTTATCGGCTCCTATGCCTGGATACCTGAAAGAGACGTTTGCTTACTGGCAGAAATCGACCAAGACGAAGCATTTGCTCCAATCAACAGATTGAAGGATATTATGATCCTATTTGGAATCGGAACTGCTGCGGGAGTTTCCGTACTAGGCATTTTTTTATCGAGGAAGATTACAAACCCGATTAATGAGCTGATTAAGGGAACAGAAGAGGTCAGAAAAGGAGATTTGAGTACACGGGTAAATGTTAGATCCGGGGACGAAATCGAACAGCTTGCAATCGCTTTCAACCAGATGACTTCGGACCGGAAGAGAAGCCAGGAAGAATTAAAGAAAACGGAAGAAGAGAAGAGGGAGGAGCTCGGGCAACTGGTCAAGGAAAGGACGCAGGAAATTGAGGAAAAGACGCGGGCGCTAGAAGGGTCGCGTCTTGCGACCCTGAACATACTTGAAGACGTTTCAGAGGCAAAAGACAAATTGGGCCAGAGCTATTCCGAACTCAAGAAACTCGATAGCATGAAAGACGATTTCGTGAACATCGGGGCCCACGAGCTTAAGACGCCGTTGATACCCGTAATCGGGTACCTGTCGATGGTGATTAAAGACCCGGGCCTCAGCGAAGGCAACAGGAAAAAACTCGAGATAGCGTTCAAGGCCGCGAGAAGAGAGGAAAAACTCGTAAAGGACGTTCTGGATATAAGCAAACTCGAGTCAGGGGCGATGAAATTCGAGATGGAAGACGTCAACATCCAAGACCTGGTGGACAGATCCGTCCAGGAGATGCAGTCCCCGGCCAAGGAACGAGGCATCGTCCTCGAATCAAAAAGCCTGCAGGCGCTGCCCAAGATACGCGGAGACCCGCAGAGGCTTGAACAGGTCATTACAAACCTTATAGGCAACGCAATAAAATTCACGGACAAAGGCTCTGTAACCGTCGAGGCAAAACAAGATGGCTCGGTTGTCGTCGTCAGCGTAAAAGACACCGGGATAGGGATACCCAAGGAGGCGATACCTAAACTCTTCGTAAAGTTCTACCAAGTAGAGACTACCCTGTCAAGGAACCATGAGGGGACCGGCCTCGGGCTTGCGATATGCAGGAAGATAATAGAAGCTCACAACGGCAGGATATGGGTCGAAAGCACCCTGGGGCAGGGCAGCACGTTCAGTTTCACCCTTCCAATCGAAAAAACAGAACACCTGGCTAACGGGTGAAAAAAACAAAAAGGTGATTTAAATGCCAAAAAAAATTATGGTAGTGGACAACGAACCAGATACAGTTGAACTAGTGAAAGCGATTCTTGAAGACAAGGGCTACGAGGTCGTCAAGGCATACTCTGGCATGGAGTGCCTGAGGAAGGTGGATGCGGAAAGACCTGATCTTGTCCTACTTGACATCATGATGCCGGATTTGTCCGGCTGGGATACCTATGGTCGGTTGCGGAAGAAGGACCAGAAGATAAAGGTTTCGTTCCTCTCGGTTATTGAGATAAGCAAGGAGCGGCTGGATAAGCTTTTGCAGAGTGGTCTTTCCGACTACATAACCAAGCCTTTCACGGCCGACGAGTTGGTGGTAAGGATCCGCAGAATCCTGCCCGGATAGGTGTGTGCAAATTAACTGAAATACATGTCGGAGGTAATGTACTTAGGTGATCATATGCCAAAGAAGATCATGGTGGTGGATAATGAACCGGATACGGTGGAACTGGTGAAAGCAATCCTTGAAGACGGAGGATATGAAGTCATTAAAGCATATTCCGGGCTAGAATGCCTGAAAAAGGTGGATACAGAAAGACCTGATTTGATCCTTCTGGACATCATGATGCCCGACCTCTCCGGCTGGGACGTCTATAACAGGCTGCGGAAAACCGACAAGGAGATAAAGGTCTCATTCCTCTCGGCTATCGAAGTAAGCAGGGAGAGGCTGGAAAAGCTCCTCCAGAGCGGTCTCTCCGATTACATAATCAAGCCTTTCACGGCCGACGAGCTGCTCGAGCGGGTGGGCAGGATACTGCCAAAATAAGTGTCCGGCAGTCTCGGAGTTAAAAGGACGGGGCGGCAGTATAAAAATTCTTTGAATTGGTTTAAATATTTTTGTCTTTAATATATACATATGGCTGCCATAAAATCACTTGAATTCGGGGACGAGATACTTGCCACGCTTAGCATCTCAGAAAAGGAATACGATATCTTGAAGCAATCAGAAGAAAACCTGGCGATCTTACCCATCGGATTTGACATACTGAATGAAGTGCTAACCACGGGAAGGCTTGGCAACGGAAACAGGATAATGCTGCCGACGAAGATACTCAAGGCGCATAACGTAAACACATTGCTCAAGAACGTCCCTGCGAAGATATTCGAACTGGACGAAAATAAATTCCTGCTGATAATGCTGGAAGAGTCCAAGAGCGGTGTCCCGGTTTTCAGCAAAGATGAAAACGGATAGGATAAGCACCGGCTTGTCCGGGCTGGATAAACTACTGGGCGGAGGTTTCCCCGAGAAAACGGCGATACTCGTTTCCGGAGGACCGGGCACCGGAAAGACCCTTATCGGCCTGAACTTCCTGCTCGCGGGCGCGGCAAACGGTGAGAGGTGCTGCTACGTCTCCCTAAACGAGAACAAAAACGAACTAATCCGTGCATGCAACGGGATAAAAACCCTAAAAAAAATAGACGAATATGCGGGTAAGAACCTGGCAATAGAGTCGATAACAATGGGAAAGCGCATGACGGTTGAACACTTTACCCGGATATTTACTTCCTACCCCAAGGTCGATCGTCTCGTGATAGACAACCTCAACAAACTGCTGATCTACGCTGACAGCAAAAACGAATACAGGATCAGGCTCTCCGAACTGACGAGTTATCTGAAAGGCAAAATAAACTGCACTCTGCTCATCTGCGAAACTCAGGATGAACGAATAGACACAGGAAACAGTGAAGCATTCGAGGCAGATGGCGTCGTCCATCTGTCATTTCTGGAATTCGAGGAAAAACCTAAAAGGACCCTGGAAGTCTCCAAGTTAAGGTATACCTCCTTTGAGCCGAGAATACCCCACGAGCTGGTCATAGACAGCCAAGGGCTGAGACTGACCAAGACACGGATTCTTTAGATATGCGCTTATCAACCTCATTGCAGAAGGGTATTTTACAGACCAGCGTTGGTAACGTTTTGAATAGATTCATAGCAAGAAGCAGGCGAGACACACTGTTTTTTGAGGATATTCTTGCCTCTTATATTGCGGAATGCGAAAAATGCGGCTATGGAGAAGACATCAGAAAAATAACTGAGAGATGGAGCGAGCTCCTTTTTTGTAGACTCGTACCAATATCGCTCAAGAGATTCCCATTACCCATCTTGACAGAGATCGCTAAAAAAAATTGGAATGTGCTGGGGATGATAGATGACCTGTCTATTGAGAAAAATGATGATATGATCCTAATAAAAACGAAAAATGAATCGATAACGCGCATAATTGGAAAAAATGAGTTCATGCTTGGTTTTTTTAAGGGAAATGTCAATGCGGTTTATGATTCTCAATCAGAGGTTGCTCACGTTAAACAAGGCAAAGGGTCGAGTGAATATCATTTTGAATTAACCAACGAACCGATCTTTGTGTTGGGCAGGGACAAATCTCTTTACGATAGACTGAATTACATGAAGCCGCTTGAAGGATTTACCTTGAACGACGCATTCAAAAAAGGCATGCTACAACTGAAAGATAGGAACGAGATTTATTTTAGAGAAAAAAGGATAACCATTACTGAAAATACCATATTCCATCTGATAGGCAATTCGGATCTTCCGCTCGATGGGCTGCCCAGCATTTCTTTCTCTTTTTTCAGCAAAGTGATCATGAAAGAGTCGACGGACGGCCAAAAACTAATTCTCCTCAAAAATCTCCTCCAGGTCATGGGATGGGGCATTGTAAATATTTCTTTTGGTGAAAAGAATCGAGTGACTATTGGAATCAAAAACCCTCCGTACGGCCTGCAGCTAGAAAAAGACAACTGGCAATTTTTAAACAAAATGATCCTAGGGTACTTGTGGCTTTTGGATGAGGAATTTTTGATCAAAGATACCCAAGAGAGCCATAAGGATATTATAATGACGTACATGCGGTGAACATGTCCTAGGCTATCAGCCGTATGACCAGAAAAATTATGGAAAAGCCTCCACACACGTGAGCTACATCTGCCCTATCCCTATTGAGAAAAAATATGGCGAGAAAGGAAAATGGCAATAATATTAAAAGCTTATTCAGGTCCATTGTTACTATGAGGGCTGAGACCAGGAAGATAAAGAAATAAACCAGGTTCTTACCTTGTTCATAACCAAAACGCACGGGGATAGTTATGATACCTGCAGACTTATCACCGTTATAATCCCTCAAATCTGAAATTAAACTACCGACGAAAAACAAGATTGAAAATAGGAGGTAATACAATAAGGCCTCATAAGTGAATGACATGTTACCCAATAAGAACGCCTGGGTTATCCAAAAACCAGTGTACAAGTTTTTGATGAGAAGATAGCGTTTGATCCTGAAACGTGAGTATATCAAACCAGTCATGATTAACGATAAATAAAAAAAGGTAGATGTGTTTGGTAAGAACAATGAGCATATGCCACCAAAGAAAAAACATAAGGTTGCGATCAACAAGCCTTTGTTATCAACAAATGGATTAATCCTTTTTCTATTCACCAAATCCTCTTTTTTATCAGTTATGTCATTATACGCGTATACGCCCCCTAATCCTAAAAAAGAAGTCAAAAATACGAAAATTAATCTCGTATCCGGTGCGTGAGACAACAGATAGCCTGCCAAAGCTAGGAATGAAGCTTGAAAAGCTATTCTAAACCTGATGAAACTAATCAAATCCTTTATCGAAATAATATTTATCACTTTTTATAACAGCACCGCCAGAAGATAAAGATATGGCGTTAAAAATTCAACGAGGATGAGCTTTGATCTAAGCTCCCTGCTCATCTCTTTTTTCCAGATTTTGCTCACGTTAAGGATTTTTGATGAAAAATTTATCCCCCAAACTGAGAGCAGCCAGACGGAGTTCAAACATAGACTAAGCAAAGAAATTGAACTGAGCGAAGCAAAGATCAAAGTAATAAATGACGCTTGCTTCCACCCCTTATCTATGAAAAGGTTTGTAACATCCTTTGTGTCCGTAGAGTCCTTTTGGCAGGATATGTACATGCATTGCGTGAAATAGAATAAAGATAAAAACACCAGATCCGGCGTGGCTAATCCTCCCCGAAAAGAGTCACCAAGGAAGTAGGGCAGAAAAAGGAATGGTGAACCGGCAACAATATAACCCATTATGTTATACTTTTTCAGTCGGATTGATTGTGCCGAATATGCCCAGAGAAGGATTGAATAACAAAGCCCCCAGATAAATAAAGACATATGCGTAAGCCCGAGTACGATCAGGCCCGCGAATAACAACGATAAAGACAGGTTTCGCACATGGTATAATGATAAAATCTTATTTGTGGTTATTTTGTCATGTCGTTCATTTCTGATGTCTTCAGAGTAATCCACGTAATCATTATAAAAGTCCCCGAAGAGCTGAATGCACAATACGCCAAATCCGCTCATGAGCAGAATCAATGTGAAAGGAGATCCGGTATATGCTGCATACATGAGCATGAATCCTATGGGTACCCCGAAAGCTATTCTCAGCCTCTTATAGACGAGGTAGAGCACGTTTGGTTTATCTATAGTATAGTAGATGTTGGTTGTGTTCATCTGCTAAGCCCTCCGTTATCGGTCGTATCGTCAGTAGGTCGACGATTTCTGGTTCCGTGAGCGAGCGGTGAATGTTTTCCGAGAGGGTTTTCAGGTCCTCCAGGATTTTATTCGTTTCCCGCCTTATCCCATATTTCTTCTTGATATATTCGATAACGCTCCTTCCGCTGTGTTTCCCGAAAAAGAACATCCTCTCCTGCCCGACGAATCCGGGATCGAAGTTCTCGTAGGTCCGGGGGTTTTTCAATACGCCGTCCGCGTGAATCCCCGACTCATGGGAGAAGGCATTTCTTCCGACGACTGGCTTGTGATTCTGCAGTTTTGCCCTTGAATACCGCTCCACCAGCCTGCACATTTCCGTGAGCATCCCGTATCTTACGTCCAGGTCCACGGAGTTTAGGAACTTCAGGGCCGTGCAGACCTCTTCGATCGGTGCGTTGCCGGCTCGTTCGCCTATGCCTCCGAATGTTCCTGAAAACATTGTTGCGCCCGCTTTTAGCCCGGCCAGGGTATTTGCGGTTGCCATGCCAAAGTCGTTGTGAACGTGCAAGCAAAGAGGGGTATTGCATCTCTCTTTCAGCTCTTTGATGAAGCTGTAGGTGTCGAACGGAGTCAGGCATCCGAGCGTGTCGCAGGGTATGAAATACTCGATGTATCCGGACAATTCGTTGATGAAATCAGCGACGTATTCGACGTCCGCTCGGGTAGAATCTTCTCCGGCAAAGGCTACCTTCAGACCATGTTCTTTCGAGTAATCCGCCATGTCGAGTGCTTTTTTGAGGTTTTCTTCCCTGCTGATGCCGAGCTTGTACTTTAAGTGGATGTCCGAAAGCGGCGTGAAGAGGGTTATGCTGTCGATGTCGCAGTCAAGGGCAAGCTCGATGTGTTCTTTTTTAAGCATCGTGGATGCGGTCAACTTTGCGCCTAATCCCATGCCGGCCAGCTTTTTTGCCAGCCGTCTCTCAGACTCGGATACCGCGGGCATTAATTCGATGATGTTTGCGCCGAAATAGGAGGATTTTGTAGCGAGCTCTACTTTCTCGTCGAAGCTGAAAATGACGCCCGGCATCTGTTCTCCGTCGCGGAGCGTCGTGTCGCATATCCCGTATCCTGGTTTGTTTCCGTGCATTCCATGTATATACTTTATCCTCCTATTATATAAACTTTTCTATCTTATATTTATAATAAAGCGATTTTAATATATACATATCAGGTTATCCTGGATATAGGAATCCTTCAGGAGCGGCCGAGCGAACGAATGGGCGAGCCAGCGCAAAGATGAAAAAGAAGGTAATGGTCGTGGACAACGAACTTGACACGGTAGGGTTGGTGAAGGCGATACTCGAAGATGCCGGATACGAGGTGGTAGAAGCTTACTCCGGGATGGAATGCCTGAAAAAGGTGGGGGCCGAGAAGCCGGACCTGATATTGCTCGACATCATGACGCCCGACCTTTCTGGTTGGGACGTCTATAACAGGTTGCGGAAAACCGACAACGAGACGAAGGTCTCATTCCTCTCGGCTATCGAAGTAAGCAGGGAGAGGATGGATAAGCTCCTCCAGAGCGGTCTCTCCGATTACATAACCAAGCCTTTCACGGCCGATGAATTATTGGACAGGGTGAAAAGGATATTGGTGAAATGAATGTCTAAAATTGTCTATAACTGCTTATTTATATGGTTAATATCCTTAATTATCTAATATTATCAGAGTTTTCCGGATATGATTTGAAAAATGCAATTAAGCAGCGAACTGGAAGCCCCAAGCCAATATTCTATACTTGTCATCACCCCCCTGGAAAAGCTCCAAGAGAACTTGAACGACGTCATGAAGGTGCTGACGAAGCAGCAGATATCCGGCGTGTACGTTTCGCTTAACAAGCCCTACCGCAGCATACAGCAGATCTTCTCGGACAACAAGATTGACACTGGCAAGGTCTTCTTCATAGACTGCATAGCTTCCAAGGAAGCAAAAGCGGAGAAAGTGAGGGAGGTTCTCCACCTCGACGACCCAACGGACCTGAGGCCGCTCGACGACTCCGTCAAGTCCTACCTGAAAGAGATGCCCGGAGAGAAATACGTGGTCATCGACGCTTTATCCACGCTCCTCATCTATAACGACAAAAAAGAGGTCGCCAAATTCGTCAAATCCCTTACAGAGCATGCAGTAGAGTTCAAGGTCAAGACAGTTGCTCTAAGCCCGAAAACCGGGGACAACGAACTCCTCACATATATCTTCAACTTCTTCGACAAGGTCATACAGATGGATTAGGCCAACTCATCTCCCAAGCCTTTCCCGCACTATCGAGTGTACCTTATTCTTTAAAAAGAAGCCGCCGATCCTGCGCCTGGACCTGTATACAAGGAATAAGAGGACCAGCGCCAGCACCGCCGATACGATCCACAGGACATGTTTCTGCAGCTGTGAGACCGCCGTCGACGCAAGATCCTTCGGCTTCTCTGCGATCTCAAAGGAAGCGCTCGCCGTTGCATGCCTGTCGGACTCTATGACCTCCCGGACAAATGCCGAGACGACGTATTTCCCCGGCTTGGCCTCAGGCGGGATGCGCAGAGTCTTTACGAACGAGGCTTTGGTTTCGACCGCAAGGGTCTCTTTCTCGCTTGATACGGCCGCTCCGTCCTGCGACTTCACCGAGTAGTCTACGACCACGTCCACGCGTTTTTCAGCCGCCAGGTTCATGATCGCCAGTTCGACGACAAGCTCTCCGCCGGGATATACTTTTTCATAGTTTTTTGGGATATTCAATCCGACGTTGAGCGTAGTATTTCCCGCCGCCAGAGCAGGAACGGAAAGAAACAGACAAACAAGCGCTGTAAGGAAAAACCTCATTTTAGATGCCGGTCTTTATCTTGTGAAGCGAGTCCACCACAGAAGCCCGGGGGCCTCCTGCCTTCTTTTTCTTTTTGGAGATTATTATGAAGACCAGAATCACGATGAAGGTGAGGAAAATGTAGGTATTGTCAAGGCTTATGCCAGGTATCGAGGTTGCGAACCCGGTTATGTCGGGCACCTTGAAGAGGTCTTCGCCGGCCCCGGTCCCTGTTTCCCCGGGTTGTTTGTTGACTGCAGACTTGGAGGCGTTTTGTGGGGCCTGAGGCTGGTTGACCCGTAAAGTGAATGTCGTCGACTTGTCTATCTCGTCGGACTTGGCTTCCAGGGTGACAAGCGTGAAGGCGGGGCATTCGCCGCCGCACATCTCCGGCGTCACTTGTATCTTAAGCTCTCCAGTCTTCTGCTCTCCCGCTGCGATCCCGTTTATGCTCATCGGAAGCACGTCATACCAGTCGGTCGATATCCCGGTGATGTGGACATATATCGGTTTTGTCAGATTAGTCTGTCCGGTATTTACGAGCTTGAACGAGACTGAGTTGGATTTGTTAATATCTACGTCAACCATGTCCGGTAGGCCTATGATCGACAGTTCCTTCTTCCTCAGCACGTCTATGGATTTGGTGTAATTGCCTGCGGCGAATTCAGGGTTCGCCAGAGAAACCATCATGGTCACCGGGCCTTCGGCGATGGGTGCGTTTATGTCTATGCTGAACAGGCCGCCGTCTTTGGTTACCGTAGACTTGGACAAATCGAAACTCGGGAAAGAAGCAACCACTCCGGTGCCCACGGCTGGGCTTCCGTCCGCGTCAAGGACCCTTCCCACGATGCTGATTGGATCGTTCATGTAGACCGTTTCAGTCTTGACGTCTATGTCATTAATGCTTAGAAGCCTCTTTTCCCCGACTATGAAGGCGCCTGTCGAATTCGTGTTCAGATCAAGAGAGTCCTGGATGCTGTGGACCTGCCGGGTAAGGCTTGTCCATTCGCCGGTGCAGACTCTTTTCTTGAAATTCCATTTGATGCAGTTGTGGACCATGAGCTCGTTCTCGTCGCTGTTGACCTTGGAGCTGTCATAAGGGATATAGAGCTGTGCGCTCTCGAATGGGAGGGCGAACTCGACGACTACGATCTTCACAGCCCTCGTGGCCGGGACGTTGTTCGAGTTTATGCTGTCCTTGTCGAATCTAATGAAATTCAAACTCTGGGTCCCGATGTCCGGGGCGACCTTGACTCCTTTGAATTTGGCCGTGGTCCCGCCGGAGAACCTGGCCTCGAAGTCATAGTTTCCGGGGATTAGGTCTATGCTGTACAATCCGTTCGAGTCCGTGCTCGTGGTGGTTATCTGGCCGTTGTCCTTGTTCTCGAGCGTGAACTTTGTGTCGACTATTCCGCCGCTGGCGTCTTTCATCTCGCCCGAGAGCCGTACGACCGTTGCGAGGGGCATGGAACTCTTGCTCTGGTAATCGTAGTTCGATATCTGCGGGTGTGCGACGGTTATGAAAAGATCGTATAATCCGGAATTGAGCGTGGAAGGGATATCCAGGTATAGCCTGCAGGTGTCCGTCTTCTTGTCGCAGGAAACGCTTGTCACCGAGACCTTCTTTCCGACGGCTTCTCCTCCGACGGCCACCGCCTCGAAATTGTCCGTGGTGAAAGTATCAATGTCCCCCATGGGGAAAACAACCCTTGCCTCGACGGTCTTGCTGCAGAGATCGCCCGCGATGCAGGTTATCTTCTGGTCCGGCAATATGATCTTGAGCGACGGATTGATCCTTACGTAAGCTCTTTCTTTTGTGGTTATGGTGGTGGTGCTTCCGTATGCTGTATATTTACCCGTGATTTCGATGTCGTAGAGGCCTTCGGTAAGGTAATTAGAGTCGTCGGCGCTGTTCGGGACGACGAGCATTATCGACTGATACTGGTTGCCGATGACCTTGATGTCTTTCTGGTTGACGTTGGTATTCCTGTAATCGCTTCCGATGGATACTCCGAACATGCCCTGAGGCGGTGGGATTATCTTGTTGCCGCTTCCGTCGTCTACCTGGAAAGCCGCCTTCAGAGTCAGATAGTCTCCCATGTAGCCGTCAACTTCCGGACCGTCTTTTATCAGCTCCAGAGTCAGTTTCTCGGCCGCTATCCTCGCCATATAAGAGGTTGATTCGCCGTTCCTGCTGCATGTGATGTTTATCCCGTACGTTCCGGGCTCCGAGAAGGGGAAGGAGAACCCGGTGAGAGCGAACCTGTCATTGTTCGTGTCATAGTACATCTCGCTGGTGCTGGGGATGCCGGAGCCGAGGGGGAAGATGCTTGCCGTGACGGTAGCTATCGAAGTCGAGGCGCCGTTATAGCTGCACCTTGCGTGGATGGATATGGCATTGCTGGATGCGTGAAGCCACACGACGTTCGGAGTGATCGCAACGTCCTCGACAGAAATGTCCGCGCAGGCGAAGCTGCTGAACAGCGATAACAGCGCGGCCATGTAAAGGATCCTGTACGAATTCATTTTCTGATCTTGGCAAGAAGCCTCTTAAAGGACAAATACTTAGGCGGACTGTACTCTTTTCCGAGCAGCCTTGCAGCGAGACGCATGTATTGGACCGTTGAAGGCGCTAAAGGAGAGTGATAGATGACCGGCAGGGTATCGAAACCCGCCCTCCTGACGGCCGGGTCCTCGGGGATCATGCCGATTATCGGCGTCTCGCACATTATCTCCACCTCGTCCTTTATCAGATCGAACTGGTCCTCCCTTGTCCTGTTCAGGACGACTCCTATGTCCGTCTTTTTAAGGTCTTTTGCGAGCTTTATGATCTTGGCGGCGGCCGTGACTGCCGGGACCTCGGGATTTGTGACGACGATCACCCTGTCCGAGAGAGCCAAAATCGAACGAATGTTAGGGTCGTCGATGCCCGGAGGCGAGTCGAGGATGACTGTTTCCGGAAGGGTCTCGATGGCTTCGCCGAGCTTCGATAAGTCGAGCTTGTTTTCAAGGGCGTGCGACGTCGGCACGACCCGAAGGCCCGTATGGTGCACGCGTATCGCATGCTCTATGTCCACCTTGTCCTTTATGACGTCCTGCAAAGTCAGGGGAACATGCGGTATCTGAAGCATCAGAAGCAGATTCGGGTTGGAAACGTCGGCGTCGATCAGGAGATTGTTGTGCCCGAACTCGTTCAAGGCGGCGGCGAGGTTTATGGAAAAGGTGGTCTTTCCGACGCCCCCTTTCCCGGACACGACACTTATTACGTTTGGCATTTCAAGCGTCAAAGAATATTTGCTATGTAATTACCTCAATCATGTATTAATACATATTAATACAGTGTGTCCGGGTATTTATAGTTTTTGCTTTTGCGTTAGCCGAAGGCATAGACGTAGTGCATAGGAGAAAAAGAAGCAAGAGTTTTTACTAAACGAAATCGCCCGTGGTTTCGGTCACGTCGTCCTCTCCATAGTCGGGGTTGAGGGGATCGTTTCCAGTCATCTCGCTCAGGTCTTCCTGTTTGGTCGTAGTGGTTTTAGTGGTTTCAGACCCTTTTTTTGTCGAGGTTGTTGTCTCTGCAGGATCGGTCTCATCCCTGGGCAAGTCCTCGTCAGGTACGCTCACATCGTCCGGCGCTCCGGTGTCGGGGTTGGTCGGTTCCGGGCCCATCATCTCCTTTAGGTCGTCATTGCCTGACTCGGGTATGGTCGTCTCTGTCGTCTGAGTCGTCGACTCTCTACCCTCATATCGTGTCTTTTTCTCAACGCATCCTGCGAACAGGAGCGTTAATGCGACGACGACTATGAGAATCTTCGACGACATCTTAGGCACCTGCTTTCGTGGTTGTTTTCTTTGCCTGCTTTTTCCCCTTTATGGATTTGGCTGTGTCGCTTATCGTTTTACCTGCCTTATTGAGGTCGGTCCATACGGCGGCAAACTCGCCTTCGGTGTATTCATGCCCCGGGACAGCGATCGCCAGAGCCGCATCTATCTCTTTACCTGCCTGGTCAAGGGCTGCAGTATACTTTTTGTTCGTATCTATTCCCTCAAGCTTTTCTATGTACAGCGTCAGTTCCGCCCCGCGGAAATTCGCGCAGTAATGGAGGTGCTTATCCCTCACCTCTGTTGCGGCCTCGCTTACCTTTTTTGCATCCTTTGTCGCTATCGCGTCAGACAGCGTCTGATAGTTGCCTTTCGCGTCTGCAACGATCGCCGAAAGACCGGACGTGTCGTAGCCTTTTCCTTTCAGCTGGTCTATCCTCTTTTGCGCGTTGTCTATCCACTTATCAATTGCCTTAAGGGCTTGTTTCGCATTAGCGACCGTCGTGGAGTTCATGCAGGTCCGGTATTTATCGGCTTTGTATTTGAATGCTGCTTTGATTGTTTGTTTTTCCTGTTTGCTTATGTTGTATTTCTTGTAGTCCTTCTTTACTGCTTGTATGTGTTCCGAAGCAGTCTTCATGTCTGCTGCCAGGTTGTTTACGACATACTTGCTGAAATTCTCCTTATCTCCCGAGGAAGCGTATGCTTTCAACTGGCCTATGCCCGCCTGTATCTTCACCTTGTCGGTTGAAAGGTCCGGCGCGCCAGCGATGTCTGTCCTTATCAGGTCTATCTGGACGCTTGCGAAGTCTATCCTGCAGGACAGTACATCAAGTCTCGCGTCAAGTATTACCGTATTTGCCTGGCCTGCTTTCGCTACGCTTACGGCGGTCAGCAAGCATACGGCGATCAAGGCCGTAAACGCGGCCAATACCAGTCTTTTGTTTTCCATTACATTCATCTCCAAATTTTTTGGTTTATTATTCATTGATTTATCGTATAAATATGGAATTTGTCCATTATAAAAGTTTTTTTACTAAATTATGCTCCTCTAAGGAACGAAATCAAAAATACGGTCACTGGGCATGGAAATGCTCATTCAAAGCGTCTGACTTAAATTTTCAAATTTTAGACTTCTTATTTGTTCCTGTCATCCCTATATATCCCTTATGCTCAACAAAGTCACGCCTGTAAGCGTGAGCGGTAAAGAAGTCCTACTCATCGGCACAGCACACGTCTCCAAGGAAAGCGTCGAACTCGTTAAGGAGACGATCGAGAAAGAAAATCCCGACGTGGTGGCAGTCGAATTATGCGAGCAGAGGCATCATGCCATCGCGGAAAAGAAGAGATGGGACGAGACCGACATAAGCAAGGTCATAAAGGACGGCAAAGGCTCGCTCTTTCTTGCCCAGCTTCTTTTGACCAACTTCCAGAGACGCGTCGGCGACGAGCTCGGCGTAAAGCCGGGTTCGGAGATGGTCAAGGCCCTCGAGATGGCGAAGGAAAAAAATATCCCTATCGCTTTGGTCGACCGCGATATCGGAGTGACTCTTAAGCGGGCTGCAGCCAGGATGTCTCTCAAGGAGAAAGTCAAAGTCGCGTACGGTCTCGTATCCGGCATCTTCGGTGAAGAAGAGGTAACTGCCGAGATGATGGAGAAGCTTAAGGAGATGGACGTCCT
>Ga0315284_10006858_pt1 | contig 16243 bp, 22 predicted proteins | sample YL17G09_16_MG_FD_203696 | JGI IMG/M metagenome (GOLD analysis project Ga0315284, IMG submission 203696) | Sediment microbial communities from Yellowstone Lake, YNP, Wyoming, USA - YL17G09_16 | ecosystem: Environmental > Aquatic > Freshwater > Lake > Sediment | place: USA: Wyoming | collected... | reverse complement strand
GGGGGTCACCGAGGCCCAGGTGCGGACGCGCCTCGGGCTCGGCCCAGGCGACCGTCCCACGGCCGAGAACCTGGCCCTGCTCGCGGCCATCGGGCGGTCGATACGCGACCGTCAGACCACCATCGAGGTCGAGTTCTCCGGCGTCGCGCACTCCGACGCGATGGGCGACGAGGCGGCGGAGGCCGTCGCGGAGGCAGCGCGAGCGGCCCCGGCCGCGCCTTCTGCGCCCGCACCTGTGGCGGAGCGGCCCAAGAGTGGCGAGAAGAAGACGGCGGCCTCTGCTGCGCCGCCAGCCACGCCCCCGCCCCCAGCTACGCCCCCACCCGCAGCTACGCCCCCACCCGCAGCCCCGCCCCCGCCCGCCGAGCCGCCCACGGCCAAGGAGTGACCATGAACGAGAACCTTCCCGACGACGCCCCCGCCCTCGCCCCCACCTCCCCCGCCCCCGCGGCCGACCAGCCTCTCCGCTGCTGGAACTGCGCCGGGCAGGGGATCGACACTCCCGCCGAGGTCCTGATGGTGCTGGGATCACATCAGCGCGTCCTCTGCCGGGCGTGCCGCTCGGCGGTCAACGTGCTCATCCAGAACAAGCTCGCCCAGGGGATCTGCGTGACCTGCGGGAAGCGTGGGGTCTGGTCCGCCGAGGCCGAGGGGACGGGCTTCTGTGCCGAGCACGACCCCTCGTTGCGGGTCCTGCAGAAGATCACGGGAGCCGGAACGGACGTGGCTGACGCCATGGGCGACTGGCACCTCACCATGGCCCAGGAGATCATCGTGCTCTTCTCGAGGGCGTGCGACGTAGGGCTGTACGGCAAGGAGTCCTTCGACAGCCTCGCGGAGGCGCTCCGTCTCTCGTACGACAAGGCGGTCGAGCAGCTCGCCCGGAAGTCGCGCTGGTGCGCCGGCTGGCGTCTCTGGTGCGGCAACACGCCCCCACCCGCCGACGAGGCCGGCGCGCTGGGCTGGGAAGCCGCGTCACGTTACGCCAGGGACATCGACGCGCCTGCGGACTCGCCAGGCGTCGCCGAGGGCGTCTACGACCAGCTCCGGCACTCGCCGGAGCACCACGGGGCGACATGATGGAGGCTCTCCGCAAAGAGGAGCTCGGATCATGAGCGGCGCCGCCGCCGTCGCCCGGAACACCTGGGTCGCGCAACAAGACGCCGTCTTCAGCGACTCGACGGCCCACCGTGTCGAGCATTGCGCTGCGGCGGCGGTCCTGCCTGGCTTCGACTCGACGAACGCCAAGGCGCGGCTCGGCTCGGCGTTTCACGAGCACCGCGAGCTGCTCGTGACGCTCGGATACCGCCGAGCCTTCCGTGCTCTCACGGCCATCGCTGCGAAGTGGGACGTCGAGCGCTTGCCGCTCGCGCGCATGGCGGCTGGCTGCACCTGGGCCCCCCCCCAGGGCAGCCTGGTCGAGGTGTCGCTGGCCTGCCTTCCTGACGGCAGCGTGGTGCAGGTCGAGGGCGGGCATGGGAGCTACCCTGATCTGCCCCAGGGCGCGTTCGCTCCGGGTCAGCTCGATGTGATGTGGAGCGAGCCGGATCCGCTCGTGATGGTGGGGGGGCGCCCGACCTGTCCGGTCGGCTCCGTGCTGTTCGTGGCCGACTACAAGACCGGCGACCCTGATGCCGTCCCGCCTGTCGAGGAGAACGCCCAGCTCCTCAACCTGGCCTACAAGGCGGCCCGTTGGACGGGGGCGGTCTCGGTGGTGCCGGCGATCATCTTCGTCGACTGGCAGGGCGCGATGTCCTGGGACGCGCCGCCGGCGCCGCTCCACGAGGACGATCTCGATCTCGTCTGGGAAGGCATCCTCGCGCGTCAGAAGCGCGCCAACGCGCAGCTCGCGGCGTTGACGCGAGGGCCGCTCACGCCGAGCAGCCTCAACCTCTCCTACTCGGTGGGAGCTCACTGCACCTGGTGCAAGAGCCGCTTCGCCTGTCCTGCCGTGGTGGGCGAGGTGAAGTCGCTGGTCGAAGCCCCCCCGGAGGGGCCGCTCAGCGCAGACGACGCGGCCCGCCTCGCGCGTCTGGTCCCGCTCATCGAGACGCTGAGCAAGAAGATCCGGGCCACGCTGGAGGACTACGTCGACGAGCACGGTCCGATCGAGCTCGGCGAAGGGGACGTCTGGGGGCCGCACGACGTGTCGAAGGAGGTCGTCGTTCCGAGCCTGGCTCTCCCCCCCCTCGTCGAGCACTTCAAGGGCGCCGCGTTCCACGCGGTGGAGATCTCGAAGGCAGCGATAGACCGCGTGGCCAAGGCCGAGGGGATGAAGCCTGGCGAGACCAGGTCGCTCTTCGGCGAGCTTCGCAAGGCTGGCGCGTTCCAGCGGACGACCTCGGTATGGTGGAGCGCCCACAAGGGGAAGAAAACATCATGAAGAGCATCCTCGACGAAGACGACGATTTCACCGAGCCGGATCCCGACGACGCGCTGCCTGGCAAGAACAAGAAGGGGCCCAAGAAGGTCGCTGCGGAGCCGCTCTCGCCCGCGGCGAGCTACTTCTTCGCCTCGAAGCAGCCGCTCCGCCCGCGTCCCCCACGAAAGGCGCTGCCGTGATGCGCGTCTACATCGCCACGGCATTGCAGCACCGGGCGCGCGCCGAGGATGTCGCGCAGTCCGTGAAGCGCGCCTCGGCCACGGTCGTGTCGACCTGGCACACGCTGCCCGAGTCCACCATCGCGCGCGAGCGCCTGCAGTCTGTCGAGATGCTGACGCAGATCGCCAGGACCTGCCGAGACGAGGTGGAGAGCTCGGCCGTGCTCGTGTGGCTCTACGGCGACAACGGAGGGCGGACGGGGGCTGCCGTGGAGGTCGGCATCGGCATCCACGCAGGGGCACACATCGTGGCCTGCCCGTTGCCGACGGCGTCCGAGTCGAACCTGTCGCTCCTGCTGTACGCGGCCAGTTCCTGGGACACGGTCCGCCGGTACGACGAGCTGACACCGCAGCACCTGGAGCGGGTCTTCCTCCGGGTGCGGACCGCAGCCCTCACCGCAGCCCTCACCTCCAAGGCCGAACGCGCAGCGTTCGGGTGATCGAGTCATGGCCGATACGTCAAAGATTGCCTGGACGGACAGCACCTTCAACCCGTGGATCGGCTGCGCGAAGGTGTCAGCCGCGTGCAAGCACTGCTACGCCGAGAGCGACACGTTCGCGCGCCGCTCGCGAGCGAACGGCCTCGAGCTCTGGGGCGTGGACGCAGCTCGCCACGTCACGAGCGACGGCTACTGGCGCGCGCCGCTCCGCTGGAACATCGACGCCGAGAAGGCCGGCGTGCGGCGACGCGTCTTCTGCGCCTCGCTCTCGGACGTGTTCGAGGACCGCAAGGATCTCGCCCCGACGCGCGCGCGCCTCTGGGCCCTCATCGCAGCGACGCCGCACCTCGACTGGCTCGTACTGACCAAGCGCCCCGAGCGCGCCGACGATCTCGCGAGCTACGCCGCGCTCCACGCCTGGGACCAGCACGCCGTCCACGTGCCGGCATGGCCACCGAACGTCTGGCTCGGCACCACCGTCGAGGACCAGGCGTCGGCCGAAGAGCGCATCCCGCACCTGCTCAGCGTGCCGGCGAAGCTGCGCTTCCTCTCGATGGAGCCGCTGCTCGCGCCCGTGGACCTCTGGGCCTTCCTGAAGGGCTCGATCCGCGACAAGAGCCTCGCCGCCCTCGGCTCGCCGCCGATGCCTGGCGTCGACTGGGTGATCGTCGGCGGCGAGAGCGGCCCGCACGCCAGGCCCTTCGATCTCGCCTGGGCGCGCAAGCTCGTGCGGCAGTGCCGGGCCGCCGGCGTTGCCCCGTTCGTGAAGCAGCTCGGCGCCCGCGCGAGCGACCCGGAGAACGGCCTCGTGGGCGCGAAGCTCGTCGTCAACCCCGACGCCGCCGACCTCATCTCGAGGCGTCTCGTCGACCCCAAGGGCGGCGACATGTCGGAATGGCCAGCGGATCTGCAGATCCGCGAGTTTCCGGCCAGCTCGGACCACCAGAACAAGGGAGAGATCACATGAGCCGACCGCAAGGTTCGACGCGACGCGCCACGGAACCCCTGGTTGGGAGTAAACCGGATAAGCATGGACCATTCCTTGTGGCTCATCCGACAAGTCGAGAAGCCGACCAGTTGATAGGAGCCCGCTACGTTGCGAACGTAGCCGCGATCAACGCCTGGGAACGGAGGCTTGCTGTGGCGAAATCTGAGTACGACGATGCGCTCGATCGCTTCCGAGAGGGGCTAGACGAGAAGAGGCGCGAACGCGACGAGCAGGCCCGAGCCGAGCGCCAGGCCGATGTCAAATTGCGAGAGACGGAACGTGAGGCCGACGCGAAGACACGCGAGGCCGAACGTGAGGCGCGAGAGGCGGAACGTCTTGCCGAGGCAAAGGCATACAGAGAGCGTGAAGAGCAAGCGCGACGAGAGCGTGATGCTGATGCGAAGATAAGAGAGGTTGATGCGAAGGCATACAGAGAGCGTGAAGAAGAGGCGCGGAGGGGACGAGACTCGTTTGCTAAGTTCATGGGGGTGGTGGCGGCTTTGGTGGCGATATCGGGAATCGGCGTGACCGCTTACAATGCCCGCAATCCTCCATTGCCACATGCTCCAGTTCCAGTCACGACGCCAAGCACCTCAGCCCCGTCAGTTCCGTCAGTGACATCATCGCTGCTTGTTGCCTCGGTCTCACCAGCAGTGCCAGTAGCGATCGGAACGATGACTGCGTCTCCCGTTCGTGCTGCCGTATCGTCGCCGGCATCGTCCGGAAGAGTTGTCAAATGAGTCGCCCCCTTCCTTTTCCCACGGCACTGCCAGACTTTCAGCGTCTCTTTCCTGACGACGCGGCCTGCGCGACGTACCTGGAGAAGATCCGCTGGCCGAGCTGTACTCGGGGGAATGGCGCCACCCCAACCCGGTGGAGCCAGTGTGGCCTATCCGACATGTAGGTTGACGCAGTGGAGGATGTTTTGGGAACTAACCGGATAAGCAAGGAATGGTCGGAACTGACCGCCGCTGCGAAGCGCCTCAAGAGCCTGCGCGTCGTCGGGCCATGGACGCATAAGAACGACCACAAGACGCTCGTCGTCGGCGGGGAGCCCACGGTCATCGTCGAACCCCCTCGCGTGCTGCGCGCGATGCTCTCAGGCGGGCACGTGGACCTCATCGAGGGGGACCGCCTGGTGCTCACCAACGATCACGGCAAGCTCGCCATCACGCTGGAGTCGGGGCGCCAGCGCCTGCCCGTCGTGGAGGCCGAGCCGACCGTGTTCGCCTGGTTCACGCTGCAGGTCGCCGCCACTTGGGGCCGCGAGCCACTCATCATCAAAGGGGAGGAAGGTTGATATGACGATGACCGACGAGTCCGAGTTCGAGCCGCAAGATCACCTGTGGATGTGCCGCGGGTGCGGGTCGGTCCTGAAACGGTCCGAGCTCGTGACGCAGGCCAACGGTTACACGCAGCTCCCCCCCTGCCACACCTACGACAACCGCGCGCAGCACGCGGGGGCATGCCTGGGGAAGCAAGTGGACTTCTTCCTCAACGATGCGCTCCTGAAGGAGACGCGCTTTCAGAGCTTCCAGATCGCGAAATTCCAGGTCTGGTTGAAGCGCCAGGGGATCGAGATCCCGCCGGACGTGGACATCTTCCTCCATCAGCATGCCAGCGAGACGGGAGAGGCGAGGTGATGTTCTGGCTGAGTTTCTGCGACGCGAGCAGGCCCGAGGGAGAGAAGTTCCTGGGAGCGTGCCTCGTCTCCGCAGGAGATGTCACCGCCGCTGCTGCGGAGGCCAGCGCCCGCGGCATCAACCCTGGCGGAGAGGTCTTGGGCGTCATGGTGGAGCCGGACAGCGCGAAGATCATCCCGGCGACCTGGATGAACAGGCTGCTCAGCCGGGAAGAGTGTGGAGCCTTCGACAAAGAGATGTGCGCGCTCCAAGACGCGATGGGCGACATCGAGCGCATTGATGTCGACGATCTCGCAAAGGACTTCCTCTGCGCCGCCCATAACCCAGAGAACAAGGGAAACCCGTGATGGCCCACCGACCTGCGCCCTCGACGCGCTTCCCGTGCCCGTGCTGCCGCGCCTCCGTGCGCGGTGACGTCTGGTACGACTGCCGGTGCTTTCAGGGCAGCAAGAAGACGTGCCCGAACTGCCGCCGACCGAAGGCCGAGAAGGGATCAGACCGAACTTCGGGCGGTACGCCCCGCGACTTCGATTCGCACGGGCCCGCCTCCTCGCTCTTCCGGTTCGGCATGACCGCGCCGTCGCAGGCGCTTCCCCCGACAGGCGACGTGCTCAGCCAGGTCGATCAGGACTGCGTGGCGAACGCGGGAGCTGAGCGACACGGGGCGGAGCTTCCGTCGCCCACGTGGCGCTGCAGCCTCTCGTGAATAGGCTCGCCGCGCTTGGCGACCTGTCCCTGGTGCCGCTCAAGGAGGTGGGTCGTTACCGTCCGAATCGGGCTGCCAGCGACGCCGGGAGCGCTGTGACCGAGTACCTCATCGTCGTTGAGCGGGGGACGCAGTCCTTCCGAAAGGCGGCGTCTGCATGAGCGCACCGAAGCCGCTGGAGGAGCAGCTTCTCGCCCCCGCTCTCCGAGTGCTCGAGCAGGCCGCGTCCACTCCCGACGCCCGGTTCGAGATCCTCGAGGCAGCTGCGAGTCGGGTCGGTGGGTTCACGCTCGCCTCGTACCGCAAGAGGTTCGACGCGTCCGCTGTGCTGGGGGAGCCTCGGGCACTTGAAGCCGGGGCCAAGCTTCTCGACGCGCTAGAGAGTGGTCCAGTCCCGCTACCCCTTGCACTCTGCGCGCTCGCTAGGCCCCAGATTTCTCGGTCTGAGCAGCGAACCTCGGGTGCGTACTACACTGATTTCCGGCTTGCACAGTATGTCGTTGCATCCGTGGCGCCTCGCCTCGTTCCGGGCGCCCGTGTTATCGACCCCGCTGCAGGTACCGGGATCCTTCTCGTTGCGGCAACTCTCGCGGCCTGTGGGGCCGACCGTCTTCGTCGCGCCTCCTGGCTCGCAGAGAGCGTCACCGCATGGGACTTGTCCCGCGATGCGTTGCGGGGAGCGCGGCTTGCTCTCGCATCGCTCACCGACGACCTTGCAGCTGTTGAGTCCATGGTCTCGCGGTGGCGGTGCCACGACAGCTTGCTCGTGGACAATGCGCCTTGGGGGGAATTCGACGTCGTGCTTGGGAACCCCCCCTGGGAGAAGATCAAACTCACCCGCCATGAGTTCGTCAAGGCCAACGGGGGGGCGCGTCACTACGGCGACGACTACGCGAAGCTAGATGGCGACGTATTCGCATCCCAGCGGGCTGACGTTGCGCGCTACGGGAACGCGCTCGCTGTTCGCTATCCCCTCCTGGGACGTGGCGAGCCGGATCTATACAAGGCGTTTCTCGAAGTCTTTCTCAAGCTCGCGCGGCAACAGGGGTGCATCTCAGTTCTCGTTCCGGCGGGCCTGATACGGTCGCAGGGAACCGAGGATCTCCGGAGGTTCCTCATCGACAATGCCGGAGAGCTGTCGTTCACCATTCTGGAGAACCGCGCTCGATTCTTCGCGATCGACACTCGCTTCAAGTTCTTGGGCCTGGCACTGTCGAAAGCCACCGCTGAATCCCGGCGCCCCGATCTCCGCGTTGTGCACGCGAAAGGAACGGCCGATGGAATTACCGAGGTGGGGCGGGCCCGCATCGGGCGGAAAGCAATTGAACGTCTACGGCCCGACCTGACCGTTCCCGAGGTTCGCTCCGAAAGCGAATGGCGGCTGTTCCGCACGATGAGCGAGCACGCCTTGGGCGCATCGTCGAAGGGCGTGGAGTGGGAGCCCCACATCGTCCGCGAAGTCGACATGACCCGCGACAAAAAACACTTCGGTCGCGCGGCTGGCGTCGGCCAACTCCCGGTCATTGAGGGCCGGATGGTCCACCAGCATCGATTCGGGGCCAAGGCATATCGATCTGGGACCGGTCGACGGGCGAAGTGGGACACCGTTCCACTGGGTACGAAGGAGCTGGCTCGTGGCGGCCCCGACCTCCGGCCCCAGTCCTGGTTTCCTGCAGATCGGCTATCGCCCTCGGTTCGTGAGAGGGCCGCGCAAATGCGTGCCGGCTTCTGCGACATCACTGGGCAAACGAACGAGCGCTCGATGCTCGCTGCCATGATCCCGCCTGGCGTCATCTGCGGCAACAAAGTGCCGACCGTGACGTTCCCTGATGACTCGACCGAGAGTCGCCTGTTCCTCTGGCTCGCGGTCGTCAACAGCTTCCCTTTTGACTGGGCCCTTCGACGAATCGTGACGACGACGGTCAACTACTTCCTGCTGAACAGCGTCCCATTTCCGAACCTCCAGCCAGACTCGCTACCTGGGCGAAGGCTCGCCGAGGCTGCGCGTGAGCTACATCGATGCAGCGCGGGGGGCGCGAATGCAGCTCCGTCGCGAGTCGCAGAACTAAGGGCAGGGATCGACGTGGCAGTGCACGCTGCGTACGGCCTGGGGTTCGGCGAACTCGAGTTGATGTTCCGCGACTTCCCGCTCCTTGATCGCGGGCAGCCGCCACTTGAGGGCGAGGAACGCTCGACCATCACGCGGGACTTCGTCTTGGTCAAGGCCGCAGCACGCTTCAAACAACGTGCGGATGTGTACGAAGAGCGTCTCCGAGCGGCGCGCGAGGCAGTGCCTTACGTTGCTTCGGAGTTCTCGCAAGCGGAGATCCAGGACGAGGCGGAGGCGAGCGATGTCTAACCACGTTGAAGCGAAACCGGCAGGCGTGAAGCGCGTCGTATTCAAGCAGATTGTTGAGGGTGATTTCCGGAAGTTCGAAGCAGTGGGAGCTGGCGCGGGCTACGCGCTTTCGCGTGCCATCGTTGTCGATGGCCCCGAGCACATCCTGCTGACGACGGAGGACGCCGATGGAATCCCCTTCTGATCCCCTTCACGCCCGGAGGCCACCGCCACCCCGTCCACCTCCGTGGCTCGTCGTTCTGGCCCTGTCGGTCGCGAACATCAGCTTCGCCGTCGTGGCCACCCAGTCGGCCCAGCGAGTGGCGGAGGCCGCAGCTCGGGCCGACATGGCCGAACAGCGAGCCCTGGAGGCGGAGCAGAGGGCCATCCAGTTGCACACCCGTGTCCTCGCCAAGATGAAGCCGTGCCAGCACACCGCAGACGACGTCAGCCGTGCCGCGCTGTCCGCCTTCACGGAAGGCTACCGCGAGGCCGAGCGGGCGTGCCACGACGAGACCGGCAAGACGACGGTGGACGTACCCACGACGGTCGAGCCCGCGGGACGGCGCCGCTGATGAGCCGCACGCACGCCCTGAAGGCGCACCCGGCCCCGTTCCTCGACGTGTGGACCGGCCGCAAGACGTTCGAGGTGCGGCGTGACGACCGCGGCTACCAGGTCGGTGACATCCTGCGACTCCAGGAGTGGACGCCGACCGAGGCTCACGACGAGGCTGTGCTGGGCGCCGGCGGCTACACCGGGCGCGTGGCCATCGTGCTCGTGACGTACATCCTGCCTGGCGGGCAATGGGGCCTGCCGGACGATCTGTGTGTGATGGCGATCGATGTGATCGGAAGGGAGTTCCCGCGCTGAGTCGCACCGACTTACGAACCGCTCACCCCGACGACTTCTGGAACGAGGAGACAATCATGGAATGGGAACCGACGCTGTACGCCAACGATCCGACGGTCAACGCTCTTCTGAACATCGCTGCTGGACTCCATGCCGTGGCGAAGTCCACCAACGATCTCTACTACGCCTTCGCGTATTCCAAGACGGCGGGCGGCATGAGCATCTCGGAAGCCTTGGGGAAGATGGGAGACGATGTCACCGGTGCCATCGCGGCAGTGGCGGAGAGCATCGAAAGCATCGAAAGCAAATGACGAAGCGCCCGCCCCCCTTCCCGCTGCCGCCCACGCCGGCGCACCTGGACAATCCCCCCGGCAAGACGCCGATCATCGAGTACTACCCGAATCGGGTCGTGCCGCCGACCACGGCTTGCAAGCATCACCCACACGGCTGCGAGGTCTGCGGCACTACGGACCAGCGCGACGCTCTGCAAGAGTTCGGGGTACACGACGCCACCATCAGCGCCATCCGTCACGGGCGTAACTGGAGCAAGACGCTATGAGCGCGACATGTGTGCCGAAGCGTGACGGGACCACGCGTGCCCGCAACCAAGACGACGCCTATCTCACCCCATTGTGGGCCGCGCGCGCCATCCTTGACGTGCTCCCGGCTATCAACCCGGATGACACGTGGCTTGACCCGTGCGCCGGGGAAGGCGCCTTGCTGCGCGCTCTCGCGCCAATGCGCGGGCTGCGGTTCGGCTTCGAGATCGACGCGGCCCGCACCGCAAAGGCGGCCGCTTTCGGCGAGGTGCTTCAGCGCGACGCCCTATCGCCGGAGCCGTGGAGGCCGGCCGGGCGACGCGCCTCGTGCATCATCGCCAACCCGCCGTTCTCGTTCGCCATGGAGTTCCTCGAGCGCGCGCTCGCCGAGGTGGAGGCAGGCGGAGAGGTGGCGTTTCTGCTCAGGCTCTGCTTCCTCGCTTCCATGAAGCGCGCGGCGTTCCACCGCTCGCACCCGTGCGACATCTACATCCTGCCGAAGCGGCCGAGCTTCACGCCGGACGGCAGGACCGATAGCGCGGACTACGCGTGGTTCGTGTACGGCCCAGGGCACGCCGGGGCCTGGTCCATCCTCGCGCCGTTACATCACCGCGAAGAGGCTGAACTCGAACCGCGCGTTCTCGACCTCCTCGCGCGTGTACTCGTGGCGATCCTGCAGCCTGGGAAGCCCCACGACCCCCATGACGATCACCGCGTCGCCCGTGTGGAGGAGCACCTGGGGCGCCTTCTCGGGGATGGGCACGTCGATGCCGTACCGCTCACGCATGGCGGCGATCGTCGCCTTGTGTGACGGGTTCAGCGCGGGGATGAGAGCGCCGGGTGGGAGCCCGCGCACGTACTCCGGCGTGATGCTCTCCCGGAGAATGGTGCAGGTGGAAGGGAACATCGACGGGGCGATTCCGAACGAGAAATAGATGGCCATGATCGGAAGACCCCGCGGAGCTCAGGTTCTGACAACGCTCGCCGATCTCGTCGAGGCGGCTCTCGTGATAGGCTGGCCGACATGCGCGCCGCCGCCGCCGTTCATCGCCGCGAGAAAGCGATCCGCCCCGTCGATGCCACCATGGACGCGCTCGAAGAGTCCTGGTTCCTCCATGTTTGCGAATGCTCATTCTGCATGCCGCCGGAGCCGCCGCCGGGAGCGCGTGATGAGCGTCAGGCCGAGCGCGAGCTCCTCGCCCACCGGATGGACATGGGCCGATGAGCGCCACCGTCGACATGGCCGGGCTCACGCCAGACACGCGCGCGGCGTGGTATGCGTTCCAGCAGGCCGCGCTCGACCAGCTCGGGTTCGACCTGCAGCCGCGAAGCGCGAGGCGCACATGTGCCGAGCAGGCCGAGCAGTGGGCCATCGGGCGGAGCGGGCCGAGCGACACCAGGACGCCGACGACGCGCGCGCAGGGGTGCCGCTCCTGGCACGTCAGCGGCCACGCGGTCGACTTCTTCGTCTTCGTGAACGGCAAGAAGAGCTTCATCTCGTCCGACTACACGAAGGCCGGGCTCCTCGCCGAGAGCATGGGTCTGGTCTGGGGCGGCCGGTTCCAGGGGTTCGGGCCCAACGGGGACGAGGGGCACGTCGAGTGGCACCCTGACCTGACGCAGGCCGACGTGTGCCCCGATCCGACGCACTGCGTGGACGTGGAGCCATCGGAGGACACGGGGGGGCCTTTGGAGCAGAGCATGTTCGGCCGGCTGGGCTGGAAGGGCGCGCTGGCGATCGGCGTGCTGACCCTGACCGTCGCCGTCGGCGGAGGCGTGGTGCTCGCGCGCAGGCAACGCTGATGCGCCTGGTGCAGGCCGGCGCGGGAGCTCGGCGTGATCTCGTCCTCGTGTACCACCTGAACGCGACGGCCGACGAGGACGTGCGCGCTGCCATCGGGCCGGGCGCGTGCATCGTCAACGAGACGGTCCCGCAGGCGCAGATCGGCGCCTACGGCTCCTTCGGGCCTGACGGCATCGCCACGGTCACCGACGCGCTCGCGTGGGCGCAGGGCGAGGCCGGCGCGTTCGACCGAGCTCGGCTCATTCTCATCGGCTTCAGCGCGGGGTACATCGCGGTGCGCACGCAGCTCTTCTCGGGCGAAGATCCGGACGCCATCGTCATCGCCGACGGCATCCAGACGCCGCGACCTGGAGATCCGGCGGCCGTGGCGCCGTGGACCGCCTACGCGAACCAGGCGCGCCTTGGCGCACGGGTCTTCGTGGCCTCGCACACGACCCAGGGCCCCACGAACCTGATGTCGACCGGCGAGACGCTGCGTCTCATCACCGGCTTCGCGCTCTTGCAGACCGGGACGCTGGCCAGTCCAGCGATCACCTCGGAGGGGAAGCTCGTCGTGCTCTCCTTCATGGGCAACGACCACCGGGCCCAGGGCTACGTCGTGCTCCCCAGGATGCTCGAGACAGCGATGAGGCTCCTCGACGAGGGCCAAGGCGCGCTGGCCGCGGTGGCGTCGAAGGCGTGGCCCGTGGTTGGCGTCGTGGTGCTGGCCCTGGCCGCGGTCGGCGGCGTGATGCTGGCGCGTCGAGGGCGTTGATCTCGCGACCGAACGACCGGGTCAAATCAGCAAGGCGGTCATGGGGCGCCCCAGTTCACGACGACGGCTCCAAGTCCGAGCGCCAGGCCCGCAGCCCCGCCGATGGCTGCGCCCTTCCCGTACGAGGGCCGCGCCACCACGGCGCCGACCCCCGCGCCCGCGACGGTCACGCCGATCAGCAAGGCGTGGAGGATCGTGCGCTCCCAGTCGGGGCCGCCGTTGAAGATCCCCTTCAGGCGGGAAAAGTCGACGCGCGGCTCGCAGGTCTTCGAGGCGACGCCCCAGACGCCCTGATCGCAGGTCGGGTAGGGCACCTCACCAGGTACCTCGTTGCCGTCGGCGTCGAGCTGGTAGCACATGCCGTTCGTAGTCACGTACGAGCGCCCTGGGGGGCACGACGCGTGCGCGGGCGGCGGCCCCACTTCGGGCGTCCACGACGCATCGCCCAGACCACTCAGGGCCGGCATGGGCGCCTCGCGGCGTCCGAACGATCGGGTGAGATCAGCGAGGCCGGTCATCTTCCCTCTGGATGCTAGACGCTGCCCGCCATAAAATCGCTCCAATTAGCGACCCCATCGACGTGCACCACGGCCTCGCGTCCCGTGGCCTCACCTTCCCCTGCGAGCGGCCGAGCCAAGTGTCACCATCGAGGGTACAGCCAGGGTGATGCTTGCCGCCTTGAAGATCGAGACGGCTTCGCGTCCAGAGGTATCTCGGCACCTTGAAGGTCGAGACGAGCAGTGGACGCTGGGGTATCTCGACACCTTGAAGTTCGAGACGGCGATCTCCAGCGATCCCGCTGTGGGCGAGAAAACCTGGCGCGTTCGGCGGACGAGCCGATATGCTCGGCCGGATGCCGCGCCGGTCCTGGAACGATGCTGAGATCTGGGGCGACACCTCGGTCGTTTTGATGGAGGCCCTTCTGTGATGGCCGCCCGACGCCAGAACCCCACGCGTGGGCGCCGAGCCGTGCGCGCGGCTCCGCAGATCCCCCAGTTCCTCCTCGACCAGACGATCCCCCGCAAGGTGCTCCAGGGGCGCTACATGCCGCACGGCAAGTCCACGGAGTTGAGGCCGTTCGGCTACACCGTGATCGAATGGTTCGACCCGCGCACGCTGCGCGGGGAACAGACGGTCGACGTGGTGATCGAGTTCATGCCGCGCGTGAATGACGCCGACGCTCGCGCGAAGCAGCTCCCCGGCCCGCGGGTGACCGTGTCGCGCCTGGAGGATCAGCTCGCCTTCCACGCGGCCATCGGCGCACCTCTCCCGTCGAACCTGCCGTCTCGGAAGGAGAAGCCCGAGGACTGGCGCTACGAGCAGGAGCCGTCTGTGGCGCCGGCGGACATGGCGCGCCTGATCATCGCCGCCCACGGGCGCGAGGAGGGCGAGATGAAGGCCATCGACCTGGCGCTGAGCCAGAAGACGGCCTGGTGGCTTGAGGTCGTCGCGGCCATCAAGAACGGTCGCAAGAAAAACCCGCTCGATCCCGAGGCGTTCGCGCCGCACCTCGAGCGCGAGGCGGAAGGCCGCCACAGGGCTGACTGGACGCCGCACAAGATGGAGGAGGCGATGCACGCCGCGGAAGGCCGCTTCGTGGTGGAGCTCGCGGGGCCGCTCTACGGCTGCGGCACGAACGGGTGTGCGGCGCCGCTCGAGGACGGGCGCGTGCTGAAGGTGACCATCGACGAGGCCGAGGCCCGCTGGGCGTGGCTGACGCACCGGCGCGGCGTCCCTGGCATGGTGCAGGTGGACGTGCCGCCCACGGTGATCGGCCTCGACGATTGGTACCAGGGCGAAGTGCCAGAGCCTGGCGACGACGAACCGCCCATCGATCCGTTCAAGAGTCCGTGGAAGAAGGGGACACGAGCTATGCGGATTTGGGCGTACGTGCGAGAGGCGGCCGACGATATTTCCGAGGCTCTGTGGCGCGAGCTCGGCTCGGCGGGGTATGAGACAGGAAACTCGCCGCGGCCAGATCCAGAGCAGCAGATATACGAGGGCATCGAGGTGTTCCGGCGCCTGGGCTACGAGCTCGATGACTGGGCGGGGCGCTTCAACATCGGGCTCGACCGAGACGGCAACATCGTCGTGCGCGACGGAAGGCTCGTGCGGCAGGAGCGGCTCCCGAACCCCGCTCGAAAAGCCTCTGCGCTGATGTCGCGCCTGACGCCAGGCGAGGTCGCGTCGCTGATGGCGCGGATGAAGCTCGCCTGGGCCGAGTGCCCCTGGATGAACAACGGTCGTCGTGCGATGGGACAACCTCTCTGGAAAAACCTCGAGGCGTGGCTGCTCGAGGGTGACCCGGAGGCGCTGGCGTACGTGAACACGCAGCTCGATCCTGCGCGGTGCGCGCGAGATCGAAAGCAGCGCCTCGCGGAGCGTCGCGTCGACGAGGCCGAGGCGCGCTACGAGGCGCAGGGCGTGAACCTCGAGGACATCGCGCACCTCGGTCCCGTGCGCCTGGCGGCACGGGCGCGCGGCAAGAACGTGTGGCTCTACCACGGCACGACGACGAAGCTCTGGCCGAGCATCCGGCGCCACGGCCTCCGCATCGGCGACGCGAAGGTGGATCCGCAGGAGACGCCGGGCGTCTACCTGACGGCGATGCCCGGCCGCGGCATCTACACGGGCGGCACGGCGTCTTTCTACGCTAAGCGGGCGGCAGGCGTCCTCGGCGGTCGCCCGGTCGTCCTGCGCGTCCTGGTGCCCTTCGACGACCTGACGGCGGACACGGACGACGAGGACATTCAGACGGGCAACTACCAGTTCGTCACCGACTACGTCGGGCCCCAGCAGATCCTCGAGGTCGACGGCGTGCGCCAGCCGGCGCCTCGGCAGCTCACCGCGGCCAAGGCCGCCAGCAGAAAAGGAAAGAAACCATGAGCCTCGTCGTCACCCAACCCAACTTCAACGAGGGCGGCTGCACGACCGCAGGCGGCACGCTGGTCGATGGCCCAGCGTCGCCGAACGGTGGCCCCACGTTCGTCTGCGACCTGTCGCCGGTCATCCGACGTCCCACGTGGCTCACGTTCGGCCTCGGGATCGCCGGCGGACTCCTCGTCGGCGCCGCCGCCATGCACCTCCGCATGAAGTCGGGCAGTCGATAACGGCGAGAGGGTCACTGCTCGCTCGTGTGTCTGCTCGCCATGTAGAGTCCGCCGATCAGCAGCCCGACGCCGGCGACGCCAAGCGTCACGGGCAGCCACTGCCATGCGGCCTGCGCCCCCAGGACGACCGGGCGGACATCTACCCCGCCCAGAGGGTCTCCAGCGAGCGCGGAGATGGCGTCCGACGGAGCCTGCGGGTCCGACGGAGCGCGAGACTCGGGACGAGGCGCCGCCGGTGAAGGCGCAGGAGCTCGAGGGTCGGCTTCGGCGCGGGAGGACGCTGCGGCGCGCCGAGGAGCGGCCGTCGGCGCTCTCTGGTTGTCGAAAATGCAGATGAACCTGTTCGGGATGGCCGCGGGCGTGGGCACCATGCGCATCCCCGGAGGGCATCCGTAGCAGGAGTCGTCGGACGCGCCGACGCCGGCGGGCTTGCCTTCGCACGCCCGCCCTTCCGCACACGCCTGGCAACA
>Ga0315284_10006857_pt1 | contig 16244 bp, 13 predicted proteins | sample YL17G09_16_MG_FD_203696 | JGI IMG/M metagenome (GOLD analysis project Ga0315284, IMG submission 203696) | Sediment microbial communities from Yellowstone Lake, YNP, Wyoming, USA - YL17G09_16 | ecosystem: Environmental > Aquatic > Freshwater > Lake > Sediment | place: USA: Wyoming | collected... | reverse complement strand
GTCATATGCCGACCTATGAGCAGAAGGACGACTTGCGCGGCAGTCCGGGAATCATGAAGAGCAGCTCGGATTTCGATTCCATGCTAAAGGGCGACATGGTCTTTACTAATCATTGCACAAAGAAAGTGCGCGACGCCCGCGACCGAGGCGTGTATGTGGTCGGCGTCACCATCAATTACATCAACAACGAGTTCCGGCCCGAAGGATTCGCCGTCCCCAACGAGGATAACCTGATGCTCGCGGATGTGTCCAATGAGATTCTTCACAGCCATGTGCCCTATTACCAGGGGCTCGTCCATGCACCGGAAATCCCCGAATTCACACTGTGCCCGTCTTCAACGACCGGTCTCGGTGCCCTTCACTGGATGATAAACGCCGAACTCACCGCCAAACTCGCCGACCGGAAAGCGAGAGAAGTCGACCGGAGCGTCGAATACCTCCGGATACTTACCGAACGCGTCGAAAAGGTCCGTGAGCACCGTGACCGCATCCGTGAAACCGCAGTGCTCATGGCGCGCCGTATCAGGAAGGGCGGCCGCTGGTTCGTGCAAAGCATCGAGCACCCCGGATTAGCAAGCGAGCTCACCGGGGTCGCCTCCGGCCCGATGATCGTCAACTGGGGCGACTGGAACGCCACGAAAGAACAGAATGTTATGCTCATAAGCGCCATCTCGCCTGCATTACCGGACGAAGTCAGGCTGGCGATGGAAAAGCAGATCGAGGGCGCGTATGTTATCGGAATCGGTCCGTCGTCGCTCGATGATATCGTTCCACCGGGGCGGCTCATCGACATAGCCGATGCGGGATTCGACAATTTTTCGCCCGAGTCAGGCGGTGTCATCGCCATCAAGGGAAGGCAGGGCAGTATCTGCCCGACTTCCGGTATCGTCGGAAACGTGATCCAGCAGATGATCTCTGCTCAGTGGGTCGATGAGATGGTCCGCCGCGGATCGGTCCCCTTTTTCTGGATGGGATTTTTCCAGGCTGGCGGAACGGAATACGACAAGGGCATAAGGCCGTTCTTCGAGAAGCAGGGATTTTAGAACGACTCAGGCTTCCTGAAACCGAAACCGCGATTGTACAGATGAACATACTAATTTGAATTTTATTGTAGTACAATACAGATTTGTCAGCTCCCATATTTTTGATATAGGGATTATCAGATTAAAGTCATACACTAATTCTTAAATCGGGAACACACCATGAAAAAAGCTTTTATTTATTGTTTAACACTTCTTCTTGTCTCGTCGATGAACCTGTCATGCAGGCATCGCCAGGTGGATCCTCTCGATGCAGTCATGGGCTTCAAAGCGAATGACAAGTATTTCAAATCCACCCTCAAGACATTGCATTTTATCATTGAAACCCAGCCAATCGCTTCTGTGGAAACCATATTCAATCAGACGATAGAAGCCTACGGCCTGCCGCTCGACCCCAAAGGCTGTGCTGACGGTGTCTATATCGGTGAAACACCTCAGGACGCGTTCGATTACCGGCACGTTGTGAGGCTCGAGATTAAAGACGGCGTTATTGTCAACGTCGATTACGATGAAATCAAAAATGACGGTCATGGCAAAAAGAATAACGAGGAATACAACAAGGAAATGAGCAAATCGGGAACGAATCCGGCTATCGCCTATCCTCAGTATGAAAAGCAGCTTTTAGAAAAGCAGAATATTCTCGAGGTGGATGCCATATCAGGAGCGACCTATTCTCTCTACCGGTTCAGGCTCGCAACTACTGTCGCACTCATCAAAGCGAGGCTCAAGGCGAAAAACTGAAGTATGCAGCCGGACACAGATTAAGTCTAAAGCTAATATTCGTTTACATGGTTTGAGATTGAATCTAACTTATTAATAGGTGTCACAGTATTCGACCGCCTAACGTCTCACTTTCAGACCGCCCTTTGCAAAAAAGAGGGTTGAATGTTTTGTGAAGGGAGTTCAGTAAAATTGTCTGGTAGTATATCAGATCAACACCGCCTCATCTTAACGGCTGGCTGATTGACTCAACACATGGTACTGAACAGGGGTGGCAATTCAAGAATACTTCCAGCATCAAACCTTTTTTACTCAAAGTGGACCAACTCGTCATGAACACTCACCTCTACCCATCATCACCCGCACTCTTTACCGATTTTTACGAACTCTCCATGGCGTACGGATACTGGAAAACGGGTAACGATGTGAAGGAATCCGTATTCTCTCTCACCTTCCGCGAGCATCCGTTCGGAGGTGGATACACCATTGCCTGCGGCCTCACCCAGGTGGTCGAGTTCCTGAAGGCTTTCAGGTTCGATGAGACCGATATCGCCTATCTCGCAGATTTTCAGGGGAATGATGGGAAACCCCTCTTCGATCACGGATTTCTGGATTATCTTGAGGACGTGCGGTTCACATGTGATGTGGATGCCATTCCCGAGGGTACCGCCGTATTTCCCAACGAGCCTCTCATCAGGATCACCGGCCCCATAGTCCAGTGTCAGGTGCTGGAAACCGCTCTCCTGAACATTATAAACTTCCAGACCCTCATCGCCACCAAAGCATCGAGGATTTGTACGACTGCTCTGGGAGATCCGGTATACGAGTTCGGTCTCCGCAGGGCGCAGGGATTCAACGGCGGGCTCATGGCGAGCCGTGCCGCCTATATCGGCGGCTGTGCCGGTACCTCGAATGTGCTTGCCGGGAAGCTCTGGGACATTCCGGTAAAAGGCACACACGCCCACAGTTGGGTCATGTCCTACCGGACTGAAGAAGAGGCGTTCACCGACTATGCCCGCGCTTTACCCAACAATTGCATTTTCCTTGTGGATACCTATGATACGCTGACCGGAGTCCGTCACGCAATCAAAGCCGGACAATGGCTTATGGAACGAGGATATACTTTTGCGGGTATACGCCTCGATTCCGGTGATCTTGCCATGTTGAGCAGGGAAGCGCGTGCCATGCTCGATGAAGCCGGATTTCACAACACATTCATCATCGGGAGCGGTGACCTCGATGAGTACTCTATCAGGGCGCTGAAAAGGGAGGGCTCACCCATCACCGTCTGGGGAGTTGGCACCAGGTTGGTTACCGGCTGGAACGAACCGGCCCTCGGCGGTGTCTATAAACTGACCGCTGTCCGTGAACCGGGATGTGACTGGCAGTACCGTCTCAAACTCTCTGATACCCGGGACAAAGAGACAATTCCCGGCATTGTGCAGATTCGCCGGTACCGCGACAAGGGACGTATAGCAGGGGATATTTTATATGACGAGCGTGCTGGTATCGATCCTGCGGGAGGAGCAACAGGATTCGAAGGAACGAAATACAGGATGTCCGGAGACCATCTTTCCCATGAAGACCTGCTTGTGCCGGTATTCCGGAAGTGTGCGTACGTATACGACACACCCGGAATCCACGATATCCGTGAACGTACACTGGCACAGGTAGAGGATTTACCTCCTGAAATCAGGCTTCTGGATCATCCCGGGCGATATTCGGTTGGTATGGACGCACGTCTGTCCGATATCTGTGATTCACTGCGCCGGGAAATGTCGAACCGACCAATTACATGAAGCGCTTTTACACTGACACGGATTATTCAGAAATGTAAGAATATTTTATGTATAAACTCATTCCCTGACCCCCCTTGACTTGTATCATAGCAGAGAGGGATTTAGGGGAGTGATTGTATAAACGATTTGAAAAATTTATTGGTCTGTAATAATCCTGGTAAAGAATGTTTCGCTTTATAATCCATAATCCTCAATCCGCAATCATAACTCATACTACGGGAAATACATATACATGAAAGCGCTCCTCCTCATCGATATCCAGAATGATTTCCTGCCGGGTGGAACGCTCGCTGTCCGGAACGGCGATGAAGTCATTCCGGTCGCCAACCGGCTCCAGACAGCGTTCGAATTGATTGTGGCAACTCAGGACTGGCACCCGGCCAACCACAGCAGTTTTGCTTCAAACCACCCGGGAACGAAGCCCGGTGATGTCATCGAAATCGACGGCATCCCGCAGGTTCTCTGGCCTGACCACTGCATCCAGGGCACACACGGAGCGGCGTTCGCGGAAACCCTCATCACAGACCGTATTGATACCGTTATCAGAAAAGGCATCGATCCCTCCATCGACAGTTACAGCGGATTTTTCGACAACGGCCATCGGAGGGCAACCGGACTCGAGGAATACCTTCATGAAAAGAAAGTAACAAACCTTTACATACTGGGGCTTGCCACCGATTACTGCGTCAGGTATACCGCGCTGGACGCCCGATCGTTGGGATTCACCACATTCGTCATCATTGACGGCTGCCGGGGGGTAAACCTCACCTCCGGGGACGTTGAAAGGGCTGTCGAAGAGATGAAAAAGGCAGGGGCACTCATTATCGAGAGCACATTACCCGGCATATAAGCATACATGACATAAGCTTGTTATAGACTATATCACGTGATGGTTATTTGCTAATCGTTCGCCGGTTTTTATAATCACAATGTTATAACCTGTACCGTACAAACGCCTCGATGGCGTGATATTCCGGAAGCCCGAGCCGGTCGTAGACCTCGGCGGTCTTACGGTTGCGGTCTTCGGCGCGCTGCCAGAATTCACGGGTGTCTTCAGGGCCGGGGAACATGGCACGGTCTTTCTGGCTCTCGTGGCGGAAGATGGCGTACCGCTTGCGGAGCAGTTCGTCGGGAGACAGGGGAACCGCCATATCGATCTCGTCGGGAGACCACTCCTGCCAGGCACCGCGGTAGAGCCATATTTCCGGTTCGGGATTGCCGGCCTGAACATAACGGCGGGCGGCTTCGAGGGCGGCATCGAGGCATTGACGGTGTGTGCCGTGCGGGTCGGTGATGTCGCCCGCGGCAAACAGCATCTCGGGCCGTATACTCTCGAGAATGCGGATGACCGCGCTGATGTCGTCCCCGCCAATGGGGAGTTTCTGAACCGTTCCGCTCTTGTAGAAGGGCATGTCGAGGAAATGGATATTCTCTGTTGCGAGTCCGCAAAATTTCGCTGCATCGATGGCTTCGGTCTTGCGGATGAGCGTCTTGACCGCCTGAACCTCCTGCGAATCCACTTCATTGGGGCGTTTATGGTGGAGGAAACGGTCAATATGCTGTTCGATCAGGGCTGTCTGGTCGGGTCTCAGGCCGAAAATCTCGTTGAATTCCCTGACAAAGTCGGCATACCTCGATACAAGGTGGTCGAAGACGCTCAGATATCCGCTGACCATGTACGCCGCATGGACTTCATGTCCCTGTTCGGCGAGGCGGATTATGGTGCCGCCCATGGAGATGACATCGTCATCGGGATGGGGGCTCAGGATGAGCACGCGTTTCTTCCTGTTTTTACCGCCGGGCCAGCCAGTGATGGTGTCCATGAGGCGCCTGAATACGCGAATGTTGAGCTGGTACGCCCCACCGGTCGTTTTCACCAGTTCGTACAGACTGTTGTCGATATAATCGGCGTCGGTCAGTTTCAAAATTGGTTTCCCGGCTTTCAGCGCCAGCCAGATGACCGCGTGACGCTGGAGTTTTTCGTCCCATGTGCATGAACCGACCAGCCAGGGTGTCTTGATGCGGGTCAGTTCAGCGGATGCCGCCCGGTCAAGGTAGAAGGTCGTGTTCGGGTGTTTCTGGAGGTAGCTCGCCGCCACATTCGACGAAATTTCACCTTCGACCGTACGGTGGATAATCGAGGCTTTTTTCTCCCCGAAAGCCAGAAGGCAGATCTCACGGGCATCCATTATCGTGCTCACCCCCATGGTGATTGCCATCTCGGGGACGTTCTCTTCGCCGAAGAAATCGCTCGAAGCATCCATTCGGGTTTTATTGTCGAGATAAACACGGCGTGTTCTGCTGGTCTGCTCGGAACCCGGCTCATTGAACCCGATGTGACCGGTACGGCCGATGCCGAGTATCTGGATGTCTATCCCGCCTCTTTCACGGATCAGGTCCTCATATTCCCGGCAGCGTGAATCAATCTCGCTCTCTGCCCATTCGCCGGAAGGAATGTGGATGTTTTTCGGGGGTATGTTGATATGATTGAACAGGTTTTCCATCATCCACCGGTGATATGACTGGGTGTCAGACGGGCTGCTCGGCCAGTATTCGTCGAGATTGAACGTGATAACGTTGGAAAAATCGAGGGATTCCTCCCTGTGCATCCTGATGAGCTCACGGTACACATCGATTGGTGTGGTTCCGGTCGCAAGGCCGAGAATCGCCGGTTTCCCCGATGTGTTCTTCCCCTGTATCACCTCCGCGATGCGACGGGCGACGGCGACCGCGGCTTCCCTATCGTCGTCGAAGATTTGTATAGGAACACGTTCCAGTACCATTGCAGATTCTCCTGTTTATAATAAATATCGGCTGTTTACAGCGTTCGTTGACTCTGAATGCATCATGACGGCGTTTCCCATGTCGACCGGACATACTCCCCCAGGGCGATAACCTGCTCGATGTCGCCATCGGGCGGGAGTATATCGCCGATGTTGATAATGCCTCTCCCGCGGAACGAACGGATGATCCGCCCGGCAAACGAGAGTAGTTCTTCCGTGGGGAGTTTCCTCGCGAACAGCGTCGAGGGCACCCCGCAATACGCTTTCATCCCCTCCGGAAGCGCATCGGCAAGCTGCTCGACCTCGTAGTTGAACATCGGCGCGGGTGTGCAGCCGTCCAGAAGGTCGAACCCGGTCTGCCCGAGCAGCGGGAAAAATCCCCGGAAATTACCATCGAGGTGGGTCGAAACGAACTTCCCCGCGCGGTGAAGTATGTCGCACGCCTTACGATAAAACGGGATGCAGAACCGCTCATAATACGGCGGAGCGATGAGGTTCTCATCGGCGTGGTCGGAGATAATGACGATCCGTTCGGGCGATTCCGCCGCCAGGTGGATAAGTTCGAGGTCACGCTCTTCCTGGAGAACGAGGAAATCACCGACCGCCGACGGAGCGTCCGTAAGGGCGTACACAACCTGCGCGAAGCCCATGTATTCGTGGATGAGCTTTCCGAACGGCGAGCGCCAGATCACGCTGTCTCCGAGACCCTGCCCGCCAAGGGCGTCCATTATAGCTTTCACCCGGTCGTACCGGGGTATGAAGCGGGTGTGTTCGACGACCGTGGCCATTATGTCAAGGTCTTCCAGGGTTTTAATGAAGTGCTCACGTGTTGCCCAGGTCCCGTCGGCGGCGAGCATATCCTTTTTCACAAGGTCGCCGCGGGGTGTATGCAGGGTGATGGTGCGTACCCTCCCCGCAACACCGGTGAGTTTTTCGATGCCGCCCGTATACTCGACATCGTACCAGTTCCCGATGTGGACAGGGAATCCCCAGTCGAACTGGCGGTAAAAGTCAAACAGCGTGAAATCGGCGAACCGTTCGGGGAGCGTCCCGGGCTGCCTGTGGAACGGGTCATCGTCGGGAATGAATTCCGCGGGGCCGTACTGCCTCGGTTCACCTTCGGGTGTCCGGTGTGATGTATACCAGTCGGTAATATCGGGGAAGAAAGGCATATTATCGGGCTTTTCGCCTTCGAGTACCGAAAAAAAATGTTCCCGGTGCGTCACCTGTTTCTCCTGAGAACGTTGAGGACTTTTCACCACTTCATAATCTACGAAAAATATCCGCTTTTTTCAAGCCGGTAGATAAAACCATAAAAAAACGTTCTATCTTCAAACGAGAGGTTAAATTACTGGAGTTTACCCACTTCTTTTGGATAATCGTTAGAATAACTTTAAATTTTCAGGTTCATCCTATTAATGCGTACCTTGACTCATGAAGAGCGTAGATACGGAGTTTAAAATAGTGGATATCTCTGAATCCGTAAGCCTTTCTTTTGAGTACTTTTATCTTGTTATTAATGCCTTCAACTTTCGCTGTCGTAACAGGATGTTTGAAGTAATTGAGTAAACCTGATCTATGAGAGGCGATCCTATTTGCGAACTTTATTATAGGGCTGATTCCTGATACCCAGGCTTTTTTAAGCCAGTTTTCCAGGTATTGTTTTGCTTCCCTGAGTGAGGAACAACCCCACAACTCGCGAAGTTCCTCTTTCAGAATATAGGCGATATTGAGCGATTTGTTTACCTCTAGTAAACGATGAAGACGGTATCGAGCTTTATAATCATTCTCAATTGATTCCTGTCCTTTTAACAACAGATAGCGAACACCTTTAAAAACCTTTTTCTCGGTTAATTCTGCAGTTTGAGCTTCTTTTCTCCTGAGTTCATCGATCATTTTATTGCATTCAGAGATAATGTGAAATCGATCAAAAACAATAACATCTAACGGATAGTACTTCATGGTCGTACTGATATATGCCTGCCACATATCCATGGCAATTGCTTTTATTTGAGCTTTTACTCTCTTTAGTTTTTTCAATAAATCTTCTAAAGATGACGCTGTTCTCCCTTCTGCAACCCACACAACATGACCAGTTTCAAGATCAACAACAACTGTTAGATAATTGTGCCCTTTCTTTACAGCGATTTCATCTACACCAAGGTATCTCAAATGTCTCAGCTTCCGCTTCTTGAATTTCTTTGTTTATGCCAATACATGGATTTCTTTGATCGTATTCCAGTGCATACCAAGATGCTGAGCAACATCCTCAACAGTCGAATGCTTTAACAATTCTACTACATATCTTCCAAGGCTTTTTGACCAATGTTTCTTCGGAAAGGCCAGAAGGATCGGCTCCTGTTTCAACGATCCGCATTCACGGCAATAAAGCCGGTAAAGATTAACAATAAAAATAACAGCCTTTCCTCCAATGGGTACTGTCTTTATCTCTCGCTTTACACATCCCTTCTTACTTACATCTCTCGATTCACAATCACTACAATATTGATATTCCGGCTTCTTCTCAATATGAAAATATAGTTTCCCCCCGCGATACTCAGTCTTCAAATAAGTGTAACCAATTGCACCAAATCCATGATATATTAGGCTTGTGGACATCAGATCCCCTCCTTTTTAAAAAAGGTTTTCCTTAATGGGGATATTTTAATTGATGTCCACTTCTTTTTCTATATATTTAATTCAGGTACTCATTATTGTGATGAACCAGAAAATGGAGATGAAAACCCGCGCCGGATCGAACTATTTCATCACCCATCTCGGTTTCGATGCCCGCAAGCTCAGTGACCTGCTCGATTACATGAAAAAGCGGAATATAACAATCCCCGTGCTCGGCAGCGTTTTTATCCTCAGGAAGGGCGCAGCGGGCGCCATGCAACGCGGCGAAATCCCGGGATCGTTCGTCACTGACGAGCTCATGAAATGCGTTTCAGAGGAGGCGAAAGCCGGGGACAAGGGTCGCGCCGGATCGCTCGAACGTGCCGCTATGCAGGTCGCTGTCCTCAAAGGGCTCGGTTTCAGAGGCGCCAATATCGAGGCGATGGTGCTGAAATTCGACATGGTGGAAACGATCCTCGGAAGAGCCGGAGAGCTGAAAAATAGCTGGAAGGAATGCGCCGAGAAACTGAACTTCTCGCCGGAAGGCTCGTTTTTCCTGTCCGACGGGAACGCCACCGCACGGTCTGATGCATCGCGCAAGCTCAGAAGCGGCTGGATAAATTGCCGGGTCATGCGGGTGATTCATAACCTGTTATTAGTCAAGGAAGGGTTTCTGGGCTTCATGATGCGGACTGTGTCGAAAATCGTTCACTCGGCTAAACCACTCGGCATGGTGATGCACCTCGGGGAACGTGCGGTCAAGGAAGTGCTCTTCGACTGCCGCGACTGCGGAGAATGCGCCCTGCCGGAACTCCAGTACCTCTGTCCCCGGTCCCAGTGCCCGAAGCAGGAGCGCAACGGCCCCTGCGGCGGGTCACGACTCGATGCATGCGAGGTGTATCCCGAACGTCCCTGCATCTGGGCGAAGGTCTACACGCGCGCAAAGGCATTCGGGGAGCTGGATGCAGTCCGCGATACGGTCATCGGTCCACTGAACTGGGAGCTTCAGCAGACATCTGCCTGGGTAAATTTTCACCTGAATTACGACCACGCGGGGTATGATTTCACGTCGTTCTTCGAGGCGGCTGAACGCGCGGAGACCTAAACATCCATGGTCAGCATGTCATAGGCTATCAAGAGCCTGAGCGGGGATTCGGAAGGATTTTCCTCCTCCAAAAGGTATCTCTCGGCGTTATTGAGCGAGTCGAGAATCTGTGAATCGTTGCTTTCGGGGTCGTGATGGAAGAGGACGAGTGTCTTGACATTCGCTTTAAGGGAGATGTTGATACCGATCACCGCAGTTGAATGCCCGTAGTTCTCCTTCTCGATAGTCTGTTCAAGCGATGCGTACATGGCATCAAAAATCAGCACATCTGCAGCGCGGTAGAACTCGATATACGACTGGAATTCTTTTTCCGAGAGAAGATACGTGTACTCCCCGTCTGTGGCGAACACGACATCCTTCCCATCCGAGGAAATACGGTACGCGTATGAACCTCCCGGATGATGAAGCCCCATGGATGTAATCGTGAACGGTCCGAGGGTGAATGTCTCGCCGGCTTTCAACTGGTGAAATGTCGTGGTCGATGCCATCTCGTCCAGGGTGATGGGGAAGTGGATGAGATCCATCTGCTGCTCGAACCGTGACTTGAGTCCGGGATGAACACCGTGGATGTGGATTTCTGTGCCCTTCGTATAGGCGGGCGCGAAGAAGGGGAATCCCATGATATGGTCCCAGTGGGTGTGGGTCTGCAGAATGTCAATACGTCCTCCGGGCTTGAACCCCCGTTTCATCATGTCTTTGCCGAGAACCCGCAAGCCACTGCCGCAGTCGAGGATAAGCTGATGATCGCCCGTGGTGATTTCCAGGCACGGGGTATTACCGCCAAACGTCATCGCATCAGACATCGGGGCGGAATCGAGGTACGCTTCAATCGCCGCTTCGTTGGAGAGATTGATGTTGCGCGCATTCATGAGCAGGCGTTTTGCCTTGATTCTGAACTCGTGAGTATTCAACGGAGAGGGCAGCGAGCCTCTCGTACCCCAGAATGTTATTTTCATTCATCCTCCACATTGACAACGCACGACAGTATCAACATGCGGTCACGGTTTATATCGAAATCTTCTCCGCCGAATCCCCCGAAAACATCGAGTACGATCAATCCCGCCGCTTCGAGCAGCATACTGAGTTCCGAAAACGAATAAAGCCTGATTGAATGATGATAATCTCTTTTTCCGCTTTTGTCAATAACAGTGACATCGACTTCCGAACGATTTGTGATCGAATCGATCCATTTTTTCTCAAGGATAACCGTATTCCTATGGATAAACCAGTCTTTTTTCAACAGCGACTGAACTATAAAATCACGGTTGACATGGTCGAGCAGGAACAGTCCTCCCGGTTTCAGCGCTCGTGCAATGGAAGTCAGAACACGGAAATTATCCTCTTCATCCTCAAAATATCCGAAAGAATTAAACATATTGCAAGCACAATCAAATGCACGGACGAACGGGAGATTCCTGACATCGCACCTGACAAGCCGCGTAGAGTGCATCGGGCCAAGATTTTTGTGCGCCTCTCCGAGCATGAACGAAGACAGGTCGCACCCGATGACATTATAACCCCGTTTGACGAGTGGCACCAGATGACGGCCATATCCGCAGGCGACGTCGAGCAGTTTCGTTTTTTTCTTGAGCTTGAGAACACTCCGGATGAAACTAACTTCTTTCGCTGTGTCCTTATGTCTGTCGATGACAAGGTAATCAGGTCCGAAAAAAACCTCATACCACCGGTCACTCTTTTTTTCCCGTGTGTTCACCCGTCTCCACCCTGAAAGGATGAAATGGTTCCGCCGATTATCCGTTTCAGGGTGATGTGGCGGATAAAAGACAGACCACCGGCATCGCTTACGGAAAAATCGCAGCCGTGGGGCATGCTCGATACTGTGGTTAAGCGCAGCTTTCCCATACAACACCTGAAGCCCGGTGAAAAACCTTTTACTTTTGTTCAAACACTGTCAAAGGTCGGCGCGATGCGCCGATTTACAAGCACTTAACAATGAGAAAACAAAATATCTTGAGTACGGAAGCCTGTGAAAAGACTTTTTCACAGCCCCTCATATTCATGACACAGAACGTGCCGTGCCGGTTCGTCCTCGACGATGTGTGGGAAACGCTCGCCCCCGTCCAGAAAGAAATTGTCTGTGCTGTCGTCACATACACTCGAAACCTCTCCCGAAAGAACCGCACCATGCCCTTCTTCAGCCCAGAACTGATGATATGTGCCGGGCACGACGCAGATGGATTCGCCGGGAGTAAGCCGTAAAGGTTCACCGGCAGGTTGGACAATTCTCTGCCCGCTCACAGAGAGTTCCAGCGGGTCATGAGCGCAACGGCTGTCAGATGAAACCCGCCACAGAACAATGATGATATTTCCTCCGCCCTGATTGATGATATCCTCCATTTTTGTACGGTGATAGTGGACGGCAGATTTCTGGCTTTCCTGCATGTACATGACCTTCTGCGCGTAGGTTTTCGGGTACTGTTGCCCGGAACCACGGCCATTTCTCAAGGTGAAAATGGTTCGTCCGACCTGCCTCAAAGTACCGGAGCCGAAATCCGTCACATCCCACCCGAGACCACAATCGCGGATTTCATCATACTCCGGGCCCTTCGACCGCCAGTCGGACGGCGGCCACAGGGCAAATGAGGGCAAAGAGAAGTCCATATTATTGAAAAAGCCGATGGCCTGATCGATGGAGTCGTTTATCTCGGACCGTTTCAAAGTGACGAATTCCTTCCTTTAACGTACTCATCCCTTATAAATAACGTTGGAGAGCAAAAAAAACTCTACGCTGGGTGATGATGCGTTAAAAAAGGGTGGGTAGAACCCACCCTTTCATCATCATATCAGAGCAGTAATTCCGCTATCTGGACCGCATTGAGCGCGGCTCCCTTCCGGAGGTTGTCTGAAACGATCCACATGTCGAGGCCTTTCTCCTGCGAAATGTCCTCACGGATACGCCCGACGAAGGTATCGTCCCTGCCTTCCGCCATCAGCGCGAAGGGATACAACTGCTGATCCGGTTTATCAATGACGGTGACACCCGGAGCGTTGTCGAGCAGTTCGATGGCCTCCTCACGGGTGAGCTTCTTTTCCGTTTCGATGTTCACCGATTCTGAATGGCCGGTGAATACGGGGACCCGCACGGTCGTCGCGGTCATACGGATGGAGGGATCATGCATGATCTTCCTGGTTTCGTTGACCATCTTCATCTCCTCTTCCGTGTAATAATTGCCCGTGAAGGCTTTTTTCTGAGGAATCTGCGGAATGCAGTTGAATGCTATCTGGTGAGGAAACACCGAGTTCTGGTACGATCTTCCCTCGAGCATGGCTGCTGTCTGGTTCCTCAACTCGTTGATCGCCGCGATGCCTGCGCCCGATACCGCCTGGTAGGTCGAAACGACGACCCTTTTAATGCGTGCGGCGTCGTGAATCGGTTTCAGAACCACCACCATCTGGATTGTGGAACAGTTGGGATTGGCGATGATCCCCTTGTGCTTGAGCGCATCCCCGGGATTGACTTCAGGCACGACAAGCGGCACATCCGCATCCATTCTGAAGGCGCTTGTGTTGTCGATGACAACAGCGCCTGCTTTGACCGCCGAAGGAACATACCATTTCGATATTGATCCGCCCGGCGAACTCAACACAAGCTCGCCCTTTTTAAACGAATTGAGTGTCAGCTCCTCGACGACGGTTTCACCGCCATTGAACGGTATTATCTTCCCCACGCTCCTGATGGATGCAAGGAGTCGCAGCCTGTCCACCGGGAACTTGCGTTCTTCAAGAATATTTATCATGGTCCGGCCGACATTCCCTGTCGCACCGGCGATACACACGTTGAATCCCATTATTGTGCCCCTTGTCCGTTTCCGAGTTCAAATGCCTCGTGGAGAGCCTGAACCGCCTCAAATGCGCGATCCTGCGCCACTACGATAGATACCTTGATTTCCGAGGTGCTTATCATGTTGATGTTGATATTCCGCTCCGCCAGCGTCCTGAACACTTTCGCAGCGAGGCCGGGATGGGATATCATGCCGACCCCGACGATGCTCACCTTGGCGACGTTTTCGTCGAACGTAACCCGTGAGGCGCCCGATTCGGCCTTGATAATATCAACAAGCGCGGACGTTTTTTCGATGTCGGCTGTCGAAACGGTGAACGATAGGTCGGTGAACCCGTCATAACTGACATTCTGAATAATCATATCAACATTGATGTCTCTTTCAGCGATTTTCGAAAAAATCGCCGCGGCAACACCCGGCCTGTCGGGCACATGATGCACAGTGAATTTTACTTCGTCAAGGTTGTGCGCTATGCCCCGCACAAGCACCTCTTCCATTGATTTATCCTCCCGTGTAATGAGGGTTCCCGGTATGTCCTCATGCGCATGACCGACCAGGAGAACCACCCCGTATTTTCCTGCCATTTCCACTGAGCGGGGCTGGAGCACTTTCGCCCCCATGCTTGCGAGTTCCAGCATCTCCTCGAAGCTGATTGTATCGAGTTTCCGGGCGTTGGGTACGATCCGCGGGTCGGCGGTATACACACCCGGCACGTCAGTATAGATTTCGCATCTGTCCGCTTTGATGGAATAAGCAAGCGCGACAGCTGTGGTGTCCGAGCCTCCCCGTCCGAGGGTCGTGATTTCATGGTCGTCACTGATGCCCTGGAATCCCGCGACGATCACGATACGGCCCTTTTCAAGTTCCTCTTTGACCCGTGTCGCTTTGACGTTGATGATGCGGGCGCGACGGTGTGATGTTGTTGTGATGATTTCGGCCTGCGGTCCGGTCAGGGATATGGCGTCATAGCCCAGTTCCTGAATCGCCATAGACATGATGGCCATTGAAATCTGTTCCCCGCACGCCATGAGCATATCCATTTCACGGTCGGGCGGATTGTTCGAGACAGACCGCGCAAGCTTGATGAGATCGTCCGTCGTATCGCCCATCGCGGACACGACGACAACGACATCGTAACCGCTTTTTTTCTTCGCGATTACCCGGGCGGCCACCTTTTTCACTTTTACGGCATCGGCAACCGATGAACCGCCGTATTTCTGAACGATGAGTGGTTTCACAGCTTGATAAACTCTCCTATAAACGTATCCAATAAATGGTGAGCGGTTAATATATGATAGGACCCTGATTCCGCGCCGCGTTCGGAAAATACTTCCATGCCGTCTTTGACGATGCCCGGTCCTGTATAGGCGAACGGCACTGGTTCACGCGTGTGCGTTCGTTTTTCAATTGGTGTCCGATGATCGCATGTCACAAGAACAGCGGTGTCCGTCCGGCCTTTCAAGCCTCCGAGGACTGTCCCGACAATCTTGGCGTCGAAATCCTCGATCGCCTTGATTTTCATGGCGACATCTCCGTTGTGACCCGCCTCGTCCGGTGCCTCGACATGCACATATACGAAATCCATCGTATCGAGAGCTTTCAGGGCAGCTTCGGCTTTCCCGAGGTAATTCGTGTCCACATACCCGGTCGCCCCCGGCACGAAGATGGGTTTCAATCCCGCGGCGACACCGATTCCCTTGATCAGATCGACCGCACTGATGACACCTCCTTTCAAACCGTACTTTTCTTCAATGGTCGTCATTCGCAGACTCCGGCCCTGGCCCCACAACCAGAGAGACGTGGCGGGCAGCTTGCCGGAGGCTATCCGTTTCCTGTTGATGAGGGAATCAGCGAGCACAGCCTCGGAATCCCTCATGATCGACCGCAGTTTCCCGGCTCTCTTTCCTTTCGGGAGATACGGCCCGTAAACCTGCCCGATGATGTCGTGGGGCGGTAATGTTTCCATGGCATCGGTACCGCCGCTCCAGACCATGAGATGGCGGTATGAGACTCCAGGGTAGAACCGGAGCGTTTCCGTCCCGAGCTTTTCATCGATGCGCGCAATGAGTTCGGACGCTTCCTCGGTCGTGATGTGACCCGCGGAATAATCTTTCATGCGCCCGTCCTCGAGTGTGACGAGGTTGGCGCGGAAAGCCACATCATCCGCACCAAGATGATGCCCCATGCTCAGGGCCTCGAAGACTGCGCGCCCGGTAAATGTCCGTGTCGTGTCGTATCCCATGAGCTCAATGTTCGCCACATCGCTCCCCGGCTGCATGCTTTCGGGGATTGTCTGTGCCGTACCACCCTTGCCGTTGGCCGCCACATAATCCATGTGGGGAGTCTCTGCCGCTTCAAGGGTTGTTTTTCCATCGAGG
>Ga0315284_10006856_pt1 | contig 16247 bp, 10 predicted proteins | sample YL17G09_16_MG_FD_203696 | JGI IMG/M metagenome (GOLD analysis project Ga0315284, IMG submission 203696) | Sediment microbial communities from Yellowstone Lake, YNP, Wyoming, USA - YL17G09_16 | ecosystem: Environmental > Aquatic > Freshwater > Lake > Sediment | place: USA: Wyoming | collected... | reverse complement strand
GCGACCAGGTTCTCCCTCGGCTCGAGGTGGAAGTAACCGCTGCCGACGATGATGTCGAGCAGATCGTCCTCCAGCCAGCGAATGAGGTCGAGGCCGATGGCCTTCGCATAGCCGACGGAATCGGGCACGCGGGCGGCGATGAGCATGGGGCGGCCGCGCTCGCGGCCAACCGCCTCGGTCAACTTCCGCAGCCGGCCCAGGAGTTCAGTCATCATGTCGCAGTGCTCCTGGGTCACCGGCTCGCCCGTCATCTGGGGCTTGAAGTAGACCGGGTGGCGGAAGAAATCGAGCTCGACTCCGTCCACGTCGTAGCGCGTGCAGACGTCGCGCAGGATGCGGAAGACCTTGTCGCGGACCTCGGGGATCGCGTAGTTGACAGCCGACCACCGGCCCGCGCCGTACGGGAACTTGTCCTCTTTGCGGCCCATCAGGAACTGCGGGTGTTGCGCCTTCCACGTCGCGAAGAGCGAGCGATTGCCCGAGTCATGCGTGTCATTCATGCGCATCGACCAGAAGACTTCCAAGCCATGCTGGTGGCCGAAGTCGGTGGTGATCTCCAAGGTATCGCGTCCCAGAGCGATCAACGCGGGCGCCCAATCATCGGCGCCGCGGTCCCAGTGAACGCGCAGCTCCGACTCGTCGCTGCGGTGCGTGTAGATATCGAAGACGCCGGTGCAGTAGAAAATGGCGTCCACGTGCGAGCCGACGAGGGGCGCGGTGCGCTTGCTGAGGAAATGCTCGACGGTCTTGGGCTCGCCGGGCTGGTGGCGCCAGGCGTCATTGCCGTCGTTGTTCATGATGATGCGGCGGGTGCGGTGTGCGACGGCGTTTCTGGTTTCCGGCATGAGCGGTCTCCGTCCTTGGGGCGATCGAGTACGTCGTGGATTGGCGGAGCGAGAAGCCTCTCCTTCATGGCGAGAGGCCGGCCTCGGCCGGTCGGGGCCTGGTGGAGGCTTGCCGGCCGTATGCGGGGTGCACGGCACGGGTCTCTCACCCTCACCTTAGTCCTCTCCCTGGAAGGGAGAGGCGTCAGAGCGCGTATCCCAAAGCTGCGCAGTGACGCCCATGCCGCGGATGCCGCAGATCGCCCGATCCGCTCACTTCCTTGCAATCGCCATTTGGGTGCAGAGGGTGTAGGGGGAGCCGTCCGCCTCGAAATCGGCCTCGCCGTACACGGCGATGTTCTTGTCCGCGGCCCGCTGCACGGTGACGCTGAAGGCGCCCGCGCCGCGCGTCATCGGCGTTGACTTCCATGTGTGCGGCCGGAAGTCGAGGTTGGCGGACTCGACCACCCACGCCCGCGCCGCCTTGGCTTGGGGGGCAGTAATGGTCAACGTCAGCGCGGCGCCTTTCTCTTTGGTGCTCCACGACATCTTGGGCATGGGACGGCCTGCAGCCGCGCTGCGGAAGAAAGCGCCGATGGTGTTGATCACCCGCTGGCGATCGTCCAGCCCGTGGCCGCTGTTCGGCGCGTAGAGAACGTCCTTTGGGCCGACCAGCCCATCCCAGTACACGTTCAGCGCGCCCGTCGGCCAGTACGGGTCATTGGCCCCGAGCACCATGAGTTTCGGCAGGGTGAGGCGTTTGCGAAACGTGTAGGGGTCCACCGATTCCCACACCGCTCTGCCGCGCGGATCGTTGGACACCTCAGTCAGCCCCTTGCTCGTGTAGTCGGTGATCTCCTCGCTGTAACCGCCCCACAGCTTCTTCTCGTACGCGAACTGCGCGGGGAAGTTCAGCGTGTCGATCACCATCGGCGCGATCGCCTTGACGCGCTTGGGATCGGCGACCGCGGAGAGCCAGGTCGTCCAGCCGCGTTTCGACGCGCCCATGACCACGAATTTGGCGATGTCCTGATGCCACTCCTGTTTGGCGTATGCCTGCAGCGCGTCCATCGCGCGCACCGCGCTCTTGGTCATCGGGAACAGCAGCGGCCAGGTCGGGTCGCCATCCTTGATGAACTGCTGGAAGGTGTACGAGATGATCTGGTCCTCGACCAGGGACCCGAACAGGGGCTGATTGGGCACAAGGGTGAGCATGGCGACCGGCGCCCGCATCGCCTTGGCGAACACGACGCCGAGCATGTCGTCGCCGCCGTGTTCTCCGGGCTTGGGCTTGCCCGAGCCGCCGACGATGAAGAGCGTCATCCACCCCGGGTATTTCACATCGGGGGGCCGATAGATGCGCAGCAGGTGCTGCCAGGTGATGCCGCGCCAGGTCTGAGAGGTGAGGACGATATCATAGGTGGTCATGTCCTGCACCTGCGCGACCGGCCCCTTCTCCCATTTGAAGCTGGTGTCCGGCGCCTTGACGTAGGTGAGCAGCATCTGGTCGGGCGCCAGAGCCTTCGGCGGCGCTGCGCACGAGCCGACGACGGACAGCGCCAACACTGCCGCTACGGCGAGGGCCGTCATTCGCATCCGTGAGTTGAGCATGGAGTACCTCCTATCTCGTGTGCTCCTCGGTTTGCATAGGTGCACGCCGAGTGGCATCTCTAACCGGGATTATGCTCTAATGCCCGTGAAACGCTCGCGCGCGGGGTGAAGTCACCCCGAGTGCTGGCCCCGACTTGCGACGCCTTGAGTGCGGCTGCGCCGCACTTCCGGAGGCGCGATATCCTATCGCGCCACAGCCGCGTCTCCGGAGCGGCGGACACCGCCGCACACGCGGCTGCGAGAATGCGGCGAAGGCGGGTTCGCTGAAGGATTCCGCGAAGGAATCCGCAACCACGCCACCAAGACCCTTCGACTGCGATCAGGGTGACAGCTTCCGCGCCGTGTACTCATCCCGGAGGGTCCGGCAGCGCGCCGGCGTCGAACTCCAGCTTCACCACCAGCGCGGTGCCGCACCGCTCGTTCACGGGCAGATTGCGGAGGCGCAGGCACTCGGAGCGCTGTTCGTGATAGCTCGGCAGCAGGTCGACACGCGTCTCGACGTCTTCGCCCGTGTTGAGGAGCGTCGCCCGGCGCGGGCGCGCCGCGATCGGATACAGGATGACCGCAGTCGAGGCGGGAACGGCGCACAGGTGAACGTAAAGCGTGTTCTCCCTGCGGGTGAGAAGCACCTCGCGGTTCGGCGTCAATTCGGACGCCGGAATCGCCTGCTCGAACGCCTCTCTCACCGAATTGTACCAGGACCCGATGGCGCGCAGGATGCGCTCGCCCTCGGGCGGGAACGTGCCGTCTGCCCGCGGCCCGACGTTAAGAAGATAGTTGCCCCCGCGCGCCAAGATGCTGTCGATGCTGCGGATGAGATGCGCGTCGGTGTAGTAATCCTCATCCGCGCGATATCCCCAGCTCTGCGTCCCGACCGATTGGCAGGCTTCCGTCGGCTGTTCGAAGGCGAGCACATCGCTGCCGGGGCGGTGCCAATCGCGCTCGGGGGTACTGAAGGCGCCGTCGTCGAAGCCGCGGTTGTTGATGATGGCGTTCGGCTGGAGCGCGCGGATCATCGCGTTGATTGAGGGGTCGCGGTGCTCGATGACGTTGGCGTCCCACCAGAAGCCGTGAATCTCGCCGTAGTTGGTACACAGCTCTCGCACCTGCGCTTTGACGAAGTCGATGTACTTGCCGAGGTCGGGCTCATCGCCCGGGTCGGACCCCTCGAGTTCGTAGCTGCGCCCGGCGTTGGGGTAGTTGGGCTGATGCATGTCGGCGATCGAGTAGTAGAGACACAGCGGGAAATCTCGTCGGTGGCACGCCTCGGCGAGCATGGCAAGCACGTCGCGGCCATACGGCGTGTGCATGACACTGAAGTCGGTGTACGCGGTGTCCCACATGCAGAACCCGTCGCAGTGCTTGGTCGTGAAGCAGAGGTAGCGCATGCCGACTTGTTCCGCGAGGTCGAGCCATGCGTCGGGATCGAAGCGCGCCGGGTTGAACTGGTGCATCAGCTTCGTATATTCGGAGCGCGGCAGGCGCAGCCGGTAGTGGTGCTGCTCGTGCCAGGCGGGGATGGCGTACAGTCCCCAGTGGACGAATAGACCGAACCGCCGGGAGAAGAACCAGTCGCGTCCGTCGGCGAAAGCCTTCAAGTCGTGAACCTCCGTCCTCGGCCGCAGAGGCGCGCGCGCAAGGCGTCGCCAGTCCCGGTGGAGCAGGCGTCATGCCTCAGGCAGACAAGTATCGCCTGCTAAGCTGAGCCCTCTGCATCCCCCGATGCATTCACTCCACTGCGAGCCAGCGGCTGTCGCGGACGACGCCGTCGAGCACGGTGCTGCCGGGCGCCGCGAGCACCTCCGCCTCGAGATCGTAGACGCCCGATTGGCGCGGCCGCCAATCCCATCGCGCAAGCACGCGGTCGGCAAGCCGGCCACTGCCGGCGGGCACACGCGCCAGCCGCTGGGTCCCCACTACTCTCCCGTTGATCCTCAGGCGCACGGTGACCGGTCCGCTGTCCATGGCGCCGATGTTGCTGACCGCGGCCACGATCTGCGGGCGTTCCGCGAACCGGTCGAACCACAGGCTGTTGTGCTGGAACGTGACCACCGGGCGGATGAAGTAGTCGAAGCACAGGCGGTCGGCGGCGTGCTCGACGGCCTCGGTGCCGACGTTGAAAAACGCGATGCCGCGCATCTCCGGGAACTCGCGGCGGATGAAACGCATCACCTGCTCCAGCTCACCTGGGTCACCATAGGTGCCGTTCTCTCCGCAGAGGTCGAGCGACAGCAGCACCTTGCACTTGGAGCCGTAGGCACGGGTCAAGAGGTCGGCGCCGCGGGGGGCGATCAATCGCCCGCGCAGATCCTCGAAGATGTTCTCGGTCCCCAACTCGTGCGGCACGTAGAACATGTCGTACGCTTCCAGCAGCAAGAGATCCGCGGCCTGCTTGTAGAGTCCAACCCATTCATCGCGCACGCCGCCGCCGTGCCACGCGGCCACCACGAACCCCTTTGGGAACTGTTCGCGCGCTTTGATAAGCCCGCGCAGCCAGGCGAGGCCGCGCCGCTCTCCCTCGGTTTGCGGATATGCCCCGAACTCGTCCATGCCGTAGCCGGCGAAGTCGAAGCCCTCGGGCACACGATAGTACTTCTCGGCCTCGGCGCCGAGAGTTTCCAGCGGGAGGGACTTGTCTTCGGCAGCGGGATGATTGGATCCGTACATCCACAGCAGCGCTTTGATGCCGCGCTGGCGCAATAGGGGCAAATCCTCTTTGCTGGCCGAAGTGATGACTGTGGCCCACCGCAGATAGGGCCGATTCTGATACCACGCGAAATCCAGCGCGCGTGCGGCGGAGAGGACGGGAAGATCCAGGCGTACCGGCGCCTCGGCGCCGCTCAAGGCCGTGACGTGGTAGAGGCCGTTGCGTGTGGGACGCCATGACAGGGTGGCTTCTTCTGTGCTGTCGCTGCGCCGGGCCAAGGGCCGCGTCTGGGTGAGGATCGGCTTGCCCTTGTTGTCGAGAATCTGGAAGCGCACCATCGCGGCGTCTGACGGCTTCGCCTGCGTTGGGGCGCGGAAGGTCAGAGTGACGTCGGTCTTCTCCAGCGGCAGGTTGGGGCAAGAGCAGAGGGTCGCCTTCGTGCTCGCCGCGGCTGCCGCACCCAGCGCGCCGCTTGGCAGCGCGAGAACCAGAGCCGCGAGTGTGAGCACGGTGATGCAGATGGTGGGGCGAACCATCCGCGATCTCTGAGCACGTTGCATCGGATTGAACCCTCCGCGAGTTGGTGGCGTTCGACTGGGCGTCGGTCCCCGGATCCGGTAGCGGAACGCGGCGCGTGGGACGCGGACAGGATGACGGGTTTCGGGGGAGAAGTCAAGGGCGGGAGGGGGCGGGCCATTGGGGGCTATCCGGCGAAGGCGGGCATAGGTTTCCGTCACTGGAGCCACGAGGGCCCAAGTATTCCCGGCCGATAGTCGCAATCGCGCGGACTGAAGTCCGCGCGCCCAGTAGGGGTGGGCGCGCGCCGACAGCGTCCGGAACGTGACGAGGCATCGGGGCAAACGAATGACCAGCTACACCACAGCATCTCGTGTCGAAGAGATTGCGCTGGAGCGATCCGGGGAGCCGCTGCTCTACCCGTCGGTGGAGAAGATCGGCGTCCTCGCGGTTCCGGACTTCCCGACCCTGGGCAAGCTGACCGCGCTCCGTTTCCTCGAATGGCTGCAACTGAACCCCGAAGGCGTGATCTCGCTGCCGACAGGAAAGGCCGCTGAGCAGTTCGTGACGTGGACGAGCCACTTCCTGCGCCGGTGGGATGATGCCGAGGTGCAAGGGGAACTCGGCGAATGGGGCCTCGATCCCGCTCGAAAACCGGATATGCGCTCGTTTCCATTCGTGCAGATTGACGAGTTCTACCCGATGGATCCGAGCCACGAGAGCAGCTACGCGCACTACATCGCGCGCTTCTACTTCGGCGAGCTGGGGCTGGATCGGGGCCGCGCGCTGCTGATGGATGCGTGGCGCATCGGCGCGCCGCCGGGCAAGGACCTGGGCGCGGTCTTTCCCGGCGGCAAAGTGGATCTTTCGTTGCGTGTGCGCGCGCCGCGCAATGAACTCGAGCGGCAGCAGGCAGAGGCGATCGCGGCGGCCGACCAGTTCGCGATGGATTACGAAGCACGGATCGAGGCGCTCGGCGGCATCGGGTTCTTCGTTTCCGGCATCGGGCCCGACGGCCACATTGGGTTCAACATCCGCGGCTCCGATCACTTCAGCACGACGCGCCTGCTGCCCATCAACTTCGAGGCGGCGGCGGCAGCGGCGCCGGACCTTGGAGGCATCGAGGTCACCCGGCACAAGGGCGTGCTCACCATCGGCCTCAGAACCGTCACCCAGAATCCCGATGTCACCGCGCTGATCATCGCGGCGGGGGAGACCAGGGCGGGGGTGGTTCGCGACGCGGTGGAGGGTTCGCCTTCAATTCGCTATCCGGCGACGGCGCTGCATCGGTGCACCGGGGCGCGCTTCTACGTGACATCAGGCGCCGCGAGCGGGTTGACGCAGCGGCGGCGCAAGCGCTTGCAGGCGATGCCGGCGTTGCCGGAATCGGAGCAGGCGCGCATCCTCGTTGATGTCGCAACGGAATGCAGGAAGCGGCTCGTTGATCTCGATGGCGCGGACCTCGCGATGAACCAGTTCGCCGATTTCCTTCCCGCGGACGACCGGCTCAACACGGTGACCGCCCGCATTTCGTCAACCGTCGAGCAGCGCATCGAGCGCGGCATTGAGGCGCTGGAGGGCTTGACGTTCCTCCACACCGGCCCGCACCACGACGACATCATGCTCGGCTATCTTCCGTACATTGTGCACCTGGTGCGCAGCGCGAGGAACACGCATTACTACGCGACGCTTACGAGCGGCTTCACATCGGTCACCGACGCCTATCTTTTGTCGCACCTCGAGAACCTGAAGCGGCATCTCACGGCGGGCATCCTCGAGAACCTGGTGGTCGAGGGCTACCATTTCCCCGACAACGTGACGGGCCGCAACCGCGATGTCTATCAGTACCTCGATGGCGTCGCCGCGCGCAGCCCGGAGATGCAGCGGGAGGCGGAGGCGCGGCGCATGCTGCGCAACCTGGTCGCGCTCACCGAACGGTCGAGCATGGATGAAGTCACGCGTCAGATCGGCGAGATCGAGCGCTATCTCGGCGGCAGCTACCCGGGGCAGAAGCAGACGCCGCAGGTGCAGTCACTGAAAGGGATGATCCGCGAATGGGAGGAGGAGCTGCTGTGGGCGCACCTGGGGTTCAGCTGCGACCACGTCTTTCATCTGCGCCTCGGGTTCTACAGCGGCGACTTGATGGCCTCGCAGCCCGAGCAGGAGCGCGATGTCACGCCCATCATCCGCTTGCTCGAAGAGGTCAATCCGGACGTCGTCAGCGTCGCGCTCGACCCCGAGGGCGCGGGGCCGGACACGCATTACAAGGCGCTCCAGGCGCTGTCGGCGGCGTTGGAGGCGTACCTCACGGATCACCCGGAGAAGAAGATTCAGGTGTGGGGGTACCGGAACGTGTGGGATAGATTCCACCCCGCGGATGCGAATATCTACGTGCCGGTGTCGATGAACTCGATGGCCATCCTGCACCAGGCGTTTCACACCTGCTTCGGGTCGCAGCGGAGCGCGTCGTTTCCGAGCCCGGAGTACGACGGGCCGTTTTGCGACCTGGCGCAGAAGATCATGGTGGAGCAATACGCGATTCTGAAGACCTGCCTCGGGCGCGATTTCTTCTATGCGAATCCGATCCCGCGCCTGCGCGCGAGCCGGGGATTCTGTTTCCTGCGCGCGATGGCGCCGGAGGAACTGTTCCGCGAGGCGCGCAAGCTGAGGAGCGTGACGGAGGCGGGGTAGGAGGATTAACCACGGAGCACACTGAGAACACGGAGAGGGCAATAAAGAGGCCAGCCACGGATTGACACGGATCAACACGGATGAGGATTCATGTAGGGGCGGCCCGTGTGGCCGCCCAAGACCAGTTCACCACGAAGGATACCGAGAGCACGGAGAAGGCAATACAGAGGCCAGCCACGGATTGACGCGGATGAACACGGATGAGGATTCATGTAGGGGCGGCCCGCGTGGCCGCCCAACAACAATCCGCCATGCAGGAGTGCAGGCGCACAGAGACGGTTAGCCGCGGATGGGCTGGTGTCGCTGGGTTGAGAGGGCGAAATGGTTGACTTGTGCCCGTTGCGCTGAGAGTTAAGGTGTGTGTCGCCGGAATTCGCCCGCGGGGGGCCGCCGATGGCGACTCCTCCACTACAGACCTAGGGGAAATGTTTCGAAAGCGTCGCCCTTCGAGTCGCCTCGGGGCGACCGTGAGCGGAGTCGAACGGTCGAGTCCTACTCCGGGACGGAATCGAAACGATGGTTCACCAGACCAAGACGTCCTGGCGTCGAGGTCCCGATTCGGTCCGTAGCGTCCTTAGCCGAATGCCGGTTTTGTCTCGTAGGACGGCGACAGAAGGAGTCCAGCCTTAGTTCAAGGAACTGTAGGCTTGTGTAAAGGCGGCACATAACCGAGCAACATCGAGCGGAGGCAATGGCGATGTCACTTTTCGGACGGAAGGTTACTTGCGCGCAATGCGGCGGGAAGGTAAACGCGAAGAAGGAGGCCTTCGAGTGTACGGCGTGTGGCCGAAGTAGTTGCTGGGCCTGCGTGGCTAACGCTTACGTTGCTCAGCACGGCTGGCCGTCGGTTCCTGGAGGCAACAGAACGGCAGTGATGTTCACCATCATGGCGATGGGCGACCGAGGAGAGGCGCCCTGCCCTCTGTGTCACGAGACGGCCGCGAAGCGGTGGAGTGGCCAACCTGCGAAGACATATGCTGCGGAAGCAACTGGACTCGAAGTGAAGAGAGACACTTCCGATAGGCTCGAAGTCACCGAACATGATTTTGGCCAGCAGGTGTTGCAGTCTGCAATGCCAGTTGCTGTTGATTTCTGGGCGCCGGGGTACCCTACATGCCGAGCGTTGGCACCGCTACTGGAGACTGCGGCCAGGGAATATACCGGCAGGATCAGGTTCGTGAAGGTCAATGTGGACCAACAGCCGACTCTTGCCAGCCGCTATAGCGTTCTCGCTGTCCCTTCTCTGCTTGTCTTCAGAGGCGAGCATGTCGTTGAGCGTCTTGTTGGTCTTGTGTCCGAGAAGGATCTGAAGAGTAAGCTGCAACCTCTGATCCCCCAAGGAATTGCTGCTAGTTCTACACGCGCGGAGGAAGATCAGGCTCGCTTATTGCGATGCAACAACTGCGGAGCCGAGCAGCGAGAGGGAGATTGGGAGGCGGCCATGGACGCCCAGTCCAGGGCAGTGTACGGAACGGAGTTCGTCAATCTCTCCGCTCCGGAGGAGTGCCTCAAGTGCGGCTCCACGGACTTGGTGGATACATCGCAGCCACAAGAGGAGCGACCGGCACTTCCGAAGCAAGTTGAGGATCTTGCGTCCCAGCTTACAGCGGCCGGACAGAAATGGGAAGAAGCGCATGCGCTCGGCTTGAAGGAAGCGCAGGAGGGTGTCATGACGCACTATCAGTCGACCCAGGTGACCAAGCGAGAGATGGAAGAGGTAATTCAGCAGCTCATCGGCGAGGCCCGCGTGAACGGAATCCTGGGGGATGTAATCCTATTCCTCCAGCGAAAAGGAGAGAAAGCCGCGCTCTACGTTATGGATGCCTACCTGTAAGAACGAGCGGTGAAAGAACAAGGCAGTCCCTCAGGGACGGATTCCGGGGACACACACCCTAATTCCGTTCAGCGGATGATTGACTCGTGTGTCCCCGAGATTATCCGCCGAGACACGTTTCTGCGTTCCGTATCGGGTCGGTGACTTCGTGCAGCGGCCCCACGCCCGTAATGAATAACCTGTCCCCATTTTCTCGGCAACGAAGGGCGTCAGGTCCTTATCGGCCAGCGTCGCGACATCCACAGGCGCCGCGTTAGTGTCGGTCTCGTCGGCTGGCGTACGGGTGGCAGTCCTGGCCCACGCGGGCCAGCACCCCAAAACCGCACAGAAGAGGACTACGACCACGATACAGCGGAGCCATGAAGTCACGGATCGCCTTCGCCTCCAACGCTCTTGCATCTTCGCCATCTCGGTGCCCAAGCCCTACCCCGAGCAGTTTCGATCACAGACCCGTCCGGTCACGGTGGAGGAAAACGACCTGCCATCGAAACTGCGGAGATGTGGACGAGGTCAGAAGTTTCGATGCCAGAGCGTTTCGGACTAGAGAAACGACCTGGGATCGAAACAACGGGGCTTCGGACGAGGTCGCCGATTTCGATGCCAGAGCGTTTTGGTCAAGCAGAGTTCACTCACGTCGAAACAAGACTCGCTTCGGCAGCAAGCTACAGAAGCGACGGAACATCAGCCTCATTCCGCACTCGACAGTCTCAGCGATTCGGCCAGCCCTCTCAGTTCTCGGACGAGCTTCCTGAACTCGGCGAGTCTTGCCCTCAGTCGCCGCTTCTCGAGACCCAGGGAAATGGCTTCCACCCGCTCGGCACATTCGACCGGCTTCCGTTCTACCGTCCTCAGAATCCGGTCTCCCCACTTGAGTCCCACGTCGTCACAGTGACGAGCATTCAGTGCACAGAGTAGATACGCGACGCTGATCCCTGCGAACGCGCAGGCGGTGAAGAAGGTGACCGGCACTCCGGCGTCGGCCGCACGCTGCATCTCCCCTTCACACTGCTCGATGAAGCTGAGTTCCCTCGTCACGTTCTGCTGCTGCAAAGCCCGGGGGTAGCAGGCAGCCATTGCCCGGAGTTCATGAACGACCTCGGGGTCTCCGGCAACGGCTTCGCAGTTGAGCAGGTCGTGGCGTAAGAGGAGTAGGCCTTTGTCGGCATCAGGCGCGACAGCAGATGGCTTGGTCGTAAGTATTGCTCTCTGCTGGCGGAGTGGAACGAAGATGATGTGGCCAGACAGACCCCTCACCGCGAAGTTGTCTATCTGAGCGGACTGACTGCGCTCACTCTTCGGGTCCAGCAGTGGCTCAAGGACTCTCCTTCTGTCATCCAGAGGTGGAAGCTCTTCACAGAAAGCGAGGAGATCAACATCGGAGTACTCGTCTGCCCATCCTGTTGCCAGAGATGAACCGACAGCAAAGGACCTTATCTGAGGCAGCTCTCTGTAGGCGGTGACCAGCAGATCTGTCGCGCCTCTCCATTCCGTCGCAACGTTCGTCCGCCTATGCCGACTCAATCTTGCGGGATCGTTGAGAAAGAGGTCCAGGGTTGACGCAGATGCAGAGGTCCCGAGAGGGAATGTCCCGGACGAGGACTCGAAGCCTCTGATCGCAACGGTAACCGCCGCGGCCGCGGCCAGGGCCTCCCCCGCCCGGTGGGGGAAGGTCTCCGCCGCGGCAATCCTGAGTAGGCTCTCGCTCACCGAAGCGAACCGACTCCCGAGGGCAATGAGCCACTGTTCCAAGAGAGACGGACTCGCGGGGAGGTTACCGGTTATCCAGGCAAGCAACCAGACGGTTTCCTCGACGGTTCGGAATGCGGTATTCCAGTTCTGATGCAGGAAATCCCCTCGGTGAGCGTATAGTCGGTTCTCCCCCGAGAGGAACTCCACTCCTTCATAGCACCGCCTGGCGCGTGCCTGCCCGAGCGTTTCCCCCTGGCGCGTACTCCTGAGCCTATCGTGGAGGCCCTGCCTTGCCCCGGCCCGTTCACTGCAGCGTTTTCCCAGGGCATAGAATGCCGGGGAGTAAAGGCGACGGCTCGTCTCTCGGCTGTCGTCGTAGACCACGCGGTTGCTTCCGGGGAGAACGGCATCGAGGAGTGTATCAATGCTCATTCGGCCTGGCCTCCGCCGTGGCAGTCCGCGAGCGTGCAGTCACGCCGGCTCGCAGTAGCGCCTGGTGCAGCGGCGAACGCGCGATCACGTTGAATCAGTGATTCTCTAGCGCGGGAGCATCCCCTGCGCGAGCGGGGTGCAGGGGCAGTCGGGTATCCGCCTGCAGGTCGTCGCGCAGGGCCTTCAGGCGGTCGGGCTTGAGGAGCTCGGAGATGTGCAGGCCAAGGCCCCATTGCTCGATAAGCACTCGAAGCACCCGCCCTTTGGTCAGGCGGGTCTGGAGGCACAGAGAATGTTTCGATAAAGAAACATGGTGGAGGAAAACGACCCGGCATCGAAACAGGGAGCGACACGTCGCGGTTGCGAAGCGGTCCAGCTCTTCTTACCAGGCCCGGGTTGCCCCGAGGCCGGAGGTCGCTCTGCTCCGTTGCCGCTGGCCTGCCGTGCTCTTGCGGTTCACAGGCCTTGGCGGGCAGGTTCGTTCCCGATGACTCCAGTATCCTGCGCCAGAGGCTCCTGTAGATGGCACCGACATCGTCACACGGGATCTGGCGCACCTGCGTAATCCGGAACGGCTTGCCATTCCTTGGACGGGCAATGTCTCGCTCTTCTCTGATGGTCTCGAAGCGTACCAGGCTAAGCGCCGGAAGCTATGCACCGAGCCAGTCAAGCGACTGGCGTAGCTCGGACAGCACGCTGTGCATGTCAGGGACTGGTCGGATCAGGCGTCCCAACTCATTCTCCCAGTAGCCCTCGAGCGTCTCCGCAAGATTCGGTGGGAAGAAGTTGTCAGGGCTGTGCCAGTCGACCTTCTTGATCGCGAGTTTGCGGTGGAAGAGGTCCGCCACCTGAGCGCGATCAGCATCCAGGTGGCTCATCTGCCAGACGTCGTAGAAGTCGCGCACCTTCTTGCGCTCCACCAGCGCGCGCAGCTTCTGGGCGAAGATCTCCTCGATCTGCTCGACTCGTACTCGGAAATCCGGATAATCGGAATAGGCCCGAGACAGGCGCATCAACCTCGTCTCCACCACCGGGGCCTCCGGAGTGATGTCTATCTTGACCCAGTTTCTGCCAAGAGGGCCGGCATACTGAACCTTGAGCTGCATGTAGCCGGGATTCGTGTGCTCGCTCTTCACGGCGAACCGCAAGCCACTCGACTCTCCGGCAAGCGATAGCGCTTCAGGTACCCGTCCTGCAAGCTCATCCCATACGCCTGCGTTCGTTACGAAGTCCAAGTCCTCGGACAGCCGCCATGTCTCCGGAAAGTAGAGTTTCGCCAGCGCCGTACCGCCCTTGAAGGTTAGCTCAGAAATGTGGGCAATGCCAAAGAGCGCCCATCCGAGCACGTAATCCTTCTCGATCATGGGCAGCGGGATGCGACGCTCTCGCGCTCTTGCCAGGAGTTCGCGCCTGTCAATCAATACCGCCACCCTTCTGGGTCGAGATCGTAGTTGATGAGCAGCCCCCAGTGGCTATCGTGTCTTCCCCTCTTGGGCGAGAGGCTATCCAGTCTGGGGAATCCTGCCGATGGCACAAAGTCCGCGAGCAGTTTTCCGTACTCAGCAAGCAGTTCCGTTCTGTCGAGGATGTACCCGAGGCGCTTCAGAATCGTGCGGTTGCCCATCTGCTCGGCGCACTTGACGACCCGCTCCATGTTGACTTCTCGGTGGTAGAAGTAGAACGCTCTGGCCACCTGCTCAATCCCGCCGCAGTGCTCAGGGTGATCGAGGCAATCGGCCACCGTCTTCTCTCGCTCGGCGATCCTCACCGCACGCCCCTCGATATCGACCTCCTGCCACCCGAAGAACTTCTCGGGCGTGAGATTGACGAAACGATACTCCTCGTCCAGAACCTGGATGGCGTGCCTGGCCCGAGTGGTGGCTATGAAGGTTGTGCGCGGGATCTGGTCTGTCAGCCCGTGGTAGTTCAGCGCCGACCAGAAGCCGATGTAATATGGCTCGACCAGCAGGGAGGCGATGACGAAGTTGTGGACCACGAAGGCGTCCGCGCCCTTCACCCCCACATCCAGGGGCACGATGGCGTAAAGGCCGCGCTTGAGCGGAAGGACCCACTTCTTGCGGACGAGCCCGCGCACCACCTCCTTCGCGTCCTGCCCGATCACGGACTTGGCGTCCTCCGCTGTGAAGAGAGCCTTGTTCCTTTCTGCGAGGGCCGCGATCAGGGAGGCTTCTCGCTTGCCCAACCCTGGCTTATATTCTCGTGCGCTTAGCGTCATGGTTTACCACCAACGGCAACATCATATAAACTCCTGTCGTAGCTGTCAAGGTGCCCCGGCCTGCCTACTCCAGGGGTTTCCCCTCTTGACGGCGTGACAGTCGCTTCCAGCGTCCCTACCCGCCGGAGACAGAGGTGTTTCAGCGCGACGGTGAAACAGCCGCGAATGCTGATTTCGATGCCAGCGCGTCTTGGTGAAGGGACTGGGAATCCCCGGCCGCTCAGCCCGTGCCGGGCTTCCCGGCTCCCTGGGCGAGCCCGGAGGCCTCGCCTCGGGCCAGCCGGGCAGGCGAACGCAGGTCCGAAGAGGGCTCCCGGGCCGGCGCGGCGGGGTGCGTGGGAGACCCAGAACAACGGTGCGCGGGGGGATCGAAGTCGCGTTGGGCGCGGTTTGAAGGACTTGGTGAAGTGGAAGCGGAACTCGGCGTAAGCGGCTATCGGGAGGGGCCGGGGCATCGTGGCTGAGTTCGCGTTCGTGGTTCATCCTGTGGATGCACGATCTGACATGGCCCGCCAATACCCGTGGGCGCGGTTGCTGCCAACGGCGGTGCTCGAGGCCGTGATGAAGGCGCATCGCAAGCCTATCTTTCTTTGTGACATGACGGGGATACGGTCGCCCGACGGGAAAGAGACGCGGGGCTACCTCGTCGGGGTCCCGATGACCGCGCGCCAGATGCTGCGCGAACCGCCGGAAGCAACCTATGAAATCCTGATCGAATGCGCTCGATTCGCGCGCAGCCTGGGAGCGGGAATCATCGGCCTCGGAGGATTCTGCTCGGTCGTTGGCGATGCGGGGAAGACCGTGGCTGAGCATTCCCCGATCCCGACCACGACGGGCCACTCCTACACCGTGTGGGCGGCGGTCGAGGGATTGCGCCTCGCGGCGGCTCAAGCTGGCATACGCACCGACGACGGCGCCATCGGGGTTGTGGGCGCAACCGGCGCTATCGGTCGCGCGTGCGCGCTTGCTCTCGCGGGCCAAGCGCGCGAGTTGCTTCTGGTTGGCAAAGACAAGGCGCGCTTGGAGGTCGTGGCGGACGAAGTCAGGAGCATGGGCGAATGCCGCGTGAGGATTGCCGATGCGACAGCGGATCTCCGCGAGACGCGATTAGTAGTCTCCGCAACTAACGACCCCCGGCCCGTCATCGCGCCGACTGACCTGTGTCGAGGCGCGATTGTATGCGACGTGGCCATGCCGCCCGACCTTGGGCCAGGCTTCTCGCTTCGAAGGCCTGATGTGACCGTCGTACCCGGCGGGGTTATCTCTGTGCCTGGCGCGCCTGCGTGGAAGTTCAACTTCCGCCTCCCGCCAGGGCAAGTTTTCGCCTGCATGGCCGAGACGATAATACTGGCTCTTGAGGGCCGGCTTGAGTCATTCACTCTTGGCAAGCGGATCGGTCTGGAATCGGTGCGAGAAATGGGCGAGATGGCGCAGCGGAACGGCTTCGCGGTTGTGACGCCCACGCCCAAAGCGGAGTCGAGTCGCGCTTCCATACCACCGACGGTGTGACCGTGATTGGCTGGAATTGGCGTGTGGGGCCCCGATTGATCGGGGCCGAAAGTGGCGGGGATGGGCCTGCGCGCCTCAGGCGCGCAGGCCCGCCTGAGGCGGCTAAACTTCGCCATCCGACGTCGCCAAGGCTATGTCGGACAGGAGGCTTCCCCCTTAGCTAGTACCTCGTGACAGAGATAGGCGCACACGATTCTGAGCGTGATCGGACACTTGCTACGCTCAACAACGCATACTGGTTCTTATGTCACCAGGCAC
>Ga0315284_10006855_pt1 | contig 16248 bp, 15 predicted proteins | sample YL17G09_16_MG_FD_203696 | JGI IMG/M metagenome (GOLD analysis project Ga0315284, IMG submission 203696) | Sediment microbial communities from Yellowstone Lake, YNP, Wyoming, USA - YL17G09_16 | ecosystem: Environmental > Aquatic > Freshwater > Lake > Sediment | place: USA: Wyoming | collected... | reverse complement strand
TTCTATATAGAGCGGCGTGCCTATGGCGCCTTTATCGTCTTTTAGAGTGAGGTTTTCTTCGCAGGAGATCTCGTATCCTCCGGGTATGCCGACCCACAGGGTCCGTGTAGAGCCGCTTGCGCCTGCGCTGAGCAGGTCCGCCGCATTGTATATCTTTTCAGCCGCATCTATCGCGTTCGCGTTATTCTGCACGTCAAGGAGATTCTTTGCTATTGTAGTGCCTAACGCGGTCACGAATACTATGACGAGCACTGCAAGAAGTATCATGAAAGGCGAGTCCTGGAGGCCTGTGCCTCTTTCGTCTTTCCAGAATCCGGAATCAGCCGGATAATTCTTTGGAGGCATTTTCGGCGAACACCTTGAGCCCTTCTCCTACGGTCTTTGTCGCGTTCATGCCTGCGTCCTGCGTCTGGTGGAGCATTTGCAGCAGTATTATGAGCACTATGGCAGCTATGGTTATGGCCAGAACGAGTTTGAATACGAGATCTGATGCCCCTCTTTCGTCTTCCTTAAATCTTCTTAAAAGGTTCATTTTAGTCCGATAAGGTTTTCATGGTGCCTTCCAGGCCCTTCTTTGCTCCCGTGCTTATCGCGCGGGAGCTGTTTGTTGCCGTGTCCAGGTTTATGTGCATTAGCTGCAGCATTATGACAAGAACGGCTGCGCCTATCGTTACCGCGAGCACCAGTTTTATTACCATTGACGAGGCCCCGCGTTCGTCCGAAACAAAGGCGCGTAATTCGTTCATTCTGTGATAGGAATGAGTAGTGCGGTTTTAATGCACTACCCAAGGTGGTTGGCTAGCGTGCTCCGATCTTTTTATCCGGTCTTGGAAAAGTTGGTCAGGTTCTCTGTGATCTGTCCTGTGGTGTCGTTCATGGAGGTCGTCAGTTTTCTTCCGCCTGTTTGCGCGTTTTGCAGGACGTACAGCATTATCACCAGGACCGCTGCTATCACTGTTATCGCAAGCACCAGTTTGAATACTGTGCTTGTGTCTCCTCTTTCGTCTCCCAGAAATTCTTGTAGTTTGTTTAACATTTTACCGTTGATTAATTTTATTATTTTTCTATTATTGTGGTAAATTATATGTAATTAATATTTAAAAATTAAATATTATTTAAATTAATTGCCCCATTAGTATTTTTGTAGCCAGCTTATAGTTCCTTATTCGTAGGATATATATTAGTATTTTATATATAAATATGAACATTTTTTAATAAAAATAGGTAATTTATAAACAATTAATACATATATATTTACCTACACTTTCTAATAATCAAAATGCCTAGGGAAAATCCAAACAAGCTAAACGACGCGGAAAAAATCAGGGACGAAGTCATGAAGCTCATAGGGAAAAAAACAAACAACGAATACGTTCCCCCATGCAAAGAAAACCATGAAATAGACCACGCAGTAGGCCTGACCACACTAAGAATGAACTGCGAAGGCTGCAAACACTCATCCTCCCTCTCAGACGACGTATGCAGAAAACAGGTCATAACAAAACTCATCGAAAACCCCGTCGACAAAATCGAATTCTCAAGAAGGCTTACAACAGACGAATACGAAAAAGACGAAGTAGAAGCGCTAAAAGAAATCTCCGAAATAGCGGTGAACGCCGGAGGAGCATACTTCGGAATATATCGGGAAGAATGCGGCGAATGCGCAGAAAATATAAAAGCCCTGAGAGAGACACTAATAGAATCGATAAAAACCGACCCTATAAAGGCTTACAGAGGCCTTGAATCCCCGGTGGAAAAAGAAGTGGTGCACCTAAAGCCCGAATGCCAGAAATGCACGAACCTAAGGATAAACACTCTAAGCTACCTGAAAAAATCGCTCAAAGACACGATGCTTGTGGAAAAATCCCTGGATTATCCGGACGCAAGCCCAACGGATATCTACAAAAAAATATTCATAGCAAAGGTCAGGCCTTTCCTTTCAGAAGCAAGAATAGTTCTCGACCTTCCCGAAGACGCTAAAGCCCTGGGCAAGGAATACGAAGTCTGCGGAGCCAAAGTCCGGCTGTATCGGATCCCTTCCAGGAACGAAGACCTGTATTACATAACGCCCCCGGAATACGAGCTAAGGCAAAGGCCCGAAATATTGGAACTTCTGATAAAGACAAGGGACTGGCTTCTGAGGAACGCCGGAAAGCAGATAGAGTCTACCGATACTTCCCAGAGCGCGAAAAAGAAGTTCGAGGCTTTGGGCAAGATAAGGCTTCTGGAAGAAGCTTCGCTTAAGGGCATAGTCCTGGGCACAAAGGAAACAGACGACCTCGTCGCTACTTTGATAAGATGCACGCGGGGCCTGGACGTGATAGAACTGCTCCTGAAAGACCCCCACATAAACGACGTCTACGTGAACTCTCCGATGGAGACCACGCCCGTTTACGTGAAACACCGCGATTACGACGACTGCAGGACCAACATATACTTGTCCGAAGACCGGGGAAACAACTTCGTCCTCAAATTCGTCCTCAAAAGCGGGATAGGGCTTTCGCCCAACTCGCCCATACTGGACATGGACCTGGAGGAGCTGAAGACGCGTGTCAGCGTGATAGCGCCGCCGCTTTCACCCGACGGGATAGCGTTCTCTCTAAGATGCAAGAACGATATACCCTGGACGATGCCCATGTTCGTCGAAAACAGGATGATAACCCTGATGGGCGCAGCCCTGCTGACATTGATGGTGAACGATCAGGTAGCTCTGCTCATAGTCGGAGGCCGCGGAACAGGCAAATCCTCATTCCTGGGAGCCGTCATGTCCGCGATGAACCCCAAATACAGGATCCTGACGCTTGAAGACACTCTGGAGCTCCCGATACCGGAGATGAACGCTACGGGTTTTCGAGTCCAAAGGATGCTCTCCAAGCCCATAACCACCAGCGAGGGGATAAACATAACCGCTGATGACGCCCTCAGATCGTCCCTGCGTATGGGCGAGTCAAGCATCGTGGTAGGAGAAGTGAGGGGCCAGGAAGCGAGAGTGTTATATGAATCAATACGCGTCGGCGCTACCGGAAACACGGTCCTGGGCACTATACACGGCAGAGGCCCCAGAGACGTTTTCGAGCGCGTCGTCTATGACCTGAAGATCCCGGCCACCTCTTTCAAGGCCACCGATGCAGTCGTCGTAACGCAAAGGCTTCCGATAGGCCGCAGAGTCACGGAGATCGCGGAGCTGAACAAGGACGTAGACATAGAAAACATCGGAAGCGGGGCTCAGGCAGAAAAACTGTTTTCCACATTGATGATATACGACAGCGCAAAAGACTGCCTTGATCTGTCTACGGGTTTCGACCCAAAAAATTCGCAGGTCATAAAGCTCATAGCAGACAGAAGAGGCACGTCGCCGGACCACGTATGGAAGGAAGTCACAGTACGTTCCAGGATGTATGAAAAGATCGTCGAATGGCATCGCGAGACAAATCTTCACGAGGCCCTTGAGATGAAGGCTTTTGCCGACCTGCACAAGAAGTATCTGTCGATGGTGGACGACCAGAGATACAGGGACGGAGGCAGATACAGGAACGTAGACTACGAGAAAATATTCGATAAATGGTCTTCCTGGGCTGAAAAATACATGAAGGCTTTGAAGGCGAAAAAGACCTGAGAGATAAGATGAAAAAAGATCGCCTTTCCTTGTTCGAGCACTTGTGTCGTCTGGCCTACAAGCACTTTGCCCGGTTGATCGAAAAAGAAAAGACCGCAAGGGAGGACAAGTATCTTGAGGAAACACTGGACATCCTTGAACTTGAGGTAAAGCCTAAAGAGGTTCACGCACTTTCTCTTGCCGCCGCGATCGCCTCGTTCGCCTTCATCCTGGCGATGGTCATAGCATCTCTTTTGACAACGTCCTCTTTCACGCCGCTCTACATATTCTTCCTAATCCTTCCCCTTGTTGTGTACATGTACGTCGAGAAATACCCCACAATACTCCTGGAATCAAAGAAAATCGAGCTGCTGGGCCACATTCCTGCTATAGCAAGCTATCTTGTCATATCCCTCCGGATAAGCCCCATCGTTGAGAAGGCGGTGGAGTTCTCTTCAGAGCATACCACTGGTTTTCCAAGGAAGCTCCTTAAAAGGATGGTCTTTGACATCCACATGGGGCGCAGCACAAGCATCGTTGAATCGCTGTCAAAGTTCGCGGACGACTGGGGCAACATCCCTGAGTTCAAAGCATTCACACAGCTACTCATCGCCTCAACCCTTGAGTCAAGCGAGAAGAACAGGTGGATGATGCTCGACAACGGGATGAATGTCCTGCTCGGCGGGCTTCGCGAGAGAACGGATGCGGCTTCAAGAAGGCTTGAGACGCCGATACTCGTGGTCTTCACGTTCCTCGTCATACTGCCGCTGATATTCATAGGCCTTGTCCCGGTGATGCCTACCATAGGCATAGACGTATCGCCGCTGGCAGTATTCTTTCTCTACGACGTAGTGCTGCCGATACTCCTCTACATAGCCATAACATTTATCATAAGCAGCAAGCCCATAACGTTCCCTCCCATAGAAATCCCGGATAAGGAGTATTCGAAGATCTTCGGCATAGATGCCAGGAACAGGATGACAAGGTATGCGTTCTACGCAGCCATATCAGCCTTAACCGCTTTTATCTGTCTGCCCGGATTCCTTGACCTGGCTTCTTCGCTAAACGACGAGGCATCGAGGTACCCTCTCGGAACTTCCCTTATCCTGATAGGCGCGACCGTCGGCTTAGGCATATACCTTATCGGAACGTCCTACAACGTGAAGAAGATGAGGGATGACACAAAAGAGATCGAGGAAGAGTTTTCCGAAACATTGAGGCAGCTTTCGGTCCTGCTCTCCAGCGGCCGTCCTCTTCCAAACGCGATGGCTCATATCTCGGACTTAAACAAGGGGAGGACTGCCGAGATTTTCTCTAAGGCCGCGAACAACATAAGGCTCTTTAATATAGACATGCGCGAAGCTTTCTTCAGCGAAAAAGGGGGCTCTGCTTCCAGGGTATACTCGGAGATGATACACGGTTCCCTTGATACGGTGGTGTCGATGTCGGCCAAGAGCTCCAAGTCCATAGCTTCCGTGATAATAAGGCTCTCGGAGCACATAAGGAACATGCGGACGGTCGATGCCGAGATGAAAAAGATCATCGGCAATGTCACAGCTTCGATGGTGATAATCGCGGTATTCGTAGGGCCTCTTGTAGGAGGGGTTGCAACAAGCCTCGGTTATCTACTTGCCAAGACCTTGAGCGAAAGCGACATTTCCGGCCTGGGCTTCGGAGGCCTTGTAGTAAAGACCCTGAACCCCGAGGTCGTGAAACTGGTGATAGGAATCTACGTGCTTGAGACGACTGCCATACTTGCGGTGTTCTCGGACGACCTAATCTATGGAAAGGATGCAGTGATAAAGAAATACCATCTCGGGATATATTTACCCGTAGCCGCCGTCATATTCTCCCTGACGGTCGTGGTCATGCAGGTAGTCTTTGCAGGGATGATGTAAGGGATTCTAGGAAAGCAGCAGCCAGAGGAAGTCGGCGTAAAAAGACATGAAAAGGGCTGCCGTTATATAGGGCATCAGTATAAAGCTTTGATTGATCTTCAAGATGCCTTTGAGGTCTTTTTCTCGCTTCTGGAGCGCCCGTATATCATTTTCTGTCAGGCCTATTGGGCTTGGACGTATGACATACTCTGGCCTGGCAGAAAAAAAGGAAAGAATAGGATATAACAGTGAAGGATTCACATCCCGCCGGGTCAAAGAGCCATTCTCCACACACACTTCTTCAGCGACCGCCATCCCCGTCTTCAGGTCTTTTATTTCCACTGTTTTTGTGAAAGGAATCCTCGAGCCTGCCGCATACGCCGAAAGAAGGACTGCCATGACTAAAGCCTGTTTTTGTGCCAGGATAAGAGAACTAAAAGACGAGAATGAAGCGCCATTTGACGCAATAAATCCGATCACAATCATTAGCATGCATGAAACAAAGAATCTTTTGTAGGATCGGCGTTCTACGTAGGAGAGGAGGATTATCGTGGGCAGAGATATATAAACAAGGGCATTTATTCCAGTAATAGCTGCCAGGCCTGTTCCGATCAGGGTTGACGATAGAACGTAGAGCAAGGGGGATGATAGAAGGTGTAGTAGCTCGCGTATTCTTCCTTCTTTCAGGAATTTTAGGATGCCAAGGATGAGAAATCTCAGAAGGAGTATCAGGACGAGGTTGAAGAGGATTGTTATTGCGAAGACATATTGGGAGTAATAAGGCTGCTGTATCCTGAAAATTTCTCCAAGGGCTGCCGGATAAGCGGGTATCAGGGATGCGAGAGCCCAGAATATCTTGGCATCGCCGCCTGACCATGCCTGTATGTGCCAGAAAATGAATCCTATAAGAAAGCCGGAGACAAAATTCAGGACGTATAGATAGAGGAAGGCTGCATCTCCCGAGAATGCGCGAAACAGGGCCAGAATAAGGGATGCTGCAAGCATGTTATTTGTCAACCCGTTGGGTATCTTCCCGGTCGACATGTCGGATTTCAGGGCAAGTATGCAGCCAGCCGACGCGACAATTATGGACGCGTAATCAAGTAAAGGTTGCATCATTTTTGCTTATTTACTTTGTTTTTTCCTCTATATTATCTTATACAAGGTCTTTTATGATCAACCCCGACGTTTATAACCGGATCAACAGGGATATTGAGGAGCGGAGGCTTATCATTATCCTGTGTAGTTGCATCATCGAGTATATGGGGAGGTCAAGGTCTACCATCGGCCTCGGCCACCGGCTGGTAACGATCAAGAAGGATTCGACGCTCCTCGTCCATAGCGTTTCGGGTTTCAAGCCCGTCAACTGGATGAATGAGCCTACGGAGACCGTGGCGGAGTATGACGGAACCGACCTTATTCTTTACAGCCAGAGGACCAAGAAGCCCTTTGAGGAGATGAAGGTCATCGTCAAGGACATAGTAGACTACAATTCTTATTCCGGCTTGATAGATGACGAGAAACTGGATCTGACGCACAGCGAGCAGGACTTGCAGGATTATCTGGTGAAGAATCCGAAACTGGTGCATCCTGATTTCCGGCTGATATCCACCGAGCATCAGTCGCCCCTGGGTTTTTTTGACATGTATGGAAAGATCGGCGACAAATACGTAGTGGTAGAGCTCAAGATCGAAAAAGCGGGTCTGCCGGCGGCTTTGCAGATAAAGAGATACACCGAGTGGCTTACCGCATACATAGGGGAAGCGCATGGCATATTGGTAGCGCCCGGCATCACCCCCAATGCCCTGAACCTTTTAAGGAAGGAGGGCATAGATTACAAGAAGATCAATGTAGGGAGCCTGTATATCAGGCACATAAAGGATAAGACCCTCAGGGAGTGGCTCTGAATTTTATCTCTTCAGGCTTTTTGCGATAAGGCCTGCCACGCTTACCGCGCTTATCTCTCCCCGGTCCAGCGTGTCGGTGCATACGAGAGTGTCTACGCCGGACTTTATTCTGTCGATCCCGTGAGAGAATACGCCGTGAACGCATCCCACGTTAACCGATGCCGCTCCCTGGCTCTTGAGAAGCTTTGCCGCTTCTATTATGGTCCCGCCGGTGGATATCATGTCGTCGAGAATGAGCGCATCCTTCCCCTTTACCGAGAGTTTCTTCGTCTCTATCTTCACTTCTTCACTCGAAAGCCGGGTCTTCTGCATATGGTCAAACTCGCATCCTATGACTTCAGCCGCATGCCTGGCATAGTGGAGCGAGCCTTTGTCGGGCGCTATCAGTACCGGCTTTTTGAGTCTGTCCTTGAAATACCCTGCGATCAGGGGAAATGCGTCGATGTTTGTTAGTTCTATCCCGTGGAACTCAAGGGTCCCCTCTTTGTCCAAAAAGTGACAGTTCACGGTCGTCAGCGTATCGGGAAATTCATGCAGTATCTTGAGCACTGTCTTGGCACTCAGAGCCTCGCCTTCATTGAATATCTTGTCCTGCCTCGCGTATCCGAGGTAAGGCACCACCGCATGCACCCTGGAAGCCCCTAGGTCGCGCAGGAGGTCTAGAAATAACAATAGTTCCACAAGGTTGTCATTTCCCAGCGTCGACTGGACAAAAACGCATTCCTCGCCTTTGACAGGCGTAAGAACACGGATGTATACCTCATCATCAGGGAACCGGTCAATCTTCGCCTCGCCTAAACGCGCACCTATAGACTCTGCCACCTTACGGCCAAGGTTTTGGCAAGAGCTTCCGGAGAAAACGATCATGTTAATAGAAAAAGCAGTTGGAATAAATAAATGAAAAAAAAAGAAAAAAAGGAGAGTATGGAAGTATTCAGAACTTCTTTACTCTTTCCACGCCTTTCTTGCTGACCTTGGGCTTCTTTACTTTGGCTGGAAGCCAGCTTGGCCTGTCTGCCGGGGCGTCGACCATCTTGGTCGATCCGGTGAATGAGTGTATGCTGTATGTTTTGTCTTTGTTCCTTCTGCCTCTTTCACGCAGTTTTATCTCGGTAAAGCCTCTCGTCGCTGCTTTCAGCGCTGCCTGCCTGGGCGTCTTCCCGGTAAATATGTGCTTCACCTTTCCTTTCTTCAGCTCATAGTATTTAACTTCCGCCTTTTTCTTTGCTTTTTTTGCCATTTTTTAAACCTCTTGCATTTGGTTTTGTTTTATGTTAGTTAATTACGCAGCACTCTTTAAAAAGCAAAGGAGCGAGCGATGCATGGGCGGCGGCATAGCATAAAGCAAAAACGCCGTAAAATGGGCCGTATATATAAATTAATCTTCCTGTAAACTAATATAGTACCAGATGAAAACCCTTGTCTTGTGCGTCGACAGAGACAACGACATAGGAGAGAAGGCCAAGATCGAAGGCCCCGTAATAGGCGAAGAGGCTAACCTGCATGCTGCAAGAGAGCTCGGGCTTGCGGATCCTGAAGACACCGATGTCAATGCGCTCTTCGAGGCCGTGAAGACGGCAAGGACTCTTGGAGCTGAGGTCGCGACCCTGACCGGAGACAATGACGTCGGGCTCGTTTCAGACGAGAAGATATCAAAACAGCTTGATGCGCTGCTCGCAAAACTGAAGCCTGAATCGGTCGTCCTGATAACCGACGGCGCAGAAGACGAACAGGTGATACCCATAATCCAGTCAAGGATCAAGATAAATTCCGTTAAAACCGTCATCGTAAGGCAGAGTAAAGAGCTTGAGAAGGCCTATTTCACGATAACGAATTTCCTAAGAGAGGTGGAAAAAGACCCGAACCTCGCACACCTCATATTCGCCTTACCCGGCCTCATACTCCTCCTCGTAGCGGTAGGCGCGGCATTGAACGTTTTCCTCCAAACCATGCTCCTCCTGCTCGCGATCCTGGGGGTATACCTCATCGTCAAGGGTCTCGGCTTTGAGGAGGAATTGTTCTCAAGGGCTTCCGAATTCCTAAAATCGCTGTCCATCGAGAGGATCAGCATTATAGCCTACGTCTTGGCGTTCGTCACATTGGTGGTGGGCTTGGCCTTCAACTATGACGAATTTATCAGGAAGAATCCGGTGGGGCTGTTTGAATCTGTCAAAACCGCGCTCACGCTTAATTATGCGGACATAGTGCTTCTCGCATTCGTGATAGCCATAGTGGGCCGGATAATAGACGAATACTCGATGGAAAGGTACCTTGCCATCCGCAGGTATATAATCCTTCTGGCCTTGATAGTGCTTATAACGCTGACGGCGCAGTCCGGGGCCTATTACCTGCTCGAGAAAACAACGACTGAGAAGCTGACGGAGTTCGGCTTCTCCATCTTCCTCTCCCTAGTCTTCTTCGTTATAGTCGTCAAAGGAACGGAACTGATTTTCATAGAGGAAATCAACGCTAAAAAGAGGTGGATAAGGGAGTATGCAGGAAAGAAGGTAGTCGGCAAGGACGGTGCCGAGATAGGAAAGGTGTCCAAGGTCCTGCTCGACGACTCACGGTTCGCAGGCGTAAAGGTCGGAAGAAGGAAGATAGACAAGGAGAACATGGTTTACGATAAAGGGGTAATAGTCTCGCAGACGTAAAGTACGGCGGCGGATAGAAAAGTATATTAGGCCTGCGGCATAAATACGTTAACTAATGGATTACGGACGATTTCTCGCATCAGCGGTGGCTTTTGCCCTCATCCAGACAGTCTACGCCGCCCCCATCTCCATGGAGGTCAAGGACATCTTCGACACCATAGTCTGCAACTTCGCCTGCTTCATAGAATACGTCATCCTTGCCATATCCGCCGCAGTGATCGTCTTGTCCGGCTTCCGGTACATGACGTCCGACGACCCGAAGATAAGGCATGAGATGAGAGGCTACATAATCTACTCGTTCATAGGCCTCTTCGTGGTCGTTATAGGGCTTCCGGCCATGAGCATATACATCGAATCCGCACAGCAGAGCATGTCGACAAAAATCCTCGCCCCGTTCAACTGCGAATGCACGCCACACCACCAGTTCAAGGAATTCTTCGAGAACATTTCATGCCGAACGATCTGCTTGATCGAATACATCACCGCCTTCATAGCATCCCTGATAATGGTAGTCGCAGGAATACGGTATATGACATCCAACGACCCCCGCGCGAGAAAGTCCTTGCGCAGCTGGATGATAAACGCCCTGATAGGCCTGCTATTCATCGCCCTCGCCGTCCCGGTCTTAAACTACCTTACGGACGGAGCGATATCGCCGCTCAACTGCGACTGCATGAACTTAGGATCATCGATGCAAGGCTTTATCAAAGGCGGCGAAGGAGAACAGAAACTTAAAATAATGTCGGTACCAAGTGAAGGGGATGTCTGCAATAAATGCTGTATAAAGGGTTCTTCAGGGTGTTATTTCAAGATTCCTGCCGACAGAAGTTCTGCAGGCAAGGAAGGCGTAGTCGATAAATCCCAAGTGGTCGAATGCAAGGCAGAGGAAAGCGCTGACGGAAAGACCATGAAGTATACCGTTGGATTAAGCGAATCGGGTTTTGAAAGCAGCTTAACAATTAATGAGGACATCAGTAAGACAGGCCAAACAAGCGCTTTTTGCCTCTGCCCTGACGAGACCCCTGCGGGTAAATGCAGCACGGTAAACAAGAAGGTGAGATGCTCGATTGTCTCGGGGGTCTACCAGCTTGAGGGAGACGGAAGATGCGGATCCTAAATCAAGAACCTCGTTATGATCTCTATGAGGTTTCCCAGATAGATCGCCGACAGGAGGGCGAGGAACAGCACCGGCGCGAATTTTATGCCTCTTTTTATCATGATCTTCTCAGGTATCTTTCCCTGGGCTGCGAGGTCTTGTATCTTTTTGATGTCTTCAGTGCTCATCCCTTCGATGTCTCTCTTGCGGGCGAGGGCCTGCGTTCCCATCATAAGGTCTTCTGCGACGACGTCTCCTTCGCGCAGATTTTCCACGTTTCTTTCTTCCTGGAGCGCGGTCTTTTCTACCGCCTTCAGATACAACGCGACAAAGAGCATGACGGGTATCAGGAGATAAAATATCCCGAGCTTTGGCAAATGCAATGACATCGCAAGAATTGACGGCGCGAAAGACATTATCAACACGGCTCTTATCTTTAGTTGTTTTAAATACCGCCCGAACTCTTCTTTGGTCCCGGGATTCTTCAAGCCGATCATCAGGCCGTACGCTGCGGCATACGGGAAGGCTAGGAATATCATGTTGGTAAAGTATGACAGGTAATAGGGGTAATAAGGGATGGCATTCTCCGGAAGGTATTTGACGTGATTGAGGAAGCCAAGGGCGCACCCGATGCCTGCAACGAGTTTTACGTCGCCTCCGCCCCATTGGCCGAGATAAAACATGAGGAATCCCGCTATGAAAAAGCCCACACCGATCGTTAGGGACTCGATGAAAAGCGATGCTTCGCCTTCAAGGAATGAGCCGTAGGCCGAAAGGACAAGTAACACTGCGATATAGCCATAACTCAGCCTGTCGGGTATCTCCCCGGTCCGCAGGTCAGCATAACTGGTAAGGCCAAGGAAGACCATCGACGCGAACACGACAAGCTCTGGAAGAAGTAACATCTTTAGGTTCTTATTATCCTGTATTGTTTATAATTATTTAATTAGACCCTTGGTTTAAAATGACAAAAGTCGTCTGTTTCGATCTTGAAGGCCCGCTTTCGCCCCAGGACAACGCCTATGAAGTGCTCGGCCTCATAGACGACGGGCATATGATATTTGAGGCTATCAGCAGATACGACGACATACTCACGCTTGAGAAGAGGAAAGGTTATGAGCCGGGAGACACGCTCTCGCTGATCGTGCCGTTCCTCATACACCACGGCATAACCGAAGAAGACATAAAGAAGGTTTCGGATGCGGCAAAGATAGTAGACGGCGTAAAATACACTATAGACCGGCTGAAAGAGACGGACTGGGATCCTTACATAATCTCCACAAGTTATCAGCAGCATGCATTAAACATCGCGGGAAAGATTGGGATAGCAAAAGAAAAAGTCTACTGTACGCGTCTTTCTCTTGACAGGTATGTGAAGGAGCTCAGGGGTCTTGATTCGCCGCTGATGGAAGAAGCCGAGATGGACATACTTGATGGGTTATACCCGAATCTCGACGATGAGAAAAGATTGAAGGAGAGGCTTGACAGATTCTTCTGGAAAGACCTTTCGAAAACAGGCCTTGGAAAAGCCATGAAAGAGGTGCGCGTCGTCGGAGGGCAGAGAAAGCTTGACGCCGCCTGCGACATCGCGAAAAAGACCGGCAAGAGACTTGAAGAGTTCATAGTCGTGGGAGACAGCATAACGGACTACAAGATGTTAGGGGGCGTAAGGGACGCCGGCGGCGTTTCAGTGGTCTTCAACGGAAACGAGTTCTGCATCCCCTATGGAGTTATTGGCCTTGCATCAACAGATATGCGGCTGCTCCTGATTTTGACAGCGGCCCATGAACGCACTGGCAAGGCAGGAGTGATTGAAACCGCGACGGAGTGGGAGAAGAGACGCGAAGAATTTTTGCAGAATCCCGTAAAAATACCAAAAGAGCACATCACAGAAGACGTAAGGGACTTCCTGGAAGAGAAGGAGAACGACAAAAACTTCATGCAGCCGTTCTTCCACCTGCTCGAAGGCGCAGACGAAAACAAACAGGAAGAAGTGCTCAGGACACACAAAAAAGCAAGGTCCCTCCTGAGGGGGGATGCGGCAAAACTCGGCTGAAAAACAAAAAATGGATGTGATAGGCTTCGGGGCATTAAACCTGGACAGGCTGTACATGGTAGAAAGGATCGCAAGAGAGGGAGAGCACGTGCCGGTGAAAGGCGTGTGCGAGTCGCCCGGAGGCTCTGCGGCAAATACTATCACGGGGCTTGCAAGGCTCGGCCTTTCTACCGGATTCGTCGGCGCGCTTGGAAGGGATCAGGAAGGAAAAATCCTTCTAGAAGACTTCAGGAAAAACAATGTCGACACATCAGGTATTTCGCTGCTTTCAGGAAGGACTGGGATCATAATAGGTTTCGTGGACAGGAAAGGCGAGAGGACGCTTTATCCCTGCCCGGGCGTAAACAGCATGCTCTCTGAAAAAGACATCGATGAGGGCTACGCGGCAAATGCGTCGTTCATGCACATTACTTCCTTCGTAAGCGACAAACAATTTATTCTCCAGAAGAGGATCGTAAAAAAGCTTCCGGATGTAAGGATAAGTTTCAGCCCCGGAGACCTCTATGTAAAGAAAGGCGCAAGAAGGCTTTCTCCATTGATAAAGAGAAGCAGCGTTGTTTTTCTCAACGAAGCCGAGGCTGAGGAACTTACGGGCAAAGACTTTCGTGAAGGCGCCAGTCGCCTGTTAGACAGGGGCGCAGGGATCGCCGCAGTAACCCTTGGAGCGCGCGGCTGCTTTGTCAGCGGGCCTGAAGGCTCTTATGACATCCCGGCCTACAAAGTCAACGTCGTAGATACTACAGGGGCAGGAGATGCTTTCGCGGCAGGATTCCTCTACACTTTAATCAAAGGCTGCTCTCTTCTCGAGGCCGGCAGGAATGGTAATATGGTGGCATCGTTGTGCATCAGAAAGGTCGGGGCAAGGACCGGCCTTCCTTATAGAAGCAGCCTTAAAAAGTTTATATAAAAAGAAATTAAATTAAAAGAAAAAGAAGGATTCATGGAGGATTTAATCCGCAGGGTTAATCCTAGCGGGTTAATCCATGTCGCCCATGCCGCCGCCTCCCATTCCTGGTGGCATTCCGCCTCCTCCTTTCTTGGTGGATGCTATGACGTCGTCTATCCTCAGGATGAGCTGGGCTGCTTCGCTTGCGGACTTCACTGCCTGGGTCTTTATCTTCAGGGGCTCTATGATTCCGGCCTTCAGCATGTCTCCTGTAGCGCATTCGAGGACCATTACGCCCATGCCATCTTTGCCTTTGTCGTGATCGCTTCTCAGCTTTACCAGGGTGTCTATGGCGTCCATGCCTGCGCTTTCGGCCAGTGTCCGGGGGATTATTTCAATAGAGTCGGCGAATGCGTCTATGGCCAGCTGCTCTCGTCCGCCAACGCTGCCTGCGTATTCGCGGATCCTTCTTGCAAGCTCGATTTCGGCTGCTCCTCCGCCCGCGACTACTTTGCCTACTTCAAGGGCTGCGGCTACTCCTCCGAGTGCATCCGTCATCGCTCTTTCGACTTCGTCTACGACGTGCTCTGTTCCGCCTCGTATCAGTATGCTGACGGCTTTCGGGTTCTTGCATGCGCGAACGAACGTCATCTCATTCTTGGCTATCTTCACTTCTTCGACTTCGCCTGCGAATCCGAGGTCCTTGCTTGACAGGTCTTTCAGGTTTGTCTGGATGCTTGCGCCCGTGGCCTTGGCCAGTTTCTCCATGTCGGACTTCTTCACTCTTCTTGCGGCGAATATCCCGGCCTTTGCGAGGTAATGCTGTGCGAGGTCGTCTATTCCCTTTTGGGTGAACACGACTGTTGCGCCGCTCTTCACTATCCTGTCGACCATGTCTTTTATCATGGTCTCTTCCTGCGTCAGGAAGGCCTGCAGCTGGGATGGATCGGTTATCTGTATCTTCGCCTCAGTCTCTGTGCTCTTCACTTCGACTGCTGCGTCGATCAATGCGATCTTTGCGTTCTTGACGAGTTTTGGCATGTTGCCTGAGACCCTTTCCTTGTCGATGATGATCCCCTGTATGAGTTCTGAGTCGCCGATGCTTCCTCCTTCTTTCTTTTCGACCTTGACGTTGTCGAGGTCTACTCTTATCTTTCCGTCGACTGTTTCCGAAACCTGTTTTATTGCCCTTACTGCGAGGTCGGATAGCTTCTCTTTTGACGCTTCTGAACCTTTTCCTGTCATCGCGGTCTGGGCTATCTGCTGGAGGAGTTTTTCGTCTTTTATCACGACATCTTTTCCTATGGTCTTGAGTATCTCATCCGCTTTTTCTGCCGCCATCCTGTATCCCCTGACGATGATGGATGGGTGTATGCCTTGGTCCAGGAGCTTTTCTGCGTTTGATAACAGTTCGCCGGTTAGCACGACTGCCGTGGTTGTTCCGTCGCCGACTTCTTCGTCCTGAGTCTTTGCGACTTCAACGACCATCTTGGCCGCGGGGTGCTCGATGTTCATCTCTTGGACTATGGTCGCTCCGTCGTTTGTTATGACGATGTCTCCGAGGTCGTCTACCAGCATCTTGTCCATGCCTCTTGGCCCGAGGGTCGTTCTTACGGTCTCTGCAACGGCTTTGGCCGCTGCTATGTTGTTTCTCTGAGCGTCTCTTCCCGTCGTCCTAAGCGCCCCTTCGGGCAAAATAAATATCTGTTGTCCTTGTGCCATTTTAAATTTCCACCTGTTTTTTTATCACAGAGTGATCGGATTTATCTATGGGTTTGGGTGTATATAAATAAAGCCTTGGAATAAAAAAAAGTCCAGAAAAAAGTAGGTAAACCCTGTCTTTAGGAGTGAGATTTAGGGTTTAAAAAACAATAAAATAAGGATACATCAAAATGAAGATCACGCCGCTGGCATTCGACTCCATGGGGACACGGAGCATGGCCACGTACGTAAAAACAAGCGACGTCGGGATCGTCATAGACCCCGGGGTTGCGCTCGCTCCCAAGAGATATGATCTGCCGCCGCATCCCAAAGAAATCGAAAGGATGCAGGAGCAATGGAATGACATAAAGAAGAAGGCGGCAGAATCGGACATACTGATAGTGACGCACTATCACTTCGACCACCACAATCCTAATGAGGAAAGCATCTATCAAGGCAAGATCGCCATGCTGAAA
>Ga0315284_10006854_pt1 | contig 16250 bp, 13 predicted proteins | sample YL17G09_16_MG_FD_203696 | JGI IMG/M metagenome (GOLD analysis project Ga0315284, IMG submission 203696) | Sediment microbial communities from Yellowstone Lake, YNP, Wyoming, USA - YL17G09_16 | ecosystem: Environmental > Aquatic > Freshwater > Lake > Sediment | place: USA: Wyoming | collected... | reverse complement strand
GGGATCAGTCTTGCTGCCGTGCATGAGAACAGCCACCGCCATCTGCCTTTTTCGTCTGGAGTGGCCCGGTCGAACGCATTCTGGCCCGATCGCCAAATGTAAAGAAGCGTTAGGGACACTACACTAGGTGGTACAAGAGCAGGTCGAGTGAAGCGCGAACCCGTGTCAACCGTCGGCATGGCGTCAGGACGCCTCGACGTAGCGGTTGGTGATCGGCAGGCGCCGGTCGCGGCCGAAGGCTTTGTGGGTGATCTTGACGCCCGGTGGGGCTTGCCGCCGCTTGTACTCGTTCTGATCGACGAGACGGATGATGCGGCGGACGAGGTCGCGCTCGAATCCCATCTGCACGATCTCATCCAGCCCCCGATCCTCCTCGACATACGCGTGCAGGATCGGGTCGAGAGTGGGGTAGGGGGGCAGCGAATCGGTGTCGCGCTGGTTGGGGCGCAGTTCAGCCGTCGGCTCGCGGGCGATGATGGCTGCGGGAATCACCTCGGATTCCTGCTGCGCATTGCGCCAATCGGCAAGCTCATACACCAGCGTCTTCGGTATGTCCTTGATGACCGCGAACCCGCCCGCCATATCGCCGTAGAGCGTGCAGTAACCCACCGCCAGCTCGCTCTTGTTACCTGTGGTGAGCACCAGCCAGCCGAACTTATTGGACAGCGCCATGAGCAGATTGCCACGGATGCGCGCCTGCACGTTCTCCTCCGCGACGCCGGGGCGCGTGCCGGCGAACTCGGTGCTCAGGGTCTCGAGATATGCCCTATGTAGGTCCTTGATCGGCAAGACCTTGAGTTCGATGTCCAGGTTCCCCGCCAACTGCCGCGCGTCCGCCAGGCTCTGGGAGGAGGAATATGGCGAGGGCATCGCGACGCCCACGACGTTCTCCGCGCCGAGCGCATCAACTGCGACGCAAGCGGTGAGCGAGGAGTCCACGCCGCCGCTAAGACCGATGACCACCTTTGCGAAGTTGTTCTTGCGGACGTAGTCACCCGTCCCCGTCACCAGCGCGCGGTAGATCTCGGCGGCGCGGTCGAGCGGTTCCACGTTACGCGTTTCAACTTGGGGCTTCAGCTCGTAGGCACCCGCGCGGGGAATGGGTGTCTTCTGCATTGGCGGAGCCGATTCGGATGCGTCGGCAATCCGCGCGGCCGGGATATCGAGATCAACCACGATGAGATCCTCTTCGAATTGTGGCCCGCGCGCCAGAAGCTTGCCGTCGGCGCCAGCGACGATGCTCTGCCCATCGAAGACCAACTCGTCCTGGCCGCCGACGGTATTGAGATAGGCGATAACGGCGCTGCAGTCGCGAGCACGAGCGGCAAGCATCCGTGCCCGCTCGCCCCCCTTGCCGGCGTGATAGGGCGACGCGGAGATGTTGATCAGAAGCCGCGCGCCGCCGTGTCTTGCCTGCAGAGATGGCGGACCGTGCGGATGCCAAATGTCTTCGCAGATGCTGATCCCGATCGTGATGCCGTCGAGCTCCCAGACTTGGCGCCCATCGCCCGGCTTGAAGTACCTGAACTCGTCAAAGACGCCATAGTTGGGCAGCAGGGCCTTGCGGTAGATGCCGACGAGCGCGCCGTCGCTCGCGATCGCCGCAGCGTTGCCGACATTGCCGACCTCGCCCTCGGGGAACCCGATGACGGCCGCAATCCCCGTCGTCACCGCCACGGTCCGATCCAGCCAATCGCGGCAGTCGGCCAGAAAGCTGGGCTTAAGGAGCAGATCCTCGGGCGGGTAGCCGCACAAGGCGAGCTCCGGGAATGCCACGATGTCAGCGCCGAACTGTCGAGCGGCCTCGATCCCCTCGATAATCTTGCGGTGGTTGCCGGGAAGATCGCCGACGGTCGGGTTGATCTGGGCGAGTACAAGTCTCATCGCTATTCTGAGGGAGTCGTGAGTAGGAAGGGGTGAGCAGGAGCAGGGATTCCGGGACGCCGCCTTACCTACTTCCAACCACCCGCCCCCTATGACGATTCGTAGGCAGGAGTTCGCCTCCTGCCCAGAAGAGACGACAGGTGCGCGCGGCGCAAGATCGGCCACTGCCCTGCGGGGCCAGCGACTCCTCTCCCGGGGCCCCGAAGCGCGGCATCGCCGCGCGCGGAGCGGCCAGGTGACAGTGCAACCTGCCGTCTGCTGCTGGCGCCGCCGCATTACCCTCCCCCAACCCGCCACAGCGGGTAAACCTCTCCCTGAAAGGGCTTAGCATTACCCAGATCTCACGTAAGGCGACAGCGGTCGGTGCCGAACTGAGGCGAAGGCCGACGTGACCGGCGAGCGTCTTATGGAGTGCGGGAGCTTTGGCCCCGATTCATCGGGGCTCCGGAAGTGCGACCTATGGAGTCTCGGGTATTACCGCAGCGCCGGTAATGCCGTGAGGCGCCAAAGGCGCCCTTCCGGAGCGCGGCCAAGGCCGCGCCAAGACTCTTCCGGACGCTTATCGCGCGTCGCGCGACTCCGGAGTGACGCGGAGTGTCACCAGGTTCGTTTTGAGAGGGCGCCGCCGTCCCACGCGTCCTACTCTAATGCACGAACCTCGATAAGTCGCACCCAAGCTCCCGCTTTCAAAGCGGCGGCGGGCCGCCGCACTCCAAAGTACAGGTTGCCAGGCCGCGACTTGATGCACCGTCCTGACCCATCTGCCGCTGAAAGCGCTCTCAGCGAGGGCCGCCACCAAGATGTGGGTAATGCCAAGTTGGAAGGGAGAAGGGTCAATGGGCGTGGGGCAGGAGATTCCGTCCTGCCCCATGCCATGCGACTTCCTGCCTCTACTCCCGGCTTCCTACTCCCTGCTTCCCACTCCCTGCTTCCTATCTCACAATATCGGCAGATACCGATCGAGCTCGTACCCGTGAACCTGGGCGCGATAACGCTCCCACTCGATCTTCTTGTTGGCGATGAACTTCCCGAAGATGTGGTCGCCCAGCGCCTTGCGCACAATCGCGCTGCCTTCGGCGAGTTCGATGGCATGCCCCAGATCCTCGGGCAGGCTATCGATGCCGCGCGCGGCCCGTTCCTCCGCCGACATCTCGTACACGTTCTCCTCGACCGGCGGCGGGCACTTGTAGCCCTTCTCGATGCCTTCCAGGCCCGCGGTCAGCATCACCGCAAACGCGAGGTACGGATTGCAGGCCGGGTCGGGCGAGCGGAACTCGATGCGCGTAGCCTTCTCTTTGCCCGGCCTGTAACCCGGCACGCGGATGAGGTCCGAGCGGTTTCGCTGCGCCCAAGACAGATACACCGGCGCCTCGTACCCCGGCACCAGCCGCTTATACGAGTTCACCCACTGGCTGCACACCAGGCAGATCTCGCGCGCGTGGGCGAGGAGCCCGGCGATGAACGCGGTGCCCACCGGCGACAGATGGTACTGCGCGTTGGCGTCGAAGAACGCGTTCTTGTCGCCCTTGAACAGCGACATGTGGGTGTGCATGCCGCTGCCGTTCTCGCCGAAGATCGGCTTCGGCATGAAGGTCGCGTAGATGCCGTGACGCAGCGCGATCTCCTTCACCACCAGGCGGTAGGTCATGACGCTGTCGGCCATGGTCAGGGCGTCGGTATAGCGCATGTCGATCTCGTGCTGGCTGGGCGCGACCTCGTGGTGGCTGTACTCGACGCCGATTCCCATCTCCTCGAGGGTCAGTACCGTCTCGCGCCGCAGATCGTGCGCCACATCCAGGGGCGTCAGATCGAAGTACCCGCCCCGGTCGAGGGTCTCCGGCGGCCCCTCGGACGAGCGGAAGTAGAAATACTCCAACTCAGGCCCGACGTAGTAGGTGTAGCCCATCTCCTGCGCCCGCCTCAGGACGCGCTTGAGGGCCCAGCGGGGATCGCCCTGGTGCGGCGAGCCGTCCGGCTCGATGATGTCGCAGAACATCTTCGCTACCGCGCGATGCTCTTTGGGCCGCCAGGGCAGAAGCGTGAAAGTGGTGGGATCGGGCTTCGCGACCATGTCGCTCTCGTCGATGCGCGCGAAGCCTTCGATGGACGATCCATCGAACCCCATGCCCTCGTCGAGCGCGCCCTCCAACTCTTCAACCGTGATGCAGAAGCTCTTGAGGAACCCCAGGATATCGGTGAACCACATCCGCACGAACTTGACATCGTGCTCCTTTGCCATCTTGAGCACGTACTCTCTGTCCTTCATCTCCATTCCTGCCGTCCTCCTGTGTTTTTCTGTTCGGTCTCGCGCCGCCGCGGCGCCCATTCAGCCGGGGTCAAATCGCGTCGTCCCCGCCCTCGCCCGTCCTCACCCGGACCGCGTCATCCACCGGCAGCACGAATACTTTGCCGTCACCCTCTTCGCCGGTGCGCGCCGCGGAAACGATGGCACGCACGATCATGGGCGCGTCCTCGTCCGCTGTCGCGATCTCCAGCTTGACCTTGGGCAAGAGCTCGGCCACAAATTCCTTGCCCCGCCACTGCTGGCGCACGCCGCGCTGCTTGCCGTGGCCTTTGACCTCAGTCAACGTCAGGCCCGGGTATCTCAACTCCTCCAACGCGCGCCGCACCTGCTCGACACGCTCGGGACGGATGATCGCTTCGATCTTCTTCATTGCCGCTTGCTCCTTCGCTGCTCCGCCACCATTGCCTGCCCGCAATTGTCGCGTGCCGCTACTACCGGCGGCGATGCTGGCTAGAAGCCGTACGCGGCCTCGCTGTGTTGCGACATATCGAGCCCAGTTTCCTCTTGGTGCTCCGGCACCCGCAGGCCCATCACCACGTCCACGGCCTTGAGCAGCACCACGGTCACCACGAACGAATAGCCGACGGTCGCGCCCACCGCTATGGCCTGCGTGGCAATCAGGTGCGGGTTGCCGAAGACGAGGCCGTTCGCGCCCGCCGGGTTGATCAGCCTCGACGCGAACACCCCGGTGGCCAGGGCGCCCAGGATCCCTCCTGCGCCGTGGATGCCCACGACGTCGAGGGCGTCGTCATACCCGGCGCGCCACTTGAGCTGCACCGCGCCGTAGCAGACGAGCCCTGCCAGCGCGCCTATCAACAGCGCCGGCAGCGGCGCGACAAACCCCGATGCGGGAGTGATGGCGACGAGACCCGCCACCGCGCCGGACGCTGCGCCGAGGGTCGTCGGCTTGCCGTGGCGCACCCACTCGGCGGCCGCCCACGACATCGCCGCTGCGGACGCCGCGAGGTTGGTGACCACGAAGGCATTGCAGGCGAGACCATTCGCGGCCAGTGCGCTCGCCGCATTAAAGCCGAACCAGCCGAACCACAGAATGCCCGCGCCGAGCACCGTCAGCGGCAGATTATGCGAGGCGAACACGGCGTCACCGTACCCGCGCCGGCGTCCTATGATCAGCGCTGCCGCGAGCGCCGCGGTGCCGGAGCTGATGTGCACTACGGTGCCGCCTGCGAAGTCGAGCGCGCCCAGGTTGCGGATCCAGCCGCCCGCACCCCATACCCAGTGCGCGATCGGCGCGTACACCAGCACCGACCACAGCACAGTGAAGACGACAAAGCCGCGGAACCGCATTCGCTCGGCGAAAGCGCCGGTGATCAAGGCCGGCGTTATCACCGCGAACATGCACTGGAAGATCATGAACGCGAGGTGCGGGATCGTCGCCGCGTAGTCTTTGTTCGGTGCCTGTCCGACTCCGTGCAGTCCGGCCCAAGCCAGACTCCCGATGAAGTGGCCGCAGTCGGGGCCAAAAGCGAGGCTGTAGCCGACGAGCGCCCACAACACCGACACCATGCCGACGATACAGAAGCTCTGCATGAGGGTGGCGAGGACGTTCTTCTGCCGCACCATGCCGCCATAGAACATGGCCAGGCCCGGCGTCATGAACATCACCAGCCCCGCGCCTGCTAGCACGAACGCGGTGTCTCCTGCACTGACCTGCCCAGCCAACGTCACTACCTCCTGTCGCCACCGATCGAGGTTCCTGTATTATCGCAATGTCTCGTGGGCTTCGCTGCGCACCTGAAGAACCTGGTGACGCTCCGGCGTCACTCCGGAGTCGCGCGAGGCGCGATATAGGTGACGCTCCGGCGTCACTCCGGAGTCGCGCTGCGCGCAACCATCGTCCGGAAGAGTTTTGGCGCGGCCAAGGCCGCGATCCGGAAAGGCGCCCTTGGCGCATTCATTGGCGCGGCTGCGCCGCCCTTCATGACCCCCTGGCCGATCTTGCCCGGCACGGGCAGGCCGAGGGGCCCTTTCAGGGCCCGAGGGGCGCTCCGGAAAGGCGCCTTTGGCGCCTTGCGGCATCAGCAGCCCTCCGCTAATGCCAAACACTCTACACATCACGCCGCCTGCGCGCTCACACCTGCCCATCGCACAGGCGAACCAGATAGTCCAAGTAGTGACGCACCAGGCCCAGCTTCTCACGGTGCGACGCCGGATCGGCCTCGGGCGCGAAGCGTAGCTCACACACGACCTGCTCTGCATCGCGGGCGAGGCTCCTGACGGTGCCGCGAAACAGCCTCGCCTTGCGGGTCGCGTCGCGGGTGTCGGTGTGCAACAGCTGCAGATTCGCAACGGCCATCTTCAGTTACCTCCTCCCATACGCGCGGACTTCGGGGATATGCGCCGTCGCGTTCGCGCTTCAGCGGCAGCTACAATATCCAGGATACCGCGCGCATGTTTCCGGCAGATTTCACAGGTGTGAAATCGAGGTTAAGTCCCGCGGCGATTCGACTGCGGATGTCGGTGTGGCCCCGGGTTGGCGCGAGCCTGCCGGCTCAGAAGTTGATGTCAATCTGCGTCGTCCATTTTATCGTGCCGTTGATGCCGCGGTCGTTGAACCACACCGGCCCAATCAGCAGGCTGGCGTTGCGGTTGAAGTAGTAGTAGATGCCGAAGCCCCCGCCTGCGATGGCATTCTTGCCTGACGCGTAATCAGCGGCGAGCATGAATCTGCCGGGGACGAGCCAATGGTCATAACCGATCATGAAACCCGAAGCCTGGTGGGCGCCGGTGCTGCTGCGAAGTGCACGGTCCTTGCCATGGTAGTAGGCGACGCTCACGTGGCCCATGTCCCGCGGCAAGCTCTTGCCAATGATGAGGTCGAAGATGTTCTGATCGGTCACGCCGGACCTGGTTCCGACGCTAAAGACCCCGAGTTGCACCGCCGGAGCGCCGGGGCGCAAGGCGTCCTCCACATATCCGAACTTGGCGTTGAAGAAGGTCGGATCGTCGGTCGGCCCCAGGATGTCAACACCGACTTCGGCCGGGAGCTTGTGCGAGAGCCGAAGACCGTAGGTCAGCCCCACATCGGTAGGGAACGAATCGCCCTCGCCATCGGCGCCGCCATTGCCTACCGTGAAGTAGTTATCGATCCCCAGGTGCCATACGTGAGGCGCCTGAATGTCCGGCGTGCATGGGGTCCAGAAGGTCGTTGATGGCGTAGCCCACGCGACGCCGGCGCGCATCACGCACAGGAAACCCAGTGCGGCAATTGAGGTTCTCACGGAAAGCGCCTCCTGTTGGCTTCGGACACAGGACCAGCTTACAGGGAGAACGTTTCCGCAGTGTTTCCGCGGGGTGAAGGTCGGGCTAAATCACAGCGACAAGCGGAGGCGCGGTGCGCGCTCGAGTGCAGAGCGAATGGGGAACATCGCAGCGGCCGATCTGCTCACTCCCACTCGATGGTGGCGGGCGGTTTCGAGGTGATGTCGTACACGACGCGGCTGACGCCCTTGACCTCATTGACCACGCGGTTGCTGATCATGGCGAGGACATCGTGTGGCAGGTCGGCCCAGTCGGCGGTCATCGCGTCATCGCCGGCGACGGCGCGCACGATTACGGTTTCGCCATAGGTGCGCTGATCGCCCATGACGCCGACGCTGCGGATCGGCGCCAGCACGCCGAACGCCTGAAACAGCTTTCTGTAGAAGCCCGCGCGCGTGATCTCCTCGATGATAATGCGATCCACGCGGCGCAGCGTGGCAAGGCGCTCGGGCGTCACCTCGCCGAGGATGCGCACCGCGAGGCCGGGGCCGGGGAACGGCTGGCGCCACACGATCTCGTCGGGCAGGCCGAGCTCCTGCGCCACCGCGCGCACCTCGTCTTTGAACAGGTTACGCAGCGGCTCCACCAGCTCGAGGCCCATCTCCTCAGGGAGGCCGCCGACGTTATGATGTGACTTGATGACGGCGGCCGCGCCCGTGCCGCTCTCGATGACATCCGGATAGAGAGTGCCCTGCGCCAGGTACCGAATGTCCCCCAGCTTGCGGGCCTCCTCTTCGAAGATGGTGATGAACTCCCGCCCGATGATCATGCGCTTCTGCTCGGGATCGGTAAGGCCGGCGAGCTTGCGCAGGAAACGGTCCTCGGCCCGGACGTGAATCAGGTTCACCCGGAAGTGCGTGGTGAAGGTGTCAACCACCTGCTGGGCTTCGCCCTCGCGCAGCAGCCCGTGGTCCACAAAAACGCAGACCAGTTGGTCGCCGATCGCGCGGTACGCCATCGCCGCGACGACCGATGAGTCAACCCCCCCGCTCAGCGCCAGGATCATACGCCCGTCGCGCACTTGCTTTCGAATCGCCTCACACGCTTCCTCGACGATGGAGGAGGGGGTCCACAGGCCCCGGCAGCCACACTGGCCGTAGAGGAAGTTGCGGAAGATCTCCATCCCGCGCGGCGTGTGCACCACCTCGGGGTGAAACTGGACGCCGAAGAGCTTGCGGCGCGGATCGGACATTGCCGCGATATGGGTCGCGGTGCGCGCGGTAACGTGGAAGCCGTGAGGCGGACGCATGACGGCATCGCCGTGGCTCATCCACGCGATCACTACCCGCTCATCGAACCCACGGAAGAGGTCGGCTGTCGATTCGATGCGCAGTTCAGCTTTTCCGTACTCACGGATCTGGCCTGGCGCGACGTCGCCGCCGAGTTGGCGCGCCATCAACTGCATGCCGTAGCAGATACCCAGAATAGGGATGCCGGATTCGTACAGGGCGGGGTCGCAGCTAGGCGCGTTCTCCTCATAGACGCTGGCGGGCCCGCCGGAGAAGACGATCCCCTTCGGCCTCATTGCCGCGATCTCCGCGGCCGATCGGTTACTGGGGACGATCGCGCTGTAGACTCGGCACTCCCTGATCCGCCGCGCGATGAGCTGGGCGTATTGGGCGCCGAAGTCGAGGACGACCACCGATTCGTCATGTTCTCCGCTCGTGTTCATACTTTAGCCACGGAGCCTGCTTCGCCAAACCTACGTAGCCCAAGGCACACAGAGAGCTCAGAGAACAAATGACAACCACAAACGCACGAAGACACCAAGGGGCCGCCGAGTCGCCACCTTATGTCCCCTCGATTCTGGTTGAGATGATTCTCCCTGCCGGGTCGTAGTGAATCACAATGTAATAGGGGTCGATGGGGAAAACTCCCCACGCCCCGATGTTGTACCGGTCAACGTTTCCCCGCCTCTCATCCTCCTCACTATTGCTGGGTTTTCCGAGCAGCTCGCGCACGGCGCTCTTCGTCATCTCCGGTCGCAGATAACGCCTCCGCAGGTCATCCGCCATTGGTCCGCGCGGGTTCCTCAAGCCGTCGTCGTTCGCGGCGCGTAGCCAAGTGCTGCGGTCAAACGGTCTGTCATTGAACGGGGTATTAAGCATCGCGTGTGCAAACGGCGCCACGAACACGATCGACGCGATCAGAATCGCCGCCACTACGCCGCCGGCTATCAGCGCCATCAACTTCCAACGTCGATTCTTCAACTGACCAGCGCTCCCCAAGCCGTCAGAGCGACACACTCACCCGCGCTCTTTGGTCTCTCGCGCCCCGAAGTCGAGGACGACGACGAATTCCTCGGGGTTGGCGTTGGGTGTGCGTTTCATGTGGCCGCTGCAGCCGCCGGCTCCTGCGGCGCTGGGGCGGGATGCTCGGGCACCCGCGGCGGTCTGAAGGTGTATCCCACGCCCCGGATGGTCTCGATGCTTGTTTCGCCGATCTCGCCGAGCTTGGCGCGTAGACGGCGGATGTGCACGTCTACGGTCCTGGTGCCTCCGACGTAGTCATACCCCCAGACGCTGTTGAGGAGTTGATCGCGGGTGAAGACACGACCCGCGTGAGTCACGAGGTGCTTGAGGAGTTCGTATTCCTTGAGCGTCAGGTCAACGCGTGTGCCCCGGAGCGTGACGTCGTAGTTGGCGGGGTCAATCGTGAAATCGCCGTAGGTCAGCGCATTCCCGGAGGGGGTACCCCTCGCGCGAGCAGCCATGCGCCGCAGCCTCGCCCGAAACTCGGCCTCACGATAGGGCGTGACCACGAAATCGTCGAAGCCGCTGCACGAGTCTACTGCGGGGAGCTGCTGCTCCGGCGTGACCGCGAACACCGGCGCGTCGCGAAGCCGGCGGCTGCCCTTGATCGTCTCGCAGAGCTCGCGCAGGTCTGCCCCACGATCGCGGACATCGAGCACCACGATGTGGGGCGCGCCCAGATCGTCGGCGCGCTCGTCGAGTGCTTGCGGCGTGACGTGCACGACCTCCGCGCCGGCTCGCGAGAGTTCGGCCCTCAGCTGAAGCGCGCCGCTGCCATTGGCGCTAATCAGCAGAACTCGAAACGACATCCGTTTCTTTCCCGGCGGCGGAAGCCATTTCAGCTTCCGGCTCGGTCTCGAGCGCGAACTTGCGCGCCCGCAGCTCATCCGGCACCTCGATCGGGTAATCGCCGTCGAAGCACGCGCGGCAGAAGAGGTCGCCGGGCAGGCCCACCGCTTCAGTCAACCCTTCGATCGTCTGGTAGCCCAGCGAGTCGGCCTCGATGATGCGCCGGATATCCTCCACCGATCCCACGCGGGCGGCTAGAAGCTCGCGCCGGTCGCTGGTGTCCACGCCGTAGAAGCACGGATACCGGTACGGCGGCGCCGCGATGCGGACGTGGATCTCCTTCGCCCCCGCCCTGCGAATAAGGCCGACGATGCCGCGTTTGGTGGTGCCGCGCACGATCGAGTCATCCACCACGACGACTCGCTTGCCCCTGAGCACTTCCTCCATCGCGGTCAGCTTGAGGCGCACGCCGAGCTCGCGCTGCCGCTGGTCCGGCTGAATGAAGGTGCGGGCGATGTAGCGGTTCTTGATGAGCGCCTGGCCGAACGGGATGCCCGATTCCTCGGCAAATCCGATCGCCGCCGGCCAGCCGGTATCGGGGACCGGGATCACGAGGTCGGCGTCCACGGGGTAGGCCTGCGCGAGCTTCTGGCCCATGCGCCGGCGGGCCTCGTGGATCAACTGCCCGTAGATATAGCTGTCCGGCCGCGCGAAGTAGATGAACTCGAAGATGCACATCGCCGGGCGCGCCGGGCTCGCGATGCGCGTGGAGCGCAGCCCGGCGTCGTCAACGATGATGAGCTCTCCCGGCTCGATCTCGCGCATGAACTCGGCGCCGACGACGTTCAGCGCGCACGACTCCGAGGCGACGACATAGCCGCGGCTGTCCAGGACGCCGAGGCAGAGCGGGCGTATGCCGTTCGGGTCGCGGCACGCCAGCAGCTTGCCTTCGGTGAGAATGGCTACGGAATAGGCGCCCTGCCAGGCGCGGCTGGCCTCAACGACAGCGGCGGCGATGTCACCCGATTCCTCGAAGCGGTGCGCGACGAGCTGCGCCATAATGCTGCTGTCTGTGGTAGCCTCTGGGGCTGACCCGCCGTGGATGTCGCGGGCGAGCTGGTAGGAGTTCACGAGGTTGCCGTTGTGGGCGAGGGCGATGGTGCCGGCTTTGCTCGCCACGACAACGGGCTGGGCGTTCCGGTGATGGCTGGTACCGGTGGTCGAGTACCGCGTGTGGCCGACCGCGAGATCGCCTCTGAGCCCCGTCAGGTGCTCTTCGTCGAACACTTGCTGCACCAGGCCCATGTCTGCGTAAGCCCGCACGCTGTGGCCGTCAGAGGCGGCGATGCCGGCGCTTTCCTGGCCGCGGTGCTGGAGCGCAAAGAGCCCGAAATACGTATGCCGGGCGACATCCTCGCCCGGCGCGTAGATACCGAACACTGCGCACTCTTCTCGACATTCCCCCAGGCGACCCGGGGGACACGCCGGAGACCGCAGGGGTCGGTCCCCTGACCGACCCGAAGCGCGGGCCATCGCGGCGATATCGGGGCAGGAGGCAAGCTCCTGCCCTACGGTGCATGCTGGGGGCGCCTTGTCGCGCGTCATGCCGAACGCGCCTCCGGGTCAGGCGGCATACTTCCCTCCGTAAGGTCGGTGCGAGGACGGGACGAGTTTCGCGAACGGATGGCTCAGGACGCTCTGCACGTCGAGCCCGAACTCAGCGCAGTACTCCTCCAAATGCGGGCGCAGTTGCGCTAGGTCGTCCTCGCTGGCTTGGCGGATGGTGACGTGGTCGCCGGCGATTTGCGAGGGATCCGCCTCTCCTCGCAGGTATATGATACCTCCATGCATGCCGGTAGCGCAATAGTCGCCGACCAAAGGTAGCTCCTGCCGCCCGTTCAGCCCCAGCACCACCAGGATGCCGCCCGCCATGTATTCGCCAAGGAAGTCCGCCGCCGTCCCGCCCACCACGAGCACCGGAACTTTGCTCCGGTACGCCTTCATGTGAATGCCGACGCGATACCCCACGTCCCCACGCACGAGGATCTTCCCGCCGCGCATGCCGTAACCCAGGACGTCGCCTGCATCGCCGTGGACGACGATCTTGCCGCCGTTCATGGTATTGCCGATGGCGTCCTCCGCATTGCCGCGGACGGTCACGGTCGGCCCGTCCATGAACGCACCCAGGTCATTGCCCGGCACGCCGTTGATGGCGATCCGCACTGGGCGCTCGAGACCGTCAGCGATGTAGCGCTGCCCGTTGACATTGTCGAGCTCGATCTCGGTCTCGCCGTTCTCAACGGATTGGCGGATCTGCGCGTTCAGGTCGCGGTAGTGAAGATTACGTGCGTCAATTCTCATGCCTGTCAATGCCTCTCGGGCGAAGCGACGCTGTTGGGGCACAGCATGTTTGCCCGCCTCAGGAGGGGTGTGCCCCTGCCCGTGGGAGCCATGGGTGCCCCAAGCCTGTCGAATGGGTCCTCGCGGTAGTATCGGGCGCTGCCTCCCGCCCTAGAAGCGCAGCCGAAAAGCTCACGCTTCGGCTGCCAGCTTCTCCGGATCGTTCGTGATAGCGCCTCCGTCCGGCTGACGAAATGGCTTTCCGGCCGGACTTCTAGGCGGGCACACGCCTGAGGTTTGCGCGCCATCAGGCGAGCCGCGTCCCGCGGGATGAGCGACCCCGCGCCCACGCTCGGGCCGTCCTATGCCCCCATCCCCGCCGGTTTGACTCCGAGCACATCGAGCGTGCTCTGGTGCAAGTCCAGCCCGCGCAGGCGCTCTTTGCTGCCGCGCAGACTTTCGACCGCGTTCAAGCCGAGCGCGCCGAGGATCTCCTCGAGCTCCGCGCTCCAGGCGCGGACGAGATTAGCGATACGCCGCGCGCCGACCCGCGGGTCAATGCGGCGGGTCAACTCCGGGTCCTGCGTGCAGATGCCCCAGGAGCACTTGCCTGTGTAACACTTCTGGCACAGGGTGCAGCCGAGCGCCATCAAGGCGGCGGTGCCGATGGCGACGGCGTCAGCACCGAGCGCGATGGCCTTGGCCATATCCGCGCTCGAGCGGATACCACCGGCCGCGATGATAGACGCGCGGTTGCGGATACCCTCCTCGCGCAGCCGCTGGTCCACCACCGCAACCGCGATCTCGATGGGAATGCCGAGGTGGTCGCGGATCACCGTGGGCGCCGCGCCGGTGCCGCCGCGAAAGCCGTCGAGGTAGACGATGTCCGCCCCGGCTCGCACGATGCCGCTGGCGATCGCAGCCACGTTGTGCACCGCTGCGATCTTCACGCCCACGGGCTTCTCGTACCGCGTGGCTTCCTTGATCGCATAGATGAGCTGGCGCAGATCCTCGATGGAGTAGATATCGTGTTGCGGCGCGGGCGACAGCGCGTCCGAGCCAATCGGTATCATCCGGGTCTGCGACACCTCGAGCGACACCTTCTCGCCGGGCAGGTGGCCGCCGATCCCGGGTTTGGCGCCCTGGCCGATCTTGATCTCGACCGCGGCGCCGGCGTTGAGAAACCCCGCATGTACCCCGAACCGGCCCGAGGCGCACTGCACCACCGCGCGGTGGCCGTAGGGCCGCAGATCCTCGTGCAGCCCGCCCTCGCCGGTGTTCCACAGGGTGCCGCATTCCGCGGCCGCCATGGCGATCGCCTTCTGCGCCGTGAGGCTGATCGACCCATATGACATCGGAGAGAACACGATCGGCGTGGCGATCTCCAGGTTGGGCTCCAACTGCGTCTTGAGAGACAGCTCTCCCGCAGCGCTGAAGTCGAATTCGACGCGGTCGGGTTTCCGACCGAGGTAGGTGCGTAATTCCATCGGCTCGCGCAGCGGGTCAATCGAAGGATTGGTGACCTGGCACGCATCGAGCACGAGGTGATCGAAGATGACCTCGTAGGGCTGATCGTTGCCCATTCCGGTCAGCAGCACGCCGCCGCTGTCCGCCTGTTTCCACACGTTCTTGCGATGCGCCACGCTCCACAGGCCGTGCGGCTTGTAGTGCTGCGGGTTGGGCGCGACGACGATGCACTTCTCGGGGCACATCGCCTCGCAGCGGTGGCAGCCGACGCACTTGGCGTGGTCGGGCACGACACGGTCCTGCCACGCGAGCGCCCGCCAGCCGCACTGCATGACGCAGCGCTTGCAGCGACGGCACCGCTCGGTGTCATTGCTCCACACGAACTCGGGCGGCGCGTAGAGTGAGACGACGTCGGAGCGGTCCTTGGCATGATCCGGCGTGAGTTCGGTCTCGGCTTCCGCCAGAGCCGGTGCGGTGTCGAGATTGACGTCAGGCATGGGCGACCTCCTCTCGCGCGACGGGAAGGCGCAACGGCGGATGAGCCTGCGTGCCGGGCATTCCGGAGATCACATCGTCGCCGAGTCGCCCGATCACCGGCTGCCCGGCCCGCGGCGACCACACGATGTCGGGCTTTGCGCACATCGCCCGGATCGCCGCTTCCTCGCTGGAGATGTAGAGGAAGTCGTCCTTGCGCGCGGCCACCATCGGGCGCAGCTTGATGCGATCGTTAATGCCCACCATGCCGCCTTCGTGAGCGAAGATGATCGCGAAGGGACCGTTGACGAGGGCGCTTGCATAGACCTGCCGCAGCATCCGGTAGAGGTCGCGCTCTTCAGCGGGCATGCGATCGATCGCCTTCCAGAACGGCGCGGCAATGACCTTGCACGCGATCTCGATGGGCAGGCCGTGGCGGCGCACCAGCAGGTCGAGGAGATAGGCCATGACCTCGGTATCGGTGCGCATGGTGCAGCGGTAGCCGAACATCTCGAGGTAGCGCTTGTTGATGCCGTACGACGAAATCTCGCCGTTGTGCACGACCGCCCAGTCGAGCAGCGTGAACGGATGCGCACCCGCCCACCAGCCCGGGGTATTGGTCGGGAAGCGGCCGTGCGCAATCCAGATGTGGGCCTGGTAGTCTTCGAGCCGGTAGAAGTCCGCGATATCCTCGGCATAGCCCACACCCTTGAACGCTCCCATGTTCTTCCCGCTCGAGAACACGTAGGCGCCGTCCACATCGGCGTTGATACGCATCACCTCGCGCAGCACGAAGTCCTGCTCCGAGCCGGCCTGACTCTCAGCTACCGCCTCCGGCCTGGGGGTCACGAAGTAACGCCATAGCAGCGGCGGGTCGGTCACCGCGTCGATAAGGCGGGTGGGGATCCTCTCGTCGCGAGCGAGGTCGAACCCGGTGTCGAGTATCATCTCCGTCGCGTCCTTGGCGGAGTTCGAGTAGTACATCATGTGCAGGGCAAAGTGCTCGGGAAACTCGGGGTAGATCCCATAGGCGGCGAACCCGCCGCCCAGCCCGTTGGAGCGGTCGTGAAGCAGCGCGATCGAATCCCGAATGGCGCGGCCGTCCACGCGCTCGCCGGTCAGGCTCATCATGCCGCTCAAGCCGCAGCCGGAGATGTTGCGCGTTGTTCGATCAGCCGTGTGTATGTTCGCGTTCATTGAATGCTCCCTTATCGGGGTTCGTGCATTATCGCAACACGCACAGATCCGAGAATCACGCTCACGAACCCCGTTCCGGAGGAGTCTCGGCTGCTACTCTGATCGCCGAGACTCCATAGATCTATGGACGCCGTGGCTCGGGTCGCCACTGGAATAACTGTGTCAGCTCGTCGCCGCCGGAGGGCGGCGCCTCGGGCAGTCCCAGGCGCTTGCGCTGGGATGCCGAGCTTTCCACGAGGCGCGCCGACTTGCGAAATGCG